>Ga0208242_100659_pt1 | contig 15595 bp, 12 predicted proteins | sample SubbioAug_CSW13A_FD_184825 | JGI IMG/M metagenome (GOLD analysis project Ga0208242, IMG submission 184825) | Serpentinite rock and fluid subsurface biosphere microbial communities from McLaughlin Reserve, California, USA - CR12Aug_CSW13A (SPAdes) | ecosystem: Environmental > Terrestrial > Deep... | reverse complement strand
CGTCCGCCGCATGCAGCGCGCGGCGCACCTTGGCGCGCTGCGCCTCGGCCAGGTCGCCGTCCAGCCGGCCCTCGAACCAGGCGCTGGAATAGCTCATGGTCGGGTCCAGCCACAGCCGGTAGAACGAATTGCCCAGGTCGTAATGGGCCTGGATGTTCTTGCGGCTGTTGCGCCGCGAGTTGTGGTTGAGCAGGTGGCGAACGCGGTAGGCCAGCCGCCCCCACCAGTGGCCGTAGATCGCCGACTCGATGTGGTCGCGGTTGGCGATGCACAACTTGAGCAGCGCGGTCAGGTCGGGCGTGCTCCAGTGGCCGTCGATGTAGCCCTCGGCAAAGCCGATGTCGCCCGACTTGAGCACCGCGGCACACACCGCCCAGTCGTGCACGATCAAGCCCGCGCGCAGGTCGTCGTCACCCACATGCCGGGCATGCCCCACGCGCGCCGAGCTGCCATCGGGCAGTTGCAACTCGAGCGTGCCCACCTTCAGGCGCTGCAGCAGGCGCAGCATCGCGCGCGCCGCAGCGGGCGCGTCAGACGGCATGCTCAAGGTGTCGGCGCGGGTGGACGACAGGGACGGCTGGGAGATTTTCATGGGTTCGGTCCTTGTTGACCCGTGACGAACTGTGCCGGCGGCGCCGGCTTGCTGAAGAATGGCACCCGCTTGAGCCACAGTCGCAGCGCCTGCAAGTGGATGCGGGCCACGACACCCAGTGTCATGAGCGGCCAGCCCCAGATGGCGCGGCGCACGGCGCTGGCGGCAAGCGGCTCCAGGTGGCCACTGATGGCGGTGTGGATGACCGGCCCGCCAGCGTCGAAGTGGTCCACGCGGGCCACGAGCCGGTCGGCCGTGCGCATGAAGCGGAAACGGTAGTGACCGGTCGTGTCGCAAAACGGTGAGACGTGGAAGACCTTGTCGGCCCGGATCTCATGGCCCCAGCGCACGCCGGGGCCGTCAAGCAGGTAAATGTGGCGCTCGCCAAAGGTGTTGTTGACCTCGGCCACCACGGCGTGCAGGGCGCCATCGTCGCGGTGCACATACCAGAAGCTGACGGGCTTGAAGACATACCCGAGCACGCGGGGATAGGTCTGCAGCCAGACTTCGCCATGGGCGAGCGCGTCGCACCAAGCCCCCTGCTCGCGCAGCACGCCGTCGAGCCAGGCCAGCGCATCGGGCCCGCCTTGGCCATGGTCGCGGTCGTGGAAGCTCAGCCAGCCGCGCCCATTGCGGCGCACCAGCGGATCGGCCTGCGCAGCCAGGGCCCGCATCGGCAGCAGCCAGAAGTAGCTGGCATACCGAAAGGCATGTGACACCGGCCTGATGCGCCGGTGGTGCACCTGCCCGAAGCCGAACTGCGCACGTGCGCTCATGCAGCCGCCACCCCGGACGCCGCCGGTTCCCGCACCGCCGCCACACCCGCCGTCGCCGCGTGGGCAGTGTGGGCCACATCCGCGCGCCCGACCCAGGCCAGCACATCTTGTGCAGCAGCAAGGCCTGCCTTCAGGCCGTCTTCATGGAAGCCGTAGCCCGTCCACGCGCCTGCGAACCACAGGCCACGCTGACCCTGGATGGCCGGCAGCTCGCCCTGCGCATCGATGGCCGCCTGGTCAAACACGGGATGGGCATAGGTGATGCGGGTCAGCACCGTCTCGGGTCGGGGCTGGCGCAGCGCATTGAGCGAGACGATGACCGGCTGCGCAAAGGGCAGCGGCTGCAGGCGGTTGATCAGATAGTGGAGGCAGACGTGCTGGTCTTCCTGCCCCGGGGCGGCGGCACGCTCGTAGTTCCAGGCGGCCCAGGCCTGCTCGCGGCGCGGCAGCAAACCGGTGTCGGTGTGCAGGATGGCCTCATTGGGGTGGTAGCGGATGGCGCCCAGCACGCTGCGCTCGCCATCGGTGGCGGCCGCACCCAGCATGGTCAGCGCCTGGTCGCTGTGGCAGGCCAGCACGACCGCATCAAAGCGCTCGGGCCCTGCGCTGCTGTGAACCATCACGCCCGCCTCGCCCGCCGGGCCCAGCGGCACGACGCTGTGCACCGGTGTCGCCAGCCGCACATCGGGCAGCGTCTGCATGATGCGGCGCACGTACTCGCGCGAGCCACCCCGAACAGTGAACCACTGGGGCCGGTTGGCCACCTGCAGCAGCCCATGGTTGTGGCAGAAGCGGATCAGCGTGGCAATGGGAAAGGCCATCATCTGGCTCACCGGGCAAGACCAGATGCACGCCACCATGGGCAGCAGGTAGCCTTGCTGAAAGGCGGCACTGAACCGGTGCCGCGCCAGAAAATCCGCAATCGGCTCGCGCATGGCGGTTTCTTCGCCCGACTCGGCCAGCGCGGTGGTCAGCCGGTTGAAGCGAACGATGTCGGCCAGCATGCGCCAGAAGGCGGGCGACACCAGGTTGCGGCGCTGGGCGAAGACCGTGTCAAGCGACGAACCACACCATTCCAACCCAGGCCGCAAGCCGGCCAGCCCCTCGGCGTGCGGCGGCACCTGCACAGAAAACGACATGTCGGAGGCGGCGGTCGGCACGCCGAGGCGCCCGAACAGGTCGATCAGGTTCGGATACGTGCGCTCGTTGAACACCAGAAAGCCGGTGTCCACCCCGTGGGTAACCGGCTGGCCGCTGGCGTCGGGCAGGGTCACGTCAACGGTGTTGGCGTGGCCGCCCGGCCGCGCGCCGGCCTCGAAAAGCGTCACGTGGCAAGGCGTGCCTTGCTGCGCGAGCGTCCATGCCGCCCCCAGGCCAGAAATGCCCGCCCCCACCACCGCGATCCGCTTCATCCTGCTCTCCACGCGCGGAAATCCTACCGCGCAGTTCATATCGTAACTGATCGGTAATTATTTTGCCAGTGCCCGCTCGATGTCACGCACCAATTCGGCGCTGTCTGGGGCAACCTGGCTAGCGTAGGCGCGAACGCTGCGGCCGTCGCGGCCGATCAGGTATTTGTGGAAGTTCCACTGAGGGGGTGAACCGGAGAGCCGACTCAAGTCGGCATACAAGGGGCTGGCCTGCGGGCCACGCACCGTGGTCTTCGCAAACATCGGAAAGCGCACGCCGAACTGGTTCTCGCAAAAGTCGGCGATCTCGCGGGCGCTGCCCGGCTCCTGCTGGCCAAAATCGTTGGACGGAAAGCCCAACACCACGAGCCCACGGGTGCGGTATCGATCGTACAGCGCCTCAAGCCCCTTGTATTGACCGGTAAAGCCGCAGCGGCTGGCGGTGTTCACCACCAGCACCACCTGCCCGGCGTACTGGCACAGCGATTGGGGCTTCTCGTCTTGCAGGCGCGGCACCGTCCGGTCGAGCAGGGGCGGACAGACTGCGCCACGGCCTGCTGCGGCCGGCGCTTGGGCGGCAGCCGTGGCACAACACGCCAACCAGACCAGGCCGAGCCACACGTGAACGGACTTTGTCTTCATGCTCAGGCCTTTTGTCTTGGTCAAAATCATGTGGGCAACCTATATTAAGCACACATCAGGCCCCGAACAACCTTGTGTCCAGGTCAAAATGGCGTCGCGCGCCGCTTTTGCACACGCCTTGCCTGGCAACATCCGTCTTACGCGCAGCAACGCCTTGCAGATGCACCCCACGCCCATGAACAAACCGCTGTTGTTGTCCATCGCAGCCGTTGAGCGCGACACCGGGCTGAGCAAAGACACCTTGCGTGTCTGGGAGAAGCGCTACGGCTTCCCCCGGCCCGAGCGCGACCGACAGGGTGAGCGCAGCTACCCCATCGAGCAGATCGAGCGACTGCGGCTCATCAAGCGCCTGCTGGACGTGGGCCACCGCCCGGGGCGCGTGGTGGAGCTGCCGTTGTCGGATCTGCAGACCCTTGCCGGGCGCAGCGCCGATGCGCAAGGCCTGCGACCGGATCAGGTGCGCCGCCGGTCCAGCTCGCAGCAGCTGGTACCCGTGCCATCCGCGGCCTTCAACACGCCGTCAGGGCCCCACGCCTCCGACGATCCACTGGTGCCGCAGCCGGACTGGCTTGCAGCGGCCTTGTCGGCTGTCGACGCCCACGCGCCACAGCAGTTGCGCCGGCTGCTGCGCCACGCGCTCGCACAAGAAGGGCTGCCCCGCTTCATCACGCAGGTGGTGATCCCGTTGATGCAGCACATGGGCGACGGCTGGCTGCGTGGCCGCTTCACGGTTCCGCAAGAGCACTGGGTGAGCCAATCCGTCCAGCAGGCCCTGCACGCCGGGCTCAGCCAACTGCCAGTGCCCAGCGAGCAGCAACACCCTCGCGTGCTGCTGAGCACCTTTCCGGGCGAGGCGCACGGGTTGGGACTGCTGGTGGCCGAATGCGCGCTGACCCTGCTGGGCGCACAGCCGATCAACCTGGGCCCACAGACCCCGCTGTGGGACCTGGTCGAGGCAGCGGCATGCCATGGCGCCGACGTCGTCGCCATCGGCTTCACGGCCGCCGCGCCGGCCCCGCTCGTCACCGACCTGCTTGCAGAGTTGCGCAGCAAGCTGCCGCCCGACGTTGCTTTGTGGGCGGGCGGGCAGCACCCCTTGCTGCAGCGGCGCGCCCCAGACCAGGTCGTGGTCGTGGACTCCACCGCAGAGCTGGGCGCAGCCGTGCAACGTTGGCGTCAGACCCACCCCGACCCGGCAGCGCACTGACATGGCCCCACCCGCACACAAAGGCCTCAAGGCACACCTGCCCGTGAAGCCCTGCGCCCATTGCACGCGACCCATGTCGTGGCGCCGCAAGTGGGCGCGCACATGGGACACGGTGCGCTATTGCAGCGAGCGCTGCCGGCGCGAGGCCAGGCACGGTGCGCCTAAGGCAGCGCACCGCACACCATGAGCCACGCTGCGGCCACCGTGCGCGACCTGATCCTGGTGCTGGGCGACCAGCTGGCCCTGGACCACCCCGCGCTGGCCGACGCCGACCCGGCGCAGGACGCGGTGCTGCTGATCGAGGCGCCTGGCGAAGCCACGCATGTCTGGAACCACAAAGCGCGCATCGTGCTGTTTCTGGCGGCCATGCGCCACCACGGCGCTGCGCTGCGCGCGGCCGGCTGGCCTGTGCACCACGTGGCGCTCGACGACCCGGCCCATGCAGACACGCCCACGCTGACCGGGCGCCTGGCCACCGTGTTGCGTCAACTGCGCCCCGCGCGCCTGCGCGTGCTGGAGGCAGGCGCGTGGCGGCTCGCGCGCGAGATCGAGGCTGTGAGCCTTGCGGAGGGCGTGCCCTTGACGTGGATGCACGACCCGCACTTTCTCTGCGGCCGTGCCGAGTTTGCCAAGTGGGCCAGGGGCAAGCGCGAACTGCGCATGGAATGGTTCTACCGGTGGATGCGCCAACAACACGGCGTGCTGTTGGACGCGGCCGGGCAGCCCGAGGGCGGGCGGTGGAACTTTGACGAAGACAACCGCGCGGCCTACCCCCGCGAGGGCCCGGGCACCATCCCACCCCCGGCGCACTTTCCAACCGACGCCATCACGCGCGAGGTCATCGACCTGGTCGAAGCCCGCTTCGCCGACCATCCCGGCAGCCTCGCCCACTTTGGGTGGCCAGTCACCCGGGGGCAGGCGCTGCAGGCGCTCGACACCTTTGTGCGCAGCCGGCTGGTCGGCTTTGGGCGCCACCAAGACGCCATGTGGGAGCAGACGCCATTCGGCTGGCACTCGCTGTTGTCGGTGGCGTTGAACCTCCACCTGCTGCACCCGCGCGAGGTCATCGCGGCGGCCGAGGCGGCCTACCGCAGAGGCCAGGCCGATCTGGCCAGCGTCGAAGGCTTCATCCGTCAGGTGCTGGGCTGGCGCGAGTTCATTCGCGGGGTGTACTGGCTGGACATGCCCCACCTGGCTGAAGCCAACCACCTGGGTGCCGAGCAGGATCTGCCCGACTTCTTCTGGACGGGCGAGACCGACATGGCCTGCCTGCGCGATGCCATCGGCCAGACACTGGCACACGGATACGCCCACCACATCCAGCGCCTGATGGTGCTGGGCCTGTACTGCCTGCTCGCGGGCGTGCGGCCACAGGCGGTATCAGACTGGTTTTTGGCGGTCTATGTGGATGCAGTTGAGTGGGTTGAGCTGCCCAACGTCGCCGGCATGGCGCTCTACGCCAATGGCGGGCGCTTCACCAGCAAGCCTTACGCGGCCTCGGGCGCCTACATCCAGCGCATGAGCAACCATTGCCGAAACTGCCGGTATGACCCCAAGCAGCGCACCGGGCCACAGGCCTGCCCCTTCACCACGCTGTACTGGGATTTTCTGGCGCGGCACGAAGACGAACTGGCCGCCAGCCCGCGCACGGCGCTCATGGTGCGCAACCTGCAGCGGCTGGGCGAGGAACAAAAAAGGGCCGTCGCAGAGACGGCCCTTCAATGGATGCCGCGCCGGACCAGCGCTTCATCCACCTGAGGTGCAACTCAGCCCGCGCGGCGGCGTGCAGCCACCCAGCCGATCATCGCCAGGCCACCGAGCGCCATGGCGTAGGTCTGGGGCTCAGGCACGGGTGCCGCCACCATTTCGAACGAGTACGAGCCCTTGGTCGGGCCAGTGCCCACGGCGGTGCCCGTCACGACCATCCAGAACGGGCTGGTCGAGTACGAGAACTCGCCGCTGACGCTGTCGGCAGGGCCGTTCGAGGCCATCGGGGTCAGGGTCTTGAAGGCCGCGCCCGTGATGTCCTTGGTCACAGGGTTGTAGCCGTCATAGGCGTAGAAGGCCACCGAGCCGAAGTCGATGTCCACGAACGAGCTCAGCTTCACCTCGGTCAAGGCAAAGCCGAGTTCGGCGGCGGGGAAGGCATCGAAACCGGTCCCGAATTCGATCAGGTGCACGTCCGTGAACGCGCCGGTATCAGCGAAGGTCTTCGAGCCTTTCGACACCTCGTACGGCTGCAAGGTCAGTGCCGAAGCAGAAAAAGCCGTCAAGGACAGGGCCGCAGCGAAAGCAAGAGACTTGAGTTGCATGAGAACACTCCCGGGTTGAACTTCGTTTGAACCCAGCCACAGCGGCCGGGCCCACACCGTGTGGGACGGTGCGGGCGAATCGTTGTTCGTGTGCCCGAAGAACGTCAACACATGCAAGCGTGCCGTCCCCTGTTCGCGGGGGGCTTGACAAACCTGTTTTTCGTGAACCACCGCACGAACTGAAACAGTTTGAAAGAACTTAAGGGATTCGGCGGAACGGGAGCGGCGTTTGCCAGCCCACCCCTCCTTTTTCGCGCGCCAGCCACTCACCATGGCCGCGCTTTGCGTACGGGGCCGTTCGTACGTGTTTCGGCCGCATGCTGCGCGACAAAGCTGCAGTCAAACTGATGTCAGAAGCGGACTGGCGTCGCGCGAACGCCCGGCCGACGCCCAACTGTCATCCAATCCGGCTAACCTCGCGTACAAGGCGTGCACTGCCCCTCGGAAGACGCTGGGGAACGTGGCAGATATCATGCCTTCCTTGCTTGGGCCGATCCCGGAGTCCGTCTCGATGGAGTGCAGCATGCTCTACCCCGAACTGTTCAAACAACTCGAATCCGTGCGCTGGAACATGGAGAAGGACATCCCCTGGGGCCTGTTCGAAGCCAGCCAACTCAGCGACGAGCAGGCGCAGACCATCAAGATGAACGCGATCACCGAGTGGGCGGCGCTGCCGGCCACCGAGATGTTCTTGCGCGACAACCGCGACGACAGCGATTTCTCCGCCTTCATGTCGGTGTGGTTCTTTGAAGAGCAAAAGCACTCGCTGGTGCTGATGGAGTACCTCCGCCGCTTCCGGCCCGACATGGTGCCCACCGAGCAAGAGTTGCATGAGGTGCGCTTCGAGTTCGACCCGGCGCCTGCGCTCGAGACCCTGATGCTGCACTTCTGCGGCGAGATCCGGCTGCACCATTGGTACCGCCGTGCGTCCGAATGGCACACCGAGCCGGTGATCAAGGCCATCTACGACACGCTGGCGCGCGACGAGGCCCGCCACGGCGGCGCCTACCTGCGCTACATGAAAAGGGCCATGAACCGTTTCGGCGATGAGGCCCGCGCGGCGTTCGCCAAGGTGGGTGTGCTGATGGCGAGTGCGCGGCGTACAGCCCAGGCCCTGCACCCCACCAACCTGCATGTGAACCAGGCGCTGTTCCCGCGGGACACCATCCAGTCGCGCCTGCCCAACCCCGAATGGCTCGAGCACTGGCTGGACAAACAGATCCAGTTTGATGCGGTATGGGAAAACAAGGTGATCGAGCGCATCCTGGCCAACATGAGCTCGCTGATGGAGCGCAGCTTTGGCTCGGTGCAAGACCTCAACCGCTTCCGCAAGGAAGTGACCCGAGCGCTGGAGCAGCGCATGAACGAAAAAAAGCAGGCAGTGGCCCCTGAAGGAACCAAGCCTGCATCCGTCTGACCGGCCGATCAGGTCACCCAGTTGCGACTCACCAGCCGGCGGCCCGACGACCTCAAACGGCGGTCCAGGGCTGAACCTGCGCGCCAACCGCAAACAGCGGGTGCGCCTGGGCTTCATCCAGCGTCAACACGGGCGTCACGCAGGCGTCAGCGGCTTCGAACTTGTGCGCCCAATACGACAGCGGCTGGCTGGCCACCAGCACCGCCACCTCGGCCTTGAGCGCCGCTGCATCCGGCGAGCCCGGAAAGGCGCCGCGCTGCCAGTGGCGGTTCACCCAAGCCGGCCGCTCGAACACCTCGCAGGCCACCTTCCAGAACTTGTGCTCCAGCGCGCCCACCGCCAGGTGGCGGCCGTCGGCCGTGGCGTACAGGTTGTAGCAAGGCAAGCCGCCGTTGAGCAGGTCCTCGCCCGCCTGAGGGCGATGCCCCAGGATGGGCGCCAGCAGAGCGGCCGTGGCCTTGGGCATCACCAGATGGGCATGCAGCCCATGCGTCATGCTCACATCCACGTGACGGCCCCGTCCGGTGCGACGGGCCTCGATGACCGCCGCCAGCACAGCGATGGTGGCCATGGCGCTGCCGGCCGCCAGGTCACCCCACTGCACATTGGACAAGGCCAGCTCGCCCGTGGGCGCACGCATCTGGTCCAACACGCCCGACATGGCCAGGAAGTTCAGGTCGTGCCCGGCCTTGCCAGCCCAGGGCCCCGTTTGACCGAAGCCGGTGATGGACACCATCACCAGTTTCGGGTTCAGCGCATGCAGGCGCTCGGCGTCCAGCCCCATGCCTTGCAGCACGCCAGGGCGGAAGCTGTCGACCATCACATCGGCCGCCGCCAGCCAATCCCGCAACTGGGCCAGATCGGCCTCGCTGCGGAAATCGACCGTGCGACAAGGCTTGCCATGGTTGAGCGCCTCGAACAAGGCCGTCAGGGGCCGCGCCGGGTCACCCTCGGGCGGCTCGACCTTGATCACCTCGGCGCCCAGGTCGGCCAGCATGCGCGTGCTGAACGGCCCCGGCAGGTTGCGCGACAGGTCGATGACCCGCAGGCCCTCGAGCAGGCCGCTCAGCGGGCCGACCATGGTGGCGTTCGCGCTCACACCACGTCCTCGAACCGGCCGCCTTCTTGCGCCATCTTCACGATGACGGCAGCGGGCTCGAAGCGCGGGCCATAAGCCTTGGCCAGCTCACGCGCACGCTCGACAAACTTCTTGGCGCCGACGGCATTGATGAACTGCAGCGCACCGCCCTGGTTGGGCGCGAAGCCCCAGCCGAAGATCGAGCCGATGTTGGTGTCGGCCACCGAGCGCACCACCTTCTCTTCATAGCAGCGAGCCGCTTCGTTGGCCTGCACGTACAGCAGGCGGTCGACCAGCTCTTGCTGCGACGGCTGCTGGGCCACCGGCGGGTACAGCTTGGTCAGCTCAGGCCACAGCGACTTTTCTTTGCCGTTGTAGTCATACAGGCCCTTGCCCGTCTTCTTGCCCACGCGGTTGTGCGTGCCGCCAATGTTCAGCAGCACGGCCTGACCGGGGTGGTGGGGCAGTTCCTTGCCTTCGGCCAGCAGGTCCTTCTTGGTCTGCTCGGCGATGTGCAGGGCCAGGCTCAGCGAGACCTCGTCTTGCAGGGCCAGCGGCGGCATGGGCATGCCGGCCTTCAGGCCCGCCACCTCGATGGAGCGCGGGTGCACGCCTTCGCCCAGCATGGCCAGGCCTTCCATCACATAGGTGCCGAACACGCGCGAGGTGTAGAAGCCGCGCGCGTCGTTGACCACGATCGGGGTCTTGCCGATCTGCAGCACGTAGTCAAAGCCACGCGCCAGCGTTTCGTCAGACGTCTTCTCGCCCACGATGATCTCGACCAGCGGCATCTTGTCGACCGGCGAGAAGAAGTGCAGGCCGATGAAGTTGGCCGGGCGGCTGGACGCCGTGGCCAGGCCGGTGATGGGCAGCGTCGAGGTGTTCGAGGCGTACACCGCGTCGGCCGCGATGATGGCTTCGGACTTCTTCGTGCACACGGCCTTGATGTCGCGGTCTTCGAACACCGCTTCGATCACCAGGTCGCAGCCTTGCAGGTCTTCATAAGACGTGGTCGGCTTGATGCGGGCCAGCAGCGCATCGCGCTTGTCAGCCGTGCTGCGGCCACGCGAAATCGCCTTGTCCAGGATGCCTTGCGAATAGGCCTTGCCCTTCTCGGCGTTCTCGATCGTGGTGTCGAGCAGCACGACGTCGATGCCGACCTTGGCCGACACGTACGCGATGCCCGCGCCCATCATGCCGGCGCCCAGGATGCCCACCTTCTTCACCTTGCTCTCGGCAAAGCCCTTGGGACGCGACTGGCCCTTCTTGATGGCGTTGAGCTGGTGCCACAGCGTGCCGATCATGTTCTTGCTGGTCTGCGACACCACGCAGGCAGCGAAGTAGCGCGACTCGACCTGTGAGGCCGCGTCAAAGTCCAGCAAGCAGCCTTCGAACAGGCAGCTCATGATGTGGGTGAGCGCGGGGTAGTTGCCGTGCGCCTTGGCATTGGCCATCGACGGGGCAATCGCCAGCACCTGCACCACGGCCGGGCTCTTGCTGTCGCCACCGGGGATGCGGAAGCCCTTGTTGTCCCAGGGCTGCGAGGCCTTGGGGTTGGCCTTGCACCAGGCCTTGGCCTTGGCCAGCATGTCTTCGCGGCTGCTGGCCAGCTCGGTCACCAGGCCCATGTCCTTGGCCTTGGCTGCGGTCAGCTCCTTGCCTTGCGTGATCAGCTCGAAGCTCTTCTGAATGCCGATCATGCGGGGCACACGTTGCGTGCCGCCGCCGCCGGGCAGCAGTCCCAGCTTGACTTCGGGCAGGCCGAGCTTGGTCTTGGGGTCGTCGATGGCGATGCGCGCGTGGCAGGCCAGGGCCAGCTCCAGGCCACCGCCCAGGGCCGTGCCGTTGAGCGCGGCCACCACGGGCTTGCCGCACTTTTCCATGCGGCGCAGCATGCCCTTGAGGTCTTCACACAGCTTGAAGGCTTCTTCGGCGCTGGTGATCTGCGTGAGCTGGTCGATGTCGGCGCCGACGATGAAGGTCGACTTGGCCGAGGTGATGACCAGGCCCTTGAGGGCGGCGTCGGTCTCCAACTGGGTGACCAACGCGGCGAAGGGTTCGACCAGGGTCGGGTTGAGCACGTTCATCGCGCGGCCCGGCATGTCGATGGTGACCAGGCCGATGCCGTCGGCATCAATGTCCAGGCTGAAGGCCGGGGCGGTGTGGGAAACGGTGGATGCGGTCATGATGGTTCGCCTCCTGCTCAGACGCGTTCGATGATGGTGGCGATGCCCATGCCGGCACCGATGCACAGGGTGGCCAGGGCCGTGGACTTGCCCGTGCGCTCCAGCTCGTCCAGGGCCGTGCCCAGGATGATGGCGCCGGTGGCACCCAGCGGGTGGCCCATGGCGATGGAGCCGCCGTTGACGTTGACGCGGTCCATCGACACGCCCAGGTCCCGGGCGGTCTTCATGGGCACGGTGGCAAACGCCTCGTTGATTTCCCACAGGTCGATGTCGCCAGGGGTCATGCCCAGCTTGGCCAGCGCCTTCTTGCAGGCCGGCGTCGGGCCGGTCAGCATGATGGTGGGCTCGGAGCCGCACTCGGCCGTCATCAGCACGCGGGCGCGGGGCTTGAGGCCGGCCTTCTGACCGGCTTCCTTGCTGCCCAGCAGCACCAGCGCGGCGCCGTCGACGATGCCCGACGAGTTGCCTGCGTGGTGCGCGTGGATGACCTTCTCGATGGTCGTGTACTTGTCGAGCGCGGTGGCGTCGAAGCCCATGGTGCCCATCATCTCGAACGAGGGCATCAGCTTCGCCAGCGACTCGACCGAGGTGCCGGGGCGAATGGTCTCGTCCTTGGCCAGCATCAGCATGCCGTTGATGTCACGCACGGGGATGACCGACTTGTCGAAGCGGCCTTCCGACTGCGCCAAGGCGGCGCGACGGTGCGATTCGGCGGCGTAGGCGTCGAGGTCGGCGCGCGAGAAGCCTTCCAGCGTGGCGATCAAGTCGGCCGAGATGCCCTGGGGCACGAAGGCCGTGCCGCTGTTGATGCGCGGGTCCATCACCCAGGCGCCACCGTCGGAGCCCATGGGCCAGCGGCTCATGCTCTCGACGCCACCGGCCACAACCATGTCGCCCAGGCCAGCGCGGATCTTGGCGGCGGCCATGTTGATGGCCTCCAGGCCCGAGGCGCAAAAGCGCGACAGCGTCACGCCGGCGACCGACTCGGCCCAGCCCGCATCGAGCACGGCGGTGCGGGCGATGTCGGCGCCCTGCTCACCCACCGGCGTCACGCAGCCGAGGATGACGTCGTCGACCAGGGAGGTGTCGAGGTGGTGGCGTTGTTGCAGGCCCTGCAGCAGGGTGCGCAGCAGCCACACGGGCGTGGCCTGGTGCAGGCTGCCGTCTTTCTTGCCCTTGCCACGCGGGGTGCGCACGGCGTCGAAAATGTAGGCTTCGATCATGTGAAGCTCCTTCTATGGATTGAATTCGGAGAGGTACTCGGTGGTTCGAGCGGATGCAGCCGCCTGAGCGAGCGGGGATGAGCCTGCGTTGAGAAGCGCAGCCGTACAGGCGTACGGCGAGCATCGCCAACGCAGGATCGCCCCGCGCAGCTGGCGGATGCACCGCTACTCACAGGAAGCGGGAGGCCAGCTCCTTCATGATCTCGTTGGTGCCGCCGTAGATGCGTTGCACGCGTGAGTCGGCCCACAGGCGGGCGATCGGGTACTCCTTCATGTAGCCGTAGCCACCGAAGAGCTGCAGGCATTCGTCGATCAGCTTGCACTGGTTGTCGGTGATCCAGTACTTGATGAGTGCTGCGCGGTCCACGCCCAGCTCGCCCTTGAGGTGGGCGACCATGGCGGCGTCGACCAGGGCGCGCGAGGCCAGCAGCAGGGCCTGGCACTCGGCCAGCTTGAAGCGCGTGTTCTGGAAGCTGAAGATGGGCTTGCCAAAGGCCTTGCGCTCTTTGGTGTATTCGAGCGTGACCTTCATGGCGTACTCCATGGCGGCGATGCCGGCCAGGGCCACCAGCAGGCGCTCTTGCGGCAGCTCCTGCATCAGCTGGAAGAAGCCCATGCCTTCTTGCTCGCCGATCAGGTTGTGCTTGCTCACCACCACGTCGTCGAAGAACAGCTCGGAGGTGTCTTGCGCTTCCATGCCGATCTTGTCGAGGTTGCGGCCACGACGGAAGCCCGGGGCCTCGTCGGTCTCGACCACGAACAGCGAGATGCCCTGGGCGCCCTGGTCCTTGTCGGTCTTGCAGACCACGATGACCAGGTTGGCCAGCTGGCCGTTGGTGATGAAGGTTTTGCTGCCGTTGATCTTGTAGCTCTGACCGTCTTCGGACTTCAACGCCAGCGTGCGCACGCCCTGCAGGTCGCTGCCGGTGCCCGGCTCGGTCATGGCGATGGCGCTGATCAGCTCGCCCGAGGCCAGCTTGGGCAGCCAGCGCTTTTTCTGCTCTTCGGTGCCGTAATGCAGGATGTAGGGGGCGACGATGCCGGAGTGCAGCGAGCCGCCGAAGCCGCCGATGCCGGCTTCGCCCTGGGCCAGCACCAGCGCGGCTTCGTGGCCGAAATCGCCGCCGCCACCGCCGTACTCCTCGGGCATCGAGGCGCACAGAAAGCCATTGGCGCCGGCATCTTCCCAAGCCTGGCGGTCCATCATGCCCTGGGCGCGCCAGCCTTCGTCCTTCGGCTGCCACTGTTCGATCATGAAGCGCTTGGCCGACTCGAACACCATCTTGTGCTCGTCGGTCATCCAGGCGGGGGCGAAGTTTTGAATGGGCATGGGGTGTCTCCTCGGTTCAATCGGGTCTGCGTTCACGGTGACGCCAGTGCCACAGCCAAATTGGTAATTTGGATTACCCATCGCAAAACCACTGGTAAACCCGAGGTATGCGGCGGCGACAGTGCGCTGGCGTGCGACATGCCGTGTGTTCACGGTTCATGCCTCAGCAGAAGATCTTGACGTTAACGTCAGCAATCGGCAAGTGCAGACGCCACTTTTTTGCGAACGACCGTTCATTTGGTAATAATGATTACCCCAACGGTACGCCACCTTCCCCATGCAGCCCGACGCCCGCGCCAAGCCACCCGAGAACGCCGACCAGCGCCGTGCTGCGCTCGACAGCATGCGCGTCGACACGCTGCACAGGCTGGAGATGGCCGTGCTGGCGCTGTTCTCCGAACGGGATTTTCACGAGGTGAGCCTGCTGGACGTGGCCAAGGCGGCCAACGTCTCGCTGCAGACGATTTACAAGTACTTCGGCAGCAAGGAGGTGCTGGTCTACGCCATGCTCGACGTCATGCTGGGCCGGCTGGCCGAGCGCATGATCGACCACCTGCAAGGAATCGACGACGCCCGCGAGCGTTTGCGCAAGACCTTCTGGGTCACGCTCGATTACATGGACAAGCACCCGGCCGTGATGATGCTGCTGTTCACCGCCGTGCCGGTTTCGCGGCACCGCAACATCCGCATCTACGAAAGCCCGGAGTTGATGGGCGCCTTCATGGGCGTGTTCAAGGACGGGCAAGCCCGCGGGGTGCTGAACCGCCGCGTGTCAGCCAAGGTGCTGCTGGATGTGTTCATGGGCCTGGTGGGCCGCGTCGCGCTGATGCACATCGTGCGCCATGAAAAGCAGCCGCTCATCGAGCAGTTCGACGAGCTGTTTCGCATCCTGTGGCGGGCACTGTCTGAGGACGACAGCGCCTGAGGCGCAAGGCGCCCGCCACGCGGGCGAGCTCACAGCAAGATGATGTCGTCGTAACAGGACATGACCTCTTCACCGTCGTCGCCACAGGTCCAGCCCAGCTTGGGCCAGCCACCGGCGTGCATGCAGGCGGCGAACAGGGCGGTGGGTTGGTCGCATTGGTTGGGGTTCATGGTGGGCTCCTTGCCGATGGTTTTGCGTGAACAGCCACGCAAGCCCATGGTGCGCAATGGCGCGCGTTTCATGTGAAGGGGATTCCCTTTGCTGCACCGCCCACATCGCGTCAACCCGCCCGCCTGAACGCGGGGGTTGGCGGCCGCTGGGCTGAGGTTTGGCGCGCAGTGGCCGATATCCAGTTAGGCAAAGACCTCACACAGACCATGCAAGCAGACCCTTTTGTGCACGCAGCACCCCCCACCGAGGCCCCGCCGGAGCTTGCCGCCGTGGCCCGTGCGGCCGCTCAGGCGCTGAACACCCCGGTGGCCGTCGTGGCGCTGCTGA
>Ga0208242_100658_pt1 | contig 15608 bp, 12 predicted proteins | sample SubbioAug_CSW13A_FD_184825 | JGI IMG/M metagenome (GOLD analysis project Ga0208242, IMG submission 184825) | Serpentinite rock and fluid subsurface biosphere microbial communities from McLaughlin Reserve, California, USA - CR12Aug_CSW13A (SPAdes) | ecosystem: Environmental > Terrestrial > Deep... | reverse complement strand
GGCGAACATGTTGTTCGTGTCGGTGACGGCGACGGCGGGCATCGCTTGCGCGGTGCAGAGGCCGACGAGTTTCTTCACCGGCACCGCGCCTTCGAGAAGCGAGTGTTCGGTATGGGTGCGGAGGTGGATGAATCGGGGGTTTGCGCCGGGCATGGCGAAGGGTTACCCGGCCCGGCGCGTGGTGTGAAGGGGTCAGGCCAGCCGCTGCATCGGGCGCAGGGCGGCCACGGCGGCAAGCGCGACCACGGCGGCGAGGCCCGCGAAGACGCTGAAGTCCTGCCAGCCGGGTTTCACCACCATCAGGAAGACGATGGCGAACTGGATCGCGTAGTCCATCATTGCCAGCCGCTGCACCCGGCGAAGGGCGGGGATTGCCGCCTCGGCCCCGTGGGTGTCGGCCAGTTTCACCGCGCGCTCGCAGGAGGGGCCAAGGACGAGGGCGCCGAAGCTGGCGGTGAAGAGGACCCCGGCCAGGCCCAGGGTGGTGAAGGGCTGCCAGCCCCAGCCGGCGACGAAGAGGAGGGCCACTCCGGTCGCAAGGGTGAAGATGCTGGCGGGGATGAAGAGCCGCGGGGCCAGGAGGACGGTGGCGCGGACGATGGCCAGCTGCGTCTCGGCCGGGCTGCGGCCGGACAGGACGAGGCTGGCGATGATGGTGGTAAAACCGCCGCCGACCCAGAGGACGGCGGCGAGAACGTGAGCGAATTTGAGTGTGGTTGCGAAGTCCATGGGAATATCCGTTTGTGTGTATGCTAATGGATTTGGGCGTATAGATGCGGATGCGTGCATACGCGAGTAGGGTATGCCTTACCCTAGCGTCACCTCGGCCGACCGCGGAATTTTCGGAAAATCCTGCAAACAGCTTCACCTTTTCCCGACAAGTTTGTTCTTGCCTTGAATCGGACGGGCCTTCTTGATGGAATGACAACAAGAAGGGGCGCGGGCTCGCTTTACGCCGCATCGGGCGATCCTGCAGAGTGCTCCAAACGGGGAGAAGGCGGCGGACAGACGTATGACTGTAGCGTTTCTGTTGAACGGAACGCCGGTTCGCATCGAGGGGGAAGCCCCGACGCGGACCCTGCTGGACTGGCTGCGCGAGGTGCGCGGGCTGAAGGGCACCAAGGAAGGCTGCAACGAGGGCGACTGCGGGGCCTGCACGGTGATGGTCACCGATGCCGAGGGCTCGAAGGCGCTGAACGCCTGCATCCTGTTCCTGCCGCAGCTGCATGGCAAGGCGGTGCGGACGGTCGAGGGGATCTCGGGGCCGGATGGTCAGATGCATCCGGTGCAGGCGGCGATGGTCGCGCATCATGGCAGCCAGTGCGGGTTCTGCACGCCGGGCTTCGTGGTCAGCATGGCGGTGGCGCATCTGAATGGCGCTGTGGATCACGACGACCAGCTGGCGGGGAACCTGTGCCGCTGCACCGGCTATGCGCCGATCATCCGGGCGGCCGAGGCCGCGTCGGGCGAGGCGGTGCCGGAATGGATGGTCGCGGACCGCGCGGCGGTCGCGGACTTCGCGGCGGGCGAGGCCGGGGCGTTCCGGCCCTCGGATTCGGATACGCTGGCAGACTGGTATGTCGAGCACCCCGATGCGGTGCTGGTGGCCGGCGCGACGGACGTGGGGCTTTGGGTGACGAAGCAGCTGCGCGAACTGCGGCCGGTGGCGTTCCTGAATGGCGTCGAGGACCTGAAGGCCGTCGAGGTGCAGGGCGGGCAGCTGCATGTGGGCGCCTGCGTGACGATCTCTGCGCTGCGCGAGGCGGTGAAGGATCGGTTGCCCTCGTTCGGGGAACTTCTGCGGCGCTATGCCTCGGTGCAGGTCCGCAATGCGGCGACGATCGGGGGGAATATCGCCAATGGCTCGCCCATCGGTGACGGGCCACCGGCGCTGATCGCCCTGGGGGCGACGCTGCACCTGCGGCGCGGCGATGAGATGCGCTCGATCCCGCTGGAGGACTTCTTCCTGGAGTATCGCAAGCAGGACCGTCGTCCGGGCGAGTTCGTGGCGGGCGTGTCCTTCGCGGAACAGGCCCCTGCCCTGCGGTGTTACAAGATCTCCAAGCGGTTCGATCAGGATATCTCGGCGGTCTGCGGCTGTTTCAATGTGACGGTCACGGACGGCGTGGTTGAGGAGGCGCGGATTGCCTTTGGTGGCATGGCCGGGGTGCCCAAACGGGCCTCGGCAGCCGAGGCGGCCCTGGTCGGAAAGCCGTGGTCAGAGGCCACGGTCGAGGCGGCGGCGCAGGCGATGGCGGGGGATTTCACGCCGCTGTCGGACATGCGCGCGAGTGCGGGCTATCGGATGCTGACGGCGCAGAACCTGCTGCGGCGCTATTTCCACGATCTGAACGGAGCGCCGGTCTCGGTGCTGGAGGTGACGCCATGAGCATGGGGAAAGCCCTGCCGCATGACGCGGCGCCGCTGCATGTGACGGGGCAGGCGCGCTACGTCGATGATCTGGCGATTGCCGGGGCCTTGCATCTGGCCTTCGGCCTGTCGACCGTCGCGCATGGCGAGATCACCGGCATGGACCTGTCGGCGGTGAAGGCCGCGCCGGGGGTGGTCGCGGTCCTGTCGGCGGAGGATCTGCCGGACATGCCGGACTGTTCGCCCTCGGCCGCGGATGAGCCTTTGCTGGCGGTGGGCAAGGTGCATTACGTCGGACAGCCAGTGTTCCTGGTGGTGGCGGAAAGCCATCTGGCGGCGCGGAAGGCGGCGCGGTTGGGGAAGGTGTCCTATCGGGAGCTGCCGGCGCTGCTGACGGTGGATGACGCCTTGGCGGCGAACAGCCGGTTCGAGCAGGGGCCGGTGGTCTGGGCCAAGGGGGATGCGGCGCGGGCGATCTCGGGCGCGCCGAGGGTCGTCGAAGGGTCGTTCGAGGTGGGGGGGCAGGAGCACTTTTACCTTGAGGGGCAGGTCGCGGCAGCGGTGCCTCAGGAAGGGGGCGACATGGTCGTCCATTCCTCGACCCAGCATCCGACCGAGGTGCAGCACAAGGTTGCCCATGCTTTGCATCTGCCGATGAGTGCGGTGCGGGTGGAAGTGCGTCGGATGGGCGGCGGGTTCGGCGGCAAGGAGAGCCAGGGGAACGCGCTGGCGATTGCCTGTGCGGTGGCGGCGAAGGCCACGGGGCGGCCCTGCCGGATGCGCTATGACCGGGATGACGACATGGTCATCACGGGGAAGCGGCATGACCTGCGGATCCTGTATCGCGCTGGCGTCGATGACGAGGGGCGCATCCTGGGGCTGGAGTTCACGCATCTGTTCCGCTGCGGCTGGTCGCAGGACCTGAGCCTGCCGGTCGCGGACCGGGCTATGCTGCATGCGGACAACTGCTATCACCTGCAGAATGTGCGGATTGAATCGCACCGTCTGAAGACGAACACCCAAAGCGCCACGGCCTATCGCGGGTTTGGCGGCCCGCAGGGGATGGTGGGGATCGAGCGGGTCATGGACCATGTGGCCTTCGTCGTGGGACGGGAGCCGTTGGAGGTGCGCAAGGCCAACTTCTATCGCGGGATGGAAAGTGCGGATGCCTCCGGCGGGGATATTTCCGCAAAGATGAAAGGCCAGGGGAGTTCCCGGGGCGGGGAGGTGGATCTGACCTCGCGCGGGGCGGAGCTGCCGGTGGGGTCGCATCACCTGCCGGTGGACGGGCGGGTGCAGACGACGCCCTATCACATGCCGGTGGAGGATTTCATCGGGCATGAGCTGGTGGCGGAGCTGGAGCGGACCTCGGACTATCGGGCGCGGAAGGCGGAGATTGCGGCTTGGAATGCGCGCAGTCCGGTGCTGAAGCGGGGGATCGCGCTGACGCCCGTGAAGTTCGGGATTTCCTTCACGCTGACCTGGCTGAACCAGGCGGGGGCGCTGGTGCATGTGTATCAGGATGGCTCCATCGCGCTGAACCACGGCGGAACCGAGATGGGACAGGGGCTGTTCCAGAAGGTGGCGCAAGTGACGGCGTCGGTGTTCGGGCTGGACGTCGGGATGGTGAAGATCACCGCGACGGATACCGGGAAGGTGCCGAATACGTCGGCGACCGCCGCATCGTCGGGGTCGGACCTGAACGGGATGGCGGCGAAGGCGGCGGCGGAGACGATCCGGGGGCGGCTGGCGGAGTTCATTGCCGAGAAGCATCAGGTGGAACCTGCGGCCGTGCGGTTCGTCGACGGGACGGTGCGAGTCGCGGGCGAGGTCTATGACTGGGCGCGGGTGGTGGCCTGGGCCTATCAGGCGCGGGTTTCGTTGTCGTCGACGGGTTATTACGCGACGCCGAAGATCATCTGGGACCGGGTGAAGGGAACGGGGCGGCCGTTCTTCTATTTCGCCTATGGCGCGGCTGTGACGGAGGTGGTGATCGACCGGCTGACCGGAGAGAACCGGATCCTGCGGGCTGATCTGTTGCATGACACGGGGACCTCCCTGAACCCGGCGATCGATATCGGGCAGGTCGAGGGGGCCTATGTGCAGGGCGCGGGCTGGCTGACGACGGAGGAGCTGGTCTGGGACGGGAAGGGACGGCTGGCGACGCATGCGCCGTCGACCTACAAGATCCCGGCCTGTTCGGACCGGCCTGACGTGTTCAACGTGGCGCTGTGGGGCAAGCCGAACCGGGAGGATGCGGTCGGCAAGTCCAAGGCGGTGGGCGAGCCGCCGTTCATGCTGGGGATTTCGGCGCTTTATGCGCTGTCGGATGCGGTGGCGGCCTGCGGGGACGGGTCGGTCTATCCCAGCTTGGATGCTCCGGCGACGGCGGAGCGGGTGCTGATGGCAGTGCGGAGGGTCGAAGGCCGTGTTTGACCTTTCGGAAATGGCTACGGCGATCGGCGCGCATGGGCGGGTCGCCCGGGTGGTGATCGCGGGGGTGGAGGGGTCGTCTCCGCGCGAGGTCGGGGCTTCGATGCTGGTCTGGGCAGACGGGCAGTCGGGGACGATCGGCGGCGGGGCGCTGGAATACGAGGCGGCGGCGAAGGCGCGGGCGATGCTTGCCGGCTCCAGCGGAGGGGCGGCGCTGGTCGAGCGGGTGGCCCTTGGCCCGTCGCTGGGTCAGTGCTGCGGCGGGGCGGTCACGCTTTGGACCGAGATGTTCGAGGCGGTGCCGGACGCCGTGGCCGGGGTCGTCGCGCGGGGTCCGGGCGACATGCCCCTAGCAGTGAAGCGGGTGCTCGCGGCGGCGCGGGGGCAAGGGATTCGCCCTGCGCCGGGGCTGGTCTCGGGCTGGCTGGTGGAGCCGGTCGCGGAGGCGGAGCGGCAGGTCTGGGTCTGGGGCGCGGGGCATGTCGGGCGGGCCTTGGTCGCCGTGCTGGCGCCGCTGCCGGGGATTGCGGTGACCTGGGTGGATGTGGCGGCAGAGCGGTTCCCGGAAGAAGTGCCGGAAGGGGTGACGGTGGTTCCGGCCCGTGATCCGGCCCTGGTGGCGGATCATGCGCCTGTTGGTGCGGAGCATCTGGTGCTGACGTTCAGCCATGCGCTGGATCTGGAGCTGTGTCATCGGCTTCTCAAGCGCGGGTTCAGGTCCTGCGGGCTGATCGGGTCGGCGACGAAATGGGGCAGGTTCCGGTCCCGGCTGGCGGCTTTGGGGCATGAGGCCGGGGCGGTGGCGCGGATCCGCTGTCCGATTGGCGATCCGGCCCTCGGCAAGCATCCGCAGGCGATTGCGGTGGGCGTGGTGGCGGAATTGCTGCGGGCTTCGGGCGTGGCGGTGAAGGAGAAGCGGGCATGACGCGACCGGAATTGCTGCGGGTCGAGGGCATCACCAAGGCCTATCCGGGGGTGGTGGCGAATTCGGATGTGTCGTTCTCGATCGGCGAGGGCGAGATCCACGCCCTTCTGGGAGAGAACGGGGCGGGCAAGTCGACCATGGTCAAGATGATCTATGGTCTGGTCCGGCCGGACAGCGGGGTGATGACGCTGCGAGGGGCGGGTTATGCGCCCTCGAAACCGGCGGAGGCCCGGCGGCTGGGCGTGGCGATGGTGTTCCAGCACTTTTCCCTGTTCGAGGCGCTGAACGTGGCCGAGAATGTGGCGCTGGGGATGGAAAGCCCACCGCCGATGCGGGAGCTGGCGGCGCGGATCCGGGCGGTTTCTGAGGAATACGGTCTGCCACTGGACCCGAGCCGGATGGTCGGGGACCTGTCGGCCGGGGAGCGGCAGCGGGTGGAGATCATCCGGTGCCTGTTGCAGGACCCGAAGCTGCTGATCATGGACGAGCCAACCAGCGTGCTGACGCCGCAGGAGGTGGAGATCCTGTTCAAGACGCTGCGCCAGCTGGCCCGCGAGGGGACCGCCATCCTGTATATCAGCCACAAGCTGGAGGAGATCAAAGGCCTCTGCGACGAGGCGACGATCCTGCGGCGCGGGAAGGTGGTGGCCACCTGCACGCCGCGCGAACGGACCGCGCGCGAGATGGCGGAGCTGATGGTCGGTCAGGCGTTGAAAACGCCGGAACGGCGGCTGGCGGCCAAGGGCGAGGTGGCGCTGGGGGTGAGCGACCTGTCGGTGGAATCGCCGATCCCCTTCGGGACCGCGTTGAAGGGGATCAGCTTTACCGTGGCCAAGGGCGAGGTGCTGGGCATCGCCGGGGTCGCGGGGAACGGGCAGGATGAGCTGTTGCTGGCGCTGTCCGGCGAGCTGAAGGCGGCGCCGGACAAGGTGCGGGTGCTGAGCCAGCCGGTGGGCGATCTTGGTCCGGTGGAGCGGCGGCGGGCCGGGCTGGTGGCCGCGCCCGAGGATCGGTATGGGCACGCGGCGGCGCCGGACATGTCGCTGGTGGAAAACGCGTTCCTGACAGCGGGGGTGCGCAAGGGGCTGACGAAGAACGGCTTCGTGGACTGGTCGGGGACGCGGGCCTTTGCCGAGGAGATCATCGCGGCCTATGACGTGCGGACTCCGGGCCCGGATGTGGCGGCGCGCGCGCTATCGGGCGGGAACCTGCAGAAGTTCCTGATGGGGCGCGAGCTGATGCAGGGCGCAAGCGTCATCGTGATCAACCAGCCGACCTGGGGCGTGGATGCGGCGGCAGCGGCGCAGATCCGGCAATCGATCCTCGACCGGGCCGGAGAGGGCGCGGCACTGGTGGTGATCAGCCAGGACCTGGACGAGTTGCTGGAGGTCGCGGACAGCTTTGCCGTGCTGAACGAGGGGCGGCTGACGAGGCCCCGGCCGACCGAGGGTCTGACGATGGACGAGATCGGCCTGATGATGGGCGGGGCGCATGGCATGGAGGTCGCGCATCATGCGGGCTGAGGTGATCGGCGGGCGCCTGCCCTGCCCCACGGCCCTGCGAGGCCGGGCAGGCGCGGGTTGCAACGAGGGTGTCATTTCCTCTGGCTTTGCCTGGGGTGAACTGTCGATCGGGGGACCCACCCCCCGGGATATTTGTGGACAGAAAATGGGGTGTGGTCATGCTGAGGCTTGAGAAGCGCCCGACGCCGAGCCGGTTCTGGCTTTATGCGACTCCGCCCGTGGCGGTGATCCTGACGATGCTGGCCGGCGGCATCCTGTTCGCCGCGATGGGGAAGAACCCGTTCGAGGTGATCCGCACGATCTTCTGGGATCCCCTGTTCGGGCCCTTCGCCTTTTACCTGCGGGGTCAGCTGCTGGTGAAGGCGGGACCGCTGATCCTGATCGCCATCGGTCTGGCCTTGGGCTTCCGGGCGGGGATCTGGAACATCGGGGCCGAGGGCCAGTATATCATGGGCGCGATCTTCGGCGCCTCGGTGGGCTTGGCGGTGTTCCCGACGGAGAGCCGCTGGATCTTTCCGGTGATGACCCTGGCCGGGGCCTTCGGGGGCTGGGTCTGGGCGATGATCCCGGCGATCCTGAAGACAAAGTTCAACACGAACGAGATCCTGGTCAGCCTGATGCTGGTCTATGTGGCGCAGACGATCCTGGCCAAGGCCGCGACCGGGTTCCTGAAGAACCCCGAGGGGATGGGCTTTCCGGGGAGCCGGAATTTCAGCGGCTATCCGGCGGCGCAGAATGCCTATCTGTACGAGCCGCTTGGCCTGCACTGGGGCGGCGTGGCGGCGCTGGTGACGGCGGTGCTGGCCTATGTCCTGCTGACGCGGCATCAGGCGGGGTTCCAGATCCGGCTGGCGGGGCAGGCTCCGCGCGCGGCACGGTTCCATGGCGTGAACCCGGTGCGACTTGTCGTGCTGTGCATGGGCATTTCGGGCGCGCTGGCGGGGCTGGCGGGGCTGTTCGAGGTCGCAGGACCGGCGGGGCAGATCACCATCGACTTCAACACGGGCTACGGGTTCACGGCGATCATCGTGGCCTTCCTTGGCCGACTGAACCCGTTGGGGATCGTGCTGGCGGGGTTCCTGATGGCGCTGACCTATGTGGGCGGCGAGATGGCCGCGACCAGCCTTGGATTGCCGACGGCGGCGATCCAGGTGTTCCAGGGGATGCTGCTGTTCTTCCTCCTCGCGGTGGATGTGTTGACGAACTATCGGTTCCGGCTGGCGGTGGGAGCGCATTGAGATGGATTTCGGCGGTATCAATCCGGTCATCCTGATCGCCACGCTGATGGCGAGCGCGGTGCCGATCCTGCTGGCGGCACTGGGCGAGACGGTGGTCGAGCGCGCGGGCGTCCTGAACCTCGGGGTCGAGGGGATGATGGTGATCGGCGCGCTGGGCGGGTTCATCGTGGCGGTGCACAGCGGGAGCCCTCTGCTGGGCTTTCTGGGCGGCGCCGTCGCAGGCGCGCTGCTGAGCCTGATCTTCGCGGCCCTGACGCAGGTCTTCCTGGCGAACCAGGTGGCGACCGGGCTGGCGCTGACGCTGTTCGGGCTGGGGGTCTCCTCCCTCGGCGGGCAGGGCTACAACGGGATAAAGCCGCCGGCGACGGGGCAGCTTCTGCCGGATGCGCTGGCGAAGCTGCCGGTGGTGGGGCCGATCGTCTTCGGCCATGACTGGGTGGTCTATTTCAGCATCTTCATGACCGCGGCACTTTGGTGGGTGCTGAAGGCGACGCGGATCGGGCTGATCATCCGCGCTGTCGGCGAAAGCCACGAGGCGGCCCATGCCCTGGGCTACAAGGTCAACCGCATCCGGCTGATGTGCATCGCCTTTGGCGGCGCGATGGCGGGGATTGGCGGGGCCTATCTGAGCCTGATCCGGGTGCCGCAATGGGTGGACGGGATCACGGCGGGCGCGGGCTGGATCGCGCTGGCGATCGTGGTCTTTGCAAGCTGGAAGCCCTGGCGCGTTCTCTTGGGTGCCTGGCTTTTCGGCGGGATCACCGTCCTGCAGCTGAACCTTCAGGTCGCCGGCTCGGGCATCCCGGTCGAGTACTTGTCCATGGCCCCCTATCTGATAACCATCCTTGTGCTGGTCATCATGTCGGCGGGGCGGCGGGGCAAGGCCAATGGCGCTCCGGCATCGCTGGGACAGAACTTTCACGCCTCGCGCTGAGGCATCAACTAGCGGTGCAGGACAACGCGCCGCCACCACGGGGAGAAGAAGAATGAAACGGAGAAATCTGCTGGCCACCGCGGCGATGGGGCTGACGCTGGCCTTTGGCGGCGCGGCATCCGCGCAGGGCATGGACAAGGTGAAGGCCTGCTTCGTCTATGTCGGCCCGATCGGCGACGGTGGCTGGACCTACCAGCACCATCAGGGCGCGCTGGCGGTCAAGGAGGAGTTCGGCGACAAGGTCGAGATCCAGTGGCAGGAAAGCGTGCCCGAGGGCGCGGATTCCGAGCGCGTGCTGACCCAGATGGCTTTGGGCGGCTGCAACATCATCTTCACCACCTCGTTCGGCTACATGGACCCGACGAACGCCGTCGCGGCCAAGTTCCCGGATGTGAAGTTCGAACATGCCACCGGCTTCAAGCGCGAGCATCCGAACGTCACCACCTACAACGCCCGCTTCTATGAAGGCCGCGCGGTGCAGGGCCATATCGCGGGCAAGATGACCAAGTCGAACAAGATCGGCTATATCGGGTCCTTCCCGATCCCCGAGGTCGTCATGGGGATCAACAGCTATTACCTGCACGCCAAGAAGGTGAACCCCGACGTCCAGCTGTCGGTGGTCTGGGCCTTCACCTGGTTCGACCCCGCCAAGGAGGCCGACGCGGCCAAGGCGCTGATCGACCAGGGCGTGGACGTGATCGCCTCGCACACCGATTCGACCGCCCCCCTGGCCGAGGCGGCCAAGACCAATGGCGCGGTGATCGGCTTCGGCCAGGCCTCGGATATGGCCGAGTACAAGGACGGGCCTCGGGTGTCGTCGATCATCGACAACTGGGCGCCCTATTACGTGAAGCGCGTTGGCGCCATGCTGGACGGGACCTATGAGCAGCAGGACGCCTGGGAAGGCATCGCCGGCGGCGAGGTCGAGATCGGCGAGATCACCGATGTGGTCCCGGCCGATGTGAAGGCCGAGGCCGAGGCGCTGCGTGACGCGATCGCGGCGGGGACCTATCACCCGTTCACCGGGCCGATCAACAAGCAGGACGGCAGCCCCTGGCTGGCCGAGGGCGAGACCGCCCCGGACGGCGACCTGCTGGGGATGAGCTTCTATGTCGAGGGAATTGTCGGCGACATTCCCCAGTGATCTCTGGCGGAGCGGGGGGTTTCACACCCCCCGCACCCCCCGTGGGATATTTGTGCAAAGATGAAAGGGGCATGGGCATTCCTGTGCCCCTTTTCGAATGACGGGAGAAGCGGATGGACGCGGATTTTCTGATCATCGGCGCCGGGATCGCCGGGATCTCGGCGGCGGCGCGGCTGTCGGAACTGGGATCGGTGATCGTGCTGGAGGCCGAGGACGGGCTCGCGCATCACGCCAGCAGCCGGTCGGCGGCGCTGTATGAGCCGCGCTATGGCGCGCCGGCGGTGGTGGGGTTGTCGATGGCCTCGGAGGCGCATTTCCGCAGTCTGCCGGGGGTGCTGAGCCCACGCGGGCTGCTGCTGGTGGCCAAGGCCGAGGCGCGGGAGGCCTTCGAGGTGGATCTGGCGGCGATGGAATTCGAGCGGATCAGTGTCGAGGAGGCGCGGGGGATCGTACCGATCCTGAACCCGGAGATGGTGGCGCTGGCGGGCTATGCAGGCCATGCCGAGGATGTGGACACCGACCTGCTGGTCCAGGGCTTCGCGCGCGAGGCCAGGAGCCGCGGGGCGCAGGTGGTGACGAAGGCTCGGGTAACCGGGATCGCGAAGACCGACGCGGGATGGCGGGTGACCTCGGCCGCGGGGGAGTTCAGCGCGCGCGTTCTGGTCAATGCGGCCGGGGCCTGGGTCGATCAGGTGGCGGAAATGGCCGGGGTCCGACCCCTGGGGTTCACGCCCTACCGGCGGTCGATGGCGCGGATCCCGGCGCCGGGCGGGTTGGATGTGAGCCGCTGGCCGATGATCTTCGGGCCGGGCGAGGATTGGTATGCCAAGCCGGATGCGGGGGCGCTGATCGTTTCCCCCGCCGAGGAGGACCTGATGGAGCCGCATGACGCCTGGGCCGATGACATGGTTCTGGCCGAGGGGCTGGCGCGCTATGAGGAGATGGTGACCGAGCCGGTGACGCGGCTCTTGGCCAGTTGGGCGGGGCTGCGGACCTTTTCGCCGGACCGTGTGCTGGTGATCGGGCCGGATGCGCGGGAGCCGTCGTTCTTCTGGCTGGCGGGTCAGGGCGGTTATGGGTTCCAGACCTGCCCCGCGGCAAGCCGGCTGGCGGCGGATCTGATCGGCGGCCGCGCGCCCGAGATCGGGGCGGAGCTGGTCGCGGCGCTGGACCCGGCGCGGTTCGGGTGAGGCCATGGCACTGAAGCTGCCGGACAGTGGTGCGGAAGTTCTGGCCGACGGGCGGCGGATGGTGCCCTCGGCCGCGCGCAACGCCGGACCGATTCTGGCGGTCTTGCAGGGGCTTGGCCTGAACGGGCGGCTGCTGGAGATCGCCTCGGGCTCGGGCCTCCATGCAGCGGTGATGGCGGGGCCCTTGGGGGTGGAGTGGCAGCCGACGGAGGTCGATCCGGGGAATTTCGGCTCGATCCTCGCCTGGGCGGCGGAGGGTGGGGGCCGGATCCTGCCTCCGATCGAGCTGGATGCGGCGGCGCCGGGCTGGGCGGCGCGGGTCGGGCTTTGGGATGCGGTGCTGCTGGTCAACCTCCTCCACCTGATCCCGGAGGCGGCGGCCCGGACGGTTCTGGCCGAGGGGGCGCAAGCCCTGGCACCCGGCGGCACCTTCTGCCTGTATGGGCCGTTCCTGAACGAGGGCCGCGCGACGAGCGAGGGCGATGCGGTCTTTGACCAGTCCCTGCGGGCACAGGATCCGGCGATCGGCTACAAGGATCTGGGCTGGGTGCTGGACCTGCTGGCGCAGGCGGGTTTGAGCGTGCGGGTGGTCGAGATGCCCGCCAACAACCTGATGCTGCTGGCCCGGCGCGGCCACTGGGAGAATCCGCCGAGGCCCGGAAATCCGGGGTGACAAGCCGGGCAGGTCGCGGCAGCATGACGGCATGATCCGCGCCCTGCCCTGTCTTGCCCTGCTTCTGCTGGTCGCCTGTGGCGGGTCCTCCCGCGCCCCGGTGGCTGACGAGACGATCACCGTCACCACCTCGAACTTCACCGATGCCGCCCCGACGGACTGGCCGGGGCGGTCGCCGGACCGCTATCCGGTGCACGGGATCGACCTGTCGCGGTTCCAGACCCAGGTGGACTGGCCGACGGCGCGGGCGAACGGGGTGAACTTCGCCTTCATCAAGGCCACCGAGGGCGGCGACATGGTGGACCCGATGTTCGAGAGCCATTGGCGCGGTGCCGGGGCGGCGGGGGTAAGGCGGGGCGCCTATCACTTCTTCTACCATTGCCGCCCGGCGGCCGAGCAGGCGCGCTGGTTCATCCGCCATGTTCCCAAGGTGCCGGGCGGCCTGCCCCCGGTCCTTGACATGGAATGGACGCCGTTCAGCCCGACCTGCACCATCCGCCGCGACGGGGCGACGATCCGGGACGAGGCGCGCATCTTCTCTGATATCGTCGCGCGGCATTATGGGCAGCGGCCCATCGTCTATACCACGGTCGATTTCTACCAGGACACCGAGCTTTGGCGGCTGGAGGGGGTGGAGTTCTGGCTGCGCGCGGTCGCGGACCATCCGGGCGAGGTCTACAAGGGCGGCACCTGGAGCTTCTGGCAGTATACTTCGACCGGGGTGGTGCCGGGGATCGCGGGCAAGGTGGATATCAACGTCTTTGCCGGGTCCAAGGCTGCCTGGGCGAGCTGGCTGCGGGCGCGGACCCTTTAGGACCGCCAGTCGCGCAGGCGGCGGAACCAGCGCTTGACCGATCGGCGGCCCCGGATCACAAGGACCGAGGTCGGCCCGCGCAGCACCGGCAGGTCAACGGCCAGAAGCAGGAAGCCAAGCGGCAGCATCCAGAGGCCCAGCACAGGCAGGAAGGAGAACAGGCCTCCGGCGATCAGCACCAGTGCGACCGGGAAGCGGACGGGAAACCAGCTGTCCTTCTGCAGCGTCGACATGGGCCCGCGCAGGGGGGGCACGAGGCGCCCGAGCGCGTCGAACTGTCGTTGGAACCTGCGTTCCCGTCTTTTTCTTGCGGCCATCCGGTTAAGATGGGGGTGGCGGGCGCTGCTTCAAGACGCCCGGCCCCGATCCGCCAGGTGCCCGAAATCTTCGAAGATTTCGGACCGGAGCCTTTGCAGGCTCCGATGCGATTTCTTCGAAGAAATAGCTTATCCGTCCACCCGGATGCGGGCGTTCGTCGGGTCGAAGGGGCTGTCTTCGGTCACGACGGCGTCCCATTCCTGAAGCTGGATCTTGACCTTCAGCTTCTGCCCCGGTTCCGCCAGCGCGGCGGGGACATAGCCCATGCCGATCTGCTTGCCGAAGGCCACCGAATAACCGCCCGAGGTCAGGCGTCCGACCTTGATCCCGTCATGGATGATCGCCTCTTTCCCCCACGGATCGGTGTCGCTCGGCCCGTCGATCAGGAGCGTCACGCATTTCGCGCGGATGCCGGTGTCGAGCATCTTCTGCTTGCCGCGGAAGTCCTTGCTGAGGTCGACGAAGCGGTCAAGCGCGGCTTCCAGCGGGGTCGCGTCGCGGCCAAGCTCGTTGCCGAAGGCCCGGTAGCTCTTTTCCTGCCGCAGCCAGTTCTGCGCGCGGGCCCCCACACCCTTCAGACCGTGCTTCTCGCCCACCGACCAGATCAGGTCCCAGAGGTAGCGGCCGAATTCGATCGGGTAGTGGAGTTCCCAGCCAAGCTCCCCGGTATAGGCCACGCGGACGGCGCGGACGGGGCACATGCCAAGCTCGATGTCGCGGTAGGAGAGCCAGGGGAACCGCTTGTTGCCCAGGACGGTGTCGGGGTCGGCGTCCTTGACGATGTCTTTGAGCAGGGCGCGGGCGTTCGGGCCGGCGAGGGCATAGACGCCCCATTGGGTGGTGACGTCGTGGATATCGATGTGGCCCTTGCCCTCGGCCATCCAGTCGTCGGCGGCCTTCTGCAGGAAGTCATAGTCATAGGCCGTCCAGGCCCCGGCGGAGATCAGGTAGTATTCGTCCTGCTTCAGCCGGACGATGGTGTATTCGGTCCGGGTCGTGCCGTGGTCGGTGAGCGCGTAGGTCAGGTTGATCCGGCCCACGTTCGGCAGCTTGTTGCAGGTGAAGTGGTCGAGGAAGGCCGTCGCGCCCGGCCCGCGCACCAGATGCTTGGTGAAGGCCGACGCGTCGATGATGCCGACGGTGTTGCGCACCGCTTCGGCCTCGGCCTTGGCATATTGCCACCAGTCGCCGCGCCGGAAGCTACGCGAGTTGTGGTCGAAGTCGGCGGGGGCGTCCTTGGGGCCGTAGTAGTTCGGGCGTTCCCAGCCGTTCACCTGGCCGAACTGCGCGCCCATCTCCTTTTGCCGGTCATAGGCGGGGGCGGTGCGCAGGGGACGGCAGGCTTCGCGTTCCTCATCCGGGTGGTGCAGGATGAAGACGTGGTCATAGCACTCCTCGTTCTTGCGGGAGGCGTATTCCGTGGTCATCCAGCCGCCGAACCGCTTGGGGTCGAGCGAGGCCATGTCGATCTCGGCCTCCCCTTGCGTCATCAACTGGGCGAGGTAATAGCCCGTGCCGCCCGCGGCGGTGATGCCGAAGGAGAAGCCCTCGGCCAGCCACATGTTGCGCAGGCCGGGGGCCGGGCCGACCAGCGGGTTGCCGTCGGGGGTATAGCAGATCGGGCCGTTGTAATCGTCCTTGAGGCCCACGGTCTCCGACGACGGAATCCGGTGGATGAAGGACATGTATTCCTGCTCGATCCGTTCGAGGTCGAGCGGGAAGAGGTCGGCGCGGAAGCTGTCGGGGACGCCGTACTGGAAGCGGGCCGGGGCGCCCTTTTCGTAGGGGCCCAGGATCCAGCCGCCGCGTTCTTCGCGCACATACCACTTGGCGTCGGCGTCGCGGAGGACCGGGTGCTGCGGGTTGGTCTTGCGCCATTCGACAAGGGCCGGGTCGGGCTCGGTCACGATGTACTGGTGCTCGACGACGACGGCGGGGGTCTTGATGCCGAGGAGCTTGGCGGTCCGCTGGGCGTGGTTGCCGGTGGCGGTGACGACGTGCTCGGCGGTGATGTCGAACTTGTCGTCGGTGGCGACCAGCATCCCG
>Ga0208242_100657_pt1 | contig 15638 bp, 13 predicted proteins | sample SubbioAug_CSW13A_FD_184825 | JGI IMG/M metagenome (GOLD analysis project Ga0208242, IMG submission 184825) | Serpentinite rock and fluid subsurface biosphere microbial communities from McLaughlin Reserve, California, USA - CR12Aug_CSW13A (SPAdes) | ecosystem: Environmental > Terrestrial > Deep... | reverse complement strand
CGCATCGCCCCGACACGGGATTTCTTCGCCCTGCCGGTGCTGGGCAAAGTGCGGGCGGGCCTGCCTCAAGAAATGGACCAGTCTGCGGGGCTGGAGATGGTCGGCGTGGAAGACTACCTGATCCGCCACCCCGAACGCACGGTGTTCTGCCGGGTGCGCGGCGACTCGATGAAAGACGCCGGCATGCTCGACGGCGACATGGTGGTGGTCGAGCGCAACCGCCCCACCAAGGCTGGCGACATCGTGGTGGCGCTGGTGGACAACGAACTCACCGTCAAGTACCTCTACCCGCTCAAAAGCTCGGGGGGCTGGGTGCTCAAGCCCGCCAACCCCGACTACCCAGACATCGTGGCACAGCAGTCGCTCGAGGTGCTCGGTGTCGTCGTCGGCGTGTTCCGGCGCTGCGATTGAACGCTTCTCAAAAAATAACACCACCGTTGGAGATCCCACCATGAGCCTGAAAGCCTGGATCCGCAAACTCACCGGCAAAGGGGGCGCTTTGAACCGCGCCACCTCGGTGCGCGACGTCTGCCGCCTCAACGCCATCGCCATGGCCGCCCGCGTATCGGTGTACGAACTGGACTGAGCCCCGCCTACCGATGGGACAGGGCTGTCATCGCCGCACGCGCAAGAGACCGGTGATGGGTCAACGGCCTCCTGGCGCGGCGGCACCCAACCTCAGTTGAAGGGCGTGGGGCGTGGCGTATTGTCCGCCGAGGGTGGCAGTATCGGCAGCGTGAATGTCGGCTGGTCGCCCGTCAAGGTCTTGAGGAACGCCACGATCTTGCCGTTTTCGTCAGCGGTGAACTTCTTGCCCAACTGCAGGCGGCCCATCACGTCCACGGCCTCGGCCAGCGTGTTGGCCGCACCGTCGTGAAAGTACGGGTAGGTCAACTCCACGTTGCGCAACGTAGGCACCTTGTAGCTGAAACGGTCTGCGTCCTTGCCCGTCACACCGGCTCGGCCGGCCACGCCTTCGTTGCCTTTGTAGGGCTCGACAATGCCCATTTTCTGGAACGAGTTGCCCCCCAGGTTGGGGCCGTTGTGGCAAGCGACACAACCGCTCTCGTTGAACAGCTTGTAACCTGCCAGTTCATCCTGGGTCAGCGCCGTTTTCTTGCCCAGCAGCCACTGGTCGAAGCGGGAGTTCGGTGTGACAAGGGTCTTTTCGAACTCGGCAATCGCTTCCGTCACCTGGTCGATGTCGATCTTGTCTTTCTTGAACACGAGTTTGAATTCCCGCACGTAGGCCGGAATGGATTCCAGCACGCCCAGCGCCAGGGTGTGCGTAAAGGCCATCTCACCCGGATTGGCGATCGGCCCACCGGCCTGCTCCTTGAGGTCGGCGGCGCGGCCGTCCCAGAATTGCGCCAGATTAAGGCTGGAGTTCAACACGGTAGGCGAGTTGATCGGGCCTTGCTGCCACTTGTCGCCGATGGAGGTCTTGATGTTGTCCGTTCCTCCCATGCTGAGGTTGTGGCACGAATTGCACGAGATAAACCCCGACTTGGACAACCTGGGGTCGAAATACAGCTTCTTGCCAAGTTCGACCTTGCCGAGATCGATGGCTTTGGGTGGTGCAATCGGGCTGTAGAGGTGGTCAAAGGCCCAGGCTACACCCACCGCCCCCACGGTGCCTGCCGCGACCAAACCTGCAGCAACGATAGTTTTGACTCTCATTTTTACGCTCCTTTGTGTGACAAACCGTTACATCTAGGGTAAATACCAATACCCCAAAAGCGTTTGACACAGATCAAGGAGTAAGCCGATGCGGTGGGATGTGCCGCAGGCCACCAGCGGCGGCCGCGCGCTCACACCGTCAGCAGCGTCTCGTCCAGGATGCGGTAGCGTCTGCCCTGCCGATCGAGCGGCTCTATGGCCCGGGCTTTGACCAGCGCACTGATCTCGCGGCTCACGGTTTCAAGTTTCAGGTCCATCATCGCCCCCATGTCTTCACGAGAGAACAAGGTGGTGACCAACGGATCGGTGCTGTGCCGCATCTTCAATACAAAGTTGCTGACCCGGCGCCGCGCCGTACCAAAATTGATGGCCGCCAGCCAGTCGTCGGCTTCTTTCAGCGCCTGCTGCCATTTCTGCAACAGGCGCATGTGCAAACGGGGCGAGTTCTGGCTCAGACGGTGTATGACCTCTGCCGGTATCCGGCACAGCGTGGCCTGGGTGAGCGCCACGGCTTCGGTGCCGTAGCGGTCGGTCGCGAGGGCTTCCATGCCGGCCACATCGCCCGGACGCAGGATGCGCACGATGCGCTGACGGCCATCCGCCGTGACCCGCACGAGCTTGAGTACACCGGTGCGAAGGGTGTAGATGCTGGTGGCTTCGGCACCTTCGTGGTAGAGAGAATCGCCCTCGTGGAACGACAGGTCGTCGATGGGTGCGTGTATCAAGCCGAAGTCATGCTCGTTGAGGTCGGCGAACAAGACCATGTCCCGAATGCCACAGGCCTTGCAATCCGACGTGCCTCGCCAGGCGGATTCGGTTTTGATGGGGATCATGTCGTACGGAACTGCTTCGCAAAACCACAGGTGACGCACCAATGGACAGTCAGCCGCGAAGCAAAATACATCCTGGGGTATCCAAGCATAACAGATCAGATACCCCAGCCCAGGCCTCCCCGGTCGGCACCACCGGGGAGACACGGGTTCGATCAAGCCAGATCGAAACGATCGGCGTTCATCACCTTGGTCCAGGCCGCCACGAAGTCGTTGACGAACTTCTCGCGGTTGTCGTCCTGGGCGTACACCTCGGCGTAGGCGCGCAGGATGGAGTTGGAGCCGAACACCAGATCCACCCGGGTGGCGGTGAACTTGGTCGCGCCGCTGGCGCGGTCCACGATGTCGTAGCTGTTGCGGCCGGTGGGCTTCCAGCTGTACGACATGTCGGTCAGGTGAACGAAAAAGTCGTTGGTGAGTGCGCCGGGGCGATCGGTGAAGACGCCGTGCTTCGTGCCTCCGTGGTTGGTCCCCAGCACGCGCATGCCGCCAATCAGTACCGTCATTTCAGCGGCGGTCAGGCCCATGAGCTGGGCGCGGTCGAGCAGCATTTCCTCGGGCTTGACCAGATAGTGCTGTTTCTGCCAGTTGCGGAAGCCATCGGCCAGCGGCTCCAGCACCTCGAACGACTCGACATCGGTCTGCGCCTGGGTAGCGTCGCCACGGCCGGGGGCGAACGGCACGCTCACGGTCACGCCGGCGGCTTGGGCCGCCAGCTCAATGCCCACGTTGCCCCCCAGCACGATCACGTCGGCCACACTGGCGCCGGTCTCGAGAGCGATCTTCTCGTACACGGCCAGCACCTTGGCCAAGCGCTCGGGCTCGTTGCCCGCCCAGTCTTTCTGCGGGGCCAGGCGGATGCGTGCGCCGTTGGCACCGCCCCGGTGGTCAGAACCGCGGTAGGTGCGGGCGCTGTCCCAGGCGGTGGCGACCATCTCGCTGACCGACAGGCCGGCAGCTGCGATCTTGGCCTTCACGGTTGCCACGTCGTAGGCGGTGTTGCCGGCGGGGATCGGGTCTTGCCAGATCAGGTCTTCGGCCGGTACTTCGGGGCCGAGGTAGCGGGCCTTGGGGCCCATGTCGCGGTGGGTCAGCTTGAACCAGGCGCGGGCGAACACGTCGTCGAAATAGGCCTGGTCGGCGGCGAAACGCTCGGAGATCTTGCGGTACTCGGGGTCCACCTTCAGCGCCATGTCGGCATCGGTCATCACCGGCATGGTGCGGCGGGTCGGGTCCTCCACGTCCACGGGCATGTCTTCCGGGGCGATGTTCACAGGCTTGTACTGCCAGGCCCCGGCCGGGCTCTTGGTGAGCTCCCATTCGTGCTTGAGCAGCATGGTGAAGTAGCCGTTGTCCCACTTCGTCGGGTGGGTGGTCCAGGCACCTTCGATGCCGCTGGTCACGGCGTCGCGGCCCACGCCCCGGGCCTTGTGGTTCATCCAGCCAAAGCCCTGATCATGCACGTCAGCGCCTTCAGGGGCCGGGCCCAGGTTGGCGGCGTTGCCGTTGCCGTGCGCCTTGCCCACGGTGTGGCCACCGGCCGTCAGGGCCACGGTTTCCTCGTCGTTCATGGCCATGCGGGCAAAGGTGACGCGCATGTCACGCGCGGTTTTCAGCGGGTCGGGCTGGCCGTCCACGCCTTCGGGGTTCACGTAGATCAGACCCATCATCACCGCAGCCAGCGGGTTCTCCAGGTCGCGTTCGCCACTGTAGCGGCTGCCTTCACCGCCGCTCTTGGCCAGCCATTCCTTCTCGGAGCCCCAGTAAATGTCTTTTTCGGGGTGCCAGATGTCTTCGCGGCCAAAACCGAAGCCAAAGGTCTTGAAGCCCATGGATTCGTAGGCCACGTTGCCCGCCAGGATCATCAGGTCAGCCCAGCTGAGCTTGTTGCCGTACTTTTTCTTGATGGGCCACAACAGGCGGCGGGCCTTGTCGAGGTTGCAGTTGTCGGGCCACGAGTTCAGCGGCGCAAAGCGCTGGTTGCCAGTGCCGGCGCCACCCCGGCCGTCGGCCACGCGGTAGGTGCCGGCGGCGTGCCAGGCCATACGGATCATCAGGCCACCATAGTGGCCCCAGTCGGCCGGCCACCAGGGCTGGCTGCTGGTCATGAGCTCGGTCAGGTCCTTTTTCAGTGCGGCCACGTCGAGCTTCTTTACTTCCTCGCGGTAGTTGAAGCCCTTGAGCGGGTTGGTCTTGCTGTCGTGCTGGTGCAGGATGTCGAGGTTCAGCGATTCGGGCCACCAGGCCTGGGCCTGGTTGGCTTGGCTGGCACTGGAATTGGCGCCGTGCATCACGGGGCACTGGGCGGCGGTGTTCTGGGCGTTTGCAGTCATGTCCATCTCCATTGCGGGTTTCACTGAGACACATCCAAGGTCTGAACCACAGTCTAAGGGCAAAACGTGACGGGTGGTGGTATTTGTCTCAATACCACTGATAGGCAAATCAAACCGGCCGTCGGGCACCGCCCACGTGCCGGCGCGCGCGGGGCAGTTCGGCGTCGAACGTGGCCACCACGGTTTCGGCGCGGGCCTGCAGGCGGTCGAGCACGCCGTCCAGCCAGTCCACCTCATCGTCGCTCAGAACCGCCAGCAACTCCTGGTTGATGCGGCGCGTCAACGGCAGCACCTCGTCGTGGATGCGACGCCCCTCCTCGGTCAGCTGCACAATGGCCTGGCGGCGGTCCGATGGTTTGGGCGTGCGCACAATCAGACGTTTCTCCAGCAACGAGGCGATCACGCGCGACGTGCGCGCCTTGTCCAGACCGGCGCAGCGGGCCAGCTCCGACGGGGGCACGCCGCCGCTGAGCGCCAGGTAGCTCATCAGCCGCCACTCCCGGCGGGTAATGCCAAAGCGTCCCTCGCACACGCGCACCACCAGGCTGCCCGCTTCGGCCAGCAGGCGGCTGATCCGGTACAGGGGCATGTCGACCAGGGTATCGAGCCGGCGAAGGCGGGAGGGAGCAGGCATCGGGGTTTTTACGCACGACAGTTGATTAGAACAACCAATTGTCCACGCACTACAGTCCCGGCTCAAGCAATCTGCCGACCTCTCAAACACCCTCACGGAGACAGACACATGCAGCGCCGATTCCTCCACCTCGCCGCCTTGGGCGCACTGGGCCTGACCGCCCTGTGGTCCCACGCCCCAGCGCTGGCCCAACCTGCCCCGCTGAAGATCGTGGTGGGCTTCCCACCCGGAGGCTCGGCCGACACGCTGGCCCGCATCATGGGCGAGGCCCTGGCGAAAGACTTCCACCCCATCGTGGTGGAAAACCGTCCGGGGGCCGGTGGCCGCATCGCGCTGGGACAGGTGAAACGCGCCAAACCCGATGGTCAGACTGTGGTGCTGTTGCCCAGCGGCCCGATGGTGCTGTTCCCACACGCCTACAAAAAGCTGGACTACGACCCGGTGACCGATTTCACCCCGATTTCCCTGCTGGCCCGCTTCCAGTTCGGCGTGGTGGCGGGGCCGGCGAGCACCTCCAAGACGGTGCAGGACATGGTCCAGTCCGCCAAGGCCAAGCCGGAGGTGCTGTCCTACGGCACCCCGGGTCTGGGCACGCTGCCCCACTTCATGGGCGTGCTGTTCGAACAAAAGGTGGGCGCCAAGTTGAACCACGTCCCCTTCCAGGGCGGTGGCCCGGCCAACGCAGCCCTGGTGGGTGGGCACATCCAGTACAAATTCGACGTGGTCTCGGAGACGGCGGAGCTGCACCGTTCCGGCAAGGTTCGCATCCTGGCCGTGACCGGGGCACAGCGCGACCCGCAGGTGCCGGCCGTGCCCACGTTGAAGGAGTCGGGCGTGGACATGGAGGCCACGGCCTGGTTTGCCATGTACGGCCCCGCCGGCCTGCCGGCCGACACGCTGGCCAAGCTCGAAACCGCCGTGGCGGCCGCCGTCAAACGCCCCGAGGTGCACGCGCGCCTCAAGGAGCTGGGCTACGAACCGGTTGGCTCCACCTCGGCCGAACTGGCCCAGACCCAACGCACCGACCTGCAACGCTGGGCCGCGCCCATCAAGGCCACCGGCGTGCAACTCGATTGACCCCCATCACCTGAGGAAACCCTACCCATGACACGCACGAACACCCGCCGCCGCACGCTCGGCGCCCTGTCGGCCCTGTCGGCCCTGGCGCTCGCCCTGGGCACCTCGCTGGCGGCCCCGCTGGCCCTGGCACAGAACGCCTATCCCACCAAGCCGGTGCGCCTGGTCAACAACTTCCCGCCCGGCGGCCCGTCTGACATCCTGGCCCGCTCGGTGCAGCCGGTGCTGCAGGAGCTGCTCAAGCAACCGGTGATCGTCGAAAACAAAGCAGGGGCCGCGGGCAACATCGGCGCGGCCGACGTGGCACGTGCCCCGGCCGACGGCCACACCGTGCTGTTCGGTATCGACACCACCTTCACCGTCAACCCGCACATCTACAAGACCATGCCGTTCAAGCCGGCCGACTTCAAGCCGGTGGTGATCATGGCGTCGTCGGGGCTGCTGGTGGGCGTGCACCCCAGCACCGGCATCAAGACCATGAAGGACCTGCTGGCCGCTGGCAAGGGCAAGGGGCTGAACTTCAGCTCGGCCGGCAACGGCAGCCCGGGCCACCTGTCGGTGGAGGTGTTCAAGGACGCCGCCGGCCTCAAAATCAACCATATCCCCTACCGCGGCAACACCCCGGCCGTGACCGCGGTGCTGGCGGGCGAGGTGGACGGCGGCAACCTGGCCACGCCGGGCATGATCCCGCACGTGCAGGCCGGCAAGATCATCCCGCTGGCCGTGACCAGCGCCCAACGCTCCAAACTGGCGCCCGACCTGCCCACGGTGGGCGAGCTGGGCTTCAAGACCCTGGAACAGGAAATCCTGTACTTGGTGATGGTGCCCACTGCCACACCCGACAGCGTGGTCGCCTTGCTGCAAAAAGGCATTGTGGACGCGCTGAAGCGGCCCGAGGTGCAGCAGCGCCTGACCAGCCTCGACCTGCACTTCGAGGGCCTCACCGGCGCGGCCGCCGCCAAGCGCCTGGCCGACATGAGCGCACGTTACGCCAAAGTCATCGAAGCCACTGGCATGACGGCCGACTGACCCGGAGCACACCATGCAACGCCCCAATATCATCTACATCGTTTCTGACGACCTCGGCTATGCCGACCTGGGCTGTTACGGTGGCCGCGAAGCGCAATTCGGAGCCGTCTCGCCCAACATCGACCGGCTGGCCGCCGGCGGCATGAAGTTCACCCAGGGTTACGCCAACTCGCCGGTGTGCTCGCCCACGCGCTTTGCGCTCATGACCATGCGCTACCAGTACCGCCTGCGCGGCGCGCTGGAAGAGCCCATCAGCAGCAAAAGCAAAGGCGATGCCCGCCTGGGCCTGCCGCCCGAGATACCCACCCTGCCCTCGCTGCTGCGCGACGCCGGCTACCACACCGCCCTCATTGGCAAATGGCACCTGGGCTACCCGCCCACGTTCGGGCCCCAGCGCTCGGGCTACGAGGAGTTCTTCGGCATCATGGCCGGCGGGGTGGACTATTTCACCCACTGCTCCTCCAAAGGCGACCACGACCTCTACCTCGGCGAAAACGAGCACATGGAGGTCGGCTACCTGACCGACATCTTCTCGCAACGCTCGGTGGACTACATCCACCGCATGGCGCCCGATGCCAAGGCCGGCAAGCCCTTCTTTTTGAGCCTGCACTACACCGCGCCCCACTGGCCGTGGGAAACGCGCGACGACGCCCACATCGCGCCCGACGTGGCCAAGAACCTGTTCCACCTGGACGGCGGCAACATCCACAGCTACCGCAAGATGATCCACCACATGGACGAGGGCATCGGCTGGGTGATGGACGCGCTGCGCCAGCATGGGCTGGAGGAGAACACCCTGGTGGTGTTCACGAGCGACAACGGCGGCGAGCGCTTCAGCGACAACTGGCCGCTGGTGGGCGGCAAGATGGACCTGACGGAAGGCGGCATCCGCGTGCCATGGATTGCGCACTGGCCCGCCGCCATTCCCGCCGGCACCACCAGCACCCAGCACTGCATGACCATGGACTGGTCGGCCACGATGCTGGAGCTGGGCGGTGGCCAGCCCCACCCCGACTACCCGCTGGACGGCGTGTCGCTGCAGGGTGTGCTGCGCGACCCCGCCGCCACCTTCGAGCGCCCGCTGTACTGGCGCATGAACCACCGCCAGCAGCGCGCCCTGCGCGTGGGCGACTGGAAATACCTGAAGGTGGACGAGCACGAGTACCTGTTCAACATCCCCGCCGACGAACGCGAGCGCGCCAACCAGGCCGCCCGCGAACCGCAGCGCCTGGCGCAGATGCGCGACGCCTGGCTGGCGTGGGACGAGACGGTGCTGCCCATCCCGGCCGATGCGGGCGTGAGCCTGGGCTACGGCGCCAAGGACATGCCGCAACGCTGAGACCACGCGGCGCACACCCAAAGCCCCGTAACATCGGGGCTGCCCCATGCCCTCCATGACCCGCCTGCAACGCTGTTTCCCTTTCCTGCTGTGGCCCCGCCCGAGTGCGGGGTTGTTGCGTGGCGAGGCCCTGGCCGGCCTGACCGTGGGCCTGATGGTGATCCCGCAAGGCGTGGCCTATGCCGCGCTGGCGGGCATGCCGCTGGTCACGGGCATCTACGCTTCGATGCTGCCGGCGCTGGTGGCGGTGCTGTTCGGGGCGTCGCAGCGCCTGTCGGTGGGGCCCACCGCCATCACCTGCCTGCTCGTCAGCGCGTCGCTGGCCGGGCTGGCCCCCCCCGGATCGGCCGACTGGGTCTCGCTCGCGGTGTGGCTGACGCTGCTGTCGGGCCTGCTGCAGGTGGTGCTGGGGCTGGTGCGGTTTGGCTGGTTGCTCAACCTGGTGAATGCCCCCGTGCTCATGGCCTTCACGCAGGCGGCGGCGGTGCTCATCGTCGGCTCGCAATTGGGCAGCCTGCTGGGCTGGGCCGGCCTGCCCGCCGACAACTCCTGGTGGCAAGCCCTGCACCTGCCTTCGCTGGCGTTTGGCCTGGGTAGCCTCGCGTTGCTGATGGCGGTGCGGCGCTGGAAACCCGCCTTTCCCTCGGTGCTGCTGATCGTGGTGGCCTCTGCCGGCTTGAGCCACTGGCTGGGCTTTGCCGAAAGCGGCGGGCGGGTGGTGGGCGCCCTGCCCGGCGGTCTGCCGGGGTTGTACTGGCCCAGCTGGCCCGGCTGGGCGGTGCTGGGGCAGCTCGCGGTGCCCGTACTGGTCATCACGCTGGTGAGTTTTCTGGAAACGGCTGCCAGCGCCAAGGTGGACAACGCGCGCCAGGGCACCCCCTGGAACCAGGACCAGGACCTGATCGGCCAGGGGCTGGCCAAGCTGGCGGCGGGCTTCAGCGGAGCCTTTCCCACCAGCTCATCGTTCTCGCGCTCGGCGCTCAACCTGTACGCGGGCGCACGCACCGGCTGGGCCACGGTGTTCTCGGTCGTGGTGGTGGCGGTCGCACTGCTGTGGTTTTTGCCGGTGCTGCGCCAGGTGCCGCAGGCGGTGCTCGCCGCCATCGTGGTGGTGGCGGTGGTCGGGCTCATCAAGCCGCTGGAATTCAAGCGGCTCTGGGGCATCTCGCGGGTGGAGGCCACCACGGCCGGGGCCACCTTTGCCATCACCCTGCTGGCCGCGCCGCAGCTGTACTGGGGCGTGCTGGCCGGCGTGCTGATGGCCCTGAGCCACTTCCTGTACCAGCGGCTGCACCCGCGCATCATCGAGGTGGGGCTGCACGCCGACGGGCGGCTGCGCGACCGCCACCTCTGGGGCCTGCCGCCCATGGCGGCGCACACCTGCGCGCTGCGCATGGACGCGGCGCTGGACTTTGGTTCGGCCGCTGCGTTGGAACGCGCGGTCAACGACCACCTGGCGACCCACCCGGACACGCGGCAGGTGCTGCTGCTGGCCCAGCCCATCAACCGCATCGACGCCACCGGGGTGGAAACGTTCGCGCGCCTGCGCACCCAGCTGGGCCTGCAACAGCGCGAGCTCTGGCTGGTGGGCGCCAAGCTGCCGGTAGAACAGGTGCTGCGCAACGCCGGTGAATGGACCGGGGCACCAGGGCTGCGGGTCTTTGTGACCGAAGCCGAGGCGCTGGCCGCGTTGCGCCAAGACGGCGCCTGAACCACCACCGATCGGCCGGCCCCGTAGCCGGCACCGGGCCTAAAGAGTACGCAGGGGGAACTCCCCCGGCATGGCATCATCGGTAAGCAGGGCGGCGACAAGTCGCGTTCCCGCCACTGCACATCCCGCAGAGCCACAGGGCTCTGCTCCCATTTGTACTGGAAAGGACGCCATGGCCACGTTGGGCATTCTGCTGTCGCTCGGTTTGCTGATGTACTTTGCGTACCGAGGCGTCAGTGTGCTGCTGTTGGCGCCGGTGCTGGCCTTGCTGGCGGTGTGGATGTCGGCCGGCGAGCTGTTCATGGTGCTGCCCACCTACACCCAGGTGTTCATGAAGGCCATGGGCGGCTACCTGATCCAGTTCTTCCCCCTCTTCCTGCTGGGCGCGGTGTTTGGCAAGCTGATGGAGGATTCGGGCTCGGCGGCGGCCATTGCGCAGGGCATCGTCCAGCGCCTGGGCCACGGGCGTGCCATCCTGGCGGTGGTGCTGGCCTGCGCCATCCTCACCTACGGCGGGGTGTCGCTCTTTGTGGTGGCGTTCGCGGTCTACCCCATCGGTTCGGCACTGTTCCGGGTTGCAGGCATCCCCAAGCGGTTGTTGCCGGCCGCGATCGCGCTGGGGGCCTTCACCTTCACCATGACCGCGCTGCCCGGCACACCGGCCATACAGAACGCCATCCCCAACCCCTTCTTCGGCACAGACGCGTTCGCGGCCCCCGGGCTGGGTCTGATCGCCGCGGCCATCATGCTCGGGCTGGGCGCCTGGTGGCTGAACACCCAGGCCCGGCGGCTGATGGCGGCAGGCGAAGGCTATGGTGCAGACGACGACGCTGCCACCGGCGGCCACACAGCGGCTGCGCCCCGGCCCATGCCTTCGTTCTGGCTCGGGCTGTTGCCGATCCTGGTGGTGATAGGCACCAACTTTGCCATGGCGAAGGTGGTGCTGCCGCAGGTGGACACCGCCTTCTTGGCGCAACCCGAATACGGTGGCCTGAAAGACGCCCGGTCGCTGATCGGGCTGTGGGCCATCATCGTGGCGCTGACCAGCGCGGTCTTGCTGTTGACCGTCCTGCACTGGCGGCGCTGGGCCGACCTCATGAAAACGCTCAACGACGGCGCGTTCGGCTCCATGCTCCCCATCCTCAACACGGCCACCGAAGTGGGCTATGGCACGGTGATCGCCTCGCTCGCGGGCTTCGTGGTCATCCGCGACTGGGTGCTGGGTGTGGCGCCCGGCAACCCCCTGGTATCGGAGGCCATTGCGGTCAACATCCTGGCCGGCATCACCGGCTCGGCCTCGGGGGGCATGTCGATCGCGCTGCAAACGCTGGGCGCCGACTACCTGGCCATGGCCCGGGCCGCCGGTATCAGCCCCGAGCTGCTGCACCGGGTGGCCGCCATGGCTTCGGGCTGCATGGACACGCTGCCGCACAATGGGGCGGTGATCTCGCTGCTCACCATCTGCAAGCTGACGCACCGGCAGTCGTACGGCTTCATTGCCATGAACACGGTGGTGTTCCCGCTGCTGGCCTTGGTCGTCGTGATCGTGCTGGGCACGCTGTTCGGCAGCTTCTGAAGGGCGCGCCGTGCTGAACCTCGACTTCCTGAGCCTGCCGCTGCTCACCGCCTCGGGGCTGGTGTTCATCAGCCTGCTGATTGGCCTGTTTTCCAAGCGGGCCGGGTTCTCGTTCCTGCTGGCGTTCCTGTTCACCGGCATCATGGGCGGGGTGGACGGACCGTTTGGCGTCGAGTTCTACGACTACCGGCTGAGTTTCTGGGTCGGCAACATCGCGCTGGCCATCATCTTGCTCGACGGCGGCCTGCGCACCGACTTTGCCACCTTCCGCACCGGCCTCAAGCCCGCGCTGCTGCTGGCCACCGTGGGGGTGGCCCTGACCTCGGGCTTCACCGCGGTGGCGGCGGTGGTGTTCCTCGACGTGTCGTGGCCCACGGCCCTGTTGCTGGGCGCCATCGTGGGCTCTACCGACGCGGCGGCGGTGTTCTCGCTGCTCAAGTCGGCGGGCGTGCGGCTCAACGAGCGGGTGGCCACCACGCTGGAAATCGAATCGGGCATGAACGACCCGATGGCCGTGTTCCTCACGCTGACGCTGATTGGCGTGGCCACCGCGGCGCATGTGGGCACCGGCGTGACGCTCGACGTATCGGACTTTGCCACCTCGCTGGCGTCGCAATTTGGCTGGGGCACGCTGCTGGGCGTGCTGACCGGCCTCGGCTTCGCCTGGGGGTTGAACCGCAGCCGGCTGCTCAAGGAGGCCCCCAACGGCGTGCTGGCCCTGCTGGTGGCATCGGCCGGCTTGACCGTCTTTGCCTTCGTCACCTGGGTGGGTGGCTCGGGTTTCCTGGCGGTCTACCTGTTTGGCATTGCCACCCACAAGAACGCCCGGCAGGCGGTGGAATCGTCGCTCTCGGCGCTCGACGGTTATGCCTGGCTTTCGCAGGCCTCGATGTTCCTGTTGCTGGGCTTGCTGGTGACGCCGTCGCAGATGCTGGAATCGTTCTGGCCTGCGCTGGCGGTGGCACTTACCATGATGTTCGTGGCGCGGCCGCTGGCGGTGTGGATGTGCCTGGGCCCGATGCGCTTCACCGGCCGGGAGGTGACCTACATCGGCTGGGTGGGCCTGCGCGGCGCAGTGCCGATCGTGCTGGCCATCTTCCCCTTCATGGCCAACGTGCCGCAAGCCGCCTTGATCTTCAATGTCGCGTTCCTGGTGGTGCTGGCTTCGCTGGTGCTGCAGGGGTCCAGCATCGGCTGGTTTGCGCGCAAGATGGGCGTGGCCTTGCCCGACGAAGACAACGAACAGGCCATGCGGGCGCTGTTCGGCGACTTTGCCCTGACCGCCCACACCCCGGTGCAAGACGTCTGCGCGTTTTACGGACTCACCCCGCCGCCAGACGCCCACCTGACACTGGAACGCTGGATGGCCGCCGCCATCCGACGCCCGCTGGTGGTGGGCGACCAGGTGTGGCTCGACGGTGCCGAGCTGTGCGTGCGCGCCATGGACGGCGACAAGGTGGTGTCGGTGGGCCTGAAGCTGCCGGAAGCCAGCGAGACCTAAGAGAGCTCCTCTGGTGACCACGGCGCGGCCAGGATCACCTTCAGGGTGTCCAGCCGGTCCTGGCCGAGCATGTCGACCAGCTGCTGCTCGATGGCGTCCAGCTCACGCCGGGCCGATTCGGCCATCTGCCGCCCCCTGGGGGTGAAGCGCAGCAATTTGATCCGGGCATTCACTGCGTCGGGCAACATCTCCACATAGCCGGCCCGCACCCCTTCCGACGCCATCTTGTGCACCGCCTGACGGGAGATGGCGAGGCGGCGCGCCAGGTCCGACAGCGGCACCGGCCGGCTTCCCAGGTGCGCGTAGAGCCGGACCATGGACGGCGTGATGTCGCCGTACCCGTTCTCGGCGGCCTTGGCATGCAGGCGTGCCTCCATCCATTCCGAACGGGACATGAGCAGGTGCCTCAAGTAGGTCTTGGACTGGGTCATACGAGGTGTAGGCGACAGGCCCCGGGCGGGCCGTTGCATTGTACGCAGGCGGATTTATTGTCAACCTTTGTTGACTTTATGTTATTCTGAATAACCGCATCAACAAAACCGAACAGAGAGACACTGCATGACACCGCTGCCGCGTGATTTTTTTTCCGAAGAACACCATGCCTTTCGCGAGCAGGTGCGACGTTTCTGTGAAAAGGAAGTGGCCCCGTTCCACGCCGAATGGGAGGCCCAGCATGGCGTGCCCCTGACGCTCTGGCGCAAAGCCGGAGAGAACGGCCTGCTGTGCTGCTGGGTATCGGAAGAAGACGGCGGCCCCGGCGGCGATCTGCTGTTCGACATCATCGTGACCGAAGAGCTGTGCCGCATCGGCGCGACCGGGCCCGGCTTCAACCTGCACTCCTGTGTGGTGGCACCCTACATCGCCCACTACGGCACGGCTGAGGTGAAACGGGCCATGCTCCCGGCCATGGCCAGCGGCGAGATGGTGGGCGCAATTGCCATGACCGAGCCCGGCGCGGGCAGCGATCTGGCCAACATCCGGACCCGGGCCGAACGCGCGGGCGACGAATGGGTGATCAACGGCCAGAAAACTTTCATCACCAACGGCCACAACGCCGGTCTGGTGGTGGTGGCCGCCAAGACCGACCCCGACAAGGGTGCCCAGGGCGTCTCGCTGTTCGTCGTGCCAACCGATACGCCGGGTTTCACCCGCGGTCGCAACCTGCACAAGATCGGTCAGCACGCCCAGGATACCGCCGAGCTGTACTTCGACAACGTGCGCGTACCGGCCAGCCACCTGCTCGGTGAGGTGAACCAGGGCTTCAAGTACATGATGCGCGAACTGCCCCTGGAGCGGCTGTGCATCTCGATCAACTGCCAGGCGCGGGCCGAATCGGCCTTCGAATGGACCCAGGCCTACGTGAAGGAACGCAAGGCCTTCGGCAAGCGGGTGGCCGACTTCCAGAACACCCGCTTCAAGCTGGCCGAGCTGTGGGCCGAGCTCCAGGCCGGCCGCGCGCTGTGCGACAGCATGATCCAGCGCCACCTCGCAGGGTCGCTCGATTCGGTGGGGGCCTCGGCCGGCAAGCTGTGGCACTCCGAACTGCTGACCCGTGTGACCGACGAATGCGTGCAGCTGCACGGAGGCTATGGCTACATGCAGGAGTACCCGATTGCGCGTGCCTACGTCGACGCCCGCATCGAGCGGATTTATGCCGGCACCTCGGAAATCATGAAAGAAATCATCGCCCGCGCCATTTGCGACGACCGCCGGGCCTGACCCCTACCACCACAGGAGACAAACATGAGTTTTCGATACGAAGCCCGAGGCGAAGTGGCTGTGATTGAGATGGACAACCCGCCGATGAACGGGTTGGGCCTGGCGACCCGTAAGGGGATCGTGAACGCGCTGGAGCAGGCGCTGGGCGATGCGGCGGTGCGCGCGATCGTGCTGACCGGTGCGGGCAAGGCCTTCTCCAGCGGCGCCGA
>Ga0208242_100655_pt1 | contig 15655 bp, 15 predicted proteins | sample SubbioAug_CSW13A_FD_184825 | JGI IMG/M metagenome (GOLD analysis project Ga0208242, IMG submission 184825) | Serpentinite rock and fluid subsurface biosphere microbial communities from McLaughlin Reserve, California, USA - CR12Aug_CSW13A (SPAdes) | ecosystem: Environmental > Terrestrial > Deep... | reverse complement strand
GCCCAGCCCAGATAGACCACATTGTTCACATGGCCGTTGGCGTCGATATCCGCCGCGGTCGGGGTGAAGCTGCGGGAGAAGACCCGCCGCCCGGGCGGGGGCTCGAAGGTCCGGCTCACGCAGCCAGGACGCCCTGCTCGCTGAGGAAGGGCTTGAGTTCGCCGTTCTGGAACATCTCGCGGACGATGTCACAGCCGCCGATGAACTCGCCCTTCACATAGAGCTGCGGGATCGTCGGCCAGTCTGAGAAGGTCTTGATGCCGTCGCGCAGGGAGTCGTCCTGCAGGACGTCGACCCCGACGAAGTCGACACCCAGATGGTCGAGGATCTGCACAACCAGGCCGGAGAAGCCGCAGCGCGGCTGTTCGGGCACGCCCTTCATGAACAGTACGACCTGATGGTCCTGCAGGGTCTTGGCGATGAAGGCGTGGGCGGGATCGGTCATGGCCTCGCTCATGGGAACGGCCTTTTCTGTGGGAGTCAGTTTCAGCAGACAGCTAGGGAGGCGCAGGCGCCGGGTCAAGACGAGGCTTAGGCCTGGCGTGCTTCGGCCGGGGTGTCGATCCGGGCCATCTCGATCTGGGCGGCCAGGCCCGTGGGCAATTCCCGGTCGGGGACGGCGGCCAGGCGCTCGATCACTTCGGGGCGGTGGGCTTCGATCTGGATGCAGGCCAGGGAGGGCTCGGTCAGGGCGTAGGCGAGGCAGAGCTCGTCGGCCTCCCAGTTGCGGGTCTCGTGCAGGAAGCCATAGGCCCCCACCGAGGCCGCGGTAGGACCTGAGCGGCGGAACAGGGAGGCCTTGGCTGGCGCCTGGGCTGGCGGGCGGCACAGCTCCGGGGGAAAGGCGTCAAAGCCGGTGATCGACATGTTCAGCTGGGCGGCGTCACGAATGCGGCGGCGTATGTTCCAGCCTGAGGTCAGGTTGAAGGGCGAGGACAGGGCGTCGAACGCGCCGGACGCCACGGCCTGGTCCACCAGGGCGCCGGCCCCGGAAATGCCGATCTGAAGGGCGAGGCCCGCGCTGCGGACATCCTCCAGCATCCGGGCGCCCTCCGCTGTCAGGGTGGCGTAGGCGGGCTCATCCAGGGTCAGGAGATCGAAATAGCCCGCCCCGGTCTGGGTCAGGCCATTGCGCACCGCGTCTTCGATAGCCCGGGCGTCGGTTGGGCTGCGACCATCGCCGCAGATCCTCCAGGCGACAAACAGCAGCCGTCGCTCGACGGTCTCGGCCGCCTGGCGAAATCCGGCGGCCAGGGTCTCGATCCCGGCCTCGACCTCGAAGGCGTTGACCCCGCACTCCATGGCGGCGACGGTCAAGACCCGCCAAGCGCCCGGGGGCTGGGCGCGGCCGTGATCGCGCAGCAGCAGGCTCAGCGCCGAGACCGCCTTGCCTGAGATGCCGAACGGCCGGTAGCGCATGGCTTTCCCGCCTAGCCTGGAACGGAGGTCTCGAGCGCCAGGGCGTGCAGTTCGCCGCCCATCTTTCCCTTCAGCGCCGCATAGACCAGTTGGTGCTGACGCACCCGCGGCAGGCCCTTGAAGGCGTCTGACACGATCCGCGCGCGATAGTGGTCGCCGTCGCCGGCCAGATCCTCGATGGCGATCTGGGCGTCGGGGAAGGCGTCTCGCAGGGAGGCTTCCAAATCGGCCTGGGTCATGGGCATGGGGCTACGCTCTCTTCCAACAGAGTTTATGGACGAAAAAGGATTAACGTCCCCATAGCGCAACGGTCACTGGCCGCATGCGGGCGTCAGGCGGCCGGCTCAGGTTTGCGGGCGGACTCCCCCAGCACCTGCGCGGCCTCGGGGTTGATCGCCTGGGCCTGGCCCTTGGGCTTGGAAAAGGGCGTCGGCTGCGGGGTCACCATATTGCCGCGCATCAGGCTGCGGCCGGCCTCGATGCCGCCCACCAGCTGCGCCTCGAACCGTTCCTCATCCCGGCGGCGGACCTCGGCCAGGGTCTCGGCGGCGTCTTCGGGCTCGACGCCGAGATCGACCAGCAGGCGTTCCCCCATGGCGATGGCCGATTCAAAGGTCTCTCGGATCTGGAAATCGACGCCCGCCTGGGTCAGGCGCATGGAGTGGCCGCGGTCATAGGCCCGCACGAACAGCTTGGCGTGGGGAAACTCGGCCTTCACCAGCTCGACGATGTGGTCGGCCACCTCGGGCTTGTCGACGCCGACCATGATCGCCTCGGCCGTTTCGGCGCCGGAGGCCCGCAGCACGTCGAGGCGCGCGCCGTCGCCGTAATAGACCTTGAAGCCGAAATTGGCTGCGGCCTGGATCATTTCCACGTCATTCTCGATCAGCGAGATCTCGAAGCCGCGGGCCAGGAGGGGCTGGCTGACCAGCTGGCTGAAGCGACCAAAGCCGATCAGCAGGACCTGGCCCTGCAGGCCATTGGCCTCTTCGACCCCATCCATCGACAGCCTCAGCGCCGGCGTCAGGCGGTCCAGCGCAATGATCACCAGGGGGGTCAGCGCCATGGAGAGGATGACGATGGCGGTCATTATAGCGCTGGTCCGCGCATCGATCACCCCCCCCGACAGGGCCGCGGCATAGAGGACGAAGGCGAATTCACCCCCTTGGGCGAACAGGGCCGCCCGCTGGACGGCCTCGCGGGGGCTGGCCTTGAACAGCCGTGCTACCCCGTAGATGCCGACGGCCTTCACCGCCATGAAGACCACCACACCCCCGGCGATCACCGCCCAGGAGGTCGCCACGACGGCCAGGTTCAGGGACATGCCGACACTGATGAAGAACAGGCCCAGCAGGATGCCGCGGAAGGGCTCGATATCGGCCTCCAGCTGATGGCGGAAGGTGGACTCCGACAGGAGCACGCCGGCCATGAAGGCGCCCATGGCCATGGACAGGCCGCCCCAGTCCAGGAAGAGCGCCGAACCGAGAACCACCAGCAGGGCCGCCGCTGTCAGGATCTCCCGGGCGCCGGCCCGGGCCAGCAGGCGGAAGAAGGGATTGAGCAGCCACTTGCCCGCCGCCAGCAGGACCGCCAGGGAGCCGATGGCCAAAAGGATCGACAGCCAGACGGGGCGCGCGACCTCGTCTGTCTGGCCCGACATGGAGGCCAGCACCGCCACCATGGCCAGCAGCGGCACGACCGCCAGGTCTTCCAGCAGCAGGATGGAGACCGCCCGCTGGCCGGCCGGCGTGGCGGTCTGGCCGCGCTCGTCCAGCATCTTCATGATGACGGCGGTGGAGGAGAGCACAAAGCCGCTGGCCCCGATCACGGCGGCGGCCGGCGGCAGGCCCGCCAGCACGCCGATGCCCGACAGCAAGGCTGCGCAGACCACGACTTGCAGGGCGCCCAGGCCGAAGATTTCCCGCCGCAGGTTCCACAACTTGGCCGGCCGCATCTCCAGGCCGATGATGAACAGGAACATCACCACACCGAGCTCGGCCACGTGCAGGATGGTCTCAGGTTCAGAGATCAGGGCCAGGCCAAAGGGGCCGATGATCAGGCCCGCGGCCAGATAGCCCAGCACTGAGCCTAGCTGCAGCTTGCGAAACAGGGGCACGGCGATGACCGCGGCGCCCAACAGCACCACGGCGTGGCCAAGGTTCAGTCCAGCTGAGTCTGTGGCCATGGCGGTCTCCCTTTCCCGTCGGGCCATACCGCCCCGGTCTTGGTCTGTTGTCCAGAGAGCAGGGCGCGCTCTGGCCGTCCAACTGGCCAGGGCGCCTGGTTGGCTGGCTAGAAGATCAGCGACTGATGGGCGCCGATCCCGGCCATGACGCCGGCGGCTGACGCCAGGGTGGCGTTGTGCATGGGGCTGGCGGTGTCGCCGGCGCTGTAGACGCCCGGGACCGTGGTCTGTTGACCCGACTCCAGCTTCACATGCGGCCCGGTCATGCCGTCTTCCAGGGCGCAGCCAAGCTGTTGGGCCAGATCGCTGGCGGGCGCGGTCTTCGGGGCGGTGAAGATTGCCTCGAGCGGGGTGATGCGGCCATCGGCCAGCCGTACCCCGGAGATGGCGGGCGCCTCGCCCAGCACCTCAATGACCGGCGTCGTCTCGACCGCCACGCCTCGGGCGGCGAGCTTTGCCGACAGCTCGGCGTCCAGCGCGACCACGCCCTGGGTGAAGAAGGTGGTGGGTCCCCAGTCGGGCAGCATCAGGGCCTGGTGGCTGGCCATCGGATGATTGGCCAGGACGCCGATCCGCCGGTCGCGCACCTCATAGCCGTGGCAGTAGGGACAGTGTATGACGCTTTGGCCCCAGCGTTCGGTCAGGCCCGGAAGGGCGGGCAGGGTGTCGGCGACGCCAGTGGCCAGGACCAGGCGGCGGGCGGTCTGGACGTCTCCGTCCTCCAGGGTCACCTCGAACCGGTCGAGCTCGCCTGTGGCTGAAGCCGCCCGGCCATGGACGAAGTCCACCGTGGAATAGGCGCTGAGCTGGCGCAGGGCCTCGCGCATGATGGCGGCTGGCGCGGCGCCGTCCTGGCCGAGGAAGCCGTGAGAGGCCGCGGCGAAGCGGTTGCGGGGCTGGCCCGCGTCCACCACCAGGATCGGCCGCCGGGCCCGCGCCAGCTGCAGGGCCGCCGACATGCCGGCGAAGCCGCCGCCGACGATGATCACATCATAGGACATGGAAGCACTCTCTCTTGCGCGCATCGCACATCACGATGCTTCAGAAGTTACATGATGGGGATGGGTGTGTCGTCATGCAACTCCTGTTGCGTCGAGATTTGTCCTCTATGTTGGCGGCTCAGCCGGAGACCTGCCCATGCGAACCGACAGCCGCCTCTCACGCATGTTGCACGCCCTGATCCATATGGACCGGCACGACGGCGCCCTGACGTCCGAGCACCTGGCGCAGATGCTCAGCACCAATGCGGTGGTGGTCCGACGCACCATGGCCGGCCTGCGGGATCAGGGCCTTGTGCGCTCCGAAAAGGGCCATGGCGGCGGATGGGCGCTCAGTCGGGACTTGAGCGAGATCACCCTGCTGGACATCTACCGGGCGCTAGGCGACCCGCGCCTGTTCGCCATCGGCCTGGCCGACGACGCCCCAAGCTGTCTTGTGGAACAGGCCGTCAACGCCGCCGTCGCAGACACCCTCTCAGCCGCCGAGGCCCTGGTCATCGCCCGCTTCGGCGAGGTGACGCTCGCTGACATCGCCCGGGACTTCGACGCGAGGTTCGCGGCGGTGGTGAAGGGGCGGGAGGCCTAGCGCCTCGCCACACCGATCAGGGCCGTCGACGGAATCGGGAGGATCACCCGGTCGCCCGCCATCCGGCGCACCTGGGCGACCACGGCCTGTTTCTCCAGGTCATCGAGGCTGGTCCAGTCCGGCGACATGCCAAAGAGGGTGTCGGGCTCATCTAGGGCTGCGACATCCAGCTCGAAGTCGAAGGTCACGGGCTGGATCTTTGGTTCGGTGAAGCCGGCGGCGGTCATTTCCCGCGCGAAGGCCTCCGGTTCGCTCAAGGCCGCCACCGCCGCCGGCATGCTCATCGACTCGCGCTCGGGAAACAGGGTCCGGCGCACCTGGCTGAGCAGCAGGAAGGTGGCCGCGCCGCTGTCGCGCCAGGTGGCGACGACGCCGTATCCGCCCGGGCGGGTGACCCGCGCCATCTCGGAAAGGCCCTTTCGCCAGTCCGGAAACATGATCACGCCAAAGATCGAGAAGACCGCGTCGAACCCGCCGTCCGGCAGCGTCAACGCCTGGCCGTCCATGACCCTGGCCTCAACATTTGGCAGGCCTTGAGCGGTGATGCGGGCGACCATGCCGGGCGAAAAGTCAGTCGCCAGGACCTGTGCGCCGGCCCGCGCCGCCGCCAGGGCCAAGGCGCCGGTTCCCGCCGCCACATCCAGAACACGGGCGTCGGGCGACAGGGCGACCATGTCCAGCGCAGCCTGGGCGTACTGCGCCGTGAAGGGGTGGGCGGTCTGTTCGTAGTGTCGCGCCGCCGTGTTCCAGTGGTCGGGGTTCTCAAACTCGCGCATTCCGACGCTCCCGTATCATGATACTTTATAAGTAGCGTGATCGGGCGGATTTGCCAATGGCGAGGGCGCTTCGCGGCGAGCATTTCCGCCACCCGCCCCCTATATCCCTCTCCATGATCCCGCTTTCAGTTCTCGACCTTTCGCCCATCGTGCAGGGTGGCAGCCCTGGTCAGTCGCTGCGCGACAGCCGCAACCTGGCTCAGGCCGCCGAGCGGCTGGGCTTCGCCCGCTACTGGATGGCCGAACACCACAACATGACCGGCATCGCCAGCGCGGCCACCGCCGTGGCGCTCGCCTATGTGGGGGAGGGGACCTCGACCATCCGGCTGGGAGCCGGCGGCGTCATGCTGCCCAATCATGCGCCGCTGATCATCGCCGAACAGTTCGGCACGCTCGACGCCCTCTATCCGGGGCGCATCGACCTGGGCGTCGGCCGGGCGCCGGGGACGGACCAAGTCACCGCCCGGGCCCTGCGGCGCAATCTGGCGGGCGGCGTCGACCAGTTCCCGCAGGATGTGATGGAGCTGATGGCTCTGCTGGACGACGCACAGCCGGGCCAGACGGTGCGCGCCGTGCCCGGCGTCGGGTCCAAGGTGCCGGTCTGGGTGCTGGGCTCGAGCCTCTATGGCGCCCAGCTGGCCGCGGCGCTGGGCCTGCCCTATGCGTTCGCCTCCCACTTCGCGCCGGCCATGATGGACCAGGCCGCCCAGATCTATCGCCAGCAGTTCAACCCCGCCCGGCCGGGCGACCAGCCGCGCCTGATGTTGGCGCTGAACCTGGTGGCGGCCGAGACCGACGCCGAGGCGAAGTACCTGTTCACCTCCCTGCAGCAGGCCTTCGTGAACCTGCACCGGGGCCAGCCTGGACCGCTGCCGCCGCCGATCGAAGATGCGGACGGCGCGCTGGCGGGCACGGTGGCGCCGGGCTCGCCGCTCTCCAAGGCGGTGGTCGGCGGCCCAGAGACCGTGCGCGCCGGCCTCGCGCGGTTCGTGGCCGACCATGGCCCTGACGAGATCATCGTCACCGCCCAGATCTTCGACCAGGCCAAGCGCGTCCGCTCCCTGGAGATCGTGAGCGAGGTCCGCGACGCCCTGGCGGCCGCGGCCTAGGGCTCGGTCAATCGAGGGCGAGGCCCGGACGTATGAACGCCCGGGCCGGCCTTGGCCTCAGTCGACGATGGCCGAGTAGATCAGAGCCTTGAGCTGGCCGCGGAAGTTGAAGGTGCCGGACGGCATCAGCTGGGTCATGAAGACGAGCGTCAGGTCTTCCTCGGGATCGACCCAGAAGATGGTCGAGGCCGCGCCGCCCCAGTAGTAGTCGCCCACGCCAAGGGAGGCGGTCTCCACCTGGCCCATGGTCGACGCGAAGCCGAGGCCAAAGCCCACACCTTCGTTGGCGGTCTCGGAGAAGGCCCCGATGGCCAGCTGGGTCAGGTCCTGGCCGCCGGGCAGGTGGTTCAGGTGCATCATTTCCAGGGTGCGGGGACCCAGGATGCGATGGCCGTCCAGTTCACCGCCCCGGCGCAGCATCTCGGTGAAGCGGCCATAGTCGGCCACCGTACCGGTCAGGCCGCCGCCGCCGGACTTGAAGCCGGGCTCGCGGACGAACTGGCTGTCGCCGCCCGGATCGTCGATCAGCTTCAGCTTCTTGTCGGGGCCGCGCTGATAATTGGCGCAGAACCGCTCCACCTTGTCGGGCGTCACGTGGAAGGCGGTGTCGACCATGCCCAGGGGCTCGAAGATCTCTTCCTTGAGGTACTGGTCGAAGGGCTTGCCGGAGATGATCTCCACCAGCGCGCCGCAGATGTCGGTGGAAAGCGAATACATCCAGCGCGTGCCCGGCTGATAGAGCAGGGGCACCTGGGCGAGCTTGTCCATGAACTCGTGCATGGAGTCGGCGCCGCCGACGGATCGCACCTTCAGGCCGCGGTAGATCCGGTCCACCGGATGCTGCTCGCCCACGCCCGGCAGGCCGCCGCCATAGGTGAAGCCGCCTGTATGGGTCAGCACGTCGCGGAAGTTCACTGGCCGGTGGGGCGCCTCGGTGACCATGTTGTCACCCTCGCCCGACACCCAGACCCGGTGGTTGCGCCACGACGGCACGAACCGGCTGATCGGGTCGGTGAGCTGGAAATAGCCCTTTTCGTACAGGGTCATGAGCGCCACCGAGGTGATCGGCTTGGTCATGGAGTAGATGCGGAAGATGGCGTCGTCCCGCATCGGCTTGTTCCGCTCCAGATCCATGGAGCCGAACGCCTTTTCATAGGCGATGTGGCCGTGGCGGGCGACCTGCACCTGGCAGCCGGCGATCTTCTGCGGCTCGATATAGTTGCGTTGCAGGTGGTCGGCGATGCGCTCCAGACGCGTGGCGTCCAGGCCGGTCCATTGTGATTGGGCGTCCATACGAAATAATCCTCCCGAAAATCGCGGCGCTTTTAATTGGCGCCATCATGGGCCGCAGAGCGCCGCCGGCCAAGACGTTCGTTGTTCTGGCCTGCTAGGCTGGGCCCAGAAACGGGAGTGAAACAGGCATGAGCGATCTGGCGGAACTGGCGGCGCAGGTGGGCGAGGCCCTGAAGGCCCGCGGGCAGAAGGTGGCTGTGGCCGAAAGCTCGTCCGGCGGCCTGATCTCGGCGGCCCTGCTCGCCGTGCCCGGCGCCTCGGCCTACTATCTGGGCGGCGCGGTGGTCTATACGGGCAAGGCCCGCATGAGCCTGCTGGAAATCCCCCGCGAGGCCGTCGCCGGCATGCGCTCGGCGTCCGAGCCCTATGCGCTTCTGCTGGCGCGCACGGTGCGCGAGCGGTTCGGCGCCGACTGGGGGCTGTCGGAGACCGGCGCGGCCGGGCCCACGGGCAATGGCTATGGCGACCCGGCCGGCCACACCTGCATCGCCCTGTCTGGCCCCGTCGAGCTGGTCACCACCCTGCGCACCGGCTCCGATGACCGGGCGGCCAATATGGAGGCCTTCGCCGCCGCGGCGCTGGACCTGCTGCGCCGGGCGACAGAGGACTGAGCCGCTTTAGGCCCGGCGGGCGGCGATGTGCCGGTCCACGACGCTTTCCAGAACGGTGAGCGGCATGGCCCCTGACAACAGGGTCGCGTCATGGAAGGCGGGCAGGGCGAAGCGGTCGCCCAGCGCCGTCTGGGCCTTCGCCCGAAGGCGCAGCCAGGTGAGTTTGCCGACCATGTAGCTGCATGCCTGGCCCGGCCAGACGCTGTAGCGCTCGATCTCGGTGGCCGCAGAGCTGGTGGGACTGCCATCGATGCTGGTCATGGTCTCGATGGCCTGTTCGCGGCTCCAGCGCTTGGCGTGTATGCCGGTGTCGACCACCAGGCGGGCGGCCCGGAACAGGGAGGCCTGGATCTGGCCAAGCTCGCCCAGGGGGTCGTTCTCGTACATGCCCATCTCCAGGGCCAGCTGCTCGGAATAGAGCGCCCAACCCTCGCTATAGGGGGAGAAGCCGGCGATCCTGCGCAGCATCGGGATGTCGGCCTCCTGCTGGAGGGAGCGCTGCAGATGGTGGCCGGGAATGGCCTCATGATAGGTGAGCGTCTTCAGGGTCCAGCTGGGGTTTTCCGCCGAATCCCGCAGGTTGATCCAGTAGATGCCAGGCCGTGAGCCATCGAGCGCAGGGCGGTTGTAATAGCCGCCTGGCGCGCCGGCCTCGATGAACTTGGGCACCCTGCGGATCTCGACGGCCGCCTGGGGCAGGGCGCCGAAGGCCTGGGGCAGGCGCGGGGTGATCTCGGCGACCTGCTTGTTCAGGTCGGCGATCAGCTGTTCCTTGGCCTCATCGGTGTCGGCGTAGAGGTAGCGGGGATCCTTGAAGAGGGCCTGGATGCGCTCGCCCACCGAGCCCTGGGTCAGGCCCTGACCTTGAAGGATGACCTCGGCCCGGGCCGACAAGGCCTTGGCCTGCTCCCAGCCGAGTTCATGGATCTCATCCGGCGTCAGTGTCGTGGTGGTCGAGCTCTTCAGGGCGTCGCGGTAATAGGCCTCGCCGTCCGGCAGGCGCCAGCAGCCGGCGTCGTGAACCGCGCGGGGTTGCAGGGAGCGGACCCAGGCGATCTGGCGTTCCAGGGCCGGCAGGACCTGATCGGTATAGATGGCGCTGGCCCGGGCGGCATAGTCACCCCCAATGCCCTTGGCCGCGGCGCGTTCGGCCACAGAGGTCACCAGCGGCGAGGCGGCCGGATCGCCCTTCAGCCCCTCCATCTGGGTCAGCGCCCGCTCCAGGGCGAAGTCAGGCGGGATGACGCCAAGCTCGGCATCCCGGCGGCTGCGCTCGGTCTCCTGGTCCATCACCGTGGCGAACTGCGCCAGGCGGGACAGATAGGCTTCAGCGTCGGCCTGGGTCTCGATCCCGTGCTGGGTGCCCAGGAAATCTGGCACGGAGCGATAGGCGCCGTTCAGTTGGGAGATCACATAGGGGTCGCCGGCGCCGACATCGCCATAGGCGTAGCGCTGATTGGCCTCGGCCTCGGCGCTGAGGGTGAACAGCACCGCCTCGTAGTGGGGGACTTCCGAGGGGCTCAGGGTCGAGGCGTCGAAGGCCTCAAGACGGGCGAGGTTGGCGGCGTTGCGCGCCTTGTCGGCGGCCAGATCGCTGATCGAGGCGCTGTTCAGCTGCGCCTTGGCGCCCGCCCGCGCCCCCTGGTGAAGGCCGAGGCGGGTTACGCTCTGGGGCGAGTGATCCAGCATCTCGCTGAACATCTCGTCGAACAGCGTCCTGAGTTTCTGATCCTGGGGGCCAAGCGCCTGAGCGCGCACGTTCGTCGCCAGGGCCGCCGTCGCGACGGCGGAAAAGAGGAAGGTTCTGCGATCCATGGGGTCAGGCGCTCTCGATCAACCGAACTGAGTCTGGGCCTGAACCTAGCATGGTCTCAGGCCCGTGGCGGCAGGAGGGGGCGCAACGCGAAAGGGCGGCCGCATGCGACCGCCCTCCCTCGCCCGTGGGGATGAGAGCCTAGAAGCTGCTCTTCATGCCCACATAGAAGTACCGGCCCATGGGACCGACCGGCGAAGCGCCCTCGGTGAAGGCCGCCGAGCCCGTGGTGGCGGTGCCGGTGGAGCCGCGATCGGGCAGCTGGTTGGTGAAGTTGTTGACGCCGGCATAGGCCTGGTAGCGGTCCTGGAAGGTGTACTGCACCTGGATGTCGTGGGTCTCCCGCGGCGACCAGGTCCAGTAGCCGTCCGGCACATAGTTCGGATTGGCCGCGCGCCGCTCGTCGGTGAAGCGCTTGGTCTCGTCGAACCAGTTGAAGCCGTAGTTCACCAGCAGGTCATTCCAGGCCCAGGTGACGTCGAGATTGGCCTGCCACTTGGGCGCGCCGGCGAAGCCCAGCTCGCTGGAGGCCTCGGCGCCGTCGATCTCGACGAATTCCAGCTTGGTCAGGCGATTGGCCACCAGGTTGAACTGGAAGGTCCCGATGTCGCGCATGACCCCGAAATCGGCCGGGTTCAGCAGGTACTGCATGGAGAAGTCGAAGCCCGCCGTCTCATAGGACGAGACGTTGACCGAATACTCCTGGAAGGAGTCCACGAACTGGCTGCCCGGGTCGCGGGTGAACAGGCCGCAGAAGTCGTTGGGCTGCTCCAGGTCGTAGCAGCTCTCGATGATGGTGTTGGCCGTGAACAGGTTCACCGCGTCGGTGAGCGTGATCCGGTAATAGTCCAGCGACATGGACAGGCCCGGCGCAAAGCGCGGGGTGAAGACCAGGCCCAGGGTCTGGGTGTCGCCGGTCTCGGCGTCGAGGTCGCGATTGCCGCCCACCACGCCTTCAACCGATGAGGAGGTGGTGTTGATGAAGTCCACCTCCGCCGGATTGAACCCGAGATCGGCGGTGCAGTTGGCGACCCGGAATTCCGAACCGGCCTGGACGTTGCGGGTGTCGCAGGGGTCGGTGATGGTGCGGAAGGTCTGGGTCTGGGGCAGGAACAGCTCGCTGATGTTCGGGGCCCGGACCGCACGCGCGCGGCTGCCTCGGATCATCAGATCTTCGGTCACCCGCCACTGGGCGCCGATGTTCCAGGTGTCGGTGGTCCCGATCGTCGAATAGTCGGAGAACCGGTAGGCGAGATTGACGTCAAACGAGTCCACGAACGGCAGGTCGCGCACGATCGGGATGGCCAGCTCGCCGAACAGCTCGTGGACTTCGAACTGGCCGTTCTCGGCGACGCCCTGGCCCAGCCAGGTGATGTTGTAGCCGAGCTCGGAGCCCAGCAGCACGTCCTCGTCGGGGGTCTCGCGGCTCTTTTCCTTGCGGTACTCGGTCCCGAGCACGAAGCCCACCGGCCCGGCCGGCAGGCTGAAGGCCAGGGAGGAGTCGCCGGTGATGTAGGCGCTGAACACCTCCTGCTCGATCTTGGCCTCAGACGTGGCGACGTCGTTGATCCAGGCCTGGGCTTCGGGCGAAATGCCGCCTTCGCCGAAGATGTTGATCGGCACGCAGCCGGCGGCCTGACCGCCGCCCACATAGAGGTTGTTCCAGACGTCAGGGTCGACCGTGGTCCCGAACAGATCGCCGGCCGGCACGGCCGACGGATTGAGGGTCGAGCGGCAGACGATCTGGCCGGAGCTCGGATCGCGCACGGAGTCGATGGCGGCGAACCAGCGTAGATTGTTGCGGTTGTTCAGCTCGCTGTTGGATTCCTTGGTCTGGCCGTAGGTGTAGGAGACATTGTAGGCCACCGCCGAGGATAGATCGCCTTCGAAGCCGATCACCCCGCGGAAGGTCTCCCGCTCGATCTCCCGGCGAACCTCGCCCAGATCGAAGTTGTCCCGCGCCACCAGGACGCCGGGCGCCGGCAGCCAGGTGTCGGCCGCGGCCGTGCCCCCCGGCGCCAGGGCGTCGGCGCGGATGGAGTCAGGCATGTAGGGATTATCGATGGGGACGAAGATCCCGTAGTCGAAGGTCGGCTGCGAGCGGAAGTCCGTCTTGGCGGTGTTGTACTTGAAGTCGGCGAACATCCGGTGGTTCGGGGTGATCTCGAACATGCCGCCCACATAGCCGGTCCAGCGCTCCAGGCCGGGGATCAGCTCGGTCTGGAAGAGGTCGAGAGGCGTGCCCGACCCGCCCAGCATGGAGAAGCCGCCGGTATAGAGGCCGTCCTGCCAGCGTGTGCCGTCGCCGACAAAGCTGACGCCCGAGAGGGTGTTGGGGTCAAAGCCCGCGCGGGTATAGACGCCGCCGCCCAGCGCGGTGTCGATGTAGCGGCCGTCGCGGGCGAAGACGAGATCGGTGTCGCCCCAGGCGGCGCGGTCGACGCCGGGGTTGTCGTTGGGATAGTCGGCGGGATTATTGACCAGGGTCTCGCGCTGGCCGGGGCGGGAGAAGTCGCGGTCGCGGGGATCCAGGGCGTCGGTGTTGGAGTATTCCAGGCCCACGGTGAGGTTGGCGCGGCCGTCCATGAAGTTGCGGCCGCCCAGCGCGCTGATGAAGCTCTGCTCGCCGCCGCCCAGGTCTGACCAGCCATACTGGGCCCGGACGTCAAAGCCGTCGAAATTGCGCTTGGTGACGAAGTTGACCACGCCGGAGACGCCATCGGCGCCATAGATGGCCGAGGCGCCGCCGGTCAGAACCTCGACCCGCTCGATCAGCGCCACGGGGATGGTGTTGGTGTCCACGGCCGAGGAGCCGGGCTGGCCGGCCACATGTCGGCGGCCGTCCACCAGGACCAGGGTCCGCTTGGTTCCCAGGTTGCGCAGGTTCAAGAGGTTGAGGCCGACGCTGCCGCGGTCGGCGGCGTTGGACAGGGCCTGGGTGTCGGTGGAGCCGACCAGGGCCGGATAGTTCTCCATCAGGTCGGTGACGTTGGTGACGCCGGAGCGTTCGATGGCCTCGCCCGTCAGGGTGCTGACCGGATTGGGCGCGACGAAATCCTGCAGCCGGATGCGTGAGCCGGTGACGACCAGCTCTTCGACGGCGACGGCTTCGTCCTGGGTGGTCTGGGCCGAGGCGATCTGAGGCGCAGCCAGGGCGGCGAGGGCCGCGGCGCTGGTCAGAAGGGAGGTGGCGAGAAGGCGGGGCTTGGTCGGCATCTGTGCGTCCCGAAATGGGTGAGGTTGCACATTTTCGACCACGGAAGAATTCTGACCGCACCCCCTTGGGCGCCCGAAAATGGCCCGCTGCCGCCGAAATGCGGCATAAAGGCGCGATAATCTGTCTGTCCTGAGGCGAAAAAGCCACAGACTCGCAGACCCATGTCATGTCGATGTCACATATTAAGCTGAGCTATATGAAGGCGTTAAGCTAAAGCTTGCCGGTCAGAGCTGGCCGGCAGCCCCCATCGCGCTAGAGGTCGAAAATACCCTAGCGCCGCTTGCCAAGTTCGGCTGCGATGTCCTTGGTCATGCGACCGACCTTTCGGTGGGCGGCGGTAATCTGGTCGCGGGTGACCCCCCAGCGCTTCATCCAGTATTCGACGGCCTTGCGCTCCGACAGGTCCAGGCGGTCCTTGTCGATGAAGCCGCGCTTGTCCTTCAGACCGGCCATGGTGATGCGCTCCTCACTGGGGTGTTGCGTCTGTTTATCCCGGGCGCGCAGCCGGGGCCATGGGGCGCAAGCCGCCTCAGGCCAGACCCCCACCCGCCGCCAGGGCGATCTGGAGGGCGGCGACCACGGCCAGGGTCAGACCGACCCGCAGGCGGCCATACCAGACCGGCGCCTCGCCCCGGCGCACGGTCCAGAGATCATAGAGCATCAAGGCCAGAAATGCGGCCGACAGGGCGAGCAGGCCAGGGCCCGTTGGGATCAGGAAGGCCGCCCAGGCGAACAGGGCGGGCAGGACGCTGACCGCCAGGCCGCGGGCCTTGGGGCCTTCTGGTCGGGCTGTCGTCAGGCCCCACTGGGCCCCGCCCATGAAGGACAGGATCAGGGCGCCATAGAGCCGCAGGATGCGCTCAGCCTGCTCCGGCGCGATCAGGCCCGCGCCATCGAGGACGATGAGCAAGGCCAGGGCGGCGAAGGGGATGACGCCGGCCGCGCCAAGCAACAAGGCGGCCTGCGGAATGTGACGCGATGGGCTCATGCCGGACGCGCTCCCCGTCTAGCGTCCCATCGCCGCGCCAAGGTCTGAAGCCCCGGGCGGACTTTCAGGAACAGGCGATAGGCGACTTCCAGGGCGGCCAGGACAGGCGGCCAGGCGGCGAGCCGGCCGAGGGGGCGCAAGGCCGGCAGGCGAAGCCACATCTGGACGAAGGCCGCCGCGCCAGAGGCGGTCTGACCCTCCGGGGTGGTGACGTGAAACCGCTCCAGCATGGCCTGCCTGGGCAAGGGGGTTTCGGCGGTGGTCGTCAGATCCACAAACCAGACCTCGCCCGTCGCATCCAGTCGCTGCATCAGCGCGATCTCCCGCGCGCACAGGGGGCAGGCGCCGTCGTACCAGACGGTCAACCCAGCCTTCGCCTCAGGCGGTGGCGCCTGGTCCCTGGCGTTCACGGCTGGGTCGCCGGATCGCCCTCAGGCGCAGCCTCGGCCGGACGAGCCGCGCTGACCTCAGGCACATAGAGGCCGGTGATGAAGCGCGCGCCAAAGCCCTCGACCCGGAACCGGGCGCCGAACTCGCGGCAAGGATCGGTCTCGGCGGTGATGGAGCGGGGCGTGTGATCTTCCGGCGTCATGGCCGCGGCGGCGGCGTCGGCGAAGGGTTCGACGAACTGCAGGGCGTCGCCGATCCGGCTGAGAGAGG
>Ga0208242_100654_pt1 | contig 15660 bp, 14 predicted proteins | sample SubbioAug_CSW13A_FD_184825 | JGI IMG/M metagenome (GOLD analysis project Ga0208242, IMG submission 184825) | Serpentinite rock and fluid subsurface biosphere microbial communities from McLaughlin Reserve, California, USA - CR12Aug_CSW13A (SPAdes) | ecosystem: Environmental > Terrestrial > Deep... | reverse complement strand
CGCCGGCTGCAGGGTGCCACCTACGAACAGATCGCCCGCGAAGGCGGCGGCATCGCCTCGAGCGTGCGCGCCACCCGCGGCCTCGACGAGGACGCGCTGCTGGCGGCCTCGCTGCCGCGCGCGCGTGCCCTGCTGGCCGACGGCGTCACGACGTTGGAGATCAAGTCGGGCTATGGCCTGGACTTCGAATCCGAGCGGCGCATGTTGCGCGTCGCGCGCCGGATCGGCGACGCGCTGGGCGTCACCGTGCGCACGACCTGCCTGGCCGCGCACGCGCTGCCGCCGGAATTCGCCGGCCGTCCGGATGACTACATCGAGGCCGCCTGCGCCTGGCTGCCGGCACTGCAGGAAGAGGGCCTGGTGGACGCCGTGGACGCCTTCTGCGAGGGCATCGGCTTCACGCCGGAGCAGACGCGCCGACTGTTCGAGGCCGCGCGCGCCCTTGGCCTGCGGGTGAAGCTGCATGCCGACCAGCTCAGCGACCTCGGCGGCGCCGCGCTGGTGGCGGGCTTCGGCGGCCTCTCGGCCGACCACATCGAATGGACCGGCGAGGACGCCGTGCGCGCCATGGCCGCGGCCGGCACCGTGGCGGTGCTGCTGCCCGGGGCCTTCCACGTGCTGCGCGAAACGAAGCTGCCGCCGATCGAAGCGCTGCGCGAACATGCGGTGCCCATGGCCGTGGCCACCGACCTCAACCCGGGCACCTCGCCGCTGCAGTCGCTGCGGCTGGCGATGGCGCTGGCCTGCACCCACTTCCGGCTCACGCCCGAAGAAGCCCTGCGCGGCGCCACCCACCACGCCGCGCTGGCCCTGGGCCTGCACGACCGCGGCCGGCTCGTGCCCGGCCAGCGTGCCGACTTCGTGCAGTGGCAGGTCGGCCACCCGGCCGAGCTGGCCTACTGGCTGGGCGGCGAGCTCGTCCACGCCATCCACGTCGCCGGCCGACGCCTCAAATGAAAATGGGGCCAGAGCACATCAGCGTCTGAAACGCCCATGTGCTCTGACCCCATTTACCGACGCGGTGTTACTTGGCGGCGGCCTTCTTGGTGGCCTTCTTGGCCGGCGCCTTGGCGACCGGGGCCTTGACGGCCGGAGCCTTGGCAGCGGTCACCTTGGTGGCCGACTGGGGACGGGCATTGCCGTAGCTGGCGGCGTAACGCTTGCCCTTGGTGGTCTTCTTGTCGCCCCTACCCATGATGTTTCCTTGAAAGTGTGTGTCGCGGGGCGCGTAGCCTACCATCGCGCCCCCGCCGCACCAAGCCGGCGTCGCGTTTCAGTGGCTGTGGCCGTAGGACAGGCGCAGGTTGACGATGTGGGCGATGCCGATCAGCACGCCGCCGACGGCCATCGCCGCCGCGTGCGGCAGGCCCGAGGTGTGCAGCGGCGAGTACAGCAGCGCCGTCCAGACCAGGGCCAGGCCCGGCGCCACCAGCAGCCAGGCGTGGTAGGCGCGGTGGCCGCGATAACCCATCCACAGGCTCAGCACCGCCAGCACCGTGGCCAGGCTGGTGAAGGCCCATTCCACGCCGTGCCAGGCGACCAGGCCCAGGCCGACGGCGGGCAGCAGGGCCAGGGCCACGGGCACCAGCGCACAGTGCAGCGCGCACAGGAAAGCGCCCCAGGCCCCCAGCCGGTCGGCCCACGCGGGCAGTCGCAGGCGTGGGCGGGGAATGGAGGACATGGCGGGGGCAATCCTTGGGGCGGGGCTTGCAGGCATGGGTGAATGGTATAACATTCCGTAGTGAAACAGTATAACATTCTGACAATCCCCACCCCAATCGAAGACCCATGACCCAAGCACTCCGCCCCACCCCGCTCGCCCTGGCCGTGTTGCTCGCCCTCGCCACCCCGGCCTGGGCCCAGTCCGAAACCGAGGAAAAGGGACACGCCCACAGGGGCACGCACACCCTGGACGCCATCGAAGTGACGGCCTCGCCGCTGCGCCAGGGCATCGACGACCTGGCCCGCCCGGTCGACGTGCTGGCCGGCGAGGAGCTCGACGCCCGCAAGGCCGGCAACCTCGGTGAAACGCTCGAGCGCCAGGCCGGCGTGCAGAACGCCAGCTTCGGCGCCGGCGTCGGCCGCCCGGTGATCCGCGGCCTCGAGGGCGCGCGCGTGCAGGTGCTGGCCAACGGCAACAGCGCGCTCGACGTCTCGACCGTCAGCGCCGACCACGCCATCGGCATCGAGCCCTTCCTGGCCGACCAGATCGAAGTGCTCAAGGGCCCGGCCACCCTGCTCTACGGCAGCGGCGCCATCGGCGGCGCGGTGAACGTGGTCGACGGCCGCGTGCCCACCGTCCAGGCCGGCCGCGCCTTCTCGGGCCGCGCCGAGATCCGCCACGGCAGCGTGGACGACTCGGGCACCGGCATGGCCCGGGTGGACATGGACGCCGGCCCGCTGACTTTCCACGCCGACGTGTTCCGCCGCAGCAGCAGCGACTACCGCATCCCCGGCTACGCCTTCTCCGACGCGAAGATCGCCGAGGAAATCGAAGAGGGCGAGGATCCGGACCACTTCGCCCGCGGCCGCCTGCCCAACAGCGAGCTCACCACCCAGGGCGGCGCCGTGGGCGGCAGCTGGTTCGGCCAGCGCGCCTGGTTCGGTTTCGGCGCCAGCACCTACCGCAGCGACTACGGCATCCCGCCGGGTGCGCACGCGCACGGCGAGGAGGAGCACGAGGACGAGGACCACGACGAAGAGCACGGCCACGAGGAGGAAGTGGTGCGCCTGGACCTGCGCCAGGACCGCTTCGAGGCCCGCGGCGGCGTGCGCGAGCTGGGCGTGCTCGAGGAAATCAACTGGCGCGTGGTGCGCAGCCTCTACGAGCACACCGAGCTCGAGGGCGACGAGATCGGCACCCGCTTCCAGAACGAGGGCCTCGAGGCCCGCTTCGAGGCCGTGCAGCGCGAGCGCAACGGCTGGCGCGGCGCCTTCGGCCTGCAGTTCTCCGAGCGTGATTTCTCGGCCATCGGCGACGAGGCCTTCGTGCCGCCCTCGCTGAGCCGCGACCTCGGCCTGTTCGCGCTGCAGGAAAAGGACTTCGGCCAGTTCAAGCTCGAACTCGGCGCCCGCCACGACCGCGTGCGCGTGACGCCCGAGGCCGAGGCCCCGGCCGTCTCCCGCTCGGCCTCCAGCCTCGCCGTTGGCGGACTGTGGAACTTCAGCGACGCCCTGCACCTGAGCCTGAACCTCAACCGCGCCGAGCGCGTGCCCACCGCCGAGGAACTGTTCTCCGACGGCCCGCACATCGCCACCGGCAGCTTCGAGATCGGCGACGCCAGCCTCGACAACGAAGTGGCGCTGGGCGCCGAGCTGGGCCTGCACCTGCACCAGGGCCGCTTCGAGGGCAGCGTGTCGGTGTTCCGCACGCAGTTCGACGACTTCATCTACCTCGCCGACACCGGCGAGGAAGAGGACGACCTGCCGGTGCGCCTGTGGACCCAGGGCGACGCCGTGTTCACCGGCTGGGAAGCCGAGCTCGGCGTGGAGTTGGCCGACAACGCCAGCGGCCGCTGGCAGCTGCGCCTGTTCGCCGATGGCGTGGACGGCAAGCTCGACGCCGGTGGCCGCCTGCCGCGCATCGCGCCGGGCCGCGTCGGCACCGACCTGGCCTGGGAGCAGGGCCCGTGGCGTGCGCGCCTGGGCGCGGTGCGCGTGGCCACCCAGAACGACGTGGCCGAAGGCGAAAGCGCCACCGAGGGCTACACCCTCGTGGACGCCGGCGTGGCCTACCACTGGGACGTGGGCAATGCCGGCTGGGAAGTCTTCGTCGAAGGCCGCAACCTGGGCGACCGCGAGGCCCGCCAGCACACCTCCTACCTCAAGGACTACGCCCCGCTGCCGGGCCGCAACGTCATGAGTGGCGTGCGCGTCAGCTTCTGACCGGGCGCGGCCGCCGCGCGGGGGTTACTCGTAATCCTCGCCGGCGGCCGGGTCGGGCGCGCTCTGGCGCTCGCCCGGATCCGGGTCTTCCTCGACCATCGGGCGGGCTTCGCCCGCTTCCTGCACCGCGCGCTGTTCGCTGGTCTGGATGCCCAGGTGGTAGGCGGCGTAACCCGGCAACACCACCTGGTTCTGCGACATGCCGATCACGCGCCCGGCGACGGGCGCGAGCAGGTAGCGCTCGACGTTCGCCACCGGGTCGATCACCCGGCCCAGGCGCTGGCCGGCCTGCACGTGCTGGCCGAGCGTGACTTCGCTGATCAGCAGGCCACCGGAATTGGCGCGTACCCAGCGCGAATCAAGGAAGATCGGCGCCGGCTCGGGGCGTTTGGCGATCACCTCGGGGTCAAGCCCCTCTTCGGCGCTGGCTGCGCTGGGATCCTCGCGCATGCCGGTGTGCACCATCAGCCGCTCGATGGCGGCCACGGCCTGGGCGATCTCGGCCGTTTCCAGCCGGCCCGGCGAGCCGGCCTCGAAGGTGACCGAAGGAATGCCCACCGCGGTGGCGGCCACGCGCAGCATGCCCCGGTTGCCCGGGCTGTGCAGCACGACGGTGTTGCCGAAGTGGCGGCTGAACTCCAGCACTTCCGCGCGCGTGAGGTCGGCGCGCACCTGCGGCAGGTTGCTGCGCTCGAACGATCCGGTATGGAAGTCCACCAGCATGTCGCAGTGGCTGACCACGTCCTGGAAGAAGGCATTGGCGATGCGCGAGGCGATCGACCCCTGGCGCGAGCCCGGGAAGAAACGGTTGAGGTCGCGGCGGTCGGGCAGGTAGCGCGAGCCGCGCGAGTAGCCGTGCACGTTGACGATCGGCACGCCGATCACGGTGCCCGACAGGCGCGTGGGGTCGATCGCGTGCGACAGCTGGCGCACGATCTCGATGCCGTTGATCTCGTCGCCGTGCACGCCGGCCACCAGGCAAAGCACCGGGCCGGCCAGCGCGCCGCGGGTCACCACCACCGGGCTGGGGATTTCGGCCGTGCTGATGCCGCCGGGCGGGCGCCACTCAAGCTGCATGCGCGTGCCGGGCACGACCAGGCGGTCCAGGATGGCCAGCGGCGTGACCAACTCGGCCTGCGGCGCGAGGAAGTCGGCCGGCATCGCCAGGCCGGCCGGCGGCGCCGGCGCGTCCCCGCCGGGCAGTTCGATCGGGAAGTCCTGGGCGGCCAGCGGGCCGGCGGCCAGGGCCGCCGCCAGTACCAGCGGCTTCAGGCGCAAGCGCAGGCTTTGCACAGTCCGTGGACCTCCAGGGTCTGGGCCCGGGGCGTGAAGCCCAGGGCCCGGGCCTGCTCGTCGAGCAGGCCGGTGATGCGCTCGTCCTCGAGCTCGATCGCGGCCTGGCACTGGTCGCAGATCAGGAAGGGCACGGAATGGCGCTGGTTCGGATGGTGGCAGCCGACGAAGGCGTTCACCGAGGCCAGGCGATGGATGAAGCCCTGCTCGAGCAGGAAGTCGAGCGCGCGGTACACGGTGGGCGGCGCGCTCGAGCCATTGACTTCCTTCATCGCATCGAGCAGGTCGTAGGCCTTCACGGGCTTGCCGGCGTCGGCGATCAGGCCCAGCACCTGGGCCCGCAGCGGCGTCAGGCGCAGGCCGCGATCGGCGCAGGCCTGCTCGACGGCGCGCACGTAGTCGCCGGCCGAATGCACGTGGTGCGAAGGATCGGTGCAGTCGTGGGCGTGGGCGCGCTGCTTGCGGGGCATGGGTCTAGGTTGGGGCCTCGCAGCGCACAAATCAACGCTGGCGGGGCCCTCCCGCAGTTCAGGCGGCCGGCAGTTTGGCGATGGCGGCATCGATGCGCGCCAGCGCCTGCTCCTTGCCGGCCAGGAACACGGTGTGGTCGATCGAGGGGCTCACCTGGGTGCCGGTGATGGCCACCCGCAGCGGCTGGGCGATCTTGCCCAGGCCCAGGCCCAGGGCCTCGGCGGTGGCCTGCAGGGCGCCGTGCACCGACTCGGCGCTCCACTCGCCGAGCGCCGCGAGGCGGGCGCGCACTTCGGCCAGCGGCGCACGCGCGGCGGCGACCAGGTGCTTGGCCACGGCGGCCTCGTCGTACTGCTCGAGCGGGCAGTACCAGACGTGGGCGCGCTCGGCCATTTCCTTGAGGGTCTGCACGCGGTCGCGCAGGGCCACCACCACGTCGGCCGGCTTCGGGCCCTTCGACAGGTCGTAGCCGTGGGCGAGCAGCTGCGGCTCGAAGTGCCTGGCCACCCCGGCCGGGTCGTCGGTCTTGAGGTAGTGCTGGTTGAGCCAGCCGAGCTTGGCCGGGTCCAGGCGCGAGGCCTTCTGGTTCACGTCCTCGATGGCGAACAGCGACTTGAGCTCGTCGCGGCTGAAGATCTCCTGGTCGCCGTGCGACCAGCCCAGGCGCGCCAGGTAGTTCACCAGCGCGTGCGGCAGGTAGCCCTCTTCCTTGTACGACATGACGTTGGCCGCGCCCGAGCGCTTGGACAGCTTGGCGCCCTCGGGGTCGAGGATCATCGGCATGTGCGCGAAATGCGGCACCGGCGCGCCGAGCGCCTTGTAGATGTTGATCTGGCGCGGCGTGTTGTTGACGTGGTCGTCGCCGCGGATGACGTCGGTGATGCCCATGTCCAGGTCATCGACGACGACGGCGAAGTTGTAGGTCGGGTAGCCGTCGGAACGGAAGATGACGAGGTCGTCGAGCTCGTCGTTGCTCCACTCGATGCGGCCCTTGATCTTGTCCTCGAACACCACGCTGCCGCCGATCGGGTTCTTGAAGCGGATGACGCGGTTCGGGTCGTCGCGCCAGGGCTCGTTGCGATCGCGGTAGTAACCGTTGTAGCGCGGCTTGAGGTTGGCGGCCATGGCGGCCTCGCGCATCGCCTCGAGCTCTTCCTTGGTCTCGTAGGCGTAGTAGGCGGTGCCGGCGGCGACCATCTGCTCGGCCACCTCGCGGTAGCGATCGAGGCGGTCGGTTTGGAAGATCGGGCCCTCGTCGTACTCCAGGCCCAGCCAGTCCATGGCCTCGAGGATGGCGTCGATGGCGGCCTGGGTGCTGCGCTCGCGGTCGGTGTCCTCGACGCGCAGGATGAACTGGCCGCCCCGGCGCCGCGCCTCGAGGTAGCAATACAGCGCCGTGCGGGCACCGCCGATGTGCAGGAAACCGGTCGGGCTGGGGGCAAAACGGGTGCGGCAGGTCATCGGGCCAGGCTCAGGTTCGGTAAGCCGGCCATTTTACGCCAAACCCCTGCAGGAGGGCCTTGAGGCCCGACCCGCCCCGGGCAACCGCCGGGCCTGAAGGCCTTCCTGCAAAAGTCCCCCGCCTGCAGTGAGATAAACTGCCGAACATGACCCGCCTCGCCCTTGCCTTGCTTGCCTCGCTTCTGCTGACGCCCGCCGCGGGCGCCACCCCGCCCGTGCCGGTCGCGCCGGAACCGGCGGCCGGGGCGCCGGAAGCGGCGCCGGCGCCGCGGGTGCGGCTGGTGACGACGATGGGCGAGATCGTGCTCGAGCTCGATGCGGTCGCGGCGCCGCGCACGGTGGAGAACTTCCTGGCCTACGCGCGCGAGGGGCACTACAACGGCACCGTGTTCCATCGCGTCGTGCCCGGCCTGCTGGTGCAGGGCGGCGGCTTCACGCCCGACTTGCAGCCCAGGCCCAGCCGCGCGCCCATTCCCAACGAAGCCGGCAACGGCCTGTCCAACCGCCGCGGCGCCATCGCCGCCGCGCGCGACCGCGGCGTCAGCGAATCGGCCACCACCCAGTTCTTCATCAACCTCGGCGACAACCCCAACTTCGACCCCCGTCCCGGCGACAGCCCCTACACCGCCGGCTACGCCGTGTTCGGCCGCGTCGTGCTGGGCATGGACGTGCTCGACCGCATCGCCGCCACGCCCACCGGGGCCCAGGGCCCGTTCACCGGCTGGGTGCCGACCACGCCGGTGCTGATCGAACGCGTGGACCTGCTCGACCCCGCCGCGCCATGAGCCTGCTGTTCGTCTCCGACCTGCACCTGGATGCCGCGCGTCCGGCGACCACCAACGCCTTCCTCGCCCTGCTCGCGGGCGAAGCGCGCCGCTGCGAGGGCCTTTACATCCTCGGCGACCTGTTCGAGGCCTGGGTCGGCGACGACGACCCCGGCGAGCCCGGCGCCAGCGTTTGCGCCGCGCTCAAGGCGCTGTCCGACGCCGGCGTGCCGGTGTTCCTGATGCGCGGCAACCGCGATTTCCTCTACGGCCAGCGCATGGCCGAACGCTGCGGCGCCACCCTGCTGCCCGACCCCTGCGTGCTGGAGTTGCAGGGCGTGCCCACGCTGCTGATGCACGGTGACCTGCTGTGCACCGACGATGCCGGCTACCAGGCCTTCCGCCGCCAGGTGCGCAGCCCGGAATGGCAGGCCGGTTTCCTGGCGCAACCGCTGGCCGCGCGCCAGGCCTTCGCCGCGCAGGCGCGCGCCGCCAGCCGCGAGCACCAGCAGGGCCTGCCGGAAACCATCACCGACGTGAATCCCGCCGCGGTCGCCGCGACGATGTCGCTGCACGGCGTCACCCGCCTGGTCCACGGCCACACCCACCGCCCGGCCATCCATTCGCTGGAAGTCGCGGGCCGGACCGCCCAGCGCATCGTGCTGGGCGACTGGTACGACCAGGGCAGCGTGCTGCGGATGGACGCCGACGGGCTGGTGCTGACGGCCCTGCCCGTCGCCTGAGCGACTGCGCTCAGTCCTCGCGGTACAACGCCGGCCGGAAGCCGGCCACTTCGAACTCGAACACCGGCACCAGCGCGCCCGAGCGCGGCAGCTCGATGCGCACGCTGCGGGCCTGCTGCATCGCCTCGCGGAAAGCCGCCTCGTCCTTGATGAACAGCGCCGGGCCGGTGCCGGTGTCGGCCGGCTCGCCGGCGAAGGAGCGCGCGGGCGCATCGTCGAAGCGGATCGATAGCGTGCACGGCGGGCCGCAGCGCAACTCGCCCATCTCCAGCACCAGGTAGGCACTCACGCCCCAGGCCGGATGCCGGCGCAGCACGAGGCGGGCGTCGGGCGTCGGCGCCGGCATGCCCTCCTCCAGGAACTCGTCGTCCACGCGGCTGTAGAGCGCGGCGGTGTGCTGGGTGCCGCCGTCGACGGCGACCGACTGGTAGTCCCACAGCGCGATCAGGCGGCGCTGCTCGCGCATGGCCTCGGCCTGCTCGCGCACCCCGGGCAGCGTCTGGCGCATCGTGGCCGCCGCCTCGGTGCGGCCGTGGCGGTCGGACAGCGCGTCGGCGTGCATCTCGGCGATCTCGAAGTCGCCGGTGTCGCGGGCCTGCTCGTACTGCGCCAGCAGCGCGGCGCCGGCCACCTCGTCCTTCGCCGGGTCCACCGGCTCGGGCTGGCAGGCAGCGAGCGCCAGCAGCAGCGGCACCAGGGCAAGGCGGCGGACGAGGGCGTGGCGCATCGGGCTACTCCAGCGATTCGAGTTGGGCGATCTCATTCTCTTCGAAACCGGCGGCCAGGCGCGCCGGCCGGTTGAAGGGGCCGCGCACGCCGCCGCGCACGGTTTCGCGCACCAGGCGGATGAACTCGCGGCCGGGCGCCAGCCCCGCGCGCTCGCAGTGCCAGTGGTACCAGCGGCTGCCGGCGGCGACGTGGGCCACCTCTTCGCGCAGGATGAGCTCCAGGATCTGCGCCGACGGCTCGTCGCCGTTGCTGCGCAGGCGCGCGATCATGCCCGGCGTCACGTCCAGGCCGCGGGCCTCGAGCACGCGCGGCACCAGCGCCATGCGCCGCAGGCCGGAATCGGCGGTCTTGACCGCCATCTCCCACAGGCCGTTGTGCGCGTCGAAGTCGCCATAGGCGAAACCCAGCCCGGCCAGCCGAGCCGACAGCAGCTCGAAATGCCGCGCCTCGTCGTCGGCCACGCCGACCCAGTCGGCGTAGTAGGCATCGGGCATTGCGCGGAAGCGATAGACCGCGTCCCAGGCCAGGTTGATGGCATTGAACTCGATGTGCGCGATCGCATGCAGGAAGGCCGCGCGCCCCTCGACGCTGCCCAGCCCGCGCTGCGGCACGTCGCGCGGCATCACCAGGCGCGGCCTGTCGGGCCGCCCGGGCTCGCCGATCGGCGCCGGCGCGGGCGCATCCCCGCAAGGCGCCAGCTCGCCGCGCCTGAACGCCGCCGCCGCCTCGCGCGTCAGCCGAACTTTCTCGGCGGGCTCGCGGGCGGCGATGCAGCGCGCGGCGGCGGCATGCAGATCGGCGATGTCAGGCACCACGGCGCTTGCGCTTGGCGTCGTCGGACCGCAGCTGCTTGATGCGTTCGAAGTAGCCCGGCTCGATGCCGGTGACGTATTCGCCGCTGAAGCAGGAACTGTCGAAGCGCCGGCCCGGGAACTTCGGGCCGGCGACCGCGGCCTCGAGGTCGGCCAGGTCCTGGTAGATCAGCCAGTCGCAGCCCAGCAGCTTCTCGATCTCTTCCTCGCTGCGGCCGTGCGCCACCAGCTCCTCGGCCGAGGGCATGTCGATGCCGTAGATGTTCGGGTGCCGCACCGGCGGCGCCGCCGAGGCCAGGTAGACCTTGCGCGCGCCCGCGTCGCGGGCCATCTGCACGATCTGCTGGCTGGTGGTGCCGCGCACGATCGAGTCGTCCACCAGCAGCACCACCCGGTCCTTGAACTCCAGCGGGATGGTGTTGAGCTTGCGGCGCACCGACTTAACGCGCTCGCCCTGCCCCGGCATGATGAAGGTGCGACCGACGTAGCGGTTCTTGACGAAGCCCTCGCGGTACTTCACGCCCAGCACGTTGGCGATCTCCAGCGCCGCATCGCGCGAGGTGTCGGGGATCGGGATCACCGTGTCGATGTCGTGGTCCGGGCGCAGGCGCAGGATCTTGTGGCCGAGCGTCACGCCCATGCGCATGCGCGCCTTGTGCACCGAGATGTTCTCGATCATCGAGTCCGGGCGCGCGAAGTACACGAACTCGAAGATGCACGGCGCATGCGGCTGCTCCTGCACGATGGCCTCGGCGTGCAGTTCGCCTTCGGGCGTGATCACCACCGCCTCGCCCGGCAGCACGTCGCGCACGCGCACGAAGCCCAGGATGTCGAGCGCCACCGACTCGGAGGCCACCGCGTACTCGGCGCGGCCGTTGCGCTCGCGCTTGCCCAGCACCAGCGGGCGGATGCCGTGCGGGTCGCGGAAGGCCACCAGGCCCAGGCCCAGCACCATCGCCACCGCCGCGTAGCCGCCGCTGCAGCGGCGGTGCACGCCGGCCACCGCCGCCATCGCCGCGCGCGGGTCGAGCCGGCCTTGCACCTGCAGCTCGTGCGCGAACACGTTGAGCAGCACTTCCGAATCCGACTCGGTGTTGATGTTGCGCTTGTCCTGCTCGAACACCATGCGCCGCAGCGCGTCGGTGTTGACCAGGTTGCCGTTGTGTGCCAGCGCGATGCCGTAGGGCGAGTTGACGTAGAAGGGCTGGGCCTCGTCGCTGCCCTCCGAACCCGCGGTCGGGTAGCGGCAGTGGCCGATGCCGACCTGGCCGGTGAGCAGCTGCATCGCGCGCTCGTCGAAGACTTCCTTCACCAGGCCGTTGCCCTTGTGCAGGCGCAGCCGGTTGCCGTCGATGGTGGCGATGCCGGCCGCGTCCTGGCCGCGGTGCTGGAGCACTGTCAGGCCGTCGTACAGGGCCGCCGCGACGTCGCTGGCGCCGGCGATTCCGATGATGCCGCACATGGTTCAGGTCTCCGGGGTCGGCTGCTGCGCGCTGGCGGGCGCGTTGCCGGTGAAGGGTTCGACGAGCGCCGCCGGCGCCGCCAGGAATTCGATTTCAGCGCGTGCCTCGGGCGGCAGGAAGCCGGCCATCCACTCGGCGCCGCGCTGGACGGTGGGCAGGAAGCGCGACTCGCTCCACCAGGCGTCGCGCGGCACCGGCGTGAAGCCCAGCAGCAGCACCAGCACGCAGGCCAGCACCACGCCGCGCGCCAGCCCGAAGCCGATGCCCAGCACGCGGTCGGTGGCCGACAGGCCCGTGTTGGCGATCAGCTTGCCGATGGCCCAGGTGGCCAGGCCGCCGACTACGAGCGTGCCGAGGAACACGCTGGTGTAACCGAGGAACAGCCGCGCCGAGGGCGTCTCGACGAAGGCCATGAGTTCGGCCGCGCGTGCGCCGAAGGCCACGGCCAGCCAGAACGCGGCCACCCACACCGTCAGCGACAGCACCTCGACCACGAAGCCACGCCACAGGCCGACGGCCATCGAGACCGCCAGCACCGTCAGCAGCGCGTAGTCGGCCCAGTTGAGCATGCTCAGGGGTGCGAGACGACGATCAGGTCGCGCAGGCCCAGCTTGGCAGCAACGCTGTCGCGCAGGCGCTCGGCGCTGGCGCGGTCGGCCTCGGGGCCGACGCGCACGCGCCAGACCGGGCCGCGCTCGGTGTCCACGCGCTGGTGGAAGGCCACGAAACCGCCGGCGCGGGCGCGGTCGCGCAGCGCGCTGGCGTCGGCCTCGTTGGAGAAAGCGCCCAGCTGCACCGCGAAGCCCACGTTGGCGGCGGCGGCCGGCCGCGTCGGCGCCGCCGTCGGCACCGCGTCGGCATCAAGCGCCATCACCACGGTGGGGCTGCCGGCGACGCGCTCGGCGCGCTGGCGAGCGGCCTCGGCAAGCGCGCGCTCGGCATACGGCCCGACGCGCAGGCGCATGGCCGGCTTGCCGTTCACGTCCACCGATTCGCTGGTGACCGGCAGGCCCGCGGAACGCAGCTTGTCGGCGAGCGCGCGGGCGTTGGCGAGGTTCGAGAAGCTGCCGACGTTGACCACGTAGCGGCCGCCGCCGGCGCTGGCGGGCAGCGGCTGCGGCGCCGGGGCGGGCGCGGGCGTGGCGGCGGGGGCCGGCACCGGCGCGGGCGGCGGCACGGATTCGCGCGCGATCGGCTGCCCGGTGGCGGCATCCACCGCCTGCGGCGGTGCGTCTTCGTCGATCGGCTCCATCGGCAGCGCGTCCACGCGCGGCGCGATGTTGGGGCCGGCGTCGACGGTGGCCACGGCATTGGGGTCGTCGCTGGCCGGCGACGGTGTCCCCAGCACTGGCTCGCCGGTGGTTTCGGGCCGCGGCAGCGCCAGCGGCAGCTCGCGGGTCTCGAAATCCTGGTCGGGCGCGTCGGGCATGGCCAGCGGCACCCGGGCGGCGTCCGGCGTGGCTTCGTCGGGGCCCTGCAGCAGCATCGGCAGGAAGATCATGGCCAGCGCCACCAGCACGGCGGCGCCGATCAGGCGCTGTTTCAGGGCGGAATCCATCGGGGTTTCGGTCCGGCCGGAGGGGTGGCGCGAATTATAGCCGGTCTGCCCCTCGCGCCGGTTCAGCCGGCCGCCATCACCGCCGCCACGGTGTGGAAGGAACCAAACACCAGCACGCGCCCCCCGGGGCCGGCGGCGCGGGTGGCCGCGGCCAGCGCCTCGGCCAGGCTGCGGTGCGGATGCAGGATCTCGGCCGGCAGGTGCTCGGCCAGGCGCCGGGCCAGCTCGTCCACCGCCAGGCCGCGCGGGCCGGCGTCGGTGATCGGGCCCAGGTGCCAGGCGCGCAGCCAGGGCGCCAGCGGCGCACAAATGCCGCCCAGGTCCTTGTCGCCCAGCGCGCTGAACACGGCCACGGTGGGCTTGGGATGCAGCTCAAGCCAGCGCGCCAGCTGGCGGGCGCCCTGCGGGTTGTGGGCCACGTCGAGCACGCGCTCGGGCGTGCCGGGCAGCAGCTGCAGGCGACCGGGCGCGCGCGCACCGGCGACGCCGGCGCGGATCGCTTCGTCGGCAATCGGCAGGTCGAGCGCGCGCAGCGCGGCGATGGCGGCGGCGGCGTTCTCGCGCTGGGCCGGGGCCGGCATCGCCGGGTCGGGCAGCTCGATCGCGTAGCCGGGCTCGCGCCAGCGCCAGCCGGCCTCGAGCGGGTCGATCAGGTAATCGGAGTGGCCGCGGATGGCGAAGGCGCCGATGGCGTAGGCGCGCCGCAGCACCGACGAGGGCGGGTCCTTCTCGCCCAGCACGCAGGGCTTGCCGGCGCGCAGGATGCCGGCCTTCTCGGCGCCGATGCTCTCGCGGTCGGGGCCCAGGTACTCCTGGTGGTCGAGATCGATCGTAGTGATCACGGCGCAGTCGGGATCGATGATGTTGGTGGCGTCGAGCCGGCCGCCGAGGCCGACCTCGAGGATGGCCAGGTCCGGGCCCGCCTGCTCGAACAGCAGCAGCGCGGCGAGCGTGCCGTACTCGAAGAAGGTCAGCGGCGTGTCGCCGCGCGCGGCCTCGATGCGCTCGAATGCCTGCACCAGCGCCGCGTCGTCCACCGGCTCGCCGTCGATGCGCACGCGCTCGTTGTAGCGAAGCAGGTGCGGCGAGGTGTAGGCGCCGGTGCGCAGGCCGGCCGCGCGGGCGATGGCCTCCAGGAAGGCCACGGTCGAGCCCTTGCCATTGGTGCCGCCGACGGTGACGACCCGATGCCCGGGCTTGCCGAGGCCCAACCGCCTGGCCACCGCGCCCACGCGCTCGAGCCCCATGTCGATCGACCGGGGATGGACCTGCTGCTGGTACTCCAGCCACTGCTCGAGGGTACGCGCCATGGCGGCATTATCCGCCCGCGCGGGCCCGGCGCACAGCCGCGGATTGGCCCGGGACGGGAACTGCCCTACCCTCGTGCCATGAGCGATTGGCACACCCGCGACATCGAGGGCGCCCTGCGGGCGCTCTCCGCCCGCACCGAGGGCCTGGCCGGCGACGAGGCCGCGCGCCGGCTCCAGGCGCACGGCCCCAACCGCCTGCCCGAACCGGCGCGGACGCATCCGGCGCTGCGCTTCGCGCGGCAGTTCCACAACATCCTGATCTACGTGCTGCTGGGCGCCGCGGCGGTGACCGCCCTGCTCGGCCATGCCGTGGACACCGCGGTGATCCTGGCGGTGGTGCTGGCCAACGCGATCATCGGTTACCTGCAGGAAGGCAAGGCCGAGCGGGCGATGGAGGCACTGCGCGGGCTGCTGGCGCCACGCGCGGCGGTGCTGCGCGACGGCCGGCGCATGGGCGTGGATGCCAGCGCGCTGGTGCCGGGCGACATCGTGCTGCTCGAGGCCGGCGACCGCGTGCCGGCCGACCTGCGCCTGCTGCAGGTGCGCGGCCTGCAGGTGCAGGAGGCGCTGCTCACCGGCGAATCGCTGCCGGTGGAAAAGCAGCTCGCGCCGGTGGCCGCCGAAGCGCCGCTGGGCGACCGCGCCTGCCTGGCCTTCAGCGGCACCCTGGTCAGCGCCGGACAGGGCCGCGGCCTGGTCGTTGGCACCGGCGCGGACACCGAGATCGGCCGCATCAGCGGCCTGCTCACCCGGGTCGAAACGCTTGAAACGCCGCTGGTGCGGCAGATGGACCGCTTCGCGCGCGGCCTGACCTTCGTGATCCTGGCCGCGTCGGCGCTGCTGCTGCTCGTGGGCTCGGTGGTGGGCGGGCGGCCGTTCGCGGAAGTGTTCATGGCCGTGGTCGGCCTGGCGGTGTCGGCCATCCCCGAGGGACTGCCGGCGGTGCTGACCATCACCCTCGCGGTCGGGGTGCAGGGCATGGCGCGGCGCAACGCCATCGTGCGCCGGCTGCCGGCGATCGAGACCCTGGGCGCGGTGTCGGTGATCTGCACCGACAAGACCGGCACGCTCACCCGCAACGAGATGGTGGTGGCCACGGTGCAGCTGGCCGGCGCGCGCCTCACCGTCGAAGGCGAAGGCTACGCGCCGCTCGGCGCGATCACCGCGGGGG
>Ga0208242_100652_pt1 | contig 15704 bp, 13 predicted proteins | sample SubbioAug_CSW13A_FD_184825 | JGI IMG/M metagenome (GOLD analysis project Ga0208242, IMG submission 184825) | Serpentinite rock and fluid subsurface biosphere microbial communities from McLaughlin Reserve, California, USA - CR12Aug_CSW13A (SPAdes) | ecosystem: Environmental > Terrestrial > Deep... | reverse complement strand
CGCGGCGGCGGCCGCCGCCGCGGCCGAGAGCCGGCGTCGTCCGGTCTCGAGCGGCACGATCATGATGTCGTCGGAATCCTGGCCCCAGCTGCCCTGCCCCTTCGGCGCCAGCACGCCCACCACGCGCATCGGCGTGCGACCGAAGCGCACGGTGGCGCCCACCGGGTCGGCGTCGCCGAACAGCTCGCGGCGCACCGTTTCGCCCAGGATCACCACCTTGTTGGCCGAGCTGTAGTCGCGCGCGCTGAACTCCGCGCCCAGCGCCAGCTGCCAGTCATTGACCGGGAAGTAATCGGCGTTCACGCCCTCCCAGCGCGTGGACCAGTTCTTCTCGGCGAACACCACCTGGCCGCCGCCGGAGACCGAGGTGGCTACGTACTGCACGCCCTGCACCTCGTTGCGGATGGCCTCGGCGTCGCCGTCGGTCAGCGAGGCCTGGCTGCCGGCGCCGCCGCGGGCCGGGCCGCGCATCGAGCCGCCGAATACCTCGAGCCGGTTCGAGCCGAGCTTGGAGATCATCTCGTCGAGCGCAGCCTGGGTGCCCTGGCCGACCGACACCATGACGATGACCGCGGCGATGCCGATGATCACGCCGAGCGCGGTGAGGATGGAGCGCAGCCAGTTGCCGCGCAGCGAGAAGACTGCCGAACGCAGCACGTCGGAAAGCGTCATTTGCCCTTCCCCGGGGCCGTCCAGCCCTGTTCGTGGAGTTCGCCGTCGTGCATCACCACGATGCGGTCGGCGTGGTCGGCCACCGGCTGCTCGTGCGTGATAAGCACGATGGTGCGGCCGCCGGCCTGCAGGCGCTCGAACAGCGCCATGATCTCCTCGCTGGTGCGCGAGTCGAGCGCGCCCGTGGGTTCGTCGGCGAGCAGCAGCGGTGGCTGGTTGATGAGCGCGCGGGCGATGGCCACGCGCTGCTGCTGGCCGCCGGAGAGCTCGCTGGGCTTGTGTCCGGCGCGGTCGGCCAGGCCGACCTGGGCCAGGGCCTCGCGGGCGCGCGGCTCGCGCTCGGCCACCGGCACGCCGGCGTACACCAGCGGCATCATCACGTTCTCGAGCGCGGTCTGGCGCGAGAGCAGGTTGAAGCCCTGGAAGACGAAGCCGATCTTCTCCAGGCGCAGGCGCGCGAGGCCGGCGGCATCGAGCGTGGCCACGTCCACGCCGTCGCACAGGTAGCGGCCGGAGGTGGGCGTGTCGAGGCAGCCGATGAGGTTCATCATCGTCGACTTGCCTGAGCCCGAGGCGCCCATGATCGCCACGAACTCGCCGTGGTCGATGCGCAGGTCCACGCCGCGCAGCGCCACCACTTCGGCGGCGGTGCCCGCGGAATACACCTTGCCCAGACCCTCGGTCAGGATGAGGGGCGTGCGCCCGCTCATTGCGCGCGGCGCTCCTGGCCGGTGATGACCTCGGCGCCCTGGTCGACCCCGCTGACTTCCGTCAGCGTGCCGTCCGAGACGCCCAGGCGCACCGGCACGGCCACCGGCTGGCCCTTGTCGAGCGTCCACAGCGTGCCGCGGCGGGCCGTGGCCATGGCGCGCAGGCCGGCGTCCCACTGGCTGCGCTGCGTTTCGTCGAGCGTGGCGCGGAAGTCGGCGAAGTTGCGCTCGAGGGCTTCCATCATGCGCGCGCGCATCGCCTCGGGCGAGGGCATGGCGCCGCCGTTGCCAGCCGCGCCGGCGGGCGGTCCGCCCTGGCCTGCGCCGGCGCTGCGCATGGCGTTGGCACGCGCCTCGGCGCGCTCGCGCATCACCTGCATGGCGGCGTCGAACGCGGCCTGCTGGTTCGGGGCGAGCCTGAGGTCGGCGGCCAGCGCCGGCAGGTCCGCACCCATGCCGCCGCGCGCACCGCCGGCGCCCGCGGCCGCGGGGGCCGCGGCACCCGCCGGCTGGAAGCGCAGCGCGGCGTTGGGCACGCGCAGCACGCCCTCGCGCTGGCTGACCACGATCTCGGCGCTGGCGGTCATGCCCGGCAGCAGGCTCTGGTCGGCGTTCTGCACCTGCACCACCACCGGATAGGTGATGACGTTGGCGGTGGCGGTGGCGGCCAGGCGCACCTGGCGCACGGCGCCCTCGAACTCACGGTCGGGGAAGGCATCGACGGTGAACTTCACCGCCAGGCCTTCGCGGATCTGGCCCACGTCGGCCTCGTCCACGCTCAGGTCGATCTGCATCTGCGAGAGGTCTTCGGCGATCTGGAACAGCACCGGCGTCTGGAAGCTCGCGGCCACGGTCTGGCCCGGCTCGATGTCGCGCAGCAGCACCACGCCATCCACCGGCGAGCGGATGACGGCGTAGTCCACGTCCAGGCGCGCGTTGTTCACCGCGGCCTGGCGCTGCAGCACCGCCGCCTCGGCCGAGGCGACGCGGGCGCGGGCCTGGTCGCGCGCGGCCAGGGCCTGGTCGGCCTCGCTGCGGGCGATCAGCTGGCGCGCCACCAGGTCGGACTTGCGGGCGTAGTCGGCTTCGGCGTTCCTGAGCGTGGCGCGGGCCTCGGTCACCGAGGCGCGGGCGCTGGCCAGGTCGGCCTCGGTCTGCTGCAGGCGGGTCTGGAACGGCGCCGGATCGAGCCGGGCGATGGCCTGGCCGCGGCTGACCTGGTCGTTGTAGTCCACCAGCACTTCCTGCACCAGGCCCGAGACCTGCGAGCCCACGTCCACCGTGGTGGTGGCGCGCAGCGTGCCGGTGGCGGAAATCACCACCGCCACGTCGCCGCGGTCGACCCGGGCGGTGCGGTAGCCCGCGTCGGGCTCGCGCTGGCCGGCCAGGAACCACCAGGCGGCGAGCAGGGCCACGCCGGCCACGGCGGCGACGGTCAGGATTCGGGGCAGGCGGGGACGTGCGGCGGGCATCGGGACTCCGTGGGCGTAAGGCAATCGGGAAGCTTAACGCGCGGGCGCGGCCCAGGTTGACCGCGCCCGCGCTTCAGTCGGCGGGTCGGTGGTCGGGAAAACTGATCGTGGCCGTGGTGCCCACGCCCGGCTGGCTCTCGAGCCGCACCGGCCAGCCGTAGCGGGCCGACAGGCGCTGGACGATGGACAGGCCGATGCCCTGGCCCTCCTTGTTGTGGTTGGCGCCGCGGTAGAAGGGCTCGAACACGCGCGCCAGCTGCGCCGCGTCCATGCCGATGCCGGTGTCGGCCACCGAGATCTGGCCGTTGTCGACGGTGACGACGATGCGCCCGGACTCGGTGTAGTTGCAGGCGTTGCGCAGCAGGTTGCCCACCATCACCGACAGCACCCGCGCCGGCGCGTGCAGCTCGAAGCCCTGCTTGCGCTCGCAGGAGACCTCGACCGCCTTGCCGACCAGCAGCAGGCGCGCCTTGTCGACCTCCTCGGCCACCACCTCGCACACGTCGAAGTCGTCGTCGGGCAGGCCGGTGTCGCCCTCGCGGGCTAGGATGAGGAAGGCCTCGATCAGCGCCTCCATGTCGCGGCCCGCGCCCTGGATGCGTCCCAGGGCCTTGCGCGCCATCGGCGAGAGGCTGTCGTCGCCGGCCATCATGTCGCCGGCCACGCGGATGACGGTGAGCGGCGTACGCAGCTCGTGCGACGCGTCGCGGGTGAAGTCGCGCTCGCGCTCGACGAAGCTCTCGATGCGGCTGGCGAAGTCGTGCAGCGACTGCGCCAGCACCAGCGTTTCGCCCTCGACGTCGGTGGGCAGGTTCTCGGGCTTGAGCATGGCCGACTCGGGCCGCTTTGGATCCCAGCGCTGGACCTGCGAGGCCAGCCAGATCACCGGCGACACGGCCCGTTTCGAGGCGCGGTAGGTCGTCCAGGCGATCACGTAGATCACCACCAGCACGATCGCCAATGGCGCCATGCCGAACCAGAACGCGAGGCTGTCCACCTGCTCCTGCTTGAACAGCAGGTAGAGCCGGTGGCCATTGCGGTCCTCGTCCACCAGCACCAGCGAGCCGCCGAGCGCGCGCGGCAGGGCGTGGAAGCCGACGGGCAGCGCGCTGATGTCGGCCGGCAGGCGCGCGTTGGAGCCCCCGGCGGGCACCAGGTAGCCGGTCATGTTGTAGGTGTCGGGCACCTCGGCGCCGGGGTCGGCCTGCAGGCGCTGCCAGTAGTGCCGGGCCTCTTCCTGCAGCGCGGTCTGGATCAGCACGTGCTTGAGCACGGCCGAGGCGCCGTACACACCCAGCACCGCGGCGAAGCTGATCGCCGCGGCCTGCAGGATGAAGACGGTCCAGATCTTGCGGCGAAGGCCCGTGCGGCTGGGCATGGATCAGGCCGCCGGCGGCGCGTCGAGGTCGGCGATGCGATAGCCGGCGGTCTGCACCGTGTGCAGCAGCGGGCGGTCGAAGGGCCGGTCGATGGCCTTGCGCAGGTTGTAGAGGTGGCTGCGCAGGGTGTCGGAGTCGGGCAGGCCGTCGCCCCAGATCTCGCGCTCGATGTCGCGGCGGGTGACCACGCGCGGCGACTCGCGCATCAGGATGGTCAGCAGGCGCAGGCCGATCGGCGAGAGCTGGATCTCCTGGCCGGCGCGGGTGACGCGCAGGCTGGCGGTGTCGAGCACCAGGTCGGCCACCTTGAGCACCTCGGCGCTGACCTGGCGGCGGTCGCGGCGGATCAGCGCGCGCACGCGCGCCTCGAGCTCCTGGATGGCGAAGGGCTTGACCAGGTAGTCGTCGGCGCCGGCCTCCAGGCCCACGACCTTGTCGTTGAGCGTGTCGCGGGCGGTGAGCATCAGCACCGGCGTGGACTTCTTGGCCTCGTTGCGCAGGCGGCGGCAGACCTCCAGGCCATCCATGCGCGGCAGCATCAGGTCGAGCACCACCACGTCGTAGCTGTTGTCGGTCGCCAGGCGGTAGCCGTCCATGCCGTCGGTGGCATAGTCCACGCCAAAGCCCTTGGACTCGAGGTATTCACCGACCATCTCGGACAGGTTGCGGTTGTCCTCCACCACCAGGATCAGGCCAGCCGGGTCATCGCGTCGCATTGGGGTCTCCTCGGGATGTGAAGATAGCGTCTTCAGCTTTGTGAAGAGTAGACGCCCGAGGGGGTGAGTCGCGCGTGAAGCCGGCGGCAAGAGGCCGTGAGGGACGGGGACAGGTGCAATTTGCGCCCGGGCATCTGGCCCTGGCGACCCGGTCTGGCGCAAATTGCACCTGTCCCCAACGGCCCCGCCCCATGCCCGCCACGCTGAGCGCCTACCTCACCCCGATCGTCCTGCTGGTGCTGTCGAACGTCTTCATGACCTTCGCCTGGTACGGGCACCTCAAGTACAAATCCAGCCCGATCTGGATCGTCATCTTCGCCAGCTGGGGCATCGCCTTCTTCGAGTACTGCCTGCAGGTGCCGGCCAACCGGCTCGGGCACGCGGTCTACAGCGCGCCGCAGCTCAAGGGCATGCAGGAAATCATCACCCTGCTCGTCTTCGCCGGCTTTTCGGTCTGGTACCTGGGCGAGCAGATCAAGTGGAACCACGTCGCCGGCTTCGCCCTGATCGTGGTCGCGGCCTTCCTCATCTTCTGGGAGTAAAGCCCTCAGAACGGGATCTTGCCGGTGAGCATGTCCTTGAACATCACCCAGTCGCCGGCGAAGGAATAGAAGGGGTGCTTGAAGGTGGCCGGACGGTTGTGCTCGAAGAAGAAGTGGCCGACCCAGGCGAAGGCGTAGCCGCTGACCAGGGCCGCCAGCAGCCACCAGGCGTTGAGCGTGGCGACGGCGGCGGCCAGGAAGCCCAGCGCCACGCAGCTGCCGACGAAATGCAGGCGCCGGCAGGTGCGGTTGGCGTGCTCGCCCAGGTAGAAGGGATAGAACTCGCGGAAGCTGGCGAAGCCGGTCTGGGCCATGGCGGAATCCTCCTGTTTCCCTGGATTGTGCCGCAATCCGGGGCCTTTGTAGGAGCGCCTTCAGGCGCGAATTCCTTCAGAGCCCTTCGGACTTGGCGCGGCTCCAGTAGGCGTCCTGGTCGTCCAGGGGCAGGTCGGCCAGGGCGCGGCCCTCGGCGGCGGCCAGCTGCTCCATGCGCCGGAAGCGGCGCTCGAACTTGGCGTTGGCCCGGCGCAGGGCCGCGCCGAAATCCACCTTCGCGTGCCGGGTGAGGTTGGCCACCACGAACAGCACGTCGCCCAGCTCGTCCTCTAGCCGGTCGCGGGCCGCGGCGTCGGCCGGGTTGGCGGCGACGGCGTCGAACTCCACGCGCACTTCCTCGATTTCCTCGTGCAGCTTGGCGATCACCGGCGCCGGGCCGGGCCAGTCGAAACCGACCGTGGCGGCGCGCTTTTGCAGCTTCACCGAGCGCTGCCACTCCGGCAGGCCGCGCGAAATGCCGGCCAGCACGCTGGCGTCGGCGTTGCCACGGGCGGCGCGCTCGCGGCGCTTGTGCTCTTCCCAGGCCACGGTCTGCGCCTCGGCGCTGGCCACGTCGGCATCCTCCCCCGCGTCACCGGCGACCGCGCGCTCCCGCGCCGAGAACACGTGCGGGTGGCGTCGCAGCATCTTGTCGCGGATCGCCGCCACCACGTCGCCGAAGGCGAAATGCCCGCCCTCCTCGGCCATGCGCGCGTGGAAGACCACCTGCAGCAGCAGGTCGCCCAGTTCGTCGCGCAGGTCGTCCAGGTCACCGCGGTCGATGGCGTCGGCCACCTCGTAGGCTTCCTCGATGGTGTAGGGCGCGATCGAGGCGAAATCCTGCTTCAGGTCCCAGGGGCAGCCACGCTCCGGGTCGCGCAGGCGCGCCATGATCGCCAGCAGCTCGTCGATCTCAGCCATTCGCGTCGTTCCCCAGCCAGTCGCGCCAGGGCAGGCCGGCGTCGCCGAGCGCGATGAAGTGCGGGTTTAGGATGTCGTCCTTGCGGTTGTAGTCCAGCGGTGCGCCGTCCAGGCGCAGCACCGCGCCGCCCGCGGCCTCGAGCACGCACTGCGCGGCGGCGGTGTCCCACTCGCTGGTGGGGCCGAAGCGCGGGTAGACGTCGATCACGCCCTCGGCGATGCGGCAGAACTTCAGCGACGAGCCCAGTCCATGGCGCTCGGTCTCGCCCATGCGCGCCAGCGCGGCGGCGGTGCGATCGTCCAGGTGCGAGCGGCTGGCGGCCACGCGCAGCGGCGCGCTGGCCGGGCGGCGCGTGGCCAGGCGGCGGTCCTCGCCGCGCCCGCGCAGGTAGGCGCCGTCGCCGGCCAGGCCGTGCAGGAGGTAGTCGAACACCGGCGCGTACACCACGCCCAGCACCGGCCGGCCGTCCTCGATGAGCGCGATGTTGACGGTGAACTCGCCGTTGCGCTTGACGAACTCGCGGGTGCCGTCGAGCGGGTCCACCAGCCAGTGCCGCCGCCAGGTGCGGCGCACCGACCACGGCATGCCGGCGTCCTCCTCGCTCAGCACCGGGATGTCGGGCGTGAGCGCGCGCAGGCCGGCGACGATCAGCCGGTGCGAGGCCAGGTCGGCCTGGGTCAGCGGGGAGTCGTCGTCCTTGGCCTGCACGGCGAAGTCGCTGGCATAGACGTCCAGGATCGCGGCACCGGCCCCGCGGGCCAGGCCGATGCAGGCCTCGCGCAGCTCCTTCACCCTCGTTCCTTCAGCAGTTCGCGCACGATGAACAGGGCGGCCAGCGAGCGGCCCTCCGAGCAGTCCTCGCGCAGCATCAGTTCGTGCAGGCGGTCGAGCCGCCAGGGGATGACCTCGAGCTCCTCGGGCTCGTCGCCGGGCAGGCGCTCGGGGTAGAGGTCCTCGGCCAGCACCAGCTGGATCTGGTGGCTCATGTAGGTGGGCGCCAGGGTGATCGAGCGCACCCGGGTGAGCTTGCGCGCGCCCATGCCCACCTCTTCCTTGAGCTCGCGGTTGGCGGCCTGCTCGACCGTCTCGCCGGCGTCCATGCGGCCCTTGGGCAGGCCCAGCTCGTAGCGGTGGGTGCCGGCGGCGTATTCGCGGATCAGCAGCACCGTGCCCGGCTCGGGCACGGCGGCGATGATGACCGAGCCGTGGCCGCCGCTGACCAGGCGCTGGTAGCGCCGGCGCTCGCCGTTGCTGAACTCCAGGTCCAGGGTTTCCCGGCGACCGCCCTCGAGGGCCTGTTCTTCGCGGGCGTGGATGGTCGGCAGGGGTCGCATGGCCTGATTCTAGCCGCTGCCGGCGCCCCGTGCGGCGTTGGACAGCCGCCCCCGCGGCGCGGATCATCCGCGCATGGACAGCCCCACCGACTTCAGCCGCCTGGACGCGGCGGCCTGGCGCGAACGCGACCTGGCCAGCGTCTGGCATCCCTGCACCCAGATGAAGGAGCACCCGGGCACCCTGCCCCTGGTGCCGATCCGGCGCGCCCGCGGCGCCTGCCTCGAGGGCGTGGACGGCAAGCGCTACCTAGACGCGGTCAGCAGCTGGTGGACCAACCTGTTCGGCCACGCCGAGCCGCGCATCGCCGCGGCCATCGCCCGCCAGGCTGGCGAACTCGAGCATGTGATCTACGCCGGCTTCTCGCACGAGCCCGGCCTGCGCCTGGCCGAGGCCCTGCTGGCGGTGGCGCCGCGCCAGGCCGGGCGCGCGCCGCTGGCCAAGGTGTTCTACGCCGACAACGGTTCGGCGGCGATCGAAGTGGCGCTCAAGATGAGCTTCCACAGCCACCTCAACCGCGGCGACGGCCGGCGCACGCGCTTCGTGGCGCTCACCGGCAGCTACCACGGCGAAACCCTGGGCGCGCTGTCGATGGGCGACATCCCGCTCTACCGCCGCGTATACGCGCCGCTGCTGCTGCAGCCGCTGTTCGCGCCCTCGCCCGACGCCTTCGAGGCCGGGCCGGGCGAGACGGCCGAGGCCTGCGCGCTGCGCCGCGCGGACGAGCTCAAGGCGATCTTCGAAGCCTACCCGGGCGAGATCAGCGCGCTCATCCTCGAGCCGCTGGTGCAGTGCGCCGGCGGCATGCGCATGCACCACCCGGCCTACCTGCGGCGCGCGCGCGAGATCTGCGACGCGCACGGCGCGCACCTGATCGCCGACGAGATCGCCGTGGGCTTTGGCCGCACGGGCACGCTGTTCGCCTGCGAGCAGGCCGGCATCGCGCCCGACTTCCTGTGCCTGTCCAAGGGCCTGACCGGCGGCTTCATGCCGCTGTCGGCCGTGCTCACCACCGACCACGTGTACGAGGCCTTCCTCGACGACTCGCGCGAGCGCGCCTTCCTGCATTCGCACAGCTACAGCGGCAACCCGCTGGCCTGCGCGGCGGCCCTGGCCTCGCTGGCGATCTTCGACGAAGACGAGGTGCTGGCCCGCAACCGCCGCACCGCCGCGCGCATGGCCGAGCTGGCCGCGCCGCTGTCCGCGCATCCGCGGGTGGCGCAGGTGCGCCAGACCGGCATGATCCTGGCCATCGAAACCCGCGCCGCCAGCGGCGAGGACGGCACCGCGGTGGAGATCGCCGGCCGCGCCGGCCTGCGCGCCTACCGCCATGCCATCGAGCGCGGCGTGGTGCTGCGGCCGCTGGGCGACGTGCTGTACTGGATGCCGCCCTACTGCGTGGGCGAGGACGAGCTGCGGCACCTGGCCGAGGTCACCACCAGCGCCATCGAGGAGGCCATCGGGCCATGAGGACCATCCGCTGCTTCGTGGACGCGCCGCTGGCCGAGGGCGCGGTGGTCACCCTGCCCGAGCCGGCCACCGCGCACCTGGTGCGCGTGCTGCGCCTGGGCGTGGGCGACGCGGTGGTGCTGTTCAATGGCGATGGCCGCGACCACGCCGCCCGACTGGTGTCGCTGGGCAAGCGCGGCGCCGAAGCGGAAATAGGCGCGGCCGCGGCGGTGGCGAACGAATCGCCATTGGCCCTGACCCTGGCCCAGGGCATCGCCCGCGGCGAGAAGATGGACCTGGTGCTGCAGAAGGCCACCGAGCTGGGCGTGCAGGCCTTCGCGCCGGTGAACACCGAGCGCACCGAGGTGAAGCTCGACGCCGAGCGCGCCGCCAAGCGGCTGGCCCACTGGCGCGGCATCCTGGCCGCGGCCTGCGAGCAAAGCGGGCGCGCGCGGCTGCCGCGCCTGGCCGAGCCGGCCTCGCTGGCGGCCTATGCGGCGGCGGAAACGGCCACGGTGAAACTGATGCTCGACCCCGCGGGCGAGCTGTGCCTGCCGGACCTGGCGCTGGCGCCGGGCGACCGCGTCGCGCTGGCGGTGGGTCCCGAGGGCGGGCTGTCGGACCGCGACCGCGCCACGCTGCACGCGGCCGGCTTCCGCGGCCTGCGGCTGGGGCCACGCATCCTGCGCACGGAGACGGCGGGGCTGGCGGCGATCGCCGCGCTGCAGGCCCTGTACGGCGATCTCGGCTGAAGTTCTTGTGGGAGGCCCTTCAGGGCCGACTGGCGGGTCGGGCCTGAAGGCCCTCCTACAGGAGTTCAGGCGGCCTGGGCCTCGTTGAGGGCCTTCTGGATCAGCAGCTCGACGCTCATCAGGTCGGGCACCACGGCCGGGTCGTCGTTGAGGGTGACGCGGGCGTGCACGCCCAGCGGCAGGTCCTTGATGTCGTGCGACTCCTTGAGCGCGCCCGCCGACACCGTCACCAGGCGCGGGAAGCCCTGCGAGAGCACGGCGAAGAACGGCAGCTTGGCGTTGCCGCCCAGCGCCTTGAGCACCGCCACCTTGGCGCCCATCTGGCCGCCCTCGGCCGACCAGCCGGCCAGGCGCGAGAACGACAGCAGCGGCAGGCGCCAGCCGCGCCAGCGCACGCGGCCAAGCAGCCACTCGGGCGCATTGGCCAGCACCTCGGGCTCGGAGAAGGTGATCACCTCGGCCACGCTGGCGTTGGGCAGCAGCAGGCGGCCGCCGGTCACCGAGATCAACACGCCGCGGATGTCGCGCTGGGCGTTCATGCCTTGCCTCCGGAAATCAAATCAGTGCCACCGCTCGACCACGCGCGCGGCCAGGGCGGCGGGCGCGTCAGCGCCGGCTCCCTCCTGGACCACGGCCTGGGCGGCGGCGGAATCAAAACAGGCGGACGGATCCTGGGCCAGCACGAGGCCGCCGGCGTCCCGGATGGCCAGCACGGCCGGGACCAGGGCCGCGTCGGCGCCGCTGAGCACCAGCACGCCGCTTTCCGCGGCGGGCAGCGCGGCGATCACGCCCTGCAGGTCGCCGCCCTCGGTGAACTGCAGGCTGCCGCCGCCGCTGCTGGCGCCCACGCCGGGCGCGAGCACGGCCACCCGGCCGGGGTAGGCGAGCTTGCCGGGCGCGGCCAGGTCGACCGGCATCTGGCTGGCCTTGCCGAGCTGGTCCACCAGGCGGTCGTGCCGGCCGGTGTCAAGGTGCTGGTAAAGCAGGACCGGCAGCGGAAGGCTCGCCGGCAGCGCAGCCAGCAACTGGCGCACGGCGTCGGGCCCGCCGAGACCGGCCAGGACCAGCAGGGCGCCGGCGCTGACCGTCGGGGACGGCGTGGCGCCGTCGTCGGCAAGGCTCAGGCCGCGCGAGAGCTGCTCGACGCGCGAGGGCGGCGCGAAGGCCACTTCCACCGGCTGGTCGGGCGGCAGGCCGTCGATCGGCGCCAGCTCGAGGTTGCCGAAGCTGCTGCCAAAGGACGGCGCGGCCACAGGGGCCGCAGGCGCCGCGGGGGCCGCGGCCGGGCTCGGGCCGGAGGCGGCGGGCGCTTCATCGAACGAAATGGCGAAGTCCGGGTCGCGCGGGGCTTCGCGCTGGTCGTCGGCCTCGAAGGCCTCGAGTTGGGCGGCCAACGCGGCCACGTCGTCGTCGAGCGAGTCGACCGCGGCGGCCTCGTCGTCGCTGAAGCTGGAGAAGTTCACCGGTTCGTCGGTGAGCTGGATGTCGGCCAGCAGGGGCTCTTCGCTGAAATGATGCTCGGGCTCGTCGGCCACCACCATCCGCGCGCCTTCCTCGGGCAGCGCCGAGAGGTCGATGTCGAGCAGGAGTTCATCGGTGGGCTCGGCGGCGGCCGGCGCGGCCTGGTCCGGGACGGCCTGGTTGGCGCTGAGCGCCTGCTCGAGGCTTTCGAGGTCGATGTCGAGCTCGATCACCGGCTCGTCGGCGGCCGGCTCGTCGGCAGCGTCCTGGCTGGCCTCGGGCTCGTCGGACAGGCGCGGCTCGGTCGGCACCCACTCGGAGAGGTCGATGGACTCGGCGGCGTAGTCTTCCAGGCGCGCGTCGGCCATTTGCTGGGCCGGCGTGGGCGGCGCGCCCGGCTCCATCGCGGACAGATCGAGTTCTGGCAACAGATCGGCGTCGCCGGGCGGCGGCGGCAGCACGTCGGTGCCGACCAGCTTGGCGGCCAGGTGGCGCGCCCAGCGGGCCAGGTCCCAGCCGTCGAGCTGGCGGGTGACCTCGGCGTCGTCGTACATCACTTCCACGCCGGGGCGGGCGAGCAGGTCTTCGAAGCGGTCGAGCGCATCCTCGACCGCCGGCTCCAGGCTCACCAGCACCACGCTGGGCGACTGGCCGGCGACCTCGGCGGGGTCGAGCTCGGACGGATCGCCCTCGGCCACCAGTTGCGCGCCGAGCTCGGCCAGCGCGCGGCGAAGCTGCTCGCGGGCTTCACCCGGGCGGGCCAGGAGGGCGACGCGGACCGCGGCCTCAGCCATTGACCGGCTCCACGCCCAGCATCTCGAACACGTTCCGCATCAGCTCGACCTCCTGGTAGGGCTTGCCGAGGTAGCGGTTCACGCCGATGTCGAAGGCGCGCTGGCGGTGCTTTTCGCCGGTGCGCGAGGTGATCATGATGATCGGCACGTCCTTCATTCGGGCGTCCGAGCGCATGTTCTGCGCCAGCTCGTAGCCGTCCATGCGCGGCATCTCGATGTCGAGCAGCATCAGGTCGGGGATGCGCTCGGCCATCTTCTCGATTGCATCCACGCCGTCCTTCGCGGTCATCACCTCGAAGTTGTGGCGCTCGAGCACGCGGCCGGTGACCTTGCGCATGGTGATCGAGTCGTCCACCACCATCACCACCGGCACGCGGTGGGCGGCCGGTGCCGGCGCCGCCGCGGCGGCCGCCGCGGCATGGTCGACCGAGGCCTGGCGACGCACCAGCGGCGCCACGTCGAGGATCACCACCACGCGGCCGTCGCCCATGATGGTGGCGCCGAAGATGCCCGGGATCGAGTTGACCTGCGGGCCGACCGGCTTGACCACGATTTCCTTGCTGCCCAGCACCTGGTCGATGCAGATGGCGGCGCGCAGGTCGCCCGAGCGGGCGAGCAGCAGCGGCATCTGCAGGCTGTCCTGGGCCTTGGCCGGCGCGTGGCCGATCAGGTTGCCCAGGTCGTGGATGGCGTAGGCCTCGCCGGCGTACATGAAGCTCGGGTTCTCGCCGGCGAGCTGCTTGTCGAGCTCGGCGCGGTCGATGCGGCCCACGCCCTGCACCGAGGCGATCGGCACGGCGAAGCTGGTGTCACCGATCTTTACGAACACGGCCTGGGTGACCGCCAGCGTGAACGGCAGGCGGATGGTGAAGGTGCTGCCCTTGCCCTGTTCGGATTCGATGCTCAGCGTGCCGCCGAGCTGGCGGATCTCGCTGTAGACCACGTCCATGCCGACGCCGCGGCCGGCCAGGCGGCTGACCGAGGCGGCGGTGGAGAAGCCGGTCTCGAGGATGAAGCCGTACAGCGCGGCGTCGGAGACCTCGGCCTCGGGCTTGAGCAGGCCGCGCTCGATGGCCTTGCGGCGGATCGCTTCCTTGTCCAGGCCGCGGCCGTCGTCGCTGACCTTGAGCACGACTTCCGAACCTTCGCGCAGCACCTGGATGCGAACGGTGCCCTCTTCCGGCTTCTTCGCCTTCTTGCGGTCGGCCGGGGTCTCGAGGCCGTGCGCGACGGCGTTGCGCAGCATGTGCTCGAGCGGCGCGGTCATGCGGTCGAGCACGTTGCGGTCCATTTCGCCGCTGGCGCCGTCGACCTTGAGGTTGACCTGCTTGCCGGTCTCGCTGCCCGACTGGCGCAGCACGCGGCGCAGGCGCGGCACGAGCGCGTCGAAGGGCACCATGCGCGTGCGCATGAGGCCTTCCTGCAGGTCGGAGCTGACGCGCGACTGCTGCAGCAGCAGGGTCTCGTACTGGCGCACGAGGTCGTCGAGCGATCCCTGCAGCGAGGTCAGGTCGGCGGCCGACTCGGCCAGCGAACGCGAGAGCTGCTGCTGGGTGGTGAAGCGGTCGAGCTCCAGCGGATCGAAGGTCTCCTCGCTGGTGTCGCCCTCGCGCTGGTAGCGCGCGATGATCTGCGCCTCGGTCTCGATGTCGAGCTTGCGCAGCTGCTCGCGCAGGCGCGCGGTGGTGGCACCGAGTTCGCCGAGGTTGCTGCGGAACGCGCCGAGCTGCTGCTCGAGGCGGGCGCGGTAGATGGCGACCTCGCCGGCGTAGTTCACCAGGCGGTCGAGCAGGTCGGCGCGGATGCGCACCTGCTCCTGCGGGGCGCGCACGCCGCCGCCCTCCTCCTCCTCGCCCAGGCCCTCGATCGGGGCCGAGAGCGGGGCCAGCCCGCCGGCACTGGTGCCGCTGGCGGCCTGCAGGGCCCGCGCGAGCGCCGCATCCTCGGCTTCGGCGGCCTTGCGGTCGAGCGCGGTCTGGCGCGGGGCCTCGGGCGCGGCGTCGGCTTTCGCCTCCGGCGCGGCGGCGGCCGGGGCCGCCTCGGCAGCCCCGAGCGGCTTGCCCTTGGCCAGCGCGTCGATCTGCGCGATCAGGTTGGCCGGCAGCGCGATCGCCTTGCGCTCGCCGACGCGGGTGACCATCACGTGCAGGCGGTCGAAGGCGCGCTCAAGCACCGTGACGCCGGCCGGGTCGAGTTCGCGGCGGCCTTCGGCGACCGCCTCGAGCAACGACTCCATCGCGTGGCCCAGCTCGCCGATGGCGAAGATGCCGGCCATGCGGGCGCCACCCTTGAGGGTGTGCAGGTCGCGCTGCAGCCCGACCACGAGCTCGCGGTCCTGGGTGTTGTCGCGCAGGCTGGCCAGCAGGCCGTCGGAGTGGTCGAGCAGGTCGCCCGATTCCTCGAGGAAGATGTCGAGCAGGTCTTCGTCGAGCTCGGCGATGTCGAGCGCGGCGTCCGGGTCCGCGGCATCCACGGCCAGCGGCACCTCGGCGCGCGCCGTCGCGGCGACGGGCTCCTCCGCGGCCGGCACGGGCGCCTGCGGCGCCTCGGCCACCGGCGCTTCGATGGCGAAGTCGTCGGTAACGAAGTCCTCTGCGAGGAAGTCCTCGGCGGCAATCTCCTGCGCGGCGATTTCCTCTGCGACGAGGTCCGCGGCGACGATCTCGTCCGGCGCGAACTCGTCGACCGGCATCGGCTCGGGCACCGGCGCGGCCGGCGCTTCCTCGCTGACCTCGGCTTCGCCCGAGCTGGCACCCGGGGCCGTCGCGGCCTCGAGCTCATCGAGCGACATGCCGTAGAAGTCGTCGCCGGTCTGCTCCGCCGCCAGCGCGGCGGCCTCGGCTTCGGCAGCGGCCTCGGCGGCGCGGGCCTCTTCGGCCAGGCGCGCTTCCTCGGCGACGCGGGCCTCTTCGGCCAGGCGCGCTTCCTCGGCGGCGCGGGCTTCCTCGGCCAGGCGCGCTTCCTCGGCGGCGCGGGCTTCCTCGGCCAGGCGCGCTTCCTCGGCGACGCGGGCCTCCTCGGCCAGGCGCGCTTCCTCGGCGGCACGGGCCTCCTCGGCCAGGCGGGCTTCCCCGGCGACGCGGGCCTCCTCGGCCAGGCGCGCTTCTTCGGCCAGACGGGCGGCTTCCGCGGCGGCGGCGGCTTCGGCTTCCGCGGCCTCGCGCGCGGCCTGCTCGGCGGCCGCCATC
>Ga0208242_100651_pt1 | contig 15718 bp, 14 predicted proteins | sample SubbioAug_CSW13A_FD_184825 | JGI IMG/M metagenome (GOLD analysis project Ga0208242, IMG submission 184825) | Serpentinite rock and fluid subsurface biosphere microbial communities from McLaughlin Reserve, California, USA - CR12Aug_CSW13A (SPAdes) | ecosystem: Environmental > Terrestrial > Deep... | reverse complement strand
GGCCCAGTAGAGGCCGTCCACCGAGAGGAAGCCGAGGCTGTCGACCTCCAGCATCTTGGCCATCTCGGCGATGGTGTTGTTGGCCGCCAGCAGCTGCTCGCGCTCAGGCATGTCGATGCCGTAGAAGTCGGGCCACATGATGGGCGGCGAGCCGGAGCGAAGGTGAACCTCCTTGGCGCCGGCCTCACGCACCATCCGCACCACCCGCAGGGAATTGGTGCCGCGGACGATGGAGTCGTCGATCAGCATCACCCGCTTGCCGGCGAGAACGGCGCGATTGGGCGACAGCTTCATGCGCACGCCAAGCTCCCGGGCGCCCTGGGTCGGCTGGATGAAGGTGCGGCCCACATAGTGGTTACGCATGATGCCCATCTCATAGGGCACGCCAGTCTCCTGGGCGTAGCCGAGCGCCGCAGGCACGCCGGAGTCGGGCACGGGCACCACCACGTCGCAGGGTGGCGCGCTCTCCTGGGCCAGGCGACGACCCATGCGCTTGCGCACCTCATAGACCGAGCGGCCGTTCACCACGGAATCGGGGCGGGCGAAATAGACATATTCGAAGATGCAGGGGCGGGCCCGGGCGGCGGGGAAGGGCCGCAGGCTCTCGACGCCGTTCTCGTCGATCACCACCATCTCGCCATGTTCGATGTCGCGGACGAACCGGGCGCCGATCATGTCGAGGGCGCAGGTCTCGGATGCCAGGACCCAGGTGTTGTCGAGCTTGCCCAGAACCAGCGGGCGGATGCCCAGGGGATCGCGGACGCCGATCAGCTTCTTGTTGGTGAGCGCCACGAGGGCGTAGCCGCCCTCGATCATCGACAGGGCGTCGATGAAGCGGTCGGTCATCCGCCCCTTCCTCGAGCGAGCCACCAGATGGAGGATAACCTCGGAGTCCGACGTCGACTGGAAGATAGCGCCCTCGGCCACCAGATGCTGGCGCAGGGTGAGGAAGTTGGTGAGGTTGCCGTTGTGGGCCAGCGCGATGCCGCCGCTTTCCAGATCGGCGAACATCGGCTGGACGTTGCGGATGAAGCTGCCGCCAGCGGTGGAGTAGCGGGTGTGGCCGATGGCGGCCCCGCCAGGCAGGCGTTGGGCGAGATCGGCGTCTCCGAAGGCCTCGCCGACGCGGCCCATGTGGCGTTCAGTGTGGAAGCGGTGGCCATCGAAGCTGGCGATCCCGCAGGCTTCCTGCCCCCGGTGCTGCAGAGCGTGGAGCCCCAGGGCGGTGAGACCTGCGGCCTGGGCCGCGCCATAGACCCCGAAGACGCCGCACTCGAGCCTCAGGCTGTCGTCATCAGGGTCTCGGACCGGGGGGGACCAGATCTCAGAAGCCGGGCTCATCGGGATTTCTCCACCAGATCGTCGATGTCGTCGCGCGCGCGCTCGTCATAGCCTTCTTCCGAAGGCGGATCACCCGCGCCGTCGCGAACCGCGCTAGCAATCGCTGGCCGTAGCCGATCGGCCACATCCATTCCCTTGGGCGCGAAGGCTTTCAGCACCTCGCCGGCCGCCTTGGTCAAGGGATAAAGCGCCGCACCGGCGATCCATTGCGGCATCCGATCTGGCGGGGTCGCGGCGTTGAAGGCCAGGCTGAAGGCGCCGAGCACCACCAGGGAGCGCACCAGGCCAAAGCCGGCGCCGATCAGTCGATCGAGAAAGCCCAGGACGTCCGTGGCCTGCACCCGGGCGGCCATGTTCCCTCCGATGAGGCGCAGAACCACATAGACGGCCACAAACACCACGAGGATTGCGGCCACATTGGCGGCCCAGGCCGGCTCGACAATCCCCCGGAGGATCGGACCGGAGAAGCGCAGGCCCCAAAGGGCCGCCGCGCCGGCCACCAGCAGGGCGAGCACGGTCATCATCTCCCGGACCGCGCCCCGGAAGAAGCCGACGCCCGCCGAGATGGACAGCAGCCCCAGGGCGATGATGTCGAACAGGGTCAAGAGCGACCTTTCCAATCTTGCTCGCCGATCCTGGCGATGGCGTCGGCGAGCCGGGCGACCGGGTTGACCTTCATGCCCGTTCCGCCCTCGGCCTCCATGGGCGCAAGGGCCTGGCCGAAGCCCAGCTTGGCGGCCTCCTTCAGGCGTCCATCCATCCGGCTGACCTGCCGGATATCTCCCGACAGGCTGATCTCGCCGAACACCACGCAGTCCTGGGGCAGGGCGACGTCGAGGGCGGAGGAGGCCAGGGCGGCGGCGGCGGCCAGATCAGCGGCGGGCTCGGTGACGCGAAGGCCGCCGGCAACGTTCAGATAGACATCGCGGTCGCCGAAACCAAGGCCACACCTCGCCTCCAGCACCGCCAGCACCATGGCCAGCCGGCCGGAATCCCAGCCGACGACAGCCCGCCTCGGCGTGCCATAGGCACTGGGGGCGACGAGGGCCTGGATTTCCACCAGCACCGGCCGCGAGCCTTCGATGCCGGCGAACACCGCCGCGCCTGCCGCCCGTTCGCCAGAGGTGTTGAGGAACAGGGCCGAGGGGTTCACTACCTCCATCAGGCCGGCGTCGGCCATCTCGAATACGCCGATCTCGTCGGTGGCGCCGAAGCGGTTCTTGACGCCGCGAAGAATGCGGAACGGATAGCCCCGCTCACCCTCGAAGGTGAGCACGGCGTCGACCATGTGCTCGATGACCCTGGGGCCAGCTATGGCGCCTTCCTTGGTGACGTGGCCGACGAGGATGACAGCCACCCCGCGCTTCTTGGCGATGCGGACCAGTTCACCGGCCGCGGCGCGAACCTGGGTGACCGAGCCCGGCGCGGCCTCATGTGCATCGCTCCACATGGTCTGGATGGAGTCGATGATCACCAGATCGAAGGCGTCGCGCTTCAGGCCGTCCAGGATGATGCGCAGGGACGTTTCGGCGGCCAGTTGCACGGGGGCCTTGGCCAGGCCCATGCGGTGGGCGCGCGCGCGGACCTGCTCAACGGCCTCCTCGCCGGAAATATAGGCGCAGCGGGCGCCGCGCAGGGCCGCCTGGCCGACCACCTGCATCAGCAGGGTGGATTTGCCCACGCCTGGATCGCCACCCACCAGCAGGGCCGAGCCCGGCACCACGCCGCCGCCGCAGACCCGGTCGAATTCGGCCACGCCGGTGAGGATCCGCGGCGGCGCTGGGGTCTCCGCCTCAAGGGTCTCGAACACCAAGCCGCGCTGGCCCCGGCTGGACTTGGCGGGCGCGAGGGCTCCGGGCGGCCGCGACTGCGCCTCCTCGACCATGGTGTTCCAGGCCCCGCAGGCGGGACACTGGCCGGCCCATTTTCCGTGCACGCCGCCGCAGGACTGGCAGACATAGACCGCGCCGTCTCTGGCCAAGCCGGACTCCTGATTCGCTGATGGCGTAGTCTAACGCCCGGCGCCTGGGTTTGGCCGCCTTAGGCGCTCAAGGAGGCCTCGGCTCCGAGATAGCTGCGCTGGGCGCGGGTGGATAGCCGCACCAGGCATTCGTGCGCGATGCTGCCTGCTGCCTGAGCCTGATCGTCGAGCAGCGCGTGGGGCCCCAAAAGCTCGACCATGTCGCCAGGCTGGGCGGGCGCGTCCCCCAGGTCCACGACGGTCAGATCCATATCGACGATGTAGAGCCGGCGCAGCGCGCCCGCCGCCCAGGCCCGCCCGCCGCGGCGGGTGGCGCGGATGACGCCGTCGGCGTAGCCCGCGCCGACCAGGGCGACCCGGGTTGCGGCTTCGGCCCGGATCGTCGCGCCATAGCCGATGAGCTCTCCGGCGCCCACATGGCGGATGTCGAGAATGGGCGCCTCCAGCCGCGCCACCGCCCGGAGCCGGGAATCGGGCCGTTCCATGGGTCCGCCACCGAACAGGCTGATGCCCGGGCGGACGAGATCGAAACGATAGTCGGGTCCCAGAAAGGCGCCGGCGGAGGCGGCGAGGCTGGCCTTCGCTTGCGGGAAAAGCTGTCTGACGGCGCGGAAGACGGCCAGCTGCTCAGCATTGCGCCCGTGATCGGGGGTCGCGCCGCAGCCGAGGTGGCTCATCACCAGCTCAATCTCCAGGCCCCCGAGACGGTCGGATTGAGCGAGGGCTGCAGCCTCACCCCGGCCCAGGCCCTGGCGGTTCATGCCGGTGTCCACCTGCAGCGCGCAGGGCAGGGAGATTTCGGCGCCCAGCGCGAAACGACTGGCGGCGGCGACCTGGTCGAAACTGTTCAGCACGGGGATCAGACCGGCGGCCGCCAGCCGCGGGCCGCCGCCCGGCGTGAAGCCGTCAAGCACGAGAATGCGGGCGGCGCGGTGGGCCATGGCCACGCGCAGGGCCTCGCCCTCCTCGAGCCGGGCGACGAAGAAGGTCCGTGCGCCCTCGACCCAGAGGCGGCGCGCGACCGGCGCGGCGCCCAGGCCGTAGCCGTCGGCCTTGACCACCGGCGCGGTCTCCGCGCCGGCCGCCTCGGCGGCGATCACATGGTAGTTGTGGGCCAGGGCGTCGAGGTCGATGCTCAGCCTGGCGCGGGAGGAGGGGGCCATCTGCTCCCCTTGAACCGCCGATGGGCGGGGCGCAAGTCCGGGCGCGTCAGTGGGGATCGTAGCGACCGTCCCGGGCGAGATTGCCGAACTTGGTCAGGTCCTCATGGAAGGACAACTTCACGGTGCCGATGGGGCCGTGGCGCTGCTTGCCGATGACGATTTCGGCCAGGCCGCGGACCTGATCCATCTGCTCCTGCCACTTGAAGTGCTCTTCGGTGCCTTCCCGCGGCTCTGTGCGGCTGAGGTAGTAGCTCTCGCGATAGATGAACATGACCATATCGGCGTCCTGCTCAATGGAGCCGGACTCCCGGAGGTCAGAGAGCTGTGGGCGCTTGTCCTCGCGGTTCTCCACCTGGCGCGATAGCTGCGAGAGCGCAATCACCGGCACCGAGAGCTCCTTGGCCAGGGCCTTGAGCCCCTGGGTGATGGCGCTGACCTCCTGCACCCGGTTGTCGCTGGACCCTGAGCCCACCGTCACCAGCTGAAGATAGTCGACCATGACCAGGTCCAGTCCGGAGGTGCGCTTCAGGCGCCTGGCCCGGGCGGTGAGCTTGGCCAGGCTGAGGCCGCCGGTGGCGTCGATATAGAGCGGCGCTTCCTGGATCTCGAGGGCGGCGTCGCGGACACGGCCGAACTCCATGGCGTCGATTTCGCCCTTGCGCAGCCGGTCGCCTGAGACGCCGGAGGCCTCGGCCAGCAGGCGCATGGCCAGCTGCTCGGCCGACATTTCCAGGGAGAAGAAGGCCACGACGCCGCCGCTGACGGTCTTGCGCGTCCCATCGGGCCGCGGCTCCCAGGCATAGTTGCGGGCCACGTCGAAGGCGATATTACAGGCCAGCGAGGTCTTCCCCATGGAGGGGCGGGCGGCCAGGATCACCAGGTCGGAGGGGTGCAGGCCGCCGATCTTCTGGTCGAGGTCGATTAGGCCGGTGGACAGGCCCGCCAGGCCGCCGTCGCGGGCGTGCGCTTCGGCGGCCATGGCCACCGCGCCATGAAGGGCGTCGGCGAAGGGCACGAAACCCTGGCTGACCGAGCCGGTTTCGGCCAGGGCGTAGAGTTGCTGTTCGGCGGCTTCAATCTGGTCGCGGGCCGAGGTCTCGCCGTCGGTGGTCTGGGCGCCGGTGGCGATTTCCTGGCCGATGCGGATCAGGTCGCGGCGCAGGGCGAGGTCGTAGACGGCCCGGGCATAGTCCGGGGCGTGAGTGGACGGCGGCGCCCGGTCCACCAGATTGGCCAGGTAGCGCAGGCCGCCGAGTTCCTCGAAGGCCGGGTCGCGGGCGAACTGCTCGGCGATCAGGATCGGCTCGGCCAGCTGCCCCTTGCGGATCGAGGTCTCGATGGCGCCGTAGAGGCGGCCATGGAAGGGTTCGAAGAAGTGCCGCGCCTGTAGGTTGTCCCCGAGGCGCTCGAAGACGGCGTTGTCGTACAGCAGCGCCCCCAGCAGCGCCTGCTCAGCCTCGATATTGGCTGGGGCGTGGGTGTGGTGGGGTTCGTCATCCTGCGGCATGCGCAGGTCCAGGGCGGGAACAATGGCCATGGGTTTCTGATAGCTTAACGCCGGCCCTCCGACTGCCGACGAAGTGTCGCGCTCAACAGGAAATCTCAGGCCTGTGGAAAGGTTGGTCCCAAGGGAAAGGGGGCGGACCTGCGTCCGCCCCCTCAAACTCGCCTCAGATGACGGGATCTACCAGCGGACGCTAACCCGACCGTAGAGGAACCGGCCGTTGAAGCCGAACGGCGAGAACGAGCTGAACGGCGCCGCGCCGGTGGTGTTCAGGTTCGGCGGGATCTGCCGGGGATAGACGTCGAACAGGTTGTCTGCGCCCAGCGCCACCGTGACCCCCATGGGGAAGGTCCGACGGGCCTCCAGGTCCACCACGCCACGGACGCCGGTCTCGCTGTCGGCGCTGCCATTGGCCAGGGTGCCAGGCGAGAGGGCCGAACCGTAGAAGGTGCTGCGCAGGGTCGCGCCCCAGGCTTCGCGGTTCCAGTCGCCCTGCAGGGTCAGCTTCTGCTTCGGCGCGCCGTCCTCGAAGCGGAGGACGGCCTGGCGGCCAAACAGGGCGGTCGGGGTCGGCAGGATCGAGGTGCTGGAGGTCGGGGTCTTGGTGACCTCGAACTCGTTGATGTTGCCCGCCGCCGTCAGGTCGAACGTGCCGGCCTGCGGATCGACGATCCGATAGCGGGCGACCACGTCAACGCCGGTAGTCTCGGTGTCCACGCCATTGATGAAGAAGCGCGCAGCGGTGGCGCCGAAGGGCGCCAGGAGGTCGGCGATCACCCGGGCGTTGGTCCCGGGTGCGGCGGTGGCCGAACCCTGGAAGGTTTCGCTCAGGACGATCCGGTCCTCGACCTCGATCCGGTAGGCGTCGACGGTGAGTTCAAAGGCGCCGCGACGATAGACGAGACCCAGGGCGTAGTTGCGCGAGGTTTCGGGATCCAGGGCCTGACCGCCAAGAGCCACGCCGATGGGGCTGACCGAGGGGTAGGTCCCGGTCTCGAAGGGCACGCCGTTGATGTAGAGGATCGAGGTGGCGGTGTAGTATTGCTGCTGCAGGCTGGGCGCCCGGAAGCCAGAGGACACCGCGCCGCGCAGGGCGAAGGCCGGGGTGAAGTCGTAGCGGGCCGAGACCTTGCCCGAGGTGTTCGAACCGAAGTCCGAATAGTCCTCGTAACGGACCGCGGCCGAGGCCGAGAACTTGTCCGTCACCTGGCCTTCCAGGTCGAGATAGATCCCGACCGCGTCACGATCAACGCCCACTTCATTGCTCGGGGTGAAGCCGGTGAAGCCTCGCGAGCCGAACGAGACAGTGGTGATCGGACCCCGATTATACGAGGTCGGCTCGCCCTGATTGATCTCGAAGGTCTCGGTGCGCGCCTGAAGGCCGAAGGCCACGTTCAGCGGACCGGCGAGGCCCACATCGACGCCGCGGCTGAAGTCTGCGGAGAAGACCGTTTGGCTGTATTCCAGGCCGCCGGCCTCAAAGGAGGTCTGCGAGGCCGCGCCATAGGACGGGTTGATGGTCTCGCGAACGCCGAAATTGATGTCGTTCTTGCCGTAAACGATGTTGAAATCGGCGTTGAACCCGGCGATCTCACCGCGCAGGCCAAGGGCCCCGCTCAGGTCGCTGGTGTCGGTGGCGAGCTTGGGCAGATAGCCGTTGGGATAGACCGCCGGCACGTTCTGATTGGCGTCGGTGGGGGTGCGGTAGGTCGCGGCGCTGGAGGCGTCACGTTCCTGAACGCCGAACCAGCCATAGGCTTCCCAGACATCGCCCAGGGGCTTGCCGGCGTTGGCGTAGAAGGACACGTCCTCCACATCGGCGTCGCCGAACCGCGAGGTGATGCGGTTGGGCGTCACACGGCGGTCGATATCGCTGCGGTTGGTGTTCTCCCGGTCGCGGTATTCCGCCGACAGGGTGAGGAAGCCGTCGGCGCCGAGCGGCAGGCCCTGCCAGCCGGACACCGTCGTGGTGGCGCCGTCCGAGATGTTGCCGTCGCGGCCGTAGAAGCCATCGAACTGGGTCTCGTACTGGCCGTAGGTCACAGACAGACCGCCGCCCGTCGCGGCTTCGCGCAGGCGCAGATTGACGACACCGGCGATGGCGTCGGAGCCGTACTGGGCGGCTGCGCCGTCGCGCAGGACTTCGATGCGCTCCAGAGCGGTGGAAGGGATGGCGTTGAGGTCGACGGCGGCCGAGCCGCGGCCTACCGAGCCGTTGGTGTTTAGCAGGGCGCTTACATGGCGCCGCGTGCCATTGACCAGCACCAGGGTCTGGTCAGGGCCCTGGCCGCGCAGGGTGGCCGGACGGACCGCATCGGTGCCGTCGGTGTTCGAGGGGCGCGGGAAGCTGATGGAGGGCACGGTGGTCGACAGGGCGGCGGCGAGCTCAGTCACGCCGCGCTGCTGAAGGCTCTGGCTGGTGACCACATCCACGGGGGCCAGGGTGTCCAGCCGGCTGCGGCCGGTGGTGCGGGTGCCCGTGACGACGATTTCCTGAACCTCGGCGGCTGAGGGCGTAGCGCCCGTTGCGGTCTGCGCGAAGGCGGCGGTCGACATCAGGCTGGTCGCCGAGGCGGCCGCGAGAAGAAAGGTACGATACTGCATGTAATTCCCCGTTGCAGGGGTCCGGCGTGGCCGGCCCCAGGTCCCTTGGTGGCCCTTGGGGCAATAGCTAGTGTGTCCCGCGCGCCAAAAGAATGACATATTTACAACAGCGGTCGGTCATCTTTCAGGCAAAGAAAAAGCGGCCCGGAGCCTGAGCTCCGGACCGCTGATTTTCATCGCCAATAAGGCTCGGATCAGGACTCGACGTAGTCGCCTTCGATCGAGCCCGCGCCGCCTTCCAGAAGGTCGGCTGCAGCCTCATCGGCAGCGGCGCGATCTTCCTCGAACTGCGAGGTGATGATGTTCTCGCCGCGGGCCTGACGATCAGCTTCGTCCTGGCTGCGGGCGATGTTCAGGTTGACTGTCACGATCACCTCGGCGTGCAGGCGGACCTTCACCGCATGCATGCCCAGGGTCTTGATCGGCTTGTCCAGCACGACCATCGCGCGCTCGACCTTGCCGCCCGCGGCGTTCACCACGTCAGCCACGTCGCGGCCGGACACCGAGCCGTAGAGCTGGCCGCTTTCGCCAGCCTGACGGATCAGGACGTAGGTGGTTCCATCGAGACCTTCGCCGGTCTTGGCGGCGTCGGCGCGAGCCTCGGCGTTGCGGGCTTCGATGGTGGCGCGCTGGGCTTCGAAGACCTTCATGTTCGCCGTGGTGGCGCGAAGGGCCTTGCGGCGCGGCAGGAGGAAGTTGCGGGCGTAACCGTCCTTGACGGTGACGATCTCGCCGAGGCCGCCACGGCCTTCGACGCGTTCGAGCAGAATGACCTTCATGATCCTGGTCCCTTACTTCACGACGTAGGGAAGAAGGGCGAGGAAGCGGGCGCGCTTGATGGCGCGGGCCAGTTCACGCTGCTTCTTGGCCGAGACGGCCGTGATGCGCGACGGCACGATCTTGCCGCGCTCGGAGACGTAACGCTGCAGCAGCTTCACGTCCTTGTAGTCGATCTTCGGCGCGCCGGCGCCCGAGAACGGGCAAACCTTGCGGCGACGGAAGAAGGGGCGGCGGGGCGAGGCGGCGGCGGCCGGTGCGCCGGCGGTGTCGTTGGTGTCAGTCATGGTTCCAGATCCTCCCCTTAAGCGTCGTCGCGGCGCGGTTCGTCGCGGCGGCCTTCGCCGTCACGACGGGGGCCGTCTTCACGGCGCGGCTCGCGCTCGCGGTCGCGGCGGGCCAGGACCGGCGACAGCTCAAGGTCGAGCTCTTCGACGCGGACGGTCATGTAGCGCAGGACGTCTTCATTGAGGGAGAGCTGGCGCTCCATCTCCTTGACGGCCTCGGGCTTCGCATCGATCGACAGCAGGGAATAGTGACCCTTGCGGTTCTTCTTGATGCGATAGGTGAGGTTGCGGAGGCCCCAGTATTCGATCTTGGCCACGGCGCCGCCGCTTTCCTCGATCATCGACTTGAGCTGGTCATTGAGGGCTTCGGCCTGTTGCGGCGAGATATCCTGCCGCGAAATGACCACGTGTTCGTAAAGCGCCATTTTTCCTCTTCCGTTGTGGGAGGCGGCGTGGGCGGCGGCGGAAGTCCGTCGGCCACGATGGATCTCTGGCGCGGCGGTCGAGCGTACCCCGACCTGTTCGCGTTCCGGCTAGAGACCGCCTTCCGTGAAGAGGCGGGCTAGTACGCGAAAACCGGCGGCAGGGCAAGCTCAGCGGGCATCGCCCGGGCTGGGCCGGCGGGCGCAGGGGAGGAGCCCGTCTCTGATCTGACTCCAGAGCGCAGCCGATCGGACGGAAAAGCTCTATTAATCCAATGCCTGTACGGTTTGGGTTCGGAGTCCCATTGCTCCGCCAAGGAGGAAGAGATGTCTTCCGTCAGAAGTTCGTCCTATCGCCGCGTGGGCTCGGACCATTTCGAGCCCCAGGATGAGAGCGATCCAGCCGCTCACCGCCGTCTGCGCGGCCTGCTGGAACAGATCGACTACACCGCCTTCGCCTCCAATCGTGAGGTGGTGGCCCAGATGCTTGGCCCCGTCGATGTGGCGAAGTTTCAGCGCCTGGCCCTTGCAGCCGCCCATGCCCGCGCGGCCTGGGTTGGCGAGGGCCTGGCCCTGGCGGGCCGCTCGCACCTGCTGACACCGGAGCAGACCAGCCGGCTGGGCCAGCTGCGGTCAACCTTCGAAGAGCTGACCGAGGTGTACGAAGCCATGCGGCGCATGGTGGAGCGCGGCTACCTCCACTGCGGCCCAGCCGTCGACGGCTAGACGCCTGCTTTTTCTCCGCTTCAGTGAACGGGGCGGCCGATCCAGTCCACCAGCACGGGCAGGACCTGCTCGGCCGGCGAGAAGCCGCGGGTCACGATTCCATAGCGGCCGGTGTCGTCAGGTCCCCCCACCAGGGTCGGGAAGCCGGTGACCCCTGACTTCTGCGAGACCGCGTAGTCAGCCCAGGTCTCGTTCTCGGCGTCTTCGCTGCGCCAGTTGACGCGGAAGGCATCCAGGTCAGCGCCCGGGACGACCTCTCCGAGGACGTCGCACAGGACGTCTTCCTGGGTGATGTCGCGGCCCTCGCCATAGAAGGCCCGCTGCAGGGCACCCAGATAGTCGAGGGCCAGGTCTGGCCGTTCGCGCCGGATCACCACGACAGCCCGGGCCGCCGGGTCGGTGTCGTAGACAAAGCCCTTGCCGGCCATGGCCGTCTCGCTGAAATCCTGCCCCGACGCCGTGGCCACCTCGGCCCAATGCCCCCGCAGTTTGGCCTTGGCCTCGTCGGTCATGGCCTCGGTGGTTCCTGGCCGCAGGCCGCCCATCACCAGCCGGACCGGCAGGGTGTCGCCAAAGGCCGCGCGCACCGCGCTGATCACGGGCCAGAAGCCGTAGCACCAGGAGCACATGGGGTCGGCGAAGTAGATCAGGTGGCGGTCGGTCACGGCAGGCTCCAGCTCGGCGGGGCGGACCCTGCCTCGCAAAGTCTGACTCATCCGGCGGCCCGCGTCACCCCGCCCAGTCTGGCGGGGCGGCGCCCGCGCTTGCCGCCCCGGGCCTAATCCCCTAACCCTCGCGGCTCGGAATCGACAGAGCGCGCGCCGGGGCCCGGACGCCGCCAGCCAGGGAGCGCAAGCCATGAGCCTCGCCTTCATCTTTCCCGGCCAGGGCAGCCAGACCGTCGGCATGGGCGTGGACCTGGCTGAGACCTTCTCGGCCGCCCGTGAAGTGTTCCAGGAGGTCGACGACGCGCTCGGGCAGAAGCTGTTCGCCCTGATGCGCGACGGGCTGGAGACCGATCTCACCCTGACCGAGAACGCTCAACCGGCGCTGATGGCCGTCAGTCTCGCGGTGAGCCGCGTGCTGGAGAAGGAATTCGGCGTCGGCGTGGATCGCGCGGCCTTTGTGGCGGGTCATAGTCTTGGAGAGTACTCCGCCCTGGCTGCGGCCGGCGCCATCAGCCTGGCGGACACCGCCCGCCTACTGAAGCTGCGGGGCCAGGCCATGCAGCGGGCTGTACCCGTGGGCGAGGGGGCCATGGCCTCCCTGATCGGCCCCAAGACCGACGTGGCCCTAGCCGAGGCCGCCGCTGCGGCCGGCGCCGAGGTCGGCGTCTGCGTCGTGGCCAACGACAACAACCAGGGCAATGTGGTGATCTCCGGGGCCAAGGCCGCGGTGGACCGCGCCATTGAGAAGGCCAAGGAGCTGGGCGCCCGCGCCATCCCTCTGAATGTCTCGGCGCCCTTCCATTGCCCGCTCATGCAGCCGGCCGCCGATGAGATGGCCGAAGCCCTGGCTTCGGCGACCATCATTTCGCCCCGGGCGCCCCTGGTGGCCAATGTGACGGCCCGTCCCGTGCATGACCCCGAAGAGATCCGCCGACTGCTGGTCGAGCAGGTCACCGGCCGCGTCCGCTGGCGCGAGAGCGTCACCTGGCTGGTGGAGACCGGCGGGGTGACCCGGTTCGCCGAGGCCGGGGCCGGCAAGGTCCTTTCTGGCATGGCCAAGCGCATCGCCCCGGACGCCGAGGCGACGCCGCTGAACACGCCGGCCGACCTGGAAGCCTTCGCCAAGTCCCTCTGAGTTCCAACCGCCGCTGGAGGCGCAGAAATGTTCGATCTTTCGGGAAAGACCGCCCTGGTCACCGGCGCCACCGGCGGCATCGGGGCGTCGCTCGCCAGGGCGTTGCACGCCCAGGGCGCTCATGTGGTCCTGTCGGGCACCCGTCAGGCCGTGCTTGATGAGATGGCGGCTGATCTCAAGACGCGCGTCAGCGTCGCCTCAGCCAACCTTTCCGACGCCGAGTCCGTTGATGGGCTGGTGAGCGCCGCTGAGACCGCCGCCGGCGCGCCGCTGGATATTCTTGTGGCCAATGCCGGCATCACCCGCGACGGGCTTCTGATGCGGATGAAGGACGAGGACTGGGACGCGGTGATCCGCGTGAACCTGGAATCCTATTTCCGCCTCAGCCGCGCGGCGATGAAGGGGATGATGAAGCGCCGCTACGGACGAATCATCGGCATCACCTCCGTGGTGGGGGTCATGGGCAATCCTGGCCAGACCAACTACGCGGCTTCCAAGGCCGGCATGATCGGCTTCTCCAAGGCGCTCGCCCAGGAGGTCGGCAGCCGGGGAATTACCGTCAACTGCATCGCGCCGGGCTTCATCGAAAGCCCGATGACCGACGCCCTCAATGAGGGCCAGAAGGCGCAGATTCTCTCGACAATCCCGACGGGCCGGCTCGGAACCGGGGATGAGATCGCCGCCGCCTGCGTCTATCTCGCCAGCGCCGAGGCCGCCTATGTCACCGGCCAGACGCTGCATGTGAATGGCGGCATGGCGATGATCTGAACGGGCCTGTTGGCCGCTGGCCTCGCCGAAAGGAACATGCTACGGCGCTCGCCGATTAAGCTGGCCGAGACTGCCTGGGACCACCTGTGAGGTCTCAAACCCAACACCGCCGAAGGTTGACAAGGCGTCCTCCGTCGCGGATGCATCAGTTGAATTTAGAGGGACTAAAAGCGAATGTCCGACATTCTGGAACGCGTGCGCAAGATCGTCATCGAGCACCTCGACGCCGATCCCGAGAAGGTCACTGAAAAGGCCAGCTTCATTGACGACCTGGGCGCCGACAGCCTCGACAACGTCGAGCTGGTCATGGCCTTCGAAGAAGAATTCGATATCGAGATTCCGGACGACGCCGCTGAACACATTCAGACGGTCGGCGACGCCGTGAAGTTCATTCAGGAGCGTCTGGGCGCCTGACGCCCGGGCGTCTTCGCCTGACGTCTGACACATGACCGCCGCGTCCCTTAGGCCCCAGCGCCGGAGAGGCGCGGCGGTTTTGTTTTGGGGCCGGCCCCGGGAGTAGAAACGCCATGTCCACCGCCAACACTCGCCGCGTCGTCGTCACCGGCCTCGGTCTGGTCACCCCGCTCGGTTCGGGCGTCGAGGTCACCTGGAAGGCGATCCTGGCCGGCAAGTCCGGGGCCGGGAACATCACCACCTTCGACGCCTCGACCTATGCCTGCAACGTGGCCTGCGAAGTGCCGCGCGTCGATGGACGCGGCGGCGGCGGGGCCGATGTGGAAGGATCCTTCGATCCTGACAGCGTCATGTCGCAGAAGGACCAGCGGCGGATCGACGACTTCATCCTCTACGCCATCGCGGCCGCCGACGAGGCGGTGAAGGACTCCGGCTGGGCGCCGCAGGATGATGAGGGCCGTGAGCGGACCGGCGTGATCATCGGCTCGGGCATTGGCGGTCTGGCGACCATCGAGAAGACCAGCATCGAGCTGCACGAGAAGGGCCCCCGTCGGGTCAGCCCCTTCTTCATTCCCTCAGCCCTGATCAACCTGGCTTCCGGTCAGGTCTCCATCCGCCACGGCTTCAAGGGGCCCAACCATTCGGTGGTGACGGCTTGCGCCACCGGGGCCCACGCCGTCGGCGACGCGGCGCGGATGATCAAGTACGGCGACGCCGATGTGATGGTGGCGGGCGGGGCCGAGGCGGCCATCTGCCCGGTGGGTATTGCGGGCTTCATCGCCTGCCGCGCCATGTCGACGGGGTTCAATGACGACCCGACCAAGGCCAGCCGGCCCTATGACAAGGACCGCGACGGCTTCGTGATGGGCGAGGGCGCCGGCGTCCTGGTGCTGGAAGAGTACGAACACGCCAAGGCCCGTGGCGCGAAGATCTATGCCGAGGTGGCCGGCTACGGCCTGGCCGGCGACGCCTATCATATCACCGCCCCTGCCGAGGATGGCGATGGCGGCTTCCGGGCCATGCAGGCGGCGATCAGGGATGCGGGCATTTCGCCGTCCGACATCGACTACATCAACGCTCACGGCACCTCGACCCCGCTCGGCGACGAGATCGAACTGGGCGCCGTCGAGCGGATGCTCGGCAATGCGGCCTCCAAGGTGACCATGTCGTCCACCAAGTCGGCCACCGGTCACCTGCTGGGCGCCGCTGGCGCCATCGAAGCGGCCTTCACCTGCCTGGCGATCCGCGATCAGATCGCCCCGCCGACCATCAATCTGGACAATCCCTCGGTCGAAACGCCGATCGATCTGGCGGCCAACAAGGCTCAGCCCCGGGAGATCAAGGTGGCGCTCTCCAACAGCTTTGGTTTCGGCGGCACCAACGCCTCCGTGGTGTTCAAACAGGTCTGATCCATGGCTCGCGCGCCTCGCCCCCGACCGGCCAAAAGGGGCGCCGGCGTTTCGCCCCTGCGCCGCCTTATCGTGACCCTGGTCAGTGCGGCGGTGACCTTCTCCCTGGTCCTGGCCCTGGCCGGACTCTGGGCCCTGTGGATGTACCAGGGACCTGGCCCGTCGGCTGAAGGCGATAGCACCACGGTGATCCTTCGCCGGGGCGCGGGCCTGCCCGAGATCGCCTCGACCCTGGAAGGCGCCGGCGTGATTTCATCCGCGCCCATCTTCCTGGCCGCCGCCCAGGCCACCGGAGCGGCCCGCAGCCTCAAGGCCGGCGAGTATGAGTTCGCCGCGCGCCAGTCCATGGCCCGGGTGCTGGACGACATCCGCGCCGGCCGGGTGGTGCGCCATTTCGTGACCATTCCCGAGGGCGTCACCTCGGAGATGGTGGTGGAAATCCTTGCGGAGAACCCCCTGCTCACCGGGGTTGCGCCCTCGCCGCCCGAGGGGGCGCTGCTGCCCGAGACCTACCAGATC
>Ga0208242_100650_pt1 | contig 15770 bp, 16 predicted proteins | sample SubbioAug_CSW13A_FD_184825 | JGI IMG/M metagenome (GOLD analysis project Ga0208242, IMG submission 184825) | Serpentinite rock and fluid subsurface biosphere microbial communities from McLaughlin Reserve, California, USA - CR12Aug_CSW13A (SPAdes) | ecosystem: Environmental > Terrestrial > Deep... | reverse complement strand
GCGCTTCTGCGTACTCTCCTTCTCGTCGGACTGGCTCTATTCCACCGGCGAGAGCCGCGACATTGTCCGCGCCCTGAACGCCGCGGGCTGCCGGGCGAGCTTTGTCGAGATCGAGACCGACAAGGGCCACGACGCCATATTCCTGGAGGAGCCGGTGCTGCACTCGGCCCTGCGCGGCTTCTTTGAGTCCCAGGCCTCGCGGCGGGGTCTGGCGTGACCGCCCTTCGGGAGGACTTCAAGGAGATCCTGCGCCTGGTGCGGCCCAACACCCGGGTGCTGGATGTCGGCTGCGGCGAGGGCGACCTGCTGGAGCTGCTGACCCAGGAAAAGGGCGTCGACGGCCAGGGCCTGGAAATCAGCCCCAGCGGCGTGGCCGCCTGCCTGGCCAAGGGCATCGCCGCGGTGCAGGGGGACGGCGACCGGGATCTGGATCACTTCCCCACCCAGGCCTTCGACTACGCCATCCTCTCCAAGACCCTGCAGCAGATGCGCGAGCCGCGCCATGTGCTGACCGAGCTGATGCGGATCGCCGATCGGGCTCTGGTCTCGGTGCCGAACTTCGGCCACTGGCGGATGCGCTGGGCCCTGCTGACCCAGGGGCGCATGCCGGAGACCAAGGCCCTGCCCGACCCCTGGTGGTCGACGCCGAACATCCATCTCTGCACCCTGCGGGACTTCACCACGCTGTGCGCCGAGCTTGGTCTGCGGATCGAGGCCTGCGCCGCGGTCAGCCCCGACCAGCCGGCCCGCAACATCGATCCCGCCCGCCCGATCGAGAACTGGCGGGCCGAGACCGCGCTCTTCCTGCTGACCCGCGAACGCCCGCGGCCGCCCGCGCCGGAGCGCACGACCACGGGCGATCTCTTTGACTAGAAGGCCAGGCGGGCGGTGACCCGGGCGTCATAGGCCTGGTGGTCGCCGCGCAGTTCGCCGCCACCCTCGAGCGCCAGGTCGAAGTGGCGGCTGAGGCCCCGCACGCCCAGGCGCACCACCATGGCTCCGTCGTCCAGCTCCGGGGCGTCCAGGCTGAACGCCGGGCCGCCGCTGACGAAGCGGGCGGTGGTGGCGCCGGCGCCGTCTCCGGTCAGGGCGCGGTAGCCGGCCGTGACTTCGGGCCGCCAGAGCATGCCTTCCGGGTCGCCGAAGGTGGCGCCCAGGGCCAGCCCGGCAAAGGCCGCCAGCTGCTGACCCGTGCGCTCGTCGATGACGAGGTCGATGGCCTCGCCGCCGCCGCTCTCGGTACGGCCGTCTTCCCGCAGATAGACATAGTCGGCCCGCAGCATCGGGCGCGCGTAGAAGCGACCGGCCTCCGCTGTCCAGGACAGGGCCACGTGACCGGTCCCCAGGAGGGCGGTCCAGTCCGAGGTCGCCGTCCGCGACAGCCCTCCGTTCAGGTCCACCACCGCCCGCTCGCCCTGCATCCAGGCATAGCCGCCTGTGGCGCCGGCCGAGGCCTGCAGGCCTCCCGCCGAGGCCCGCCAATAGACCCCTGCCGACAGGGTCGAGCCGCTGAGGGTCTCGGGGGCCGCTGCGCCGTTCTCGTCCACATTCACATTGAGGAAGCTGGTCTGGATGCCGAAGGTCCCGAGACCGGTCTCCGCCCCCTCGACCCCAGCCGCCAGGCCGAACCCGTCAGCCTCGAAGCCGGCCGCCCCGTCCAGGTCCTGGCGCTGGATGACGCCGATCTCCTGCACCCAAGCCCGGCGGCCGCTGCGGGGCAGCAGACCCTCGGTCTCATCGATCCCCCGGGCGGTGGCCTCCTGGGCCTGGGCGATCACCCGGAAGAGGGCGCCGGAATAGTCGGGCAGGAACTGGTCGTAGAGGCCGCCAAAGCCCGCCGCGTCGGTCTTGGCCAGCAGGGCGTCGCGGACGGTGGCGTCCCGATCGAAGGCCTCGAACACCGCCTCATAGGCGTTCGCCTGGGTGGTGGTCAGCCCCGCCTCCCCGGCCGTGCGACGACGGACGTCGGCGATGATCTGACCTTGCGCCTGATCCACCCGCAGGCTGGTGCGATAGAGCCAGGGGCCTGTGGCCAGCAGGGTTTCGTCCAGCGCCCCGCTGACCTGCAGGTCACCGGCCTGGATCAGGGTGAAGCTGGTGGGCGCGGTGAGCTTGGAGGTGAAGGCCAGACCGATCTGGGCGCCCTGGGCCACCACCGCCTGACCCGCCACATTGAAGCGGCCGGCGGTCCCGGCGGCGGGATCGGCGGTGAGGATCAGCTCGGCGTCAGAGCCGAGGGTCAGGCTGCTCAGGCCAAGCGTCCCCGTATGGGTGGTGGTCAGACGGCCATCGCCCACCGTGACGGCGAGGCCGCCGCCCGCATCGGTGAGGGCGCCCATATAGCGGGCCCCGCCATTGATCGTCAGGACATCGGCGCCGGTCCCGAAGGCCAGGGCGCCGGTCATCTGGCCCGCCAGCAGCTCCATCCGCGCCGGGCCTGAGCCGAACAGCACGTCGCCCGTGAGGGTTGGAACGACGGTCGCCACGCTGTTGGCGCTCTGCCGCACCGTGACGCCGGAGGTGTTGGCCCGCAGGTCGAGCGCGATGGCGCGGCCCTCCACGGTCGCCCCAGCCGCCGGCGCAAAGGCCGCGCTGATAAGGCCGGTGTTCTCCACCAGTCTCAGGGTTCCGGCGGAATCCAGCACGGCGGTGGCCGAGCCCTTCGCCCCGGTGATGGCGGCGGAAATCGTGCCGTGATTGGTCAGCTGGCTGGCGCTGGCGCCGGCGTCGATCTGGATGGCGCGGACATCGACGGCGGTGTCGGACACCGCGCGCCCTCGGATCACCCCGCTATTGGCCAGGACCGGGGCGCTGGCGCCGGACCGGAGGTGAAGACCCACCGCGCCGGCCTGGACCCCATCGGCGGAGACCACGCCGCCGACCTTGATCCCGCCAGTCACCTGGGCCGCGCCCCCCTGGCCGCCAATCTCGATCCCGAGGCCGCGGACCCCGTCATAGAGGCCCACCCCCTGGACCGTGCCATTGACCACCAGACCAAAGCCGCCCGAGCCGCTGACCGTCCCGAGGACCAGGGCGTCCGCGCCGCCGATCTGGAGGCCCGCAGCCTGGCCGTAGCTGGTGATCACGCCGGTGGTTTCCGACGCGTCGGCCACGCCGTCGCCGTCCTCGTCAGCGTTGGCGGGATCATTGTCCGCAGGCGGAGCATCGACCAGCACGCCGCCCTGGACGCTGCCCCAGACCCGCACGGCCGGCCCACCCTGCAGCAGGTCGTCGGCGTCGAGCTTGCTGACGTCGGTCGGCCGCGTCGTATAGCGATAACCGGTGACGGTCACCGGACCGCCGAGGATCACGGCGCCGCCCACATTGCGGTCCACGGCCACGCCCACGGCCTCGGCGCCCTGCACGGTCACGCCGCCGCGGGTGACCACATCGCCGCCCACCGTCCCCTCGGTCCGAAGGCCGTAGCTGCGGTCGCCCAGCACCGAGATCGATCCCCCGGCGCGGATCGACCCGTCCACGGCGCTCTGGGTCAGGATGCCGGCCGAATCATTGCCCTCCACCGTGATGGAGCCTGCGGTCTGCACGATGGAGCCGTGGAAGGCCTCGGCGCCTGTGGTCCGGACGCCATAGCGGCGGGCGCCGGTCGCAAACGCCCCGTCGAGGTCTCCATCAGAATCCGCGTCGGTGGCGGTATAGGACTCATCCACCCGCATGGCGCCCGACAGGGCCACATCCCCCCGCCGGCCGCCCTCGACCAGCAGAGCCGTGGCGTCACTGGCGTCGGTGATCGCCACCTCGCCCTCGATGGTCACCTTGTGGTCACTGTTTAGGGTGACCGCGGTTCCCCCGGTCGGCTTTACCGAGCCGACGCTGGAGATGCGGAGGTCGTCAGGGGCGCCGGAGGCGGCCGTGGCGGTGGCCACGGGGGTGGTGCGCGCATCCCCGATCACCGTCTCGGCCCGGGCCGCGCCCGCCGCCAGCAGGAGGGGTCCGATCGCCGCCGCGCTGAGCCATCGCCTGTCCATAGCACCCCTCCAATGTCGCCGAAGTGGCGATTTCAGAGCGGAAATGGCCCCCAAATGAGGAGGAAGTCGGGACCCATTTAGGCCATGCCAAGGCGAATAGGGGCGAGGATAGGGCGCCGAAAATCACCGTTCCGTCGAAGCGAGCGCCGAGACTCTTACTATCTCAGGATGTTAGCTTCACCAGAGCGCGTCTGGACCTAGCCGGCGATGGCCGCCGCGTCCCGATCGCCGGTGCGGATTCGCAGGGCCTGTTCGAGGTCGAGCACGAACACCTTGCCGTCGCCGATCTTGCCGGTGTTGGCCGTGCGGGCCACGGCTTCGATCACCGCATCGGCGATGTCGGAGGGCACGGCGATCTCCAGCTTCACCTTGGGCAGGAGCTTCACCTCGTACTCGGCGCCCCGATAGACCTCGGTCTTGCCCCGCTGGCGGCCATAGCCGCGGACTTCGGTGACGGTGAGACCTGAGGCTCCGGCCTCGGTGACGGCTTCGAGCACCGCGTCGAGGCGGCTGGGCTTGATGACCGCGACGATCATCTTCATGGCGACGGGTCTCCGCTGGGGGCCGGCGAAATGCCGGACGGTCAGATCATCAAGCTAGGACGTTCCGGGCTAGGCTCCAAGAGCGTCGGACGGCATATGGGCGAGGCGCCTTCGCCTTAGGCGCCTTTGGAAACGACGCTTGCGGTTTCCAGGTTGCGACGGGCCGGCTCACGGGTGGCGGGGACCGGCGCCATGACCGGCCTGATCCTGCGGACCTTGGCCGCCGCGGGCCGCGCCTTGATGGCGAAGGTCTGTTTCACCGCCTCGATCATCACGACGCCGGAAAAGCGGGGCCACAACCGGGAGCCGGCCTGTTCGAAGGTCTCAGCCTGCCCCCTCAGCCAGGAAACCGGCGGCACGTAGAGGGCGCGGGTATAGCCCACCGGCTCGAACTCGGCCTCGCCGATCAGCTGAGCCAGCTGACGGCGGCTATAGGGGCGCCCATGGCCAAAGGGGGTGTGCTCGGCATTGGCCCACAGGCCGTCGCGGGCGCTGACGGCCACGATCACCCGGCCGGATGGCGCCATCACCCGCCACACCTCGCGCAGCAGGGCGAGCGGATCGGGGCTCTCCTCCAGGGCGTGGATCACCAGGATCCGGTCGAACAAAGCGTTCTGGAAGGGCAGCGCCTCCTCATGGACCAGACTCGCCAGCCCGCCGCCGCTTCCGGGCCAGATCTCCACACCCTGCTGGGCGGGCATGGCCACCACGGCCCGGCGGGCCTTGTCCCGGAAGGGCCCAAGATAGGGGGTCGGATAGCCGAGCCCGAGGACATCAAGGCCCCGGGCTTCGCCCCAGGCTTCCGTCAGCTTGCGGCCGATCATCGCCCGGGCTGTCCGCCCGAGGTCGGAGGCGTAGAAGGCGCGCAGATCAAGGATGTCTCGACGCATGGGCCCTGGGCGTTAGGATGAGGCTCGACACCCCACCCTAAAGCGTTGGCGGCGGCCTTGTCCCGCGGCCCGAACATGACGAGGCGCGTCCATGGCCCTGCGGGTCCACCAGTTTCCCTGCCTGTCGGACAATTACGGCTTCCTGATCCAGGACGAGGCCACCGGCCTCGTCGCCACGGTCGACACCCCCGACGCGGCCGCCATCCTGGCCGAACTGGACAAGACCGGCTGGACGCTGGCCCTGATCCTCAACACCCACTGGCACCCCGACCACGCCGGTGGGAACGCCGAGATCCAGGCCGCTACGGGCGCCCAGATTGTCGGTCCGGCCGAGGTGCGCAAGATCGCCCCCCTGGACCGGGAGGTGACAGACGGCGACGTGGTCGAGCTCGGGCAGACGCGCTTCTCGGTGCTTGAGGTGGGGGGCCATACCCTGGGGCATATCGCCTATCACGACGCCGAGGACGCCATCGCCTTTGTCGGCGACACACTGTTCGCCCTGGGCTGTGGCCGGATGTTCGAGGGCCAGCCCGAGCAGATGTGGGCGAGCCTGCAGCGGCTGGCGGCCCTGCCAGAGGCCACCACCGTCTATTGCGCCCATGAGTACACCGCCTCCAACGCCCGGTTCGCCCTGTCGGTGGATGATGATCCGGCGGTCGCCGCCCGCGCCGAGGCCGTGTTCGCGGCCCGCGGCCGCGGGGAGGCCACCGTGCCCACCACGATCGGCCTGGAGCGCCAGACCAATCCCTTCCTGCGCGCGCCGTTGCTGGCGCCCAGGCTGGGGGTCGTGGGCGCGCCCGACCATGCGGCCTTCGCCGCCGTGCGGGCGGCCAAGGACAGCTTCAAAGGCTGAGGCTCAAGGGGCTCAGCGGGCGCCGGCCGCGGCTACGATTCGCTCAGACGACGGCCGGCCCGCCAGACCGTCTTCCGGGGTGATGGTGATCAGGATCACCCCGCCGCGCAGGCTGGCGCCGGGGCGGCGGCCTTCGACCAGGGTGACCTTGTCGACCCCGCTCAACACCTGGCGACCGGCCGGTTGCTCGGCCAAGCGGACCACCGCCTCGGCCGCGACCATGGCCGCGTCCGCCACCAGGGGCGCGGTCTCAGGGGAGGCGTCGGCCTCGAAGGGGATCAGCCGCCGCGCCGCGCGGCTTGCGCGCGCGCTGGCCTGGGCCAGCCTCTGCAGAAGCGCCTCAGGCCCCAGGGTCGGCAGACGCAGGGGCGTTGCGCCGGCCACCAGGGCCGCCGCGGCGCCCGACGGCCGATCGCGGGTGAAGACCGTCAGGCCGCCCAGGCGGGTGGCCCGCAGGACCGGCTCGCCCAGATCGTTCTTGTAGATGATGTCGCCCCGCGGCGCCGGCTGGGGCTGCAACACCCAGACCTCGGCGCTGTCCTCGAACTTGACCAGGGGACGCGGGGTGGAGCGATCAAGGATGAAGCCGCCGCCGTCCTCCACCGTGTAGCGGGCCACAGGCGGGGCGGAGAATCGGCGGCTGTCATAGCGCCCTTCGCCGAACAGCCCCTCGCGCAGGGAGCCCGGGGCGGCCAGGGCAGGCGCAGTCACGCCAAGCCCGGCCGCGGCGAGCGCCGCCGCGGCGAGGATCCTCAAAGGCAGCACGGGTCGAGCGCTCATCATGGACGAAAAGACATGACGTTCGACTGGGGCGCTTTTGAGACGATAGCGCCAGTCAGCCTGCCATATATTGCCCGCCGTTCAGGGACAGGGTGGAGCCGGTCACATAGCCGGCGTGCTCCCCCGCCAGGAAGGCGACCATGTCGGCGATCTCTTCGCCCCGCCCCAGGCGACCGACCGGGATCTGGCTGATGATGCCTTTCAGCACCTCTTCCGGCACGGCGGTCACCATCTCGGTGTCGATATAGCCCGGCGCGATGCAGTTCACCGTCACCCCCTTGCGGGCGTTCTCCAGGGCGAGCGCCTTGGAGAAGCCGATCATGCCGGCCTTGGCGGCGGAGTAGTTGGTCTGACCCACCTGCCCCTTTTGGCCGTTGATCGAGGAGATGTTGATGATCCGGCCCCAGCCGCGCTCGCGCATGCCCTCGATCACCTGACGGGTCATGTTGAACAGGGAGTCCATGTTCACCCGGATGACCTCCGACCACTGCTCGGCGTCCATCTTGTGGAAGAAGCCGTCCCGGGTGATGCCGGCGTTGTTCACCAGCACGTCCACGGGGCCGAGCTCAGCGGCCACCTGGGCCACGGCGGCCTGGCAATCGGCGAAGACGCCCACATTGCCCTTCACCACCATGATGCCCAGCTCCCGGGCGCAGGCCTCGGCGGCGGCCTCATTGCCGGAATAGCCGGCGGCCACATGAAAGCCATCGGTCTTGAGCCGCTGACAGATGGCCCGACCGATTCCGCGGGTGCCCCCGGTGACGAACGCCACTCTGGCCATGGATTTCCTTCCCTGTTCCCAATGTCGCCGAAGGCTTGAACGCCGTCTGGCTCAGATTTTTTCCACGCACATGGCCACGCCCATGCCGCCGCCGACGCACAGGGTCGCCAGACCCTTGGCGGCGCCCGAGCGCTGCATCTCGTGCAGCAGGGTGGTCAGAATGCGCGCGCCAGAAGCCCCGATGGGGTGGCCGATGGCGATGGCCCCGCCGTTCACATTGACCTTGTCCGGGTCGAGGCCCAGTTCGCGCACCACGCAGATGGACTGGGCGGCGAAGGCCTCGTTGGATTCCACCAGATCAAGATCGGCCACGCTCCAGCCGGCCTTTTCCAGGGCCTTGCGGCTGGCGGGGATCGGGCCGGTGCCCATGATCTCCGGCTCGACACCGGCATGGGCCCAGGACGCGATGCGGGCCAGCGGCTTCAGGCCGCGGGCCTTGGCCTCATCAGCGCTCATGACCACCAGGGCTGCGGCCCCGTCATTGAGGCCCGAGGCGTTGGCCGCGGTGACCGAGCCGTCCTTGGTGAAGGCCGGGCGCAGGCCAGACACGCTGTCCAGGGTCGCCCCGTGACGGATGTACTCGTCCTGGTCGACGACGGTGTCGCCCTTGCGGCCCTTGATGGTCACGGGCGCGATCTCGCCTGTGAACTTGCCGGCCTTCTGGGCGGCCTCGGCGCGGTTCTGCGAGGCGACGGCGAAGTTATCCTGGTCGGCCCGGGTGATCTGCCAGCGGGCGGCGATGTTCTCGGCCGTCTGGCCCATGTGGTAGCCGTGGAAGGCGTCCCACAGGCCGTCCTTGATCATGGTGTCGACGAAGTTCAGGTCGCCCATCTTCTGGCCAGAGCGCAGGTGGGCCGCGTGGGGCGCCTGGCTCATGCTTTCCTGGCCGCCGGCGATGACGATCTTGGAGGCCCCTTCGGCCACCTGCTGGGCCGCCAGCGCCACGGCGCGCAGACCCGACCCGCAGAGCTGGTTGAGGCTCCAGGCCGGCGCGGCCGCAGGAATGCCCGCCGCGATGGAGGCCTGGCGGGCCGGGCCCTGGCCAGCGCCGGCCTGCAGCACCTGGCCGAGGATCACCTCATCAATATCGGCGGGCGTGAGGCCCGCGCGCTCGATGGCCGCGCTGATGGCCACCCGGCCCAGCTCGTGGGCGGGCAGGCTGGCGAGCGCCCCGTTGAACGAACCCACCGGCGTGCGGGCGGCCGCGACGATCACCACTTCGGTCATGGAACCACATCTCCCTGGACTTGCAGCGCTATCTATCAGGACGAACCGGGCCTTGGGCAAGGCCGACCGCGGGACGGGCGGGATTTGCGATTTCCCTCGCATCCGCGATACTGCGCCGCAAAGAGCCGCTGTGGCGCAGGCCGCGCGCAGAAAAGACGAGAGGATTCGCGATGCCCGAGACCAAGGATGGCGGCAAGGCCGGCGGCGATCGCGTCGTCATCAAGAAGTATGCGAACCGCAGGCTCTACAACACTGCGTCCAGCTCCTACGTCACCCTGGAGCACCTGGCCGACATGGTGAAGCAGGGCGTCGACTTCGTGGTCTATGACGCCAAGACCAATGACGACATCACCCGCACGGTCCTGACCCAGATCATCTTCGAGGAGGAGAGCCAGGGCCAGAGCCTGCTGCCTATCCAGTTCCTGCGCCAGCTGATCGGCTTCTATGGCAATTCCATGGAGGCCTTCCTGCCGAGCTATCTGGAGCTGTCGCTGGCGACGTTCGCCCAGCAGCAGGAGCGGATGCGCACCCAGTTCACCCAGATCGGCCAGGCCACGCCGCTGGGCGCCTATGACGACCAGATCCGCCAGAACCTGGCCATGTTCGACCGGGCCATGAAGATGTTCACCCCCTTCGCCTACCCGCCGGGCAAGGGCGAGGAACAGGCCCCGCGCAGCGACGCAGCCCCCGAACCGGCCGCCGCCTCCGACGACACGCTCAAGGCCCTGCAGGACCAGCTGGCCGCCATGCAGGCCCAGATCAACAAGCTGGCCTCGAAGGATTAGGCGGGGGCGGGCCAGCGCGGCCAGGGAGGACAGGCCATGAGCCGTCAGGCCGTCTTCGAGCATCTGGCGGGCCTGCTACGGCCCTATGCCGAGCGCCACAGCATCAAGACCGACACGCCGACCCACCTCTATCTGGAGGAGTGTGTGTCGTCGGCGAAGCCGCAGATGTTCGCCGCGGTGCAGGAGAAGGCGAGCTATGTCTCCTTCCACCTGTTCCCGGTCTATACAAAGCCAGAGCTTCTGGCCGATCTCAGCCTAGAGCTTCGCGCGCGGATGCAGGGCAAGTCCTGCTTCAACTTCAAGTCCGTCGAGCAGATCCCGACCGAAGAGCTGAAGGCCCTGTTGGCGGCCGCCCATGAGAGCCTCTCCTAGGCCTGGAAATTTCGGCCCCCTTGGGCGTTCCTTAAGGATGGCGGCGCCAGGGTGATGCGCCCTGGCCCCAGAAGGAGCGCGCGCTTGTCCTCGTCCGTCGATCCCATCCGTCAGGTCGCCCGCCTGCGCCGGCTGCGTCGGCGGACCGATCAAGCGCAAGGCAGCGCCCATGAGGAGCATCCGAACCTGCCGGTTCCGGTCTCCAAGACCCTGCCCGACCAGCCCGCGCCGACCATCACCGCGGGCGGCCCGGCCATCTTCACCGCCCACGTGATGAGTGAAGGCGAGCAGAAGCGCGGCCTGCGGGGCGGGCCGCCGACCCTGAACGCCGCCCGCAGCGCCTATACCCAGACCGAATATTCCGGCCGGGCCGACCGTCGGGCGCGCAAGGGCGGCCTGACCCGCACCGACATCTAGGCTTTACGGACTTCTAGCCCTTAAGCCGGGCCAGCTCGGCCTCCAGCGCCGCCACCCGTTTCTCTAAAGCCGCGATCCGGGCCTCGGGGCCGCCGCCAGGGACTGGGGTGGAAATGCCGGCCTGGCGGGCGATTTCCGCCGGGCTTACACCCAGGATTTCGGCGAATATGCCCACCTCGTCGGCCGACAGCTCGCGCTGGTCCTTGTAGGCGAGCGCCAGATCGGCCTCGCTCATGCCGGCGGCCGCCGCCAGCACCCGGCGGGTCAGACCGCGGGCCGCGAGCTGCGCGTCAAACCACTGGGCGTCGAAAAACAGGGCCACAGATCCACGAACCTCCGAACTGGCGCCGGTCTTGCTTAACCGAGGCTAACCTTTTGTGCCCCTGCCCCGGTGCGTTCCATGCTGGCTATCGCCACCCGACTGTTCGACATCACCCTGGTGACCCTGATCTTCACCGCCCTGACCTGAGGGCGCAGCCGCCAAATCAGGCGTCGGCGCCGGCGAAGTCGATGTCCCGGCGGGCGGCCACGATGGTGACGATGAAGCCGGCCAGCACGTCCAGCAGCACCATCAGGGTGATCAGGAAGAAGGTCGAGGTCGCAAAGGCCGGCGCCAGCAGGAACTGGATCAGGCAGATGATGAACAGGATCATCGACAGGGCGTGATTGACGATCGCCACCCCCCGGCTGGTGGTGGATTTCAAAAGCTCGATGAACAGAACCACAAGGGCCGCGGCCAGGAACAGGTCCCCCAGGTTCACCGGCCAGTCCACATTGGACGCCATGCGGATGGTGAACAGCCCCTCGGTCATCCGGGCGTGGGCCTCCACCGCCGAGAAGCCGCCGTCCAGGGTAAGCGCGACAAGGTTGTAGACCAGCACTGGCAGGGCCAGCAGCGGAAAGGCGGCGAAGTTGCGCAATGGATCTCCCCCCGGACCTGAAAAGGCCCGCAACAACCTTAACCCCTAGGTCCAGGCTCTAGGAAGCGTCCGCACGTCCTGCGGGCGCAGGCCGCCGTCTTCGCCTTTCAGACCTCTTCCACGCCGTCCGGCCGCCGGGAGCGGGTCTGCAACCACATCACGCCGAGCAGGTCCGAGGCCGAGGCCCAGAGGCGGCCGAGATTGGTGTATTTCGACGCCCCCGTCTGGCGATGGCGATGTCCTACCGGCTGGAAGGCCACCTGATAGCCCTCGCGCAGCATCAGGGCTGGGAGGTAGCGGTGGATGTGGTCGAAAAAGGGAAGCTCAAGAAACGCATGGCGGCGGAAGGCCTTGAGGCCGCAGCCGGTGTCATTGGCCGCATCCCCCAGCAGACGCTTGCGCACGCCGTTGCCCAGGCGCGAGGCGACCTTCTTGGCCTGGCTGTCCTGCCGCTTGGTCCGCTCGCCGCCCACCAGGGCCAGATCCGGGCCGCCGGCCATCAGGGCGTCCACCAGAGCCGGGCCGTCGGCCGGGTCGTTCTGACCATCCCCGTCCAGGGTGACGATGACAGCCGCCCTGGCCGCCATGACGCCGGTGCGAATCGCCCGGCTCTGGCCTGAGTTCTTCCGGTGGCGCAGCACGCGCAGCTGGGGCAACTCGGCCTTCAGGGCGCTGAGCACGGCCAGGGTCCCGTCCCGGCTGGCGTCATCGACGAAGATGATCTCAATATTGCGGCCGGCGAAGGCCGTGGCGATCTCCCGGGCCAGGGCCGGGGCGGCGCCTTCTTCGTCAAAGACCGGGACGACCACCGAAATGTCGGGACTTGGATGCATTCCCCTCAATAGCGGAAAACTTGGCCTGGGAAAGATCGTGCTATCACCGCACCCATGACGTTTCAGTCCAGTCTTCAGTGGGCGAGCCAAGGCTGGCGGGGCCCGGTCTTCGCCGCCCTGCTGGCCATGATCGCCGGCCTGCCCGGCGTGTTCGCGATGCCGCCGCTCGACCGCGACGAGTCGCGATTCGCCCAGGCCACCGCCCAGATGCTGGAGACCGGCGACTTCGTGGTCATCCGCTATCAGGACGAGCCCCGGTTCAAGAAGCCGGTGGGTATCCACTGGCTGCAGGCGGCCAGCGTCTCGACGGTGTCGGCGGTCGAGGACCGGGAGATCTGGGCCTACCGCCTGCCCTCCCTGCTGGGCGCCATGCTGGCGGCGGGCGCCTGCGCCTGGGGGGCGGCGGCCTTTTTCGGCTCGCCGGCGGGCCTGATCGCCGGGACGCTGCTGGCCTCAAGCCTGCTGCTCTCCACCGAGGCCTTCATCGCCAAGACCGATGCGGTGCTGTGCGGGATGATCGTCCTGGCCATGGCTGCGCTCGCGCGGATCTATGGCGCCGCCCGGGGCGGGCCGCAGGTGAGCTGGCGGGCGCGGCTGCTGTTCTGGCTGGGCCTGTCGGGGGCCATCCTGGTCAAGGGTCCAGTGGGTCCGATGGTCGTCGCCCTGGCGGTGATCGCCCTGGTGGCCTCGGAGCGGAAGATAGACTGGCTGAAGGGACTTGGCCTCAGCTGGGGTCCGATCCTGCTGCTGGCCCTGGTGGGGCCGTGGGCCTGGGCCGTCACGGTGGCCACCGACGGCGCCTTCTGGAGCACCGCCCTGATGGGCGACCTGGCGCCCAAGCTGGCCGGCGGACACGAGACCCATGGGGCGCCGCCGGGCTATCACCTGCTGGCCTTAAGCCTGCTGGCCTTTCCCATGACCCTGCTGATTCCGGCGGGCCTCATGGTGGGCTGGACGCGCCGCCACGAGCCGGGCGTGCGGTTCGCCCTGTGCTGGCTGATCCCCGCCTGGATCGTCTTCGAACTCACCCCCACCAAGCTGGTCCACTATCCCCTGCCGCTCTACGGCGCGCTGGCCTGGCTGTCAGCGGCGGCCCTGCAGGCGCCCCTGGGCCGCTGGCCGCGGCTGATCGGGGCTGGGCTGGCGGCGGTCTCAGGCCTGATCCTGGCGGGGATCTGCTTTGTTCTGCTCTCCCAGTTCGGCGCCGCCGCCGATGTCACCGCCGCCGCCGCGGCCGGCGGATTACTCGCCGCGGCCGGCCTGGTGGGCGGTTTCATGCTGGCCAGCCGCGCGCCCCGCGGCGCCGTGGTCACCGCCATGGCCCTGACCGTGCTCGGCCACGGGGCGCTGGCCGCAGGCCTGGCGCCAGGCTTGGCGCCGCTCTGGTCCTCGGCCCGCGTGGCGCGGATCCTGGAGTCCGAGCGGCTGCTGCCGCGGCAGGGCATGGCGCCCTCCCCCGTGGCCGTGGCCGGATATGCCGAGCCGAGCCTGGTCTTCGCCCTGGGCACACCCACCCTGCTGGGCGATAGCGCTGATGCCGCCCAGGCCATCGCCACCTTCCGACCGGCCGTGGTGGAGGCCGCCGAGGAGCAGGCCTTCCGCGCGGCCCTGGACGCCCGGAATCTGCAGGTGCGGATGGTGCGTCAGGTTTCGGGACTGAACTATTCCAATGGCCGGCCGGTGCGCCTGCGGATCTATCAGAACGCCGAGCCGCGCCCGCCGCCGCCAGCCGCGCCGGAGCCGCGCCCATGAGCCGCAAGATCCAGATCGTCGAGGTCGGCCCCCGGGACGGACTGCAGAACGAAAAGGTGTTGCTGGACACCGACCAGAAGCTCGATTTCATCGCCCGGCTGCGCGCCGCCGGCGCCCGACGGATCGAGACCGTGTCCTTCGTCAATCCGCGCCGCGTGCCGCAGATGGCCGGCGCCGAGGAGATCATGGCCGCCCAGCCGCCCGCGGACGGCTTCTCGCCCATCGGCCTGGTGCTGAACGCCCGGGGCTGGGACCGGGCGGTCGCCGCCGGCTGCGCCGAGGCCAATGTGGTGGTCTGCGCCACCGACGGGTTCGGCGTCCGCAACCAGGGCGCCACCACGGCCGAGCAGATGGACACCCTGGCCGGCATCGTCTCGCGCCGGCAGGCCGAGGGCGGACCGGCCCTCAGCGTCACCTTCTCGGTGGCATTTGGCTGTCCCTTCGACGGGGAGGTGAGCACCGCTCAGGTGGTCGCCCTGGCCCGGGCCGCAGGCGAGTTGGGGGTGCCGGAGATCGCGCTGGCCGACACCATCGGCGTGGCTGATCCCTGGACTGTCCGCGAACGGATCAACGCCGTGCGCGCGGCGGCGCCTGAGGCGGTCCTGCGGGTCCATTTCCACGATACGCGCAATACGGGTCTGGCCAACGCCTTCGCCGCCGTGGAGGCCGGGGTGGACGTGCTGGACGCCAGCTGCGGCGGCCTCGGGGGGTGTCCCTTCGCGCCGGACGCCACGGGCAATATCGGCACCGAGGATCTGGTCTATATGCTGGAGCGGGCCGGGTTTCATACCGGCTATGACCTGGACGCCCTGGTCGAGACCGCTCAATGGGTCTCAGGTCTGTTGGGCAAGCCACCTGCGGCCTCCGTCAGCCGGGCCGGCGGATTTCCGAGGTCAGGGGCTTAGGCCGTCCGGCCGGTCAGGCGCCACAGCAGGGGGCGAACGACGGCGGCGCCGACCACCAGGGGCCAGAGCAGCCAGGCGGCGACGGCCTCGCCCGCGCCATGGGCGCGCTTGCGGAAGTAGCGGGCCAGGCCCAGGCCCTTGGACAGTTCGACCTTCAGCGGGCTGGCGCGGCTGGTGTGGCCGAGATGGACGACTTCTGCGGTGGGATGGAACATCACCTCGCCGCCCGCCTCACGCACCCGCCAGCAGAGATCGATATCCTCCACATGCAGGAAATAGCCCTCGTCGAAGCCGCCCAGGCTGAGATAGCCGGCCCGGCGGATGGCGAAGAAGGCCCCGGAAATGGTCGGCACCGGGCAAAGCGCGGCCGGCGCGGCCTCATTCTCCCAATGGACCTCATAGCGGCGCAGGGCCTTGGAGCGGCGGGTGAGGCCGCTGAGGGACAGGAGCGCGGCCACCGGCGTGATCTCGCCGCGGCGGGCGCCGCGCTGCTCGGTGCGGTCAGCGTTCAGGACCCGGCCGCCGACCAGCCGCAAGGGGCAGCCGTCCAGCACCGCCCTGGCCAGCACCTGGGCGCAACCCGGCTGCAGAAAGGCGTCGGGATTGAGGAAGATCAGCACATCGCCGGTGGCGGCGTCCGCGCCCAGATTGGCCCCGCGGGCGAACCCCACATTGCCCTGGCCGCGCACCAGCCGCATCTGCGGGTGGCGGCGGGCTAGATCGTCGA
>Ga0208242_100649_pt1 | contig 15798 bp, 15 predicted proteins | sample SubbioAug_CSW13A_FD_184825 | JGI IMG/M metagenome (GOLD analysis project Ga0208242, IMG submission 184825) | Serpentinite rock and fluid subsurface biosphere microbial communities from McLaughlin Reserve, California, USA - CR12Aug_CSW13A (SPAdes) | ecosystem: Environmental > Terrestrial > Deep... | reverse complement strand
CAGTTAGCGCTACTGATCCTCGGGGACCTCGACCCCTACCCGCCGAACCCCACCCGGCAAGCCTCACCCCCACCGAATGTCCGAAGAGCCCGTTTACCCTTTGGATGACTTTCAGCCGTGGAACAGGCCGAGCGGCACGTGCACGAGAGTGACGCCAGTGGTCGCGACGGCCTCGCGGATGGTGTCCTCGAGTTGCTCAGGGGCGGTGACCGCGAACCCGGTGCCGCCGAACGCCTCGATCAGTCGGGGCCAGTCCGGCTGCGACAGCTGCACGCCTACCGGGCGAATGTCCCGATCCAACTCGTTCTGCCGGATCTCCCCGTATCCGCCGTTGTCGACACAGATCACGAACAGGTCGAGGCCCTGCTCGCTGGCGGTCTGCAGCTCCTGGATCGAGAACATGAGCGCCCCGTCACCGACGACGGCGCCGACGGGCCGGGATGGCTCGGCGACTTTCGCGCCGATCGCGGCCGGGAGCGCGTAACCGAGGGTGCAGTAGGTTGCCATGTAGATGAGGGATGCGGGCTCCTCCGCGCAAAAGCGACTGCCGATGCCGTTGTACACGATCTGGGAGGAGTCCCCGCCGAGGATCGTTCCCCTCGGCAGCGCTGAGACGATGCGGGCGGCAAGAGTGTCCGACACCGGATCATACTCGTGCGCCTCCTGGGCGAGCCGGGCGCGGATCGATGCGGTGTCCCGGGGCTCGGCTGGGGTTTCGCGGTCGCGCAGTTCGCGCTCCAGCGCTGCAAGGGCGGAGGCGGCGTCGCCGATCAAGGCGTGCGCAGCCGGCAGGTGCTTGTCCCGCTGACTGTCGAGGATGTCGATGCGGACGACCGGGCCGCCGGCGATCAGGTCCATGCCCGCGCGTTCGGCGATGCCGAGCTTCGAGCCCACGACGAGCACCCGATCCGCCTCCGCCACCAACTCGAGCGCTCCGGGCAGCCTCAGCTCCGACCCGAGGCTGAGCGGGTGGGACTCCGGGATCACGCCTTTGCCGTTCATGGATGTGAGCACCGGCGCGTTCAACAGCTCGGCGACCCTCCGCAGCTCCGCACCCGCACGATTCGCCCCGCCGCCCGCGAGGATGATCGGCCTGCGACCCTCCGCGAGCAGGGTGGCCGCCGCAGCGACCTCAGCAGGGTCCGGCTCCCTGGCATCTGCCTGGGCCACCGGGCGCTGTTCGAGCAGCTCGGTACTGACTTCGGCTTCGAGGAGGTCGAGCGGGACTTCGAGATAGACCGGCCTCGGCCTCCCCTGACGGTTCAGCTCGAATGCGTCGTGGACGGTGCGCACCGCGTCCGAGGCGTCCTTCGCCCGCCGGGCGATCGCGAAGACGCCTTCTGAGGCGCGGAGCTGGTCTTTGGTTTCGTGCAGCGTTCCGACGTCGTCGCCCTGCGAGTCCAGCGGGGCGCCGGGGGCGAGCACAAGCATGGGACGGGACTCACAGTAGGCGGTCGCCGCCGCCGCCAGTGCGTTCAACAAACCGGGGCCTGAGGTGGTGATCACCACGCCGGGCAGGCCGGTGCGCTGCGCCCACGCGTCGGCCGCGTATCCCGCGCCCTGCTCGTGGCGTGCGGTCACCGGGTGGATAGAGAGACGTTCCAAGTGCCGGTAGAACTCGAGGTTGTGGGTGCCGGGGATACCGAACACGGTATCGACACCGTATTCACTGATGAGTTTCAGGATCGCATATCCGAGGTTGTCGCGGGGTGCGGACTGCTGCGTCTGCGTGGATTCGGTCACGGGCGTGCCTTTCGGGAAAGATGATGCGGGGCTGGTGCGGGTGCGTTCACCGGATGGTCCGGGGCGCCGTGCAGCAGGAAGTTCACGGCCTCCTGAGCTTGCACGCGCACGTACTCCAGTTCCGTCTGACGGGACTGATACCCGATGGGCGGGGTGACGGTCAGGCGAGGAGCGCCTGACAGCAGGTGGTCTGCTGCGCGCAGCATCTCGATGCCCGGCCCGATGTCCATTCCTTCGATATCCGTGTAGACGGCTTTCGGTTTCTGGGATTCTTGGTGCGCGGCGGTCATCGACACGGTCTGCCCCAGTAACTCAAACGGCTGCACGCTCGTGGATGAGGTGCTGCCGGGTGCGCTCCCACGCCACCGAAATGGCTTGCCCGACTCTGACCGCGGCCGCTTCCGCAGCGGCGAGCTTCGCAATACCAGGCGTCCCGTCGGCGAAATCCATATAGACGGTGACGTTCGCGCCGGTGAACACGATCTCCCGGACTGTTACGGGCAGTTTCCCCGGTTCTGCGGTATCGTCAGGAGAAATCGTGAGGGCTTCAGGCCGGACGATCAGCACGTTGCCGTCGGTCCGGCTGGTTTCCTCCTCGGTCAGCAGAATCGTGCCGGCGGGCGACACGAACGCACCGGCTGCCGGGTCGACATTCCCGGTGAACACGTTCGAGTCGCCGAGGAAGCGGGCGACAAATAGTGTCGCGGGCCGATAGTACAGCTGCTCCGGGGTGCCGACCTGTTCGATGCCGCCGTGGTTGAACACGGCGATGCGGTCGGAGAGTACGAGCGCTTCTTCCTGGTCGTGGGTGACGAAGACAAACGTCATGCCCAGCTCTCGGTGGATGCGCGCGAGTTCGCGCTGCATCTCGCCGCGGAGGTTCTTGTCGAGCGCGCCCAGCGGCTCGTCCATCAGCAGTGCTCTCGGGTCAAACACGATCGCGCGCGCGAACGCAACGCGCTGCTGCTGCCCGCCGGAGAGTTCTTTCGGAAGCCGGTCCGAGTACGCGTCCAGCTGAACGAGGCCCAGGGCTCGGGTGACCTTCTCCCGGATCTCCTCTTTCTGCAGCTTGCGCTGCCGGAGAGGGTAGGCGACGTTCTCGAACACGGTCATGTGCGGGAACAGCAGGTAGTTCTGGAACACGACACCGAGGTCCCTGCGGTGGGGCTTGAGCCCGTCGATCGGCTTGCCGCCGATGCTGACGGTGCCCGCCGAAGGATTCACGAATCCTGCGATCAGGGAGAGCAGTGTCGTCTTCCCGGAACCGCTCGGGCCGAGGAAGGACATGAACTCTCCCGGCTGCACTTCCAAGGACACGTCGTCCAGCGCCGGTGAAGGGGCGGAGGGGTAGTGCATCGTCACGTTCTGCACGGAGATGGCTTGTCCGTGATCTGGTTTCTGCGTCATTGCGAGGCTACTTTCTCTTCTTGCGTCCGGGAAGCACCTGGACCAGCACGACCACGATGGTGGTGACCAGGATCACGAGTGTCGCTGCCGCGGAGACGGTCGGGTCGATCTCCGTCGCGATCGCGTCGTACATGTTCACGGGCAAGGTTTTGAGCGCTGGGGTCGCCAGGAACAGGGACACGACCGACTCGTCGAAGGAGGTGACGAACGCGAGGACGAACCCGCTCACCACGCCGGGGAGGATGAGAGGCAGCGTGACCGTGACGAACGCCTTCACCGGTCCCGCGCCCAGCGAGGACGCCGCGGTCGTGAGTCCGGCGTTGTAGCCGCTGAGGCTGGAGGACACCGAGGTGATCACGAACGGCAGCGCCAGCATAGTGTGCGCCGCAACGAAACCGAACAGCCCTCCCGTCAGCTGCCAGCGCAGGAACACGGCGTAGATCGCGACGGCGAAGATCACGCCGGGAACGATCATCGGCGCCATGTACACGCTCGACAGCAGGCTGCTGAACCTCGGCGACATCCGGGCGATCGCGACGGCGGCGAGGGTGCCCAGCACGGTCGCGATCACCGCGGACAGCACACCGACCTGCAGGGATGCGAAGAGCGAATCCATCCATTTCGCGGAGCTGAAGAAGTTCTCGTACCAGCGCAGCGAGAACCCTTTCGGCGGGAACGAGAAGTTCCTCGCGTCCGAGAACGACATGGGGATGACGATCAGGACCGGGAGGATCAGCAGCGCGATGACGACGACGTTCCAGGCGCGCAGCCATACAGGCACGTTCTTCTGCCGGCGCGGCCGCATTGGCGCGGTGTTCACCGAGGCGTTCATGCAGAGCCTTTCTTCATGAGCGGGTTGGCCTGGCGGACGATCCAGTTCAGCACGCCGAGGATGACGAGCGTCACGACGAGGAGCAGCATGCCGGCCGCACCCGCACCGGGGAAGTCCAGCAACCGCTGCACCCTGGTGGCGATGATCTGCGATAGCAGCGCCTGATCGGGGGATCCGAGCAGCGCCGGGGTGATGTAGAACCCGAGCGTCACGACGAACACCAGGGAGAATCCGCTCATCACGCCCGTCAGGCTGAGCGGGAAGTACACTTTCGCGAATGACGCCGCGGGCTTCGCACCGAGGCTCGCGGCGGCGCGCAGAAGACCCCGGTCGATGGTGCTCATCTGGTTGTAGAGCGGAAGCACCATGAACGGGAGCATGACCTGCACCATCGCGACGGCGACACCGCCCCAGGTGTTGAGCAGGACGACACCTTTGATCCCGAAGGCCTGGAACAGTTGATCGATGAGCCCGCCTCGGTTCTCCAGGATGAACCACGCGAACGTCCGCGCGATGATGTTCACCCAGAACGGCAGCATGACCATCGTCATCATCACGGTGCGCCAACCCGGCGAGACGACGGTCATCGAATACGCGTACGGGTACCCGATCACGAGCGTCGCCAGTCCCACGATCAGGCCGACGGCCAGGGTGCGCAGCATCACGGTCACGGTGACGCCGTCGGTGAACAGACTGATGTAGTGCTCGAGCCCAACTTCCGGGCTCGTGAACGAAAGCCAGACGATCAGGGCGACCGGGTAGACGAAGAACACGCCCAGGGCGAGGAGTGCCGGAAGCGCAAGGCCCCCGGCACTCGCCGCACCTGTGCGAACCCGGGACTTGGAGGAGTCCGGGATGCTCAGGATCTGCGTGGTCACCGTCAGCCGACCTGCCAGGCGGTGTACTGCTTGGTGACCTGGTCAAGGTTCTCGCCCCACCAGGCGCCGTCGAAGTAGATCGCGCGGCCGCGGTTGTCGAGGTCGGCGAAGAAGACCGCCTGTTCCTGGTTCTCGTCGAACTTCGGGTTTGCGTCGGCCACCACGGCGCCGCGTCCGGTCAGCTCGGCGGCCTTGGCCTGACGGTCCGGGTCGAGGGTGGACTTGATGAACTCGAATGCCTGATCGGCGTTCTTGGAGCCCTTCGGGACGGCGAGCTGGTCGGCCGAGATCACGGTCGCGTCCCAGACCGCTGACCAGTTTCCCCCGTCGCGCAGCAGGTACCCGAACCGGGACTCCGGGGTCAGCGCCATGTCGACGGAACCGTCCAACATCGACTGGCCGAGCTGCCCGTAGCTCTCCGCGAACACGAGGGAGTCGCGGATCGAGTCGTATTTCGCGAGCGCCCGGTCGATGTCGAGCGGGTAGAGGTCGTCGGCGTCGACGCCGTCGGCGAGGAGGGCGAGTTCCATCATTCCGGTGTCGAACTCGGGTGGCAGCAGCCGCTTGCCGGGGAACTTCTTCGTGTCGAAGAAATCGGCGATCGTGGCGGGCTTGTCGCCGGAGTAGGTATCGTCGTTCGCGACGAACATCAGCTGCGAGAAGTAGAAGGGGACGCTGCAGTCTGTCCCGGTCGCGCCGTCGGCGAATGTCACCCCGTCGGTCACTTCCTTCGGGAGCTTCTCGAGCAGCGTGCCGCAGTGCTGGTTCGCACCCGCCGGGGTCATGATCACGTCGTCCCAGGTGACGTTCCCGGAGTCGACCATCGCCTTGAGCTTGGCCAGGTCGATCGGTGAGTCGCTGACGACCTGGGTGCCGGTGTCTTCGGCGAAGGGCTCACCGAACGCTTCGAGCTGGTATTCCTGCGTTTCGTTGCCGTAGCCGACGAAGGTGATCTTGCCGCCGGAGCCGTCTGAGCTGCCTGAGCTGCAGCCGGTCGCTGCGAGTACGAGTCCCGCGATCCCGGTGAGGGCGAGCAGCGTCTTCGGGGCCCGCTTCTTCCATGTGTTCATGCGTGTTCCTTATTCAGTGGTGGAGCCTCCCGGCGCGGGAGGACATCGGGTCGTGCCGGCTGTCTTCCCCGCAGGGTCGCCGCCTGCCTTATCCGCTCTGTACGGTGTCGAGGGCGTCGCGGATGCCGCGCACGATGGTGCGGATCTCGTCGGCGGTGACGATGAAGGGCGGGGAGATCTGGAGGATGTTGTTCGGGAGGTTCCGCAGGTGCACGCCGCGGCCTTCGAGGACGGCGACGACGTCGAGCCCGGAGATGCCGTCGGCGAGGTCGACGCCGCCCATGAGTCCGATGTGCCGTACGTCTTTCACGCCGGGGTGATCGCGGAGCTGTTCGAGTTCCTCGGCGAGGACCGGCTCGAGCTCGCGGACGCGGCCGAGGAGATTCTCTCGCTCGATGATCTCGAGGTTCTTGAGTCCGACGGCCGCGACGGTCGCGTGGCCGGAGTAGGTGAGGCCCTGGTGGAAGATGGGTGCGTCGTCGCCTGCGTAGAACTGGCTGGATACCCTGGGGGCGACGATGACGCCGCCCAGGGGCAGGTAGCCGGAGGTGATGCCTTTCGCGAAGGTGATCATGTCGGGTTCGAGGTTGAAGCGTTCGGACGCCGTCCAGGTGCCGAGACGGCCGAAGGCGGTGACGACTTCGTCGGCGATGATGAGGAAACCGAACTCTTTCGCGAGTTCCTTGATCCGCTCGAAGTAGCCGGCCGGGGGCGGGACGAGACCGCCGACGCCCATGACGGGTTCGGCGATGAACGCGGCGATTTTCTCTCCGCCGTGTTCGCGGATGGTGCGCTCGGCGGCGTCGATGTCCCACTGATCGACGAGCAGCGTCTCCGGGATGAGGGTGCCGGGGCCGAAGCCGTCGCGGTTGAAGGAGAGGCCTGCGACGCTGGTGCCGTAGGCGTGGAGGCCGTGGTAGCCGTCCTGTCTGGATACGACGGTGAGCTTCTCCGGCTGTCCCTGGAGCTGCTGGTGACGGCGTGCGAGTTTGAGCGCCAGATCGACGGAGTCGGATCCGCCGCTGGTGAAGATGACCTTGGCGTCGTCGAATGGGGCGAGCGTCGCGATCTTGTTCGCAAGATCGAGTGCCGGCTGGTTCACGTACCGGCCGAAGATGTGCCAGGTCTCGAGGGTGCGGATCTGCTCGGCGGCGGCCTGTGCGATCTCGTCCCGGCCGTGGCCGACGTTGGCGTACCAGAGGCCGCCGGCGGCGTCGAGGAGGCGGTCCCCGTCCGCAGTGGTGATGTAGGCGCCGTCGCCTTCGACGATGACGGTCTGCGGGTTCGAGAGCACGGTCGGCATGTGCGCCTGGGCGCTCCACAGGGCGTTGGTCTGGGGCATCTGCATCCTCCTGGGATCGTGTGTGGGGTTCGGGCCAGCCGTTGGGGTGCGGTGTGACCTGACCTACAGTTTGGTTTCCACTCGGGGTAGCTAGTCGATGGCCTCCATGAAAGGCTCACCAACATGCCACGCCCGTATCCACCAGAGTTTCGTGCACGCGCGATCGCGCTCGTCCGCGAGGGCCGACAGGTCACGCAAACCGCTGCACACCTCGGCATCCACGAGGTCACGCTGCATTCCTGGCTCCGTCAAGACGATATAGATTATGGCCGCAGACCCGGTAGATCTACCAGCGAAGACGCTGAGCTGCGAGCAGCACGACGCCGAATCAGACAGCTCGAGCAGGAGCTGAAGATCGTGAAACTGGCATCGAAATGGCTCTCCGAGGAGGAACGAGTCGACCCAAAAGGGCGCACCCGGTGATCGACCGTCTCGTCGACACCGGGGCACCCGTAGAGACCTGTTGCCGCCTTCTGGGCGTCTCCCGGCAGGGCTATTACAGATATCGGAAGCGTCCCACGAGCGCCACGCAATTGCGGAGGCAGTGGCTCACGGGTCTGATTCGTGAAATTCACACGGCCTCGCGCGGAACATACGGGTACCGGCGCATTCATGCTGAGCTCACGATCGGGATGGAGATACCGTGTTCGAGTCGACTGATCTCAGTGCTGATGACTCGGGGCGCGATGTACGGGCTTCCGGGCCCGACCCGGGTGAAGCGATTGAAGGGAGTGGCTACTGCTGATGATCTCGTGCATCGCAAGTTCCACCGGCTGTCGCCGAACGAGCTCTGGGTGACGGATATCACGGAGCATCCCACACGGGAAGGAAAAGTATTTTGCGCGGCCGTACTTGACGCGTGTAGCCGCAAGATCGTGGGATGGGCGATCGATTCCAAGCAAGATTCAACTCTTGTGGTGAATGCCCTCGATATGGCGCTTCGCGCGCGAAAGCCTGCCCCTGGTGGCATCGTCCACGCTGATCATGGAGTTCAGTTCACCTCGTGGGCGTTCACCCAGAAGATCCGCTCTGCAGGGCTTCTGCCGTCGTTCGGAACCGTCGGTGATGCCCTTGATAACGCGATGATGGAATCGTTCTGGTCATCGATGCAGATCGAGTTGCTGAACCGGAAGAAATGGAGAACGCGGATTGAGCTCGCGAACGCGATATTCGAGTACATCGAGGTGTTCTACAATCGCAGACGAAGGCATTCGTCGTTGGGATATCAAACGCCCACGGACTTCGATCTCGCCCTCTCAAAGCAGTTAACATCCGCCTGAAGCTAGCGACCGGGACTGGAAACCAAACTGTAGGTCAGGTCAGTGTGTGACCCGAGTGTTCAGCTGTAGTCGAAGAAGCCTGCGCCGCTTTTGCGCCCGAGCTCTCCGGCAGCGACCTTGTCGCGCAGGATCTGCGGGGGTGCGAAGCGCTCGCCGAGCGTGGAGGCGAGGTACTCCGCGATGCCGAGCCGCACGTCCAGGCCGACGAGGTCGGTGGTTTTGAGCGGGCCGGTGGCGTGCCGGTACCCGAGCACCATCGCCGCATCGATGTCCTCGGCGGATGCGACGCCCTCTTCGAGCATCCGCATCGCTTCGAGTGCGAGGGCGACGCCGAGCCGGGAGCTCGCGAAGCCGGGTGCGTCATGCACGACGACGGGGGTCTTCCGCAGCCCCTCGGTCCACTCGCGCGCTGCGGCGACGAGGCCGACGCCGGTCTGCTCGCCGACGACGACCTCGATCAGCGTGGAGGCGGGAACCGGGTTGAAGAAGTGCAGCCCGAGGAAGCGGGACGGGTGGGAGAGCTCTGCGGCGAGCTTCGTGACCGACAGCGACGACGTGTTCGTCGCGATCGCGGTGGTCTCGGTGACGCGCTCCTCGATCGCGCGGAGGGTGTTCACTTTGAGTTCGAAGTCCTCGGGGACCGCCTCGATCACGAGGTCTGCTTCTCCCAGGAGCCCGTAGTCCTCGGACACGACGAGGCGTCCTAGGATCACGTCAAGGGCGGGGGCCGCTGGATCCTTCGCGACCGCTTTCTGCGCGATGTCATCGAGCCGTGCCCGGGCGGCGTCCACCGACGCGGCATCGCGTTCGAGCACGGTGACCTGCGATCCGCCGACGGCGAAGCTGAGCGCGATGCCCGCCCCCATCCGTCCGCCTCCGACGACGGCGATGTGATTCGGCAATGCCATGGGTTCAGCGTCCTTTCCGCGCGTTGCGCTTCAGCAGAAAATCATCCATGCGCCGGGTCTTCTCCGGGGATTCGAAGAGCAGCGCCTGCGCAAGGTTGTCGATGACCGGGTGCGCCGCCCGCGGCGCGTGGATCACCTGCTTGGTCACCTGGATCGCCAGCGGGTCGAAACCGCCGATACGGTCCGCGAGCGCGTTCGCCCGGTCCAGGAGCTCGTCCGGCTCGCAGACTTCGCCGACCAGCCGGATCGAGAGCGCCTCGTCTGCGGTGAGGACGCGGCCGGCGAGCAGGATCTCATTCGCGACGGGCTCGCCCACGAGCTCGACGAGTCGCCAGCATGCCCCCGCGGCGGCGATGATGCCGAGGTTGGGTTCGGGGTTGCCGATCTTCACCCGCGTCGTCGCGATCCGGAAGTCGGCGGCGTAGGCGAGCTCGGCGCCGCCGCCGAGGGCATAGCCGTCGATCGCGGCGATCACCGGCATCGGCAGGGCAGCGATCCGCGCGAAGATGCTCGAGTTGATCCCGCGCAGGGCGTCATGACGGCGCCGGTCGCGCAGCTGGGAGATGTCCGCGCCGGAGGCGAAGATGCCGCCCTTGTCGGTGCGGGCCCCCGTCAGGATGAGGATGCGCGGTTCGCGTTCGAGCTGGTCGCAGACCTCGTGGAGATCATCCACCATGGCCTGGTCGATCGAGTTCAGTGTCTGAGGCCGGTCCAATCGCACGATCGTGCGATCGCCGTTGTGCTCGACTGTGAGCGTTTCCACCAAGCCGCACCTCTCTCAGATCGCGTCCAGGCACACTCAGTCCTGGTGTATGTCATGTCCCAGCTTGCTGCGAAATCCAATAACACACAAATACCCAATAGCTCTCATTCAATGACGATTTCGTCATAAATACTCACTGAGGGTCCCACTGGGCGCGAGAGAGCATTATTGATGCCAGTGCATGAGCGGGGGCGGATTTGGTATTGGACGCGACATGAATAGTGAGCGACAGTGATTGTCGAGGATCCGTGTGCACTGGTGCGCGCGGAGTTCCGCGATCACACACCGAACAATGAAGGAGCGTCGTCGCACATGGGTGTCTACACGACCGTGAATCCAGCAACCGGCGAGCAGGTGGCCGAGTTCCCCGAGCTCACCGACGAAGAGGCCCGGGACGCGCTCGATCGCGCCGCGGGAGCCTATCCGCAGTGGCGGGATCGCGGGTTGCAAGAGCGGGTCGCCCTGGTCAAGCGCATCGCCGCGCTCCACCGCGAACAGCGGGAAGAGCTGGCTGCGCTCATCACGCTCGAGATGGGCAAGCCCATCGTCCAGGCGCGTGGCGAGGTCGACCTCGTCGCGAACATCTACGACTACTATGCGGACCGCGCCGAGCAGTTCCTCGCGGACGAGGTGCTCGACATCTCCGGCCCCGGCACCGCCGTCGTGAAGACCGAGCCGGTGGGCGTCCTTGTCGGTATCATGCCGTGGAACTACCCCTATTACCAGGTGGCGCGGTTCGCGGCCCCGAACCTGATCCTGGGCAACACGATCCTGCTCAAGCACGCACGCAACTGCCCGCAGTCCGCCCTCGCTATCGAGCGGGTGTTCCGCGAGGCGGGGCTGCCCGATGGCGTCTACGCGAACGTGTTCGCCAACAACGATCAGATCGCCGAGATGATCGCCGATCCGCGTGTGCAGGGCGTCTCCCTCACCGGGTCCGAGCGGGCGGGCTCCGCGGTCGGCGAGGTCGCCGGGCGGCATATGAAGAAGTACGTGCTGGAGCTCGGCGGCTCCGACCCGTTCATCGTGCTCGACGACGCCGACCTCGACGCGGCAGCCGCCGCGGCCGCGGTCGGTCGCTTCGCCAACGGCGGCCAGGCCTGCACCGCGTCCAAGCGCTTCATCGTCCTGGACGCGGTGTACGACGCGTTCCTCGAGAAGTTCATCGAGCAGAGCCGCGCGTACGCCACAGGCGATCCGTCGTCGGACGAGACGAAGCTCGGCCCGCTCTCCTCCACCGCCGCCCGCCGGGATCTCGTCGAGCTGGTCGACGAAGCCATCGACCGCGGCGCGAAAGTCCACCTGGGCGGGGAGGCCCCTGACGCACCGGGCGCCTACTATCCGGCGACCGTGCTGTCGGGCGTGACGAAAGACATGCGCGCCTACGCGGAGGAGCTGTTCGGACCGGCCGCGGTCGTGCACCGCGCCGCGTCCGAGGAGGAGGCGGTGCGGATCGCCAACGACTCCCCGTTCGGTCTGGGCGGCACGGTCTTCTCGGGCGACCTGGAACGGGCGCAACGGGTCGCCGACCGGATCGAGACGGGCATGGTCTGGATCAACAGCACGAGCAAGACAGCCCCGGATCTCCCGTTCGGCGGGGTCAAGGCCTCGGGCGTCGGCCGCGAGCTCGCGCATTACGGCATCAACGAGTTTGCCAACAAGAAGCTCGTCCGCGTCCCTGGGGCCACGAAATAGTACGCCGCGTGGCGGAGTGCACCACCGGAGCGATTCGGGGGATACACTCCGCCACTTCGCATGCCCCATCCCCATGCCCAGGCTGCACTCACAAGAAGTAACCTCGGGCAGGGCTCGGATCTCTGAGCCGATGGGGCCGGGCGTGCCGTACGCGCAGCATGAGCGGCATTCCGAGTCGCTTCATTTGACGTGCGTTCAGAGACCGTGTTCAGGGCCCCGCGGGTACATGACGTGCCGAAGACGACCTTTGGGCACCCGAAAGGCGAGACCGCGCACGCAGCGTTCGAAGAGGCGCCGGAGTTGACGGGTCACCTGGTCCTCGAAGCCTCCGTGGTTGACATCGGCGAACCAGCAAGTGGGCTGGCGAGCGGGCGAGACGCTAGTCGACGGGTCGAACAGCATGAATCCTCGCGCGCATGTTCGTTCATACCGATGCGATGAAGAACATCCGTATTTCGGTGGTACCGGTGATCGCTGTGCCGAGCGATGCGGCCCGAGACGCGGTCTAGCGTCTCGGCCGGTCGAGCCCGACGGTTTCTCGATCCGCGTGCCGCGGTCAGGAGCGCCGGGCTCGACCGCACCCGCCTCTAGCCGAGGGCGGGCTGATCCCAGATCGGCAGCACCGTGCCGATGTCGCGGCGCTGCGCCTCCCAGAGGAGTTCGGTCGCCCAGGCGACGTCTTCGGCCGGGATCCCGCCGATGGAGAAGAATGACGGCCGCGCCGGATCGTAGCCGGGTGCTCGGCCGTCGACGATGTCCCCGAACTCGGCGATGTCGGCGGCGGTCAGGCGCCCCTCCAGGAGCATGTCCTGGTATTTGACGCCGAGTGCCCCGAGCTGCTCGTGGTACGGACGGCTGAAGTTCGCGACGTAGGCTTCATAGAGCGGAGTGTGGTCGACGACGTTGCGAGCTCCAGCACTCAGGAACCCGGCATCGACCTGGATGTTCGAGGTCGCCGCGACATACGCTCCCGGGCGCAGCCACTCCGGGTCGATGACCGGGTAGTTCGCGGTGCCGGACAGACCGGTCGCGGCGACGGTGACGATGTCGGCGTCGGCGACCGCCGACCGGATCGAATCGACGATCTCCACCGCTTGGATCTGGGGGAACTCGGAGCGGACGAGCTGCTCGAAGCGCTGCGCGTTCCGGCTCGTGAGCGAGCGCGCCGCGATCCGGACGCGGGCGATGGCGGGCCGTGCCTCGAGGATCGCCCGGAACGCGACCTGGTTGATGAGCCCGGGGCCGATCACCGCGACCGAGTCGGCGTCCGGCCGGGCGAGGTGGCGGGCGCCGGCTCCGACGACCGCACCAGTGCGATAGGCGCTGATCAGGTTTCCCGGCATCACGGCGATCGGAGCGCCTGTCTCGGTGTCGTTCAAGACCACGAGGTGGATGGACCGGGGCAGATCCTTCTCGGTGTTCTCGATGTTCGAGCCGTACCACTTGAGGCCGGTCGCACGATACTTCCCGCCGATGTACGCCGGCATCGCCATGAAGCGGCGGTCCGACGTGTGGCGCGGCATGCCAGGGAACGCCGGCTCGAGCGGGAAGTCGACTTTGATCCCGTGCGAGCTGTGATTCGGGCCGCCCATGCGGTAGTCGCCAGTCGCGAGCAGTGAGAAGACCTCGCACATCGTGTCGATGCAGCGCACCATGTCCGTGGCGCCGACGTCGATGAGCTCGGGCTCGCTGAGGTACCGCAACCGGAGAGAAGTGTCGTGCATCGTTGCCCTTTCCTGCCCGCGGCCTCACCGCGAGGTGCCGTATTCGATATTGCGATGCTAACCCTCGATAACGTGCCCGGAATGCAAAAGAGCCGCTTTCATTCAGACTGATAGCGCGTGAATCATGCGGGAACTGGTATCGCGGGGCTCTTCGATTCCCTGCATCGACCTGGAACACTGAGGTCACCAGCTACTTTCGCAACGGCTGCACGGTGCCGTGCCGCACGAGGAGGATCGATGTCCAGCGCTGAGCAGGCGTCCGTCGCCGTCATCGGAATGGGCACCGTAGGCGCCATGGCCGCGTGGCAGCTGTCGAAGCTGGTGCCGGGACGCATCATCGGCATCGAGCAGTACGGCGTCGCGCACGCGTACGGCGCGTACGCCGGGGAGTCCCGCCTGTTCCGCACCGCAGCTTACGAGGGCGAGCACTATACTCCGTTGCTCGTCCGGTCGCAGCAGCTGTGGCGAGAACTCGAGCGGGAATCGGGGCAGAGCATCTACCTGCAGGTCGGCGCGCTCACGATCGCCCCCGGTGCTTCCCCGAAGATCGCTGGAACCCTCGAGGCCGCCGAGCGATTCGCCCTCCCCTACGAACATCTGGCGGGGCGCGAGCTGCTCAGCAGGTTCCCGCAGCACGACTTCGACGACGGCGACGAGGCGATCCTCGATCTCGGCGGCGGCGGCCTGCGCCCCGAGCGCGCCATTCTCACCGCGGCATCACTCGCCGAGCGCGGAGGCGCCGAGATCTGGGACGGCACTCGGGTGCTCGGCATCGACGAGCAGCACGGGCGGCACCTCGTGAGCACCACCCGCGGCGACATTCTCGCCGAGAAGGTCGTCATCGCCGCCGGCCCCTGGAGCCAGCAGGTCCTCCCTGAGCTGAAGACGTTCACGAAGGTGAAGAGTGTGCCGCTCACGTGGTTCATGCCGAAACGCGTCGACCAGTTCCTTCCCGAACGGTTCCCCGTCTTCGTGCGGGACCGCGGAACCACCCACCTGTTCGGCGCCCCGAGCCTCGAAGGCTACGCCGTGAAGATCAGCCGCGCCGCGTTCCCGGACTGGCCGCTCGTCGACGACGTCGCGCAGCTGCAGCGTGAGCACACCCGGGCAGAGCTCGCGCAGACCTCCGAGTTGGCGACCTGGTACTTCCCGGGCCTGCACCCGGAGCCGGTGCGCCACAGCATCCACCCGGACAGCTACACGGCCGATCTCACCCCGATCATCGACGCCTCGCCCGACGGCAGCCGCGTCGTCGTGTCCGGGCTGTCGGGACGGGGCTTCAAGTTCGCGCCCGTCCTCGGCCGCATCGCCGCTGACCTCATCCACGCAGGCGCCAGCGAACTCTACGACCCCGGCCGGTTCAGCCTCGCCGCTCACTACCGCACGCTCGACCACTAACCACACAGGCGGTCCGGGGCTCCTGCCGCGGCGCACCGCGCACGCGCCGGGAGCACAGTTCGCCATATCCATGAGAACCCCTTGAGAAGGAGAAACACCATGCAGGAAATCACTCGCGACGTCGTCATCATCGGCGCCGGTCCCGCGGGCCTCACCGCGGCGCGGCGCCTGAGCCAGGCCGGGAAGACGGTCGCCGTGCTCGAAGCGCGCGACCGCGTCGGCGGCCGCACCTGGTCGGACACGATCGACGGCACCTTCCTCGAGATCGGCGGCCAGTGGATCGCACCCGAGCAGACCGCGATCCAGGATCTCGCGGCGGAACTCGGACTCGAGCTCTTCCAGCGCCACCGCGACGGCGATTCGGTGTTCATCGACAAGGAGGGCAACCGCCACCGTTTCACCGGCGACTTCCCCGTGAAGCCGGAGACCCTCGAGGAAATGCTCAAGCTCCGCGCAGAACTCACCCGACTCTCCCTCGAAGTCGACCCGGCCGCCCCGTGGGAGCACCCCCGCGCCGCCGAGTACGACGAGATCACCTTCGACGCCTGGCTGCGCACCCAGAGCGACGACGCCGAGGCGCGCCTCATCATCGGCAACTTCATCTCAGGGGCGATGCTCACCAAGCCCAAGCACTCGTTCTCCCTGCTGCAGGCCATCTTCTTCGGCGCCTCGGCCGGGTCGTTCGAGAACCTCGTGGACGAAGACATCCTCCTCGACAAGCGCGTCGTCGGCGGCATGCAGAGCGTCTCCATCCGCAT
>Ga0208242_100648_pt1 | contig 15862 bp, 16 predicted proteins | sample SubbioAug_CSW13A_FD_184825 | JGI IMG/M metagenome (GOLD analysis project Ga0208242, IMG submission 184825) | Serpentinite rock and fluid subsurface biosphere microbial communities from McLaughlin Reserve, California, USA - CR12Aug_CSW13A (SPAdes) | ecosystem: Environmental > Terrestrial > Deep... | reverse complement strand
TTAAGGTCATGCGTTTATCAAACCGAAAGGTCACCCCAAAGTAACCCTCTGCTAGGGCGAAATGAATAGGATAAACACATCTTAATAAGAAGACACCCTGTTGTTGTTTTATGAGCCATAAAACACAAGGAGGAACATCATGGCAAGAATCATTGGTAAATTAACCAAAAAATCACGTCGATATGAATTCATGTTGACAGAACGTCCTACCGACTTACGTCGTTCCAATGCTCCAGGAGCAGCAAAAGATGCACGTCGCTCAAAATTAAGCAACTATGCACTTCAATTACGTGAGAAGCAACGTATTCGTTTCACTTATGGTGTTACTGAAAGACAATTCTATAACACTTACCTTAAATCAGCAAAACTTAAAGGGGTTCACGGTCACAATTTCTTAGGTGTTCTTGAATCACGCTTAGACAACCTTGTCTATCGTGCTGGATTCTCCAACACTCGTGCAGGTGCAAGACAATTAGTTAACCATGGACATGTCCTAGTTAATGGTAAAAAAGTTGATATTCCATCTTTCATCGCAAGCAAAGGTGATGTGATTTCATTCAAAGAAGGATCAGCAAAACTTGACGTTGTCACTGAAGCATTAGCTGGTGGTCGCGCCGTTCCAACATTCTTGGATGTAAATAAAGACAACCGTACAGCAAAACTTCTTCACTTCCCTGAAAGAAATGAAATTGCAAACGACTTCAACGAATCACTCGTGGTCGAATTCTACAACCGTTAAGATTAATCTACAATCATAACAATAAACTATCGATTCCTATCGGTAGTTTTTTTAGTCCTATAAAACAATGTTTGAATGAATAATCTCATTTAAAGCAAACAAATGATTGAGTATGATTAACAGCACTGTAATTTTGTTTAATAAATCATAACATATATTAATATTACATTAACATGATTGAGATACAAACGTATCTCAATGACTCAAATAAAGAAAAAATGGTTCAAACACCATTTTAAATCCCCTATTGGTCTTAAAGGATGAAGTCATCCTTGTTTTAGTTGTATAATCTCTTCTTCACTGCATACTCGCCACGCTCCAACATCTAGTCCATCCAATGTAAGTGATCCAATTTGCGAGCGATGAAGTTCTAATACTTCATTTTTAACGGCTTGTAACATCCTTTTTACTTGATGATATCGCCCCTCATGAATAATGAGTTCGATCGTTGTTGCATCCATCACCACAACTCTAGCAGGTTCACACACTTTTTCATCACCAATATCAACCCCTGTTTCCAATTGTTGAATGGCTTTTTGAGAGATGGGATCTCTTAAAACAACTTGATAGTGTTTGTCTACTTTTTTAGATGGATTCATTAATTGATGCGTTAACTGCCCATTTGTAGTTAATAAAAGCAATCCTGAAGTGTCTTGATCAAGACGACCTACCATATGATAAAGCTTAGGTGATAGTTTAAAATACTCAAAAACGGTTGGGAACTTAGAATCCACACTTGAACATACCACACCAACAGGTTTGTGAACCATAATCACTTCATGATGAAATAAAACAACTTGATCACTATCTAACATAATATGATCATATTGTGACACTTTCATACCGAAATCTTTCACGATATGATGATTTACACTGACCCGTTTTTGCTTAACAGCATTTCTAATGTCACTTCTTGTCCAATTTAATGCATCAGCTAATGCTTTATCAAGACGTTGCATGTCTTTTTTTCCTTTGCAATATGTACATCTGAGGTAAACCAAACATCCAGGTAATTACACCATAAGCCGCTAATGATAATCCCCCACTTATCGTCAATTTAATAAAGGTTAATAATCGAGAATCAAATAAGATATTATGCCATCCTATGAACTTAAATGCATAACCTATCATCGCCATACCCAATGTTGAAACTAACATAAGTACTAAGCGAGAGCGAACACGGCCATAATTAAATCCATACATTTTCTTTATGGTATTTAGGTTGTATCCAACCAATGCGATATGAGAAACAATGGAAGACACCACCGCACCTTGATATCCTATTAACATAATAAGTGGTACGAATATAAGTAGTTTAATTAAAAAAGCTAAAGTGAGTGAAAACACTACTTTACGACGAAGTTGTAAGACAATAAGAATATTTACCAAAACTGGTGATACCACTGAAAGGATAGCTTGAATACTGGACGTTCTAAGAACTTCACCCCCAATAAAAGCATAATCAAGATAGAAGATATAATAGATTTCTTCTGAAAAAACAAAGAGTCCACACACCATCGGCAAACCTATGAAGAGTACCGTTTCTATCGCATCATAAATATGATTACGAAGATCTTGACGTTTATTAAGTGTAAAGGCTTCACTGATATAAGGAATAATCGCGATGGAAAATCCTAATGCAAGAACATGAGGAATGGACGTGAGTTTCTTGGTGGTGAACATAATGATCGTAAATAGGATATTCACATCCACTTCTTTTACGCCTTGAGCTAACATGGTATTGTTAAATCCAAATAAAGTAACCATGGCTTCAAGATTACTTAGCACACTTACAATTAAAAATGGAAGTGAGATAGCAAAAATCTCTTTGAGAAAATTAACCCAGTTAAGCTCTATAGGTGAAGATTCTGCAATGTTTAGTTTTTTTATAATACGTCTTTCTTTAATATATAAATCAATGATTGCTACACCTCCTGCAATGGATGCAGCAAGCATGGCCACATATACTGCGGTGATCCGATCATAATTTAACACGTTAACAAGCAGGACACTGATCCCTAACAGAAAAGCAACTCGAACAACTTGTTCCAACACTTGCGACGAGGCATAAATTTTCATCTCTTTCATGCCTTGCATAAAACTTCGATATGAAGATAAAACAGGAGTGATGAACATGGCTAAAGCCACAAATCGAATGACAATTAAAGTAATTTCATAAGATGAAGCAGAAGCCTGTGAACCAATAATAAATGGCACAATCCATGGCGCAGTTAGATAGATCGCTACAAAAAAAAGAATACCTACAGAGAAGAGAACACGTTTCATGAACCGATTAATCATGAGCATCATAGGATAATCATTTTTAGCTACATAACGTGAAATAAGTGTTGCTGCAGCTACAGGTAATCCTGCAATAGCCAATTGCAACATGAAATCATAAAAAGTATATCCATAACTGTAAAAGGCTGTGTTTTGTTGACCTGCAATTTGAGTAAATGGTGATACATAAAGTATTCCAATCGCTTTAGTGATGAATATACCAAGTGAACTGGTCAATCCACTTAAAATTAAGGAACGTTTATTCATTACCATTTAACCCATCTTCTGTTTCATCGATTAGTTCTTCAGTATCATCCTCAGCTAAAAAGTCAATCTCAATGAGATAGTATTCTCTCATTTGATTCAACTTATAATAATCCTTCCAAGCTACCATAACTTTGAGTTGCAATAAAGGTGATGTGGATGTTCCAGATAAAAGTATTCCTCTTGGAAATCCTTTTTCACTGTTCACTTGATTTGGAACCAAATTAACAGATGGATCAAAAACACCTATAGATGGGCTTAACATGGTTAATGATTCAAAGTCTTGATTGTTTTCTACTAAAACAACAACAACTTCATACATCGCGACTAATGGTTGATCAATGATAAGATCATACCGATAACTGTTAGAAAGTTCATACTTTTCAACATAAAGAGAGAAATAGTTTGATTCATTTAAAAAACGATCATTATCCAAAACAGAGAAATAATGACTTTCGTAGACTTTTAATGCTCTTTCAAACGCTTCATCTTTGGGCTGTTGTAAACAACCAGTCAGTAAAAATAGAAGCACTATAGACACTTTTTTAAACATAAAAATACCTCGCGTCAATTATATCATATCATGACATCCTCAACGCGAGGTTTTTACTATGTAAAATCAACTAAAATATAACTCTTCTTACCTTTGCGAATGATGGTATAGGCTTGATGATAAGCTTCTTCTTGATTAATCTGTGCATGTATATCGTCGATTTTTATACCATTAACACTTACAGATCCTCCTGCAATAAGATCTCTTGCAAGTCGATTTGATGTGGCTAATTGTGATTGAACTAATGCATCAATTAGGGTGATAGATTGAGTCGCCTTTACTTTTAGTGCATCTTCAAATACAGCCTCTAACTCATCTTGAGATAAATCTTCAAATCGTTGGTTGAAATAAACATCAGACAATCTTATCGCATGTTCTAATGCTTCTTTACCAAATACAATTTCTGTGAGTTCTGATGCTAAATGTTTCTGAGCTGTTCGTAGATGCGGTGCAGCAAGATGTTGTACTTCTATTTCATTAATTTCATCTATTGTCTTAAATGACAACCGCTTAATGAAATTAATTACATCCTCATCACTAACATTAATGAAGTATTGATAGAAAACATACGGATGGGTCTTAGAAGGATCTAACCAAATGTTCTTACCTTCACTCTTTCCAAACTTTGAACCATCTGCTTTGGTGATGAGAGGCTGGGTTAACCCAAAGACTTTAGCATCTGAACCTTTAACTTTTCGAATAAGTTCAATTCCACTGGTTAAATTTCCCCATTGATCTGACCCACCTATTTGCATCTCACAATTATGATGATCATACAAATGCAGCCAATCAGATGCTTGTAAAATGGTGTAAGTAAACTCAGTGAATGAAATGCCAGTTTCAAGCCTAGATGCAACCACATCCTTGCTAATCATGTAATTGACATTAAAATGCTTTCCAAAGTCTCTTAAAAAGGTCAATACACTAACATCCTTAAACCAATCATAGTTATTAACAAATCCAATCGATGAATCTCCAACAATGGTTTTCATTTGTTTTTCAAGCGCTTCAACATTATGTGCAATTACATCTAAAGAAACTAATGCACGTTCAGTTGTTGGTCTTGGATCACCAATCATTCCTGTTGCTCCACCTAATAATGCAATGGGACGATGTCCTTGAAGTGCAAAACGCTTTAATAATAACAACTGTTGAAGATGTCCAATATGAAGGCTATCCGCTGTTGGATCAAATCCACAATAAAGAGTAATAGGTTGATTCAACCGTTCTTTTAGTCCATCAATATCAGAGCAATCTTTAAACAGATTCCTAAATTGCAATTCTTCAATAAAATTCATACAGGTCCTTTCGTTTAAAAACATCCATATGGATGTTTATAAGTTAATCAATGATGATTGACGGCGATTAAAGACATAGCTAAGTTCTATCTCTTTTTCACTAAGCACTTCATTGTGTAAGAGTTTAGTCATGATACGCATCGCTACAGCACCTAAATCATAAGATGGAATAACAATCGATGATAACTGTGGTCTTACCATAGCATTATACTTAGTATCAATCATGCAAATAACCTCACACTCCTGAGGAACAGTGATGTCGTTTTCACTTGCAGCGTTAATGGTTGCAAGTGCTTGTGAATCACGATGAGTGAGAATAAGGTCATGTTTGTGATCCTTAAAATATCCTTTTAAAAATTCATAAGATGAGCGATAGTTGCTAGGGATTTGAACAAAGGTAAATCCTTCTTTGTTTGCTTCATCGAATGCACGTTGAGCACCTTTTACCATTTGTGAAATCGCAAATGGATTTTTTCTATCCTCAATGATAGCAACTTTATTTTTACCGACATCAAGATAAGCTTTAGTTACATCATAAGATGCTTTTTCAATATCAACAAAAACACTGGCAATGCTTTCATCTGACATTTTATTCCCAATTAGCACAATTGGGTATTGATATCGTTTCAGTTCTGATAACTCATCATATAATAGTTTGTCATTATAGATAATAACCCCGTCCACACGAGACTTAATGATGTTTTCAATGGTCTCATTGATCTCTAGAATACCTTCTGTGGTGGTATGAAGCACAATGGAATACTTGTATATTTTCGCAACATCCAGTAAACCATTGATGATTTGACCTGTCACGTTAAAACTTGCTTCAGGTACAACCAAAGCAATGGTGGTTGTTTTTTGAAGCGCTAAACCTTGTGCCACGGCATTAGGTTTATACCCAAGTTTCTCAATCGCCTCTTGAACTTTAACACGCGTATCTTCGCGAACGATTTCTAATCCATTAATAACTCTAGAAACTGTAGCCAAAGAGACATTGGCTTCATTCGCAACGTCATAAATTGTAACACGTTTCATACTAGTCCTTTCTTATCCATGCTTTGAGCGATTGTAGTTGTTCATCAATTTTGGATTTTAGTGTTTGAATGTCTTCTTCTAATGGTTTTGCATCAACCCAAGCTTTGAAACCATGAGTTAATGCTTCAATACTGCTTTGAATCTGCTGCCCATGATTGGTTTTAAAATCATTGAACCACTGATCAAATTTCACTTGGACTGATGAAACGGTTTCTTCTAGCGAGTTAGTCAGTTGATACTTCTCATTCAGAGATGATAGTTTAGCTTGTAAGTGACTCAAGGAATCGTTGAGAACTCGTTTAGATTCTTCAATGGATGTTTTTACTTCTTCATCTTCTAATTTTTGTTTTACTTTGTCAGTGAGCGATTGTGTCACAGATAAAGCTGATGTCTTAAATTGGCTATAAACGTTTTGAAGCTGAGAATAATCCACCGATGAAACCTTTTCTTTTAAATCAATCAATTCATGTTCTAGTTTTTCTAAAAGTTCATTGAGGGTCATTAGAATTTTGATCTCCTTTATTGAAGAAAGAACCAATCGCATCTTTGAGAACACTCATGTTTGAAATAAGAATCTCAATAAGACCTTTAACAAAACTCTCTGAGAATGCACCCACTTGATCTACTCCTCGTGAAATATTAGTAATGGTGGTCACTGGTGCTTTCATTTGTTCAAGATAATCTTCAACAATCGTCAGTGATCGATCCACACTTTCTATGGTTTGATTCAGTTTTTTAACCATTTTAATAAGAACAATGAAAAGATATATCAAAAAATATAAAGCAATAGCTCCTAAGATGGGTATCAATAGCAATGAAATTGAATTTAAAAGTGTGAGTAATTGATCCATAGAATAACCTCTTTTATTTATTATAGTCATTATTGAAACAATTTTCAATAGAATAGAAAGCGCTTTAGTTGAGAATACAATAACACACTTATAAAAAAAAGGAGCAATGCTCCACTAAATTCTACAAATCAATTGTTGCTTGAAACCATAAGTTGATAAAAATCCATATCATGATACTGATCAAACTTGTAACCACATTCTTTAATTGTTCCACAATAGTGAAAACCAAAAATTTCATGTAGGCGTTTAGATCCTTCATTTGAAGAGGTAATTTCTGAGACAACAGTGTGAATTACAGGATTTTCTTTTGCTAATACCAAGATAGCTTCCATTAATTCACGACCCAATCCTTCTCCCCTTTTATCTTTATGTAAATAAATGCATAATTTAACACTTCGATCATATCCATCATCACTACCAAAAGGTGATAATCCTGCATAACCATATACTTTACCTTCTTGTTCAACGACAATAATTGGATTATTCACTCCATGTGAATAAAACCACTTAGTACGTGATTCCAAACTCTGTGGATCAATGTCAAATGTAGCAGCATTGCTTCTAACAACTTCATTATAAATGGCTGTCATTGAAGGAATATCTTCAAAACGTGCTTTTCTTATCATAGTAAACCTACTTTCTTTGAGTTATCTTAATATATGCAAAAGCCATCATTTCACTGATGAGACTGAAAAGAATCACGAGAATCATGTTTGATATAAAACCTAAAGCAGTTCCTAATGTCCCACCAGTTTCAATTCTCGCTTTAAGCAAATCAACATAATGGTTGATAAGTGTCACTACCCAACCGATAAACAAATCAATTGAACCAATTTTTGCTTTGAATATTGAATAAATGAATATCATCAACGCAAAAACGAAAGAATAAAGAACAAAACCAACATGATTCACAACTTTTAAAGGTGCTTAAAAAAACAATAACGTAGTTAAAAAGAAGATAATGTTATAAGAAAAACTATGGCAGAAAAAATGTAGCGATGATTATATAAGAAAGTTCTCATTTTTCCTCCTAAAAACGTGAAACTAATGAGTTTCACGTTTAATTTCTTTTAACAAATCTGATAATACGTAAATATCTTTAGAACTCATGAATAAGTAAACTGCCGGAGAATGGTGTGATAGTATCATTGCTGCATCATGATTTTCTTCAATCACATGGGATTGTGTAAGACGATCTGATAAATAATGAATATCTTGAGTATAGCCATCTTCATAATCATCAATGCTGTTAAAGTTCACAAGATAAACATGGTCAGCTAAATCAAGCGCTGATGTGAACTCAGCAACAAAATTGACTAAACGTGATACGCGATGAGGTTTAAATATCGCAACTATATTTTTATCTGGATAGGCCTTTTTAGCAGCTAGAATAGTCATCTTAATTTCTGTAGGATGATGCGCATAATCATCAATGAAGATATCATCCCCTACTTTATCTTGAACAAATCGTCTTTTTGCCCCTTTGAAGTCAATTAAACTGGATTGAATCAATGCTAAATCTAAACCTAGTTCTAATCCTAACGCGATAGTTGCAAGTGCATTGAGCACCATATGATCCCCTACAAGTGAAAGTTTAAATTGTCCTGCATAGTTGCCCTTAACGAAAAGATCAAACTGAGTCATACCCTCATTAAAAGTGATGTTATGAGCTCTTACATCATTAATTTCATCAAAACCATAATATGTGACTGGTGTAACAAATGGAAGCTGTCGAATGATAGAATCATCACCACATGCTATCACATGCTTTCCTATTGTTTTAGCAAAGGCCTCGAAAGCTTCCACATAACTTTCAAATGTTTTGAAGTAGTCCACATGATCCCAATCAATGTTTGTGATAATGGCATACTGTGGATGATAAGCAAGAAAGTGATGACGATATTCACATGCTTCCACAACTAAATCATGTGCATCTTCACTTAGAAAACCCTGTCCATCCCCTATAAGATATCCACTTGGTTGATGTTCATTTAGCATCTTAGCAATCAATGAAGTTGTGGTTGTCTTGCCATGTGAACCACTCACTGCTATGGAGTTGTACTTAGACATCAACTCACCTAAAAAATGATGATATCGAATCACACGAACATTGTTGGATTGATGGGCTTTAATGACTTCATCAAAGTCATCAGAAAAGGCATTACCTACCACAACTGTCCATCCAGATTGAAACTCGGTTTTTAAAAAGGGAACAATCTTGATATTACGAACATGAAGTTGATCTTCAGTAAATATATGTTTTTGAATGTCGCTACCCATAACATCTTGCCCAATGTCATGAAGCATGCACGCCAATGACGCCATACCAGCACCTTTAATTCCAATAAAGAAAATCATAATTACTCCTGTTCATCAAACAATGATCTAAACATCGTTTGTACACTTTCTTCTTCATTTTCATGATCTTCTTCAATAAAATGACGATTTGAAGGTTTAGAGATTGGTTCTTCAAAAAGAGTCTCAAGTACAGGCTGATGAATGATGGGTTGAGCAATGTCTTCATCACTGAAAAGCTCATCCATGCTTACATTTTTTTTGACTGGAACTGTCGCTTGTTTCATCACAGGTTTGCCCCTAACAACACCATAAATAGGCGAAAACACTGTGCCTAAAACACTTGTGTTTTCTTGAGGCAAGGGCAATGGAGTTTGTGATACCTTTTGAGATGTTGAAGCTTGTTCTTTCTTTCCAAAAATCGGTGAAATAATTCCATTCATTTGATAAGGTTGATCGACACTTTTTTCCTTTCTTAAAGGAACTTTAACTTCAGGAACTTTGACTTCTTGATCCATTTGAAGATTAAATGATTTCTGTGATACCAAAGGAATGTCCTTCTCAACGTATTGTTCTTCACTTACTTCGATAGAAGGCATCATAGTTGTATGCTTTACTTCTTGACTTAACGAAGGATCATAGCTAGGTTCAATTTCCTCTTCAACGACATCCACTTCTTCAAACAAGAATGACATCAGTTTTTTAAACATGTTTTTTCCTCACTTGCCAGTTATTCAACATCATCTTCACCTTCTACACCTTCTTCACCTTCAATGATTTCCTCTGTAGGCAAACTAACATAATCTCGTAGTAATTCTTCTAAAGTTGGAGGACCTTTTAATAAATTGATCATGTCTGCAATCGTTCCAGTTTCTGGTGCTAACTGGTTGAATAGATTCTCACTTTGTTTAGCCACATCGAATCGATCTTGACTATTACTGTATGCGGTAATAATGAGTGAATCATTAATGGTTGTACTCATAAGAATGGTTATCATATCTCTAAGAACAGGTTCAAGCGTACTAAGTGAAACACGAGAGATCAATACAGATTGGTAACTACGAAGGATTAAATGGAACTCATGTTCTACCGGTATTATTTTTAACTCATATGTGTAGAATTGACCATTTCTTGAACGATAATCTCCGATTCGATGGATTAAAGGGGTTTCCTGAGTCAATGTTCTTAAAGTTCGATTCAAAAGTGAAGGATATAATTCTCGTGCTATAACACCAACCACATCCACATTAAACACAATGGTTTCACTATAGGATTGAAGCTCAACTCCATACGTTCCACTTTCTTTTAAACCAACATGGAATGGACGATAGAACGCATAATTCTCTGTCGCAATATTTTGATGAAATGCTTCAACACGATTAAAAGCTTCAAGTATCGTATCAAGACGACTTTCTTGAATATCTTGAACCTGACATGCACTCATATAGAGTACAATCACTAAAATCGTGAGTATCTTTTTCATAGTTATTGATTACACCTAATCATATCATCGATTGCATTATCATTCAATTCACTAAGAAAATGCATCGAAACTTCATAAGCTGCATGTAAGTCATTAACATCACAAATACTTGATGATGTGTGAATATTACGTGCGACAATACACATGGTTAATGTTGGTACACCCATGTTAGATTTATGAATCGAACCAGCATCCGTTCCTCCTAATGAAAGATAATACTGATAAGGTAGTTCATGTTTAATCGCCGTTTGTTTTAAACGTTCAATCATACAACGATTCGGAAGCATGCTTGCATCCACAAAACGCAGTAATACTCCTTGGCCAAGTTTACCTAAAACATCTTTATCCCCTGCAGCATCATTAGCTGGAGAACAATCATACACAATTGCAATATCTGGTTGTGTTAACACAGCAGCTGTCTGTGCTCCTCTTAATCCTACTTCTTCTTGAACAGTCGCTCCTGCAATCAAGTCAAAAGGTAAATCAATGTCCTTAAATGCCTCGAGCATGCACAGTGCCATGGCACAACCGTAACGATTATCCAATGCTTTAGAAAGAATTCGATGATCATTCAAACGTTCAAATCCTCCATCTAAAACAACCATATCCCCTAGATTTATACCCATTTTTAACACTTCTTCTTTGGAAGTTGCTCCAACATCCACAAGTAAATCAGCAATATCTACGACCGCATTTCGTTTAGCATCTGTAAGTAAATGTGGAGGAATAGATCCTATCGCTCCTTTATACACCCTCCCATCATGGGTTGTGACACGAACACGTTGACTCATGAGGGTTTGAGACCACCATCCACCAACAGGATAAATAGAAAGTGAACCGACTTCATTGATGCCTTTTACCATGAATCCTACTTCATCCATGTGACCAGCAAGCAAGACTTTCTTAGCATTAATGACTTTGCTTTTTTTAACTCCAAAAACACTGCCTAAACCATCAGTAATGACTTCATCACTCACTAGACTTAAATGATCATGCATGTATTTAAAGACTTGAGATTCTAATGATGCAATCGCATCCAATTGAGCTAAATTCTCTAAATGTTTAATTAAGTTATCCATGTGATTTTTTCCTCCAAATACAACGATAAATAGGTTGGTTTAAACTCATAAAACGAGCCTCATATTCACTGATTACATCATCATGCTCTTCCCTTCTGAAATCAACACTCATTTCTTCTAAAAGCAAATCAGCCTGTGAAAACTGAACCATTGAATACTCAAACAGTTCTTTATTATCTGTTTTCATGATGATGAGTCCCTGTTCACTTAAGATACGTTTGTATTGCTCAATGAAGGAAGACGCTGATAATCGACGTTTATGGGTACGTTTCTTTGGCCAAGGATCAGAAAAATTCAGATGAATCACATCAATATCCTTATCCGCAAATTGAGGAAGACAGACTGAAGCATCACTTACCACAAACAATTGATTAGGAAGAATGGCTTCTTGTGCTTTTTTGATAGCTACTGCAGCAACTTTGACATCTTTTTCAATACCTATCCATAATTCTTGAGGATACTTAGCAGCCATTTGAATCCAGTAATCCCCTTTACCTGAACCAATTTCAAGATGTACAGTAGAGTAAGCTGAATGAGTAAGCTGAGCCAATGAGATACAATTCTTTAATACGAACGATGGAGGATGTTCTAAAAGAGCATCCACCCAAGGTTTTTTACGCATTCTCATAAGCTAACTCATATAGTGCTTTAGCATATATGGCTGTCGCAAGCACAAGATCTTCAATTTCAATCCCTTCATCTTTTTGATGAGCATCTCCAACATGAGGTAACTGAGGTTTAGTGATGAATTTCATTCCATAAGCCACAAAATTTGGCATGGTGCGAGCATACGTTCCGCCACCCATGGTTAAAGGAGGTGTAAAATCATCCCCACTGTATTCTTTATAAACACGATGTAAAGTCTGAACAAGTTCAGAGCTTGGATCCACAAAGTGAGGTCCTTTGTGCGCAATGACTTGAGAAGTAAATGATGTTTGATTTAATCGCTCATTCACACGTTGTGTAATCCAATCAATAGTTACATCATTGGGATATCTTATATCAATGGTGAGTTCACACTTATTGTCACTTACATTCACAATACCACAGTTAGTGCTTAACCATCCCATGTGAACACCATCAAAAGCAATATTTAAGCTCTTACCCATCACATCCGCAAGTAAGGAAGCAGCTTCAGTTGCACATTGATCATGATAAACACTTCCTACAAAGTTAAAAGCATGATAAGCTGCATTGATTCCTTTATGAGGTGTGGATGCATGAGTGTAATCTCCATAAGCCGTATACTCCACTAATGAATCATTAATAATATTCACATCCATAGTTAAACGATGTGCTTTTTGATACCACTCAAACGCTTCTTGATTATGTTTAACTTTTACTTTAAAGTTGGCTTTTCCAATCACAATATTTGGTCTTTCTCCCGCATGAAAGGATTCAATGATGGTAGGAAGGTGTGACGTCAACAATAGATTGGCAATTCCTTTTTCGCCGTAAATGAGTGGGAAATACGCATCAGGAACAAAGCCAAAATCTGGACTTGGGCGATGTTTTGTGAAGTAATCCATGCAGCGCATTCCTGTTTCTTCATCAACTCCAACAATCAACTGTAGTTGATGTTTCAATGGAAGATTTAAGTCTTTAAGAATTCTCATGGCATACAAAGCAGCAATGGTAGGACCTTTATCATCTCCAGTCCCACGTCCAAACATTACACCATTTTCAATAACCGCTTTGAAAGGATCTTTACTCCATCCTTCACCTACAGGCACCACATCAAGATGTCCTAACATACCTAGTGATGATGATTGCTTTCCATACGAAGCAACCCCTGCATATCCATCCACATTATCAATATCAAAACCATACTTTCCACATAAGTTTAGAAACCAATCCAGTGTTTCCTTAAGAGGCTGTCCAAATGGAGCATCTTTAGCGATAGAGGATTCATCAGTTAATGATGGAAAAGCAATCAAATCCATTAAATCTTGAACCATCTCTTGCTCATAAGCTTGTGCTAATTGTTTAAAATCAATCATATTAGTTCCTTTCATTAGAAGAAAAAACGGTTACCCGTTTCTTCTTGGTGGTCTCTTATCTTTGTTGAAAGGTTTACGCTCGGGTTCAACGTACCCTTCAGGTTTAGGAAGTAAGTCCTTGGCTGACACGTTAACACGGCCTTTTTCATCCACTTCAGTGACGATGACTTTGATAATGTCTCCTAATTTGAGCACATCTTCAACTTTCTCAACACGATCATATGAAATCTTAGACACATGAAGTAATCCATCTGTTCCTGGGAACAAGGATACGAAGGCACCAAACTTCTCGATGCGAACGACCTTACCATCAAAAATTTCTCCAACCTTTGCACTCTTAACAAGTGATTCAATGCGTTGAACAGCTTTATCAATGGCCTCACGGTTATGGTGGTAAATTACCACACGTCCATCATCTTCGATATCAATCTTAACATTGTCACAATCCGCAATAATTTGATTGATCATCTTCCCACCTGGGCCAATGATTTCGCGAATCTTATCAACAGGCACTTGTAGTTTGTAAAGTTTAGGTGCATATTGACCCACTTCTTTACGTGGTTCACTGATCATTTGATTCATGTTTTCAAGAATATGCATACGGCCAATCTTAGCTTGATCTAATGCTTCTTTTAAAATTTGTGGTGTTAACCCTTCAATCTTAATGTCCATTTGTAATGCTGTGACACCTGCTGCTGTACCTGCCACTTTAAAGTCCATGTCTCCAAAATGATCTTCCATGCCTTGAATATCAGAGAGAATTGTATAACTATCTCCATAGGTAACTAATCCCATCGCAATACCAGCAACTTGAGCTTTAATCGGAACACCAGCTGCCATAAGTGCCATAGAACCTGCACAAATGGATGCTTGTGATGTGGATCCATTGGATTCCACAACTTCCGCAACGACACGAATTGCATATGGGAATTCATCTTCACTAGGTAATACTTGAGCTAAAGCACGCTCTCCTAAAGCACCATGACCAATTTCGCGACGTCCTGGAGATCCCATACGACCCGTTTCTCCTACAGAGAATGGAGGAAAATTGTAATGATGCATGAAACGTTTGGATTCGACCATGCTCAAATCATCAATGATTTGAGTGTCTCCCATCGCACCTAACGTTGCGATAGAAATGACTTGTGTTTCACCACGAGTAAACATAGCACTGCCATGAACTCGTGGAAGTAAATCAATTTGTGAATCTAAAGGACGAATTTCATCCACTTTACGTCCATCAGGACGGATTTTTTCAACAGAAACTAAACGACGCACTTCATCGTATACGATGTCATGACACACTTCTTTCACTTGCTTGATGGTTTTATCTTTTATCTTATCCGTGTCATACATGAACTGTTCAAAATGAGCGACAGCTTCAGCTTCAATTTCATCAATGGTGTTGTAACGAACAAGCTTTTCATTAATTGCAACCGCTTCACGAAGACGAGTTTCAAAGTGCATTTTAACTGTTGATACAATTTCTTCTGGAATAGTGTATAACGCTAATTCACGTTTTTCCTTACCCACTTGAGCTGCAATCTCTTCTTGAAACTCACACAGTTTAATAATAAACTCATGTCCAAAAAGCATTGCATCAAGCATGTCTTCTTCACTCACTTCTTTTGCGCCAGCTTCTACCATGTTAATGGCATTCTTGGTTCCCGCAACAATGAGTTCAATGTCTGATTTCTCTAATTCCGCAATCGTAGGATTAATGATGAGTTCTCCATTCACTCGTCCAACCACTACCCCCGCAATAGGCCCATTGAATGGAAGATCTGATACGGATAAGGCTAATGAAGAACCAAACATGGCAGCCATGGCTGGTGAGCAGTCATTATCCGCGGATAAAACCATATTCACAACTTGAACTTCATTACGATAGCCATCCGCAAATAAAGGACGGATAGGACGGTCAATTAAGCGTGATGTAAGAATCGCCGCTTCACTTGGACGACCTTCACGACGTAAAAATCCAC
>Ga0208242_100647_pt1 | contig 15866 bp, 15 predicted proteins | sample SubbioAug_CSW13A_FD_184825 | JGI IMG/M metagenome (GOLD analysis project Ga0208242, IMG submission 184825) | Serpentinite rock and fluid subsurface biosphere microbial communities from McLaughlin Reserve, California, USA - CR12Aug_CSW13A (SPAdes) | ecosystem: Environmental > Terrestrial > Deep... | reverse complement strand
GGCTGGCCAAGCACCCGCGATTCAACATGCACTTCACGCCGACCTCGGCATCGTGGCTGAACATGGTCGAGCGCTTCTTCCGCGACATCTCCGAAAACCGTCTGCGCCGCGGTGTGTTCACCAGCGTGCCCGAACTCGTCGCTGCTATCGATGAGTACGTCGCTCATCACAACACCAACCCCAAGCCGTTCATCTGGACCAAGAGCGCTCGCGATATCCTGCAGAAGGTCATTCGCGCCAATCGTCACTTAAGTTCCAAAAAGAATGGAACACTGCACTAGGTATCGCTTGGTGCCCCGGACCACCTCAGGCAACCTGCGCTCGTGCTTGGCCGCGAAGGCTTGCGCCTGTTTGGCGAAGAAGTCCAGCTTGTCGTAGACCGTCTGGGGGACGACCCTCCCTCAGTCTTGCCGAACCGGTAGTACGCTGGGTCCGGCGCCGGCACGGCGCCATTCGAACAGCCAGGCCTCGGGCGGCACAAGGGCGCCCGGTCGACGAAAGGCGCCAAGAGGCGAGTCAGCTCCTCAACTACGCCAAGGTTGCTCTTGAGTGGGATGGACGCCTTGCACAGGAGGCAGTGCAAGTTCGGCAGACCCGCCCCGAACGCGCCGAGCCGGCAGTCGACGCCAGGAGCAGCACCTGCCTTGGCCCGCCGCGCGTACTTCACCGCAATCGCGGGAGGCACGCCGCAATTGGCGCAGCGCGGGTTCTTGCAGAAGTTGATTTGCAACGGCCGCTTGGCACCGCGAAAGAACGCCTATTCCGAGTCCTGCGGAATCCGCGCCTTCGGGGATGCTGGAGGCGTGATTGGAGATACCAAGAAAACTGCCCCGTCAGTCGTTGAACTTACGGGGCTGTATGCCGAATCAGGCCCTGCTTTTCAACAGTTTAGCGAGGGGCTTGGCCCGAGGGAGCGCCTTTCTTTTGCCCGCTGCAACCAGCGCGTCAGATCACCACAGGCTCAGGTTCCAGCCGGATGCCGAAGCGCTCGTACACACTGGTCTGAATGGCTTTGGCCAGCGTCATCACCTCGCCTCCGGTGGCGCCACCCCGGTTCACCAGCACCAGCGCCTGGCGCTCAAACACCCCTGCGTTGCCTACGCTTTTGCCTTTCCAGCCACAAGCGTCAATGAGCCAGCCTGCCGCCAGCTTGATGCTGCCGTCGGGCATGGGGTAGTGCACCACCTTGGGGTCGCGCGCAATGATGTCGGCGCACTGCACCTCGTTCACCGTGGGGTTTTTGAAGAAGCTGCCGGCGTTGCCAATCACGGCCGGGTCGGGCAGCTTGGCTCGGCGTATGGCCACCACCCAGTCAAATATCTGGCGTGCGTCGGGCGCCGAAACGCCGGTCTCGGCCATCTTGCGCTCCAGATCCAGGTAGCCCAGCACGGGCTTCCAGGGTTTGGGCAACCAGAACCGCACCCGCGTGATGAGTGCCCGCCCGGCCAGCCCCAGGCCTTTTTCACCCGCCGGGGCGTGTTTGAACACCGAGTCACGGTAGCCAAAACCGCACTGCGCGGCGTCCAGCGAGAAGGCTTTCCCGGTGTACAGGTCGATGGCGTCCAGGGAATGAAAGCGGTCTTGCAGTTCCACACCGTACGCGCCGATGTTTTGCACCGGCGAGGCGCCCACCGAGCCGGGGATGAGCGCCAGGTTTTCCAACCCCGGCCAGCCCTGCTCCAGCGTCCAGGCCACAAAGGCGTGCCAGTTTTCACCCGCCCCGCCTTCCACCAGCCAGCCTTTGGCGGTTTCTTCCAACAGGCGGCGCCCGGCAATTTCAACCTTGAGCACCAGCGGCTTGACGTCGCCCGTGATCACCAGGTTGCTGCCACCCCCCAGCACAAACGGCGGAGCGGCGGCGGTGTCGGCAGCCCAGTCGGCGCTGGACATGAGTTGAAGCACCTCGGCCTCGGCGCGCAAGCGAGCCAGCCGCTGCGCACGGGCCACGATGCCGAAGGTGTTGTAGGGCTGGAGTGCCACGTTGTTCTCGACTAACATCCTCGGATTGTCTCACCCACGCTCTCTGGAATCCTCAACATGCCCTCTTTTGACACCGTTCTTGAAGCCGATTTTGTAGAAGTGAAAAATGCCGTCGAACAGGTGGCGCGCGAAATTGGCACGCGCTTCGACTTCAAGGGCACCAGCGCTGGCATTGAACTCAAAGACAAGGAGATCACGCTGTTTGGCGACGCCGACTTTCAACTGCAACAGGTCGAAGAAGTGCTGCGCAACAAACTGGCCAAACGCAGCGTGGACGTGCGCTTTCTGGACAAAGGCAAGGTCGAAAAAATCGGCGGCGACAAGGTCAAGCAGGTGGTCAAGGTGCGCAACGGCATAGCCACCGAAGACGGCAAGAAAATCCAGCAGGCCCTGAAGGCCAGCAAGCTGAAGGTGCAAGGCGCCATCCAGGGTGATGCGGTGCGCGTGACCGGCGCCAAACGCGACGACCTGCAGGCAGCCATGAATGTGATCAAAGCCGAATTGAAAGACCTGCCGCTGTCGTTCAACAACTTCAGGGATTGAGGCGCCCCGCACCGCGCTGCACGTGACCCACAGGGGGCGCCGTTGGCGGCCCGGCAAACCGGTTCCGCGCCGCCCTGACGCCCTGCACCTCATGCTGGCCCACCTGCTCCCTGCCCTGGTCCTTGCCCTCGCTGCCGGAGCTTCGTCAGCGCAGTCGGTGGCGTTGTCCGGCGTGGCGGGCTCAAAGGCCTTGGTGGTCATTGGTGCCGCAGCGCCGAAGTTCCTGAACCCGGGACAGACGCACCACGGTGTGAAACTGCTGAGTGTGCAAGGCGAAACCGCCGTGGTGGACGTGAGCGGCCAGCGCCAGACCCTGCGTGTGGGCGACGCACCGGTGAGCGTGGGCAAGCGCGCAAGCGACGCGGGTGCCCAGCGCATCGTGCTCACGGCCGACAGCCAGGGCCACTTCATGCCACCCGGCCAAATTAACGGCCGCGCCGTTCAGTTCATGGTGGACACCGGGGCCACGCTGGTCGTTTTGAGCGAGGCAGACGCCAAACGCATCCACCTGCCCTTCGAGCAGGGCCAGAAGGTCAGGGTCAGCACCGCCAACGGCGGCGCGGTAGGCCACCAGGTGCGGCTGGACTCGGTGAAAGTGGGCGACGCCCAGGTGTTTGGGGTCCCCGCCATCGTGCTGCCCCAGGCCATGCCCTATGTGCTGCTGGGCAACAGCTTTCTCACCCGCTTTCAGATGCAGCGCAGCAACGACCAGTTGACGCTGGAAAGAAGGTACTGACGCGATGCCCCGGGAGCCCGTTCAGTCGGCTCTGTGGCATTCTCGGTTCAAGCCTTTTGCGCAGCCGTCACCACAATTTCAATCTTCCAGGCCGGATCGGCCAGCGCGGCCTGCACCGTGGCACGCGGTGGGGCGGTGCCGGGTACCACCCAGGCGTCCCACACCGCGTTCATGGCGTTTATATCGCTGATGTCGCTCAGATAAATATGCGCACGCAAGATGCGTGACTTGTCGCTCCCGGCTTCCTGCAGGCGAGTCTGCACCTGGGCCAGGACATCTTGCGTCTGGCCAGCGATGTCGGTATCACCGCGCTCGGGCACCATGCCCGCCAGGTACACCACACCCTGAAACACCGCCGCTTCGCTGTACCGAGCGGCCACACCGTGGCGCACCAGGTCGTTGCTCATTTTTTTTCTCCCAGTTTGCTTTCTTTGCCCGCCAGCAAACGGTTGATGTTTTCAGCGTGGCGCCATACCAGCAACACCCCCATCACAGCCAGGCTCAGCACCATCACCCCGGGCGCGTTCCAGGCCACGCGGTCGCCAAACAAATAAAACGCTGGCGCAAACACCGCCGTGACGATAGAGGCCAGCGAGGAATAGCGAAAAAAGTACGCCACGATCACCCAGGTGAGCAGCGCAGACAGGCCCAGCCAAGGCTGAAAGCCGATGATGACGCCGGCCGCCGTGGCCACGCCCTTGCCGCCCTGAAAGCGGAAGAACACAGGAAACAGGTGCCCCAGAAACGCGGCCAAACCCACCAGCGCCACCGTGCCATCACCCAGGCCGTAGGGCTCGCCCCACCAGGCCACGGCTACCACGGGCAACCAGCCTTTGAACGCGTCCAGCACCAGCGTGACCACCGCCGCCACCTTGTTGCCCGAGCGCAGCACGTTGGTGGCGCCCGGGTTTTTGCTGCCGTAGGTGCGTGGGTCGTTCAGCCCCACCACGCGGCTGACCAGCACCGCAAACGACAGCGAGCCGATCAAATAAGCGGCCACCGTGGCCAACAGGGGGTATGCGGATTCCAAACAAAACTCCTCGAGGTGTGACGGCTGGTGGGTGCCAGCACTGCGGCTATTCTGCCAGCGCGCACTGCACCGGCTTGGCGCCCAGCGGGCCAGACAGCACCTCAGGGCGGATACCCACCAAAAAACCGCGCCGGCCACCGTTGATCCAGATCGCGGGCAAGGCCAGCACCGAGGCCTCCACCCACACCGCCATGCTGCGCCGGAGCCCAAAAGGCGAGGTACCGCCCACAAAATAGCCGCTGTGGCGGCTGGCCGCTTCGGGCTTGCAAGGCTCCACCGACTTGACCCCGATCTGGCGGGCCAGGTTTTTGGTGGACACGGTGCGGTTGCCGTGCATCAGCACCGCCAGCGGCTGCGCCCGCTCGTCTTGCATGATCAGGGTCTTGACCACCGCAAACGGATCCAGACCCAGCACCCTCGCGCTGTGCTGGGCACCGCCGTGCTCCAGGTAGTCGTACGTGTGTTCGGTGAACACCACGCCATGCGCCTTCAGCCAGGCGGTGGCGGGGGTTTCAGAGATACGGGTCTCCCCCCTGCGCCGTTTCACGGCTTCCCCCCTCTCTGGCGCGCTTTCAGCGCTGGGAGGGGGGACGGCACCTGCGGCCTGGCGAAGCCAGTTCCGCGGTGCCTCTGGACAACTCCCCCTCGTGCACGGCCTTGTGGTTTCATTGAGCTGGGTCGCGCAATTCCCACCGAATTTTGTCAATTTCGGCCAGCAGCGCAGGTGACAGTTCGGTGCCCCACGCGTCCAGGCATTCGTCCAGCTGGGTCAGCGACGTCACACCAATGATGGTGCTGGCCACGCGCCAGTTGCGGTAGCAAAAGGCCAGCGCCAGCTGCAATGGCGTGAGGCCATGGTCGCGCGCCAGCGTGTTGTAGCGCCGGGCAGCGTCCAGCGCCTCCGGGCGGCCCCAGCGCTGCTTGCGCATGGAGTCGTACAGCGACATGCGACCGGCATCACCCACGAGGCCGGTGGCGTCATACTTGCCCGTGAGCAAACCAAAGCCGAGTGGCGAATACGCCAGCAGCGACACACCCAGGCGGTGGCAGGTTTCGTCCAGGCCGTTCTCGTAGCTGCGGTTGATCAGGCAGTACGGGTTTTGCACCGTGTCCACCCGTGGCAATCCGTGCTGTTCGGCAAGGCGCACAAACTCGTGCACGCCGTAGGGCGTTTCGTTGGACAGGCCAATGGCCTTCACCTTGCCGGCCTTGACGAGTTCGGCCATGGCCTCCAATTGCTCGTGGATGGAGGCACAAGGCTTGTCTTTGCCGGGATCGAAATACAGTGCGCCAAACGCGGGGGTGTTGCGTGCTGGCCAGTGAATCTGGTAGAGGTCGATCACGTCGGTCTGCAGGCGGCGCAGGCTGCCCTCGCAGGCGTTGATGATTTCCGCCTTGGTAACCCCGGAGTTTTCGCCCCGGATCCAGGGCATGCCGCGCGATGGCCCGGCCACCTTGGTGGCCAACACCAGCTTGTCGCGTGCGCCAGGTGACTTGGCAAACCAGTTGCCCAAAATGGTTTCGGTCGAACCAAAGGTTTCGGCACGCGCCGGCACCGAGTACATCTCGGCGGCATCCAGAAAATTGACGCCACGCTCCAGCGATCGGTCCAGAATGCTGTGGGCATCGGCCTGTGCAACCTGTTCGCCAAAGGTCATGGTGCCCAGACAAACGGGCGTTACCTGCAGTGGACTGGAGCCAAGTGAAACAGTTTTCATGAAATTAGTTGTAAATAAAAGTATGTGATACTGGCTAAACGCGTGGACACGGTATAAGTTTAGGCTGCAATGGTCCAACGGGCTGGGCGCCGCCGCAAGACCCCAAACGCGCGGCCTTGCAGCGCACCATCCCCGACTGCGGCACTTTTTTCGCAACACTTCATCAGGAGCACTGAACATGCAACACAACAAAACCCAAATGCCCCGTGCCTTCACCGCTGCCATCATCGTGGCAGCCATCACCCTGACCGGCTGCGCCAACATGACGGAGACCCAGCAAGGCACCGCCAAGGGTGCTGCCATTGGCGCCGCCGCAGGTGCCCTGCTGGGTGTGGCCACGGGTGGCTCCAAGCGGGCCGGCACGGGAGCCGTGATTGGTGCGGGCGCCGGCGCGCTGGGCGGCTACATCTGGTCCCAAAAAATGCAGGAGCAGAAGGCGGCCATGGAACAAGCCACCGCCGGCACCGGCGTGGGCGTGACCCAGACCGCAGACAACCGCCTGAAGCTGGACATTCCGGCCGACATCTCGTTTGACGTGGGCCGCTCGGCCATCAAATCCAACCTGGCCGGTGTGCTCAACCAGTTCGCCAACACGCTGAACGCCAACCCGGTCACCAGCGTGGCCATCGTCGGACACACCGACAGCACCGGCAGCGACGCCGTGAACAACCCCCTGTCGCTGGACCGCGCCAACAGCGCCCGTGACTACCTGATTGCCCGTGGCGTGGCTGTGAACCGTTTCAGCACCGAAGGCCGTGGCTCTCGCGAACCCGTGGCCGACAACGGCACGGCTGAGGGCCGCGCCAAAAACCGCCGCGTTGAAATTTATGTAGCCGAACCGGCCGCCAAGTAAGCCGCCTCTTCGGGGCGCTAGCCCCGAAACCTGCACAGGGACGCGCCGTCAGGCCCGTCCCTGTTTTTCTTTGTAGCGCTGCTCTTCTTGCAGGCGCAACACACGCCGCTGCACCTTACCGGTAGTGGTCATGGGCAAAGCGTCCACAAATTCAATTTCTTTCGGGTATTCGTAGGGGGCCAGCTTGCCCTTCACATGGGCCTGCAGCTCGGCCTTCAAGCGCTGCACAAAAGCGGTGTCGCCCACCGCCCGGCCAGGCTGGGCGGCCAGGTATTCCTGCGCCAGCACCACATAGGCCTTCACCACCGCACCGCGCTCGGCATCGGGCTTGGGCACCGCCGCCGCGTTGGCCACGGCCGGGTGCTTCACCAGGCAGTTTTCGATTTCGCTGGGGCCAATGCGGTAGCCCGCGGCCTTGAACACATCGTCCGCACGACCCTGGTACCAGAGGTAGCCGTCAGCGTCGCGAACCGCCATGTCGCCGGTGCGGCACCAACTGCTGGCCGGGTCGCCGGTGTATTTGGCCCGGGTCGACGCTTCGTTTTTCCAGTAGCCCAGAAAAAAAATGGGGTCGGGCTGGCCATGCACATCCAGCCGGTGCACGGCCACGTCGCCCGGCACGCCCACCGGGCATTCGTTGCCGTCGTCGTCGATCACCGCCACCCGGTGGCCGGGGTAGCCCTTGCCCATGCTGCCGGCGCGCGCGGGCCACAAGCGCGCGCAATTGCCCACGATGTAGTTGATCTCGGTCTGGCCAAACATTTCATTGACCGTCACACCCAGTTGCTGCTGGCAGTAGGCAAACACCGCGTCGCCCACTGCCTCGCCCGCGCTCATCAGGCCCTCCAGTTGCAGTCGGTACCGGTCTCGCGGCGCAGGGAAGGCTTTCATCATGGCCTTGAGCGCCGTGGGAAAGAGAAAACTGTGCGTCACCCGGTGGCGCTCCAGCAACTCAAACGCCGTTTGCGGGCTGAAGCGACCGTTGTAACCCACGATGGGCCGGCCGAAATACAGCGTGGGCAACAGCGCATCCATCAACCCGCCGGTCCAGGCCCAATCGGCCGGCGACCAGAACACCGCGTCCGAGGGCTTCGCCGCATCAAACGGGTCGAAACCAAACCAGTTCTGGCTGCACACAAAACCAGTCAGGTTGCCAATGAGCGCGCGGTGCGGAATGAGCGCTCCCTTGGGGTTGCCGGTGGTGCCGCTGGTGTAAATCAGCACCGCGGCCTCATCGGCCATGGTGGAAACCAGCCGAAACTCGGCCGGTTCCTGGGCCAGCACCGCCGCCCAGTCCAGCGCGTTGCCCCGTTGCGCCTGCGCCTCCACCGCCAACACGGTGTGCAGCAGCGGGCAGTGGGCGCTCACCGCCTGCACGGCGGCCAGCGTGCTGGCATCGCAAATGGCGGCCACCGCTTCGCTGTCTTGCAAACGAAATTCAAGCGCCTCGGGCCCAAACAGTTGCGACAGCGGCATGCCCACCGCGCCCATTTGCAGCACGGCCATGTAAGCCACAGCGGTCTCAAAGCGCTGCGGCAGCACGATGGCCACCCGGTCACCGCGCTGCACGCCGAGCGCCGCCAGCGCGTTGGACAAACGGTTGGCCTGGTCCTGCAACTCGGCGTAGCTGTGGTGGCGGTCGGGCTGGTCAGGTGCACAGGCGATGACGGCGGTTTGCGCAGCTTGGGCAGCGTCGGCAGCCCAGCGCCGGGCGCACACCTCGGCCATGTTGAATCGCTCAGGCACCTGCCAGTGGAACTGCCTGTGCAAGGCGTCATACCCGTCGGCGGTGGCGGTGCCTGCGGCCTGGCGCCTGCGCGGGGCAGGTGCGGTTTTGCAGGCTTCGGTCTTGTCTCGGCGTTGACTCGGGCGCATGGCCTGTCTCCATCTCGTTCTCTATGATCCACTGAATGTACCAAGCCCTGAAAGCCTCGCGCAGCGAGTTCGTCCCGATTCGCAACCTCCACTATCACGTACGCGTCTGGGGTGAGCCCGACCCGGCCCGGGCACCGCTGGTGCTCGTGCACGGCTGGATGGACGTGTCCGCCTCCTGGCAGTTCATGGTGGATGCGCTGGCGCAAGAGCGCTGGATCGTTGCGCCCGACTGGCGGGGTTTTGGCCTGACCCGCGCTGAAGGCCCGGCACCCGACAGTTACTGGTTTCCCGACTACCTGGCCGACCTCGACGCCCTGCTGGACCACTATGCCCCGGAACAGCCGGTGGACCTGGTGGGCCACAGCATGGGCGGCAACGTGGTGATGGTTTACGCCGGCGCGAGGCCGCAGCGCATTCACCGACTGGTGAACCTGGAAGGCTTTGGCATGCCGGCCACCCAGCCTGCCCAGGCGCCTGGGCGCTACGCCCAATGGATGGATGAAGTGAAAGCGCTGCACCGTGGCCAACAGGCGCTGAAAGCCTATGACTCGCCGGACGCGGTAGCCCGCCGGCTCATGAAAACCAACCCGCGCCTGGCGCAAGACAAAGCCGACTGGCTGGCCCGCCAATGGGCCTCCCCCAACGCGCAGGGACAGTGGGAAATTTTGGGCGATGCCGCCCACAAGGTGGTGAGCGCCTACCTGTACCGGGTGGACGAGACGCTGGAAATGTACCGGCGCATCAGCGCACCGGTGCTGTCGGTGACCGCCAGCGACGACAGCCTGACCCAATGGTGGAAAGGCCGTTTCACCCTGGCCGAACACCACGAACGCCTGCGCGCCGTGCCGCGACTGGACAACGCGGTGGTGAACGACGCGGGCCACATGTTGCACCACGACCAGCCCCAGGTGCTGGCGCAAACCATCGAGCACTTTTTGGCCCGGGCTGACCTGACCTGAACCGCCTCCGGCGCATGGACCCCGGCAGACGGCGCCGCCCCTCGAGCACGCCGCGCTGGGCTTGGCGCAACCGCAGGCCAGACGTGAGAAAATCGCGCTTTCGGCCCGACGCAGCACGCGCCACCCGCACCGGGTGGTGCAGCGCCGGACGCCCCTTTTTTTCAGCACACCACAACATCGAAGGATCCCCCATGGAAGCCGAACGCAGCAACGCCATCCGAAGCCAACTCGAAGACTTGACCACCCGCGTGGTCGAGTTACGGAGGTATCTTTGACTACGATGCCAAAGCATCGAAACTGAAAGAAGTCGAATCGGCGCTCGAAGACCCGACGGTCTGGAACGACCCCAAGCGCGCCCAGGACCTGGGCCGCGAGAAAAAGTCGCTGGAAGACGTGGTGCTGGTGCTGGACCGCCTGACGAGCGAACTGGCCGACAACACCGAATTGTTCGAGATGTCGAGCGAAGACGGCGACGACGCTGGCCTGTTGACCATTGAAGGTGAAGCCGCCAAGGTGGCCGCCGAGGTGGAAAAACTCGAATTCCGCCGCATGTTCAGCAACCCGGCCGATCCGTTGAACTGCTTCCTGGACATCCAGGCCGGCGCGGGTGGCACCGAGGCCTGCGACTGGGCCAGCATGCTGTTGCGCCAGTACCTGCGCTACGCCGAGCGCAAGGGCTTCAAGACCACGATTGAAGACGAAACCGCCGGCGACACCGCCGGCATCAAGGGCGCCACCATCAAGATCGAAGGCGAGTACGCCTTTGGCCTGCTGCGCACCGAAACCGGCGTGCACCGCCTGGTGCGCAAGAGCCCGTTTGACTCGTCGGGCGGGCGCCACACGTCGTTTGCGTCGGTGTTTGTCTACCCGGAAATCGATGATTCGATCGAAATCAACATCAACCCGGCCGATGTGCGCACCGACACCTACCGCGCGTCTGGTGCCGGTGGTCAGCACATCAACAAGACCGACTCGGCCGTGCGCCTGACGCACATTCCCACCGGTATCGTGGTGCAGTGCCAGGACGGCCGCAGCCAGCACGGCAACCGCGACGTCGCCTGGAAGCGCCTGCGCTCCAAGCTCTACGACTTTGAACTGCGCAAGCAGCAAGAAGAGCAGCAAAAGCTGGAAGACACCAAGACCGACGTGGGTTGGGGCCACCAGATTCGCAGCTACGTGCTGGACAACAGCCGCATCAAAGACCTGCGCACCAACGTCGAAATTTCGGCCACCCAAAAAGTGCTGGATGGCGACCTGGACGCCTTCATTGAAGCCTCGCTGAAGCAAGGCGTCTAATGGTTTCTGCACAGATCTTCGAGATGGACGGCTCCATGATCGACACCAATCAATCGGACCAGCATCACTGGGTCGCGTTGACGCGCCGCCTGCTGCCGGACATTGAAGCCACCCGACGGGCAGCCGGCTTTTGCAGCTCAAACCCGACCGACGAAATGGACGGGTTCCGCATGTGCTGGCCCGTCCCGCCGAAGACCACGTCCTGATCACATCCCGTTTCCTGGAGACCCACCATGTCCCTTCTGCGTGAGGCCAATGGCCCAACCACGGTGGTCCGCCGCGAAGACTACGCCGCCCCCGCCTACTGGATCGACACCGTCGAGCTGAGTTTTGACCTGGACCCGGCCAAAACCCGGGTGCTGAACAAAATGCGCCTGCGCCGCAACCCCGACGTGGCCGCCCAAGCGCTGCGCCTGGACGGTGAAGAGCTGAACCTGGCCCGCGTGCTGGTCAACGGCGCCGGCTGCTCGTTCAAGATGGACGGCAACCAACTGGTACTGGAAAACCTGCCCGAAGGCGATGCGCCCTTTGACCTGGAAATTTTCACCACCTGCACGCCCGACAAAAACACGCAGCTGATGGGCTTGTACGTGAGCCAGGGCACGTTTTTCACCCAGTGCGAAGCCGAGGGCTTTCGCCGCATCACGTATTTCCTGGACCGCCCCGACGTGATGGCCAGCTACACCGTGACGCTGCGGGCCGACAAAAAACGCTACCCGGTGCTGCTGTCCAACGGCAACCTGGTGGAAGAAGGCACCCTGCCCGACGGCCGCCACTTCGCCAAGTGGGTCGATCCGCACAAAAAGCCCTGCTACCTGTTTGCCCTGGTGGCCGGCCAGTTGGTGGTGCGCGAACAGCGCATCACCTCGCGCAGCGGCACCAACCACCTGCTGCAAGTGTACGTGCGCCCGGGCGACATGGACAAGACCGAGCACGCCATGAACTCACTGATCGCCAGCGTGGTGTGGGACGAAGCCCGCTTCGGCCTGCCGCTCGATCTGGAACGCTTCATGATCGTCGCCACGTCCGACTTCAACATGGGCGCGATGGAGAACAAGGGTCTCAACATCTTCAACACCAAGTACGTGCTGGCCAACAGCGCCACCGCCACCGACACCGACTTCGCCAACATCGAGTCGGTGGTGGGCCACGAGTACTTCCACAACTGGACCGGCAACCGCATCACCTGCCGCGACTGGTTCCAGCTCAGCCTGAAAGAAGGCCTGACCGTCTTCCGCGACCAGGAATTCAGCATGGACCTGTGCGCCGAACCCTCGGCGCGCGCGGTCAAGCGCATTGAAGACGTGCGCGTGTTGCGCACCGCCCAGTTTCCCGAAGACGCCGGCCCCATGGCCCACCCGGTACGACCGGACCAGTACGTCGAAATCAACAATTTCTACACCGTCACCATCTACGAAAAAGGTGCCGAGGTGGTGCGCATGATGCAGACCCTGGTGGGGCGTGCCGGTTTCGCAGCCGGCATGAAGCTCTACTTTGCCCGCCACGACGGCCAAGCCGTGACCTGCGACGACTTCGCCCAGGCCATGGCCGATGCCAACCCGCAGTCGGACCTGGCGCGGCTGCTGCCCCAGTTCAAGCGCTGGTACAGCCAAGCCGGTACACCCCACCTGCGTGCCGAGGGCGTTTTTGACACCGCCGCGCGCAGCTACACGCTCACGTTCACGCAGCGCTGCGATCCCTCGCCCGGTCAGCCGGCCAAACAGCCGTTTGTCATTCCCGTGGCCTTGGGCCTGCTGGACGCCAGCGGCACCGAACTGCCCCTGCAACTGGCCCACTGGAACCAGCCCGAGGCCGGCACCCGCACCTTTGTGCTGACCGAGGCCAGCGAGACCTTCACCTTTGTGAACGTCGACAGCGAGCCGATGCCCTCCATCTTGCGCGGCTTCTCGGCCCCGGTGGTACTGGAGATGGACTACACCGACGTCCAATTGCTGGGACTGCTGGCGTTCGATACCGACTCCTTCAACCGCTGGGAAGCCGGTCAGCGCCTGGCCCTGCGCCGTGCCCTGCACGCCATCAAGGCACAAGGCCCGGTGCCACAAGACCCGCTGGACGCGGCCTACCTCGCCGCCATGCGCGCCGTGTTGCGCCACCCGGCGCTGGACGCAGCGTTCAAAGAACTCGTGCTCACCCTGCCCAGCGAAACCTACATTGCCGAACAACTGGACGTGGTGGACCCTCAGCGCATCCACGCCGTGCGCGAAGCCATGCGCGAACAGCTTGCGCATGCCCTGCACGACGACTGGATCTGGGCGTTTGAAGCCCACAAAGACAACGGCGCCTACCGCCCCGACCCGCTGGGCACCGGCCGCCGTGCGCTGGCGGGCCTGGCGCTCACCATGCTCTGCCTGGCAGCACGCAGCAACGGCAACCCGGTGTGGCCCGGCAAGGCCTACCAACGCTTCAAAGACGCGTGCAACATGACCGACCGGTTCAACGCGCTGTCGGCCTTGGTCGTGAGCGGCCAGGCGCTGGCACCCGACGCGCTGAGCCGCTTCCACAGCATGTTCCGTGGTGAAGCGCTGGTGATCGACAAGTGGTTTGCCCTGCAAGCCGGCGCGCCAGACCGGGGAGGCAACGTGTTGCCCACCGTGCGCCAACTGCTGGCCCACCCCGACTTCAACCTGCGAAACCCCAACCGCGCCCGCAGCGTCATCTTCAGCTACTGCAGCGCCAACCCGGGTGGTTTTCACCGCGCCGATGCGGCGGGTTATGTGTTCTGGAGCGAGCGCGTCATTGAGCTTGACGGCTTCAACCCGCAGGTTGCCGCGCGCTTGGCCCGAGCGCTCGACCGCTGGAAAAAGCTCGCCGAACCCTACCGCAGCGCCGCACGCGAGGCCATTGCCCGCGTGGCGGCCAAGCCCGACCTGAGCAACGACGTGCGCGAAGTCGTCACGCGCTCGCTGGCCGACTGAACACCATTTGCGGCTCGCGAGACGCTGCCAACAGCTTTCACAAAAACCCGAACACCATGTCCAAACGCATCTCCCTCACCCGCTACCTGGTCGAACAACAGCGCGTCGACGGCCACATCCCCGGCGACCTGCGCCTGCTGCTCGAAGTGGTCGCACGGGCCTGCAAAAACATCAGCCAGGCCGTCAACAAAGGCGACCTGGGCGACGTTCTGGGTGCGGCCACCACCGAAAACGTGCAAGGCGAGATGCAAAAGCAACTCGACATCATTGCCAACGAAGTGCTGATCGAAGCCAACGAATGGGGCGGTCACCTCGCTGCCATGGCCAGTGAAGAAATGGAAGGCATCTACGTGGTACCAAACCGCTTCCCCCAAGGCGAATACCTGCTCATGTTCGACCCGCTGGACGGCTCGTCCAACATTGACGTCAACGTGTCCATCGGCACCATCTTCTCGGTGCTGAAAAAGGGCAACGACAACCCCAACACCATCGAACCCGTCAACGAAAAAGATTTCCTGCAACCAGGTCGCCAGCAAGTGGCTGCTGGCTACTGTGTTTATGGGCCGCAAACTACCCTGGTACTCACGGTGGGCGATGGAGTGGCCATGTTCACCCTCGACCGTGAACAAGGCTCGTTCGTGCTGACCAAAGAACACGTGCAAATTCCGGCAGATACAAAAGAATTTGCCATCAACATGAGCAACATGCGCCACTGGGACGAACCCGTGAAACGCTATGTGGACGAATGCCTGGCCGGCAAAGAAGGCCCACGCGGCAAAGACTTCAACATGCGCTGGGTGGCCAGCATGGTGGCCGACGTGCACCGCATTCTCACCCGTGGCGGCGTCTTCATGTACCCCTGGGACAAGCGCGAACCCGAAAAAGCCGGCAAGCTGCGCCTGATGTACGAAGCCAACCCCATGAGTTGGCTGGTGGAGCAAGCCGGCGGCGCAGCCACCAATGGCCGCCAACGCATCCTTGACATTCAGCCAACAAAACTTCACGAACGAGTCAGTGTGGTTTTGGGATCAAAGAACGAAGTCGACCGGATCACCAGCTACCACAGCACGCTATAATCCAAGGCGTTGCCGGTGTAGCTCAGTCGGTAGAGCAGCTCATTCGTAATGAGAAGGTCGGGTGTTCGATTCATCTCTCCGGCACCACGTAGATAAAGGAAAGCCCGCTATGAAGTTCATAGCGGGCTTTTTCATTTGGCGTTCGATGTAAGGGCGGATGTAAGACGATTTCGGAGATGCAACGTGAATGTTGCAGGCATCACCGAGATGCGTGACGCAACAGAGGTAGTACAGCCGTACACATAACCTTGAGACACGCCACAGAAGAACTTAACTTTTGACCTGCCCCCGAATTTGAACAGGTGCTCTCGATCCAATGCTGGCATAGGCTGACGCGGATTCGATGCCTGGAAGCAGCCGTTCGCCGTTTGAATCCAGTGGTTGCTAGTTAAGGACGTGCGAAGCACGCTGTAGGCTATGCGTTAGAACGAGTTAGGCCGCGCCGCCATAGTGGTAGGACCGATGACAGTTAGGACACACCGCAATTGCGTTCTCGACGCTATCCGCACCGCCCTGTGACAGCCGCACTCGATGATGGACTTCAAGATATGGTGTGCCGTCAGTTAGGCGGAAGAAGGGGGCCCCCTGATTGCACTGTTCGCAAACGCCGCTGGCTCGACGCAATACAAACACAACCACGTCTGGATTTCTGACATACGCGTGCGTGCTGACCTCGACGCGACGAGGACGCGTCTTTGCGGCCAAAAGCCTTGCCCAAAGCACTTCATCGCTTAGACTGTTGGCGCCGCTTGAATATTGCCCCACCCTGCCGATCCAATATTGACCCAGGGCGGACTGCTGAATTTTCTTTCAGCAATTGTGGATAAGTGTAGCGATTGGCCCTTTCATAACGGTTCGTCAGGC
>Ga0208242_100646_pt1 | contig 15911 bp, 13 predicted proteins | sample SubbioAug_CSW13A_FD_184825 | JGI IMG/M metagenome (GOLD analysis project Ga0208242, IMG submission 184825) | Serpentinite rock and fluid subsurface biosphere microbial communities from McLaughlin Reserve, California, USA - CR12Aug_CSW13A (SPAdes) | ecosystem: Environmental > Terrestrial > Deep... | reverse complement strand
AACGCGACATCCATGGAGATTGATGGCCTGGATTTCACATGTGCAGGATGCGCTGGTTTTGCACATTACTCAAGGGTCGGTATGCAAAACACATTACCCATGATAAGTCCGCCTTATCATGCCTCTTGACCAAAGCGCGGGACACGCCCAGTCTGGCCGCATCTCGCAGCCTACAGGCCCAGAGTTAACATCACCGCAGGCCACAGATCGCATGACCAGCCTCGCCCTGCCCGCCTATGCCCGGCTGTCCAAGGCCGATGACGAGGCCCTGACCGAACTTTACCGGCGGGGAACGCCGGCCAATACGCTGCGGGCCTGGGAACGGGACCTGGCCTATATCTCGGCCTGGAAGATGGCCGCCTTCGGCCAGCCGCTGACCTGGCCCGAGGAGGAGAAGGTCGCGCTGCGCTTCATCCTTGACCATGCGCAGGACCTGACCGACCGGCCCGGCCCGGCGCGGGACACGGCGCTGGAGCTGATCGCCATCGGCCTGCGGGTGGCGCTGACCTGCCCGGCTCCGGCGACGCTGGACCGCCGCATCGCCTCGTGGCAGGCCTTCCACCGAATGCGCAACCTGGTCTCGCCCTTCGCCGCGCCGCTGGTCCAGCAGGCCCGGCAAAGGGCGCGGCGGGCCAATGCACGGCCGCGGGTGCCGAAGTCGCCCAAGCCGGTGACGCGCGAGATCCTGGATCGGCTGCTGGCCACCTGCGACGACAGCACGCGTGGCATCAGGGACCGCGCCATGCTGATGCTTGCCTTTGCCAGCGGCGGGCGGCGGCGGTCGGAGGTGGCCGCGCTGAACGTCGAGGACATCGGGCGGGAGGAGTTTCCGGCCCGGGGACTGCTTTGGATCCGGCTGCTGGAAACCAAGACCACCCGGAAGGATCAGGCGCCGAAGCTGCCGCTGAAGGGGCGCGCGGCGCGGGCCGTCGTGCATTGGCTGGAGGTGACGGGGCTGACCCAGGGTCCGCTGTTCCGCCCGGTCAGCAAGGCCGACCGCCCCCTGCCCCGCCGTCTGGCCCCGGATGCGCTGCGCACGATCCTGCGGCACCGGCTGCGGCTCGCCGAGCTGCCCGAGGATTTCGCGACCCCGCACGGCCTGCGCGCCGGCTTCCTGACCCAGGCCGCGCTGGATGGCGCACCGCTGGCGGCGGCGATGCAGCTGAGCCTGCACCGGTCGGCCGTGCAGGCTCAGAAATACTATGCCGATGTCGAGATCAGCGAGAACCCGGCGGCGGACCTGCTGGGCGACTGAGCGGCAAAACCTTCCCCGCGGGGAAGATTCTGCGGTCAGTCGAGTTGGTCCAGCATCAGGCGGACCGCCTGTTCCAGCCGCCGCCGGTCGATGGTCGTGAAGTCGCGGTCAAGCTGGATTTCCAGCTTGCCGACGGCGGCCACGCATTTGCCGCGACCGTCCTTGCGGTCGAACTGGAAGCTGGTCTTGGCCTTGGCAGGCGTGGCCGAGCGCGGGGTGGACGGCTTGGGCGGGGCGGCTTCGGCCTCCTCTCCCTCGCCCGCAAAGCGGCGCAGGATCGCAAGCTCATCGGCGACCGTCCGGGTCTCCCAGCCCTTGAGCTCGGCCCGGATCTGCGGGGCGAGGCCCTCGACCTCCTCCAGCCTGCGGGCCAGCGCGAGGCCAAGCGCGCGGGGGATGTCCTGCGGATAGAGCAGGTCGTCGCCCAGCCGATCGACCACGGCCATGAAGGTGCGGATGTAGCTGCGCTTCTGATAGCCCGCCGATTTGAACAGGATCGCCACCGCCTTTTCCGGGTCGTCCACCTTGGTCCCAGGATCGCGGGCATAGTCGAGCGCGAGCATCGCCATCTCGGCAAAGGAGATGTCCTTCCGCACCAGGTTCTCGTCCACCATCTTGCGGTAGAGCGCCTCGAGGTCGTCGCCGGGCTGGCTGACCGCCGCCGGGATGCGGCCGAAGCGGTCGGCATCGCCGGTCTCCGCCAGAAGCTCGCGATAGGCCGAGAGACGGCGATAGCCCTGGATCAGCTCGAACCGGCCATCGGCGCGGGCTTCCAGCCGGATCGGGTTCGACAGGCCCAGATCGGTGATCGAGGCCTTGAGCTCGGCCAGCTCGAAGTCCGGCCCCTTCTTGCGGTCGCGGACCAGCTTGACCGTCTCGATCAGGTCAAGCGGGACCAGTTCGACGACCAGCCCCAGCCGCTTGAGCCGGACATGTTCATGCGCCAGCGCGTCATTCTCGGCGCGGATCTGCGCCTCGATCTCTTGCCGCTCACGCGTGGAGGTGACGGTCTCGGCGATCGCCGTCGCCATCGGGCCGCGGCGGGCGGGCGGCTCGGAAACCTTCCCCGCGGGGAAGGTTTCGTCCGGGAGGGCGACCGCCTCGTCAGGCAGGTCGATGTCGAACATGCGGCGCTTCTTGGTCATGGCGGCCCCCTTCAGATCTTGTCCCAGGCGGCGAGGATGGAGCCGCGGAATTCCTCATAGGCGCGGTCGAAACTGGCCCTGGCCCGGCGCCAGGTTTCCCGGGTCATCTCGCGATAGTCGATCTCGTAGACCGATGAGAGGAAGCGGCCGGACTGTTCGACGGCGCGCGTCATCTCGATCGGGTGTTCGGCAACATGTGGGCCGAAAACCTTGCGGAAGGCTTCGAACATCGCGCGATGCAGGTCGTTGCCTGGCTCGTACCTGGTCATCAGGAAGCGGATGTCGGCAAAGGCCTTGGGCAGCGAAACCTTCCCCGCGGGGAAGGTCGGACCGAAGCCGGAGAGATCCTCGAGCGCCTCGGAGAGCTGGCCGATGAAGCTGGTGGTGGAGTCGTATTCCCAATAGCCGGGGCCGGAGGGGATATAGAGCATGTCGGCCGCGAAGACCGCGTTCATCGACTGGTAGCCGATGGCGGGCGGGCAGTCGAAGAGGATCAGGTCGTAGTCGTCGTCGCCAAGGCCGTCGAGATAGCGGGAGACCGCGGCGAAGAAGGACCACTCCGGGTTCAGGTGGCGGTACTGGGCGGAGGCGAACTCGACAAAGGCGGCGTTGGCGCAGGAGGGAACGATGTCGATGGTCGACCAGGCGGTCGGCTTGATGAAGTCGCCGTGGCGCAGCTCACCGAGGCCAAGATCGCGGATCGAGCCGGGGATCTGGCGGCGGGGCAGGGCGGTGCCGCTGGCGGCGCCGGTGGTGGCGGCGTTCATCCGGTCAGTCTCACGGATGAGGTCGCGGGCCATGATGCCCCAGACGGTGTAATCCTCGGCCACGTCGGTGAGGCCCATGGAGTGGGAGAGCGTGGCCTGCGGGTCGAAGTCGACGAGGAGGACACGGTAGCCGTCAAGGGCCGCGGCATGGGCGAAGTGGAGCGCGACGGTCGATTTGCCGGCGCCGCCCTTGAAGTTGGCGACCGCCGCCCGGAAGGCGCGCTTCCCCGCGGGGCGGGCGGGCATCAGGGTCTTGCGGTTGATCTTCATCTTGCGGCGGAGTTCGTTGATCTCGTCCAGCGAGAACCAGCGCTGACGGCCGTCGGGTTCGACTTCCCCGCCGGGAAGGTCCGGCTCGGCGGCGAGGCGGCCGCGGAAGGTGGACTGGTTGATCTGGAAGATCAGCTCGGCCACCTCCCAGGACGAGAAGCGGCGGAGGGTCTTCTGGCTTTCCGGGCTGAAGGTCTGCTGGCGGATCCAGCTTTGCATCTTCAGCGACTGGGCCTGCAGCCGGGCCAGATCTTCATGGGTATACATGCGCGCCTCGTTGGGACGTAAATTCCTGTCTGTTTCCCAATTACGCCGAATTTGCCAGAAAGGCAAAAGCGAAGTTATGATGCCGGCAAACCTTCCCCGCGGGGAAGATTCCGCCTGGAAAGGGCACGAATCGGTCTGGTGGGGCAGGGGCGGGCAGAACGGGCGCATTTGGGGGACATGACGGAGGTCCCCACCGCATATTGGGGGACAAATCGCGCCTATTAGGGGACAGCCTGGATGGCCCCCCAATACCATTGATACCCATTCTTCGAGAATGGATTGGGGTCGAGATCGGGCCAGGATGCGGTCGCGCTTGACAGAATCGGAAATCTGGACGCAAATCGTCATTGTGCAGCGAAGAGCGTTGTGAACAGTGCGCTCGGGTAAGAGACCGTTCACGGTCCGGATGATACAGGCAAAGGCCCAGACCGCAGCGGGACTGGTGCAGGACAGGAGACGATCATGCAGCTTCCCCGGCCCGTCGGGCGCGAGGCCGCATCGCGGAAATACGACATCCTGTCGGCGCTCATGGCTTTTGCCCTGTCGAAGGACAAGCATGTGCAGCGGCAAGTGCTGCGGGTGATGGCGCTGATCACCACGCGCTACAACTGGCAGCGCGACGAGCTGACGATGGGGCAGGGGGAGATCGCCCGGCTCTGGTCGGTGGATGACCGCACGGTCAAGCGCGAGATGGCGCGGCTGCGGGCGCAGGGGTGGCTGGTGCTGAAACGGCAGGGGGCGCGGGGGCGGGTCAGCGTCTATGGCATGGACCTGAACCGGATGCTGGAGGACACGCGTCCGGCCTGGCCGCTGATCGGCGAGGATTTCGTCGCGCGGCTGGACCCGGCCGAAGCGGCAGGGGCGGGGCAGGGGGCCTCGAACGTGGTGCCGCTGCGCGCGGTGCCTGCGCCCCGCGAGGATGGGTCGGTCTGGGCGGCGGCGCAGGCCGCGCTTCACAGCGAGGATGCGGCGACCTATGGCGCGTGGTTCCACGCCCTGACCGATGCGGGCGTGGAGGACAACTGCCTGACGCTGGCGGCACCGACGCGGTTTCATGCAACCTATGTCAGCACCAACCTCAAGGAGCGCCTGCTGGCCGCCCTGCGCCGGCAGGAGCCCAGCCTGCGCGAGGTGCGGATCCTTGGCTGAGGCGGGTGGTCAGCGCGGCTCGGCGGCCAGACGCTCGGCCACGACCTCGTTCACGATGAGAACGGTGGGGCGCAAGAGCTTGAGCGCGGCGCGGATCACGGTCAGCTTGTGCCAGCCGCCCGAGGCCAGCACGATCTGCCGGGTGCCGCGCAGCGACAGCGGATCCACGGCAAGGACGCGCTTGTTCACCGGATGGTCGATGATGTTGCCCTCGGCGTCGATGAAGTGGCAGAGGAGGTCACCCACGGCCCCGGCAACTTCGAGCGAGGCGATCTCCTCGCGGGTCAGCAGGCCGTATTCGGAAAAGACCGAATGGGGTGTCAGGTCGCCGACCGAGAGGACCGCCATGTCCAGCGACTTTGCCCGGGTGAAGACCTCGGCGATGCCGGGATGGGCGATCAGCGCCTCGCGGGTGCGTTCGTCGGGGGCATAGACGGGCGCGGCCAGCATGTAGCATTCGGCGGAAAGCCGGTCGGCCACGCGCCAGGCGAATTCCGAGGGGTTGATCGCACTGACGCGGGTCAGGCCGCCCAGCATCGACAGGACCTTGACCCCGTCATCGGGGCGCGGCTCGATCGCCGGGACGCCGGAGGTCAGTGTCTTGCCCCAGCCAAGACCCACGGTCATGTTCGCCGTGACGGCCTGCGACATGTAGGCGCCGACCTCGGCCCCGATGATCTCGCGCAGGCGGTTCGGGTCCTGGGGTTCGGGGACGACGATGGCGCGGGTCAGGCTCCAGCGGCTTTCAAGCTCGCGCTCAAGCTCCACGCAGCGGGACATGCGGGTGGTGACGCGGATCTGGACGGTGCCGTCCTGACGCGCGGCGGCAAGGATGCGCAGCACGCGGGAGCGGTTCATGCCGACGAGGTTCGCCACCTCGTCCTGGGTCATGCCCTCGACGTAGTAGAGCCAGGCGATCCGGGTTTTCACATCGTCATTCACGTCAGACGCCGTCAATCCAATCTCCATGTGCAAGAACTGGTCCGGCGGACCGGACAATTGTTGCAGCATGAAAGTTTATGTGATGCGCCGCAAGGGCGCTCAGGCAGCCTTGACCGAACAGGCGCGCATGAAGGCCAGGGTTTCGGGCAGAGAGACGACACCGGCCTGGCTGCCAAGCCCGGTCGCGTTGAGCGCCGAGGACGCCTGCGCGAGGCGGACCGAATCCTGCGGGCTGAACCCGTTGAGAAGGCCGGTGGCGAAGCCCGCGTTGAACACGTCGCCGCAGCCGCAGGTGCAGCGGACATCGACGGCGAAGGCCGGGATGCGGAAGGTCAGCCCGGTGCGGTCGCGGTAATAGGCTCCGTCGCCGCCAAGGGTGAAGATGCAGGCCCCCGCGCCACGGTCCATGAAGAAGGTGGCCATGGCGTCGAGGTCGGTCAGGCCGGTCAGGGCCTGGGCTTCCTCGACCGAGGGGATGAAATAGTCGGTATGGGGCAGGACCGCGTCGACATCGGGCAGGTCGGCGGGGGAGCCGGCGAAGATGTCGACGGTGGTGATGCAGCCGCGCGCCTTGGCATGGGCCATCAGCGCGGCATTCGGCGCGCCGTCCATCGCGTCCATCAGGCCGACGCCGCCAAGGTGGAAGACCCGGGTGTCGGTGACCTTGTCATAGTCCGCGGGCGGGACCACGAAATGCCCGGTCGCGCCCTTGACGTGCAGGGCAGGGCGCGAGCCGTCCTTGCGGGTCAGCACGATGGAGGAGGAAGTCGGGACCCCTTCAAGCCGTTGCAGGCCCGAGGTGTCGATGCCGAAGCTCTCAAGCCGCGAGACGGCCCAGTCGCCCATCATGTCGCGGCCGTAACCGCCCACGGCCAGGGTCTTGAGGCCGAGTTTCGCGCCGACGATGGCTGCGGTGCCTGCGGCGCCCGAGACGGCCAGCGTCAGGTCGTCGATGAAGACGGTGCCGCCGCCGGGCGGGATCTCGGAGACCGGCCACCCCAGGCAGTCGAAGGTGTAGAACCCGACCGAGACGTAATCATAGCGCATGGCAACCTCCCCCATTGCGGGCAGGATGATGAACATTTGCTGTGTTGTCAACATTAATGTGCAGTTCGGGTCAGCGAGAACGGACCGGATTCCGTTGGGCGGCCCGAAGTCCCTCGCGTGCGCAGGCAGTTGGAGGCGGGCGCTTTCCATGATGGTGCAGAATGTTGTTGCGCAAAAGTAAAAGCTATGCGCAGATTGTGCAACGCTGCGACGGAGGCTGACGTGAAGGCTGCAATACTCCATGCCCCGAATCGGATGCTGCTGGATGATGCGGCCGATCCCGTGACCGAAGCCGGAGACCTGGTTCTGCGGGTGAAGGCGGCAACGATCTGCGGCACCGACATCCGGGTGTTCCGCGGCAGGAAGACCGCAGGGATCCGCTATCCCTCGATCATCGGGCACGAATTCTCGGGTGAGATCGTGGCAGTGGACGGCGCGTCCCCCTTCACGGCGGGACAGCGGGTCGGGGTCTGCCCGGCGATCCCCTGCGGTCACTGCGCGCAATGCCAGCGCGGGCGCGAGAACCTGTGCCCGGATCTTCAGGCCATCGGCTATGAGATCGACGGGGCCTTTGCCGAGCTGATCCGCATCCCGGCGCGGGCGGTGGAACTGGGGAACGTGCACCTGCTGCCCGACCATGTGAGCCACGAGGAAGCGGCGCTGGTGGAGCCGCTGGCCTGCGTGCTGAACGGGCAGAACAAGGTCGGGCTGCGGCAGGGGGATTCGGTGGTAATCCTGGGCGCGGGGCCGATCGGGACGCTGCACGTGAAGCTTGCCCGGCTGCGGGGCGCGGGGCGGGTGATCGTGTCGGAGCCGAATGCCGCGCGGCGCGAGGCGGCACTGGCAGCGGGCGCGGATGTGGTGCTTGACCCCAATGCGGGCGATCTGCGGGCGGCGGTCCGGGCAGAGACGCGCGGGCTTGGCGCGGATGTCGTGATCTGCGCCATCGGCATCCCGGCGCTGGCGAGCCAGGCGGTGGGGCTTGCGGCGAAGGGCGGGAGGGTGAGCCTGTTCGCGGGGTTCTCCAACGGCGAGACGGGGAACCTCGACGTCAACGCCATCCATTACGAGGAGCTGCACCTGACCGGGGCCTTCGGCCTTTCGCGTCGGGATTACGAGGATGCGCTGCACATGATCGCCGACGGCCGGATCAAGGTGCGGGACATGATCACGCATCGCTATGGCCTGAACGAGATGGATGCCGCATTCTCGATGGCGGAAAGCGGGGCGGCCATGAAGGTGGCGATAGCCGGTGGCTGAGGAATTCGACGTCATCATCCTGGGGGCCGGGATCAACGGCTGCGGGACCTTCCGCGACCTTGCGTTGCAGGGCGTGAAGGTCTTGCTGCTGGAGCGGGGGGACATCTGCCAAGGCGCCTCGGCGGCTTCGTCCCGGTTGATGCATGGCGGGCTGAAATATCTGGAGACGGGCGAGTTCCGGCTGGTGCGTGAGGCGCTGGTGGAGCGCAACATGCTTCTGGCGACCGCGGCGCATTATGTGCAGCCCTTGGAATGTGTCGTGCCGGTGCGGTCGGTCTGGGGCGGGATCGCGGGGTCGGTCTTGCGGTTCCTGGGGGTCCAGTCCAGGCTGAACGACCGGGGCTTCCTGATCACCGCGCTGGGGTTGCGGCTTTACGATCTGTATGGCCGCGCCCTGCAGACGATGCCGGGGTCGCGGATGCTGCGGCGGAAGGGCCTGCGGCAGGCGATGCCGGAGCTGGCGCCGGGGATCACCGGGGCAGGCGTCTATCACGAGGGCCATATCACCCATGCCGAGCGGCTGGGGCTGGAGCTGGTGCTGGACGGCGAGGCGGCGAACCCTGCCGCGCGGGCCGAGACGCATGTGGACCTGCTGGGCTGCGAGGCGGGTGTCCTGCGCTGGCAGCGGGCCTCGGGCGCGGTGCATGAGGCGCGGGCGCGGGTGATCGTCAACGCGGGCGGGGCGTGGATCGATGCGGTGAACGCCCGGCTGGGGATCGAGAGCCGGTTGATGGGGGGCAGTCGCGGCTCGCATCTGGTGGTGGAGAACCCGGCGCTGCTGCGCGCCCTGGGCGGGCGGATGGTCTATTTCGGGACGCCGGACGGGCGGGTGAACCTGTTGTATCCGTTCCAGGGCAAGGTGCTGGTCGGCTCGACCGACCTGAAGCAGGAGGACCCGGACAGCGCGCGCTGCACAGCGGCGGAGGAGAAGTATCTCTGCGCCGCGGTGGCCGAGGTGTTCCCGACGATTCCGGTGACGCAAGAGCAGATCGTGCATCGGTTCTGCGGCGTGCGGCCCTTGCCACGCGCGGGGGACGACGTGGGTGCGGTGACGCGGGATCATTCCATCGTGACGCTGGCCCTGCCGGAGACCGAGGTGCCGGTGCATTGCCTGATCGGCGGCAAGTGGACGACCTTCCGCGCCTTCTCGGAACTCGCGGCGGACCGGGTGCTGGCGGATCTGGGGGCGTCCCGCAGGGCCTCGACCGCCGGGCTGGCGATTGGCGGCGGGCGGGATTTCCCGCGCGATCCGGCGGCGCGGCGGGCGTTGGCCGGGCGTCTGGCGGCGGTCGGCGGGGTGGAGGTCGCGCGGGCCGACGTCCTGCTGTCACGCTATGGCTCGCGGGCCGAGGACTATCTCCGCGGACTGGCGGGCCGGGGTGAGACGATGCTGGCCAGCGCGCCCGACTATGCGCGTGAGGAGATATGTCATATCGCGGCGACCGAGCGGGTGGGGGGTCTGGAGGATATCCTGTACCGCCGCACGCTTCTGGCGCTGACCGGGCAGGACCGGCCCGAAGTACGGGCCGAGATCGCGGCCCTGCTGGAGGCGCGCCCCCTGCGCGAAAGCGCGTGAACGTGCGGGGCGCGGGGTTCGCGGCCGAGGCTGACGGCGCGCGCCGCCGATCCTCGCGACTGCGGCTGCGCGTGGCGTGGATGTACTACGCCGAGGACATGACCCAGGGCGCGATTGCAGAGAAGCTGGGGATCGGCCGGGTCACGGTGACGCGGCTTCTGGCCGATGCAAGGGCGCTGCATGAGGTGTCGATCACCCTCTCGCGCGAGATTTCCGACCTGCCGCGGCTGGAGATCGGGCTGGAGCAGCGGTTCGGACTGCGGGAGGCGATCGTGACGCCGCTGTCGTCGCCCGAGGCGGATCCGACGGTGGCGATCGGCGCGGCGACGGGGGCGTTCCTGTCCGGTTTCCTGCAGCCCGAGATGCGGATCGGGGTGGGCTGGGGGCGGACGCTTTACAGCTCGCTCGACTTCGTGGCGGGCGGGCAGGCGGATACGGTGGTCTCGCTTCTGGGCGGGGTCTCTGCGGTGGAGCATTACAACCCGGCGGAATTCGCCTGGGCCTTCGCGCGGATGTGCAAGGCGCGCTGCTATCTGGTCGCGGCGCCTGCCATCGTCGACGACGCCGACACGCGGCAAAGGCTGATCGAGCGCTGCGGGATCGGCGAGACCTTCGCGATGACCGAGGCCCTTGATGCGGTGCTGCTGTCGGTCGGCGGCCTGCCGGTGGGCAGCGCGACGGATCGGCTGACGCCGTTCTCTCCGCCGACGCTGGCCGAGCTGGCGGGGCAGGGGGCGGTGGGCAATGTGCTGTACAATTGCTTCGATGCCTCGGGGCGGCTGGTGGATCATCCGCTGAACAGCCGGATCATGAGCGCGCCGCTGGCCAATCTGGCCCGGGCGCCGGAGCGGATCCTTGCCTCGGGTGGGGCGGCGAAGGTCGCGGCGCTGCGCGGGGCGATGGCGCTGATGCTTCCGACGGTGCTGATCACCGACGAGGCGACGGCGGCGGCGCTGCTGGCGCAGTGATTTCCAGACAGGGAGGGCGTCGCGGCTGGCGGAGGCCGGCCGCTTTGGCATGTCTGTGTCTTCACATCGGAATTGAACATTTAGATTTTGTATTTGACAAAAGATCAGTCGCAGGCGTATGAAGGATCCTGACAGCCGGACCCTTCGCGCCGTGAGTCGCGCGCCCCGGCACCCCGGATCCAGAGGAGGACCACCATGCCGATCAACGTCGCCCCCACCGGACTTGCCCGCGACCTGCGCGCCCGCGCCGAGACCGGCCGGCCGGTCCGTATCGGCCTGATCGGCTCGGGCGAGATGGGGACGGATATCGTCGCCCGCGTCGCCCATATGGAAGGGATCGAGATCGGCGCGATCTCGGAGCTGAACCCGGCAGCGGCGACCAAGGCGGTCGACATCGCCTTCCGCGAGAAGGGCCATGCGCGGGAAGCCAGCGGCACCGACGGCGTGAACGCGGCGATCGAGGCGGGGAAGGTGGCGATCACCTCGGATGCCAATGCCATCCTGAATTCGGGCCTGATCGACGTGGTGATCGACGCTACCGGCATCCCGGCCGTGGGGGCCGAGATCGGCCTGCGCGCGATGGAGCACGGCAAGCATCTGGTGATGATGAACGTCGAGGCCGACGTGACCATCGGGGCTTACCTCAAGTCCGAGGCGGACCGGCTGGGCGTGACCTATTCGCTGGGCGCGGGGGATGAGCCGTCGTCTTGCATGGAGCTGATCGAGTTCGTGAGCGCGATGGGCCACCGGATCGTCGCGGCGGGCAAGGGAAAGAACAACCCCCTGAACATCGACGCCACCCCGCCGGCCTATGAGGAAGAGGCTGCGCGGCGCCACATGAACGTGCGGATGCTGGTGGAATTCGTCGACGGATCCAAGACGATGGTGGAAATGGCCGCCATCGCCAATGCCACGGGGCTGGTGCCCGATGTGGCGGGGATGCATGGTCCGGCGGCGACGCTGGACGAGCTGAACAAGGTGCTGGTGCCCAAGGCCGACGGCGGTGTGCTGGATCGGGTGGGTGTCGTCGATTACTCCATCGGCAAGGGTGTCGCACCCGGCGTCTTCGTGGTGGCCGAGATGGACCACCCCCGGATCTGGGAGCGGATGGAGGACCTGAAGATGGGCAAGGGCCCGTACTTCACCTTCCACCGGCCCTATCACCTCACCAGCCTCGAAGTGCCGCTGACCTGCGCCCGGGTGGTGCTGTACGGCAAGCCCGACATGGTGCCGCTGGCGAAACCGGTGGCCGAGGTCTGCGCCGTCGCCAAGAAGGACATGGCCGTGGGCGAGAAGCTCGACCAGATCGGCGAGTATTGCTACCGCGCCTGGATCATGGAGGCCGCTGCGGCCCGTGCGGACAAGGCGATCCCCTGCGGCTTGCTGGCCGGGGGCACGGTGACCGCTCCGATCCGCAAGGGCGAGCTGATCACCTGGGCCAACGCAAGGCCCGCCGAGGGCAGCCGCATCGCCGCGCTGCGCGCCAAGCAGGACGAACTGGTGCTGGGGCTGGAGGTGGCATGATGCGCGACAATCAGGAGAACACGCCCTTCGCCCTGCGCCAGTTCACGCCTGCGCAACTGCGCGAGGCGCTGCGGAAGATGTATCTGATCCGGCTTTTCGAGGAAGGGGCCGAGGAAAGCTACATGCGCGGGCTGATCCACGGGACGATGCACTTGTCGATCGGGCAGGAAGCCAGCGCGGTTGCGACCTGCATGGAACTGACCGACGCGGACAAGATCACCTCGACCCACCGGGGCCATGGCCACTGCATCGCCAAGGGCGCCGATGTGGGCCGGATGTTCGCCGAGTTCTTCGGCAAGGAGACCGGCTATTGCCACGGGCGCGGCGGGTCGATGCATATCGCGGACGTCAAGACCGGGAACCTTGGGGCGAACGGGATCGTCGGCGGGGGCCTGCCCATCGCGGTGGGCGCGGCCCTGACTGCCAAGCGGCTGGGCCGGGACGAGGTGACGGTCTGCTTCTTCGGTGACGGCGCCAACAACGAGGGCGCCTTCCACGAGGCGCTGAACATGGCGGCGATCTGGAAGCTGCCGGTGATTTTCGTCTGCGAGAACAACAAGTACGGCATGTCGACCTCGGCCGCCTATGCGACGGCGGTGAAGAACATCGCCGACCGTGCGGTGGCCTATTCGATGCCGGGCGTGACGGTGGACGGCAACGACTTCTCGGCGGTGGCCGAGGCGCTGCATGACGCCATCGCCCGGGCGCGCGCGGGGGAGGGGCCGTCGCTGGTCGAGAACCTTACCTATCGCTGGCGCGGCCATTCCAAGTCGGACCGCAACCGCTATCGCACCAAGGACGAGATCGAGGAGTGGATGTCGCGCGACCCGATCGCCCGCTTCCGCACCGAGCTGATCGCGCATGGCATCCTGGACGAGGCCGAAGCCGAGGCGGTCGAGGCCGAGGCCAAGGCGGCGGTGGCCGAGGGCATCGAATTCGCCCGGCAAAGCCCGTCGCCCGCGATCACCGACGTCACGAAATTCGTCCATGCGGAGGAAGCGGCATGAACGCGCAGGTCCAGATCACCGACGCGCAGGTGCGCGAGCTGAGCTATGCCGAGGCGATCCGCGAGGCGATGGCCATCGCGCTGGAAAGTGACCCGGCGGTCGTCCTGATGGGCGAGGATATCGGCACCTATGGCGGTGCTTTCCAGGTCACCGGCGACCTGATCGACCGTTTCGGTCCGGATCGCGTGATGGACACGCCGATTTCTGAATTGGGCGGGGCAGGGGTGGCCGTGGGGGCCGCGTTGACCGGGCTGAAGCCGATCTTCGAATTCCAGTTCTCGGACTTCGCCGCGCTGGCGATGGAGCAGATCGTCAACCAGGCCGCCAAGCTGCGCTACATGCTGGGCGGTGAGGCCGAGGTGCCGGTGGTGTTCCGCATGCCCTCCGGCTCGGGCACCGGGGCGGCGGCGCAGCACAGCCAGTCTTTCGAGGCCTGGTTCGGCCATGTGCCGGGGCTGAAGGTCGTGCAACCCTCGACCCCGGCCGAGGCGAAGGGGCTGCTGCTGGCGGCGCTGGCCGACCCGGACCCGGTGGTGATCTTCGAGCACAAACTTCTGTACAAGATGAAGGGGCCGGTTCCGGCCGGGCATTACACCACGCCGATCGGCAAGGCGGCCGTGGTGCGCAAGGGCGAGCATGTGACGATCGTCGCCAGCGCCATCATGGTGCATCGCGCGCTGGAGGCGGCGGCGAAGCTCGCGGCCGAGGGAATCGAGGCCGAGGTCATCGATCTGCGCACGGTGCGGCCGCTGGACCGGGAAACGATCATCGCCAGCGTCAAGAAGACCGGGAAGCTGCTTTGCGCCTATGAGGGCGTGCGGACGCTGGGTGTTGGCGCGGAAATCTCGGCTCTGGTCGCGGAGAGCGAGGCCTTCGACTATCTCGACGCGCCGATCCAGCGTCTGGGCGGGGCCGAGGCTCCGATCCCCTACAACCCCGACCTGGAACGCGCGGCCGTGCCGCAGACCCCGGACATCGAACGGGTCGCGCGCCAGCTGGCGAAGGGCGAGGTCTGAGATGCCCGTCGAAGTCATCATGCCGAAGGTCGACATGGACATGGCCACGGGGAAACTCGCGGTCTGGCATGTGGCCGAGGGCGAAACGGTGAAGAAGGGCGCGGCACTGTTCGACATCGAGACGGACAAGGCGGCGATGGAGGTGGAGGCCCCGGCGACGGGGCGGCTGCACCATATCCTTGCCGCGCCGGGTGAGACGGTCGCGGTCGGCAAGCCGGTCGCCTTCATCTATGCCGAGGGCGAGGCGGTGGGTACATCTCCGGTCGCCGTCGAGGAACCGAAGGTGGAGGCGCCTGCGCCTGCGCCGGTGGCCGCTCCGGTGGCTGTGGCTGCGCCGGCGCCTGCACCGGCGGCGGTCCCCGACAGTGCCGACCTGCGGGCAACCCCGGTCGCCCGGCGGCTGGCGCGTGAGGCCGGGCTGGCGCTTGCGGCGATTGCCGGGACCGGCCCGCGCGGCCGCATCCAGCGCGCGGATGTCGAGGCGGCGGTGGTTCGGGCGAAGCCTGCCCTGGTGGCGGAGGCTCCGGTCGCCCCGGTCGCGACGCCTGCGGCCCCGATCACATGGGAGCCGCAGCCGGGTGATCTGAACGTGACGACGCGCAAGGGCTCGGGCGTGCCCTTGGTGATGATCCACGGTTTCGCGGCGGACAGCTATGGCTGGCGGCCCCTTGAGGACGCATTGCCCAAGGACCAGGCGCTGATCCGCATCGACCTGCCCTCGCATGGGCGGTCGCCGCTGAAGCGGGTCGGAGGTTTTGCCGAACTGGCGAAGCTGATGGTCCAGGTCTTCGACCGGGTGGCCGAAGGTCCGGTCCATGTGCTGGGCCATTCACTGGGCGGCGGCCTTGCGCTGGCGCTGGCGGATATCCGGCCGCGTCAGGTCAGGACCCTGTCGCTGATCGCGCCGGCGGGCCTTGGGCCGGAGATCGATGGCGCGGCGCTGAACGGGATCGCGCGGGCCGCATCGGTCGACAGCCTGGCCCCCTGGCTCAAGCGGCTGACGGCGCGGCCCGAGGGGATCAGCCACGACTTCGCCAAGGCGGCGATGCTGGCGCGGCTGGACCCCGGGTTGCGCGAGGCGCAGCAAGAGCTGGGGGCGGTGCTGTTCCCGGATGGCGTGCAGGCCTTCGACCTGACCGCGGCGCTGGGGCGGATCGCCATGCCGACACTGATGATCTGGGGTCGGGACGACCATATCCTGCCCTGGCGGCAAGCCCTCGCCGCGCCGGGAGAGGTGGCCTTGCACCTGTTGCGCGGCGTTGGCCACGTCCCCCAGATGGAGGACCCCGCGACGGTGGCTGCGCTTCTTGGACGCCATCTGAGGGGCTGACGGTTTCGCCCGGGGGGTGCTAGACTGAAGCGAAGGAGACCTGTGATGCCCTCGCGCCTGCCCCTGCCACACATCGACACCGCGCCCATCAAGGATGTGGCGCGGTCGTTGCGTTTTGCGGTTGAACAGGGCGGGCGGTCCCTGCGCAAGGGCTTGCCGCTGGACGTGCTGCCGGAACCTGCGGCTCGGCTGGCCGATGCGGCGCTGGCAACGGCGCGCCGGATCGGCGCAGAGGCAGAGCGCGGGGCCAGCTCGCTGGCGCATCTGATCGAAGGCGACGACACCCCGCCGCCGCTGTCCCATCCCGAGGAGGCCGCGGCCGAGGCGCGGTTTGCCGCGGCGGCGCATGACGGGCTGCGGGCGGCGCTGTTGCGGCTGGGCGCGGAGG
>Ga0208242_100644_pt1 | contig 15990 bp, 18 predicted proteins | sample SubbioAug_CSW13A_FD_184825 | JGI IMG/M metagenome (GOLD analysis project Ga0208242, IMG submission 184825) | Serpentinite rock and fluid subsurface biosphere microbial communities from McLaughlin Reserve, California, USA - CR12Aug_CSW13A (SPAdes) | ecosystem: Environmental > Terrestrial > Deep... | reverse complement strand
GCAAAGTCTTCCTATACTTCCTTTTGGTCTCCCCATAGATTTTCTCCTTTCCTTTATCCTAAGAAAAAAGTAGACATGATTCAAGAATTGGTTTTTCTTGAGTGTCTACTTATACTATACTTCTTCAGATTAATCATGGTTTTTTATTACGCTCATTCCTTACACATACCTATTTCACACGAAATATCATGCACATCTTTTTAAATAACTTAACATTTTCTTCCTTTAAACATGAATTACACCATTAAATAAGTAATTAAATCTGCTTAAAATGACAAAAAACCTTATCATTTCCATCAAAAACCCACTATAATTCATTATTTTATTAAAATAATCAATTATTTTATTAAAATTATTAATTTTAGTATTGACATATTGTAAAATCGAGTTAAACTATAGGTGAGGTGATGATATGTCAAGCAAAATTAAGATCATAATCAAAACAGAAGATAAGAATATCAACATTCCTTCCATTGGATTTGGGTTAGCACTTACCTTTGTGCGATTCGGTCTATGGACTTCAAAATTCGTCAAGGATATGGATGAAGATACTCAAAAGTACCTTAAAGAAAACAAAGAAGTAATCATCAAAATGGTTAAGGAAATATTCTCAGAGTTAAAGAAGATGGATCCATTTACACTCGTTGAGATAAGATCTGATAAAACCAATGTATTGATTGAAATACGATAGGAGGAAAAAAATATGAAAAAAGAAGTATTTGGAACATGTCCTGTATGTGGTGGATCACTATTATGTACGAAACTATCCTGTCATACATGCAATACCGAGATTACTGGAGAATTCGCATTATCTCGATTCAGTTATCTTAGTAAAGAAGAATTGTACTTTGTGGAAACCTTTGTCCGAGTCCAAGGCAACATTAAAGAAATGGAAAGAGAACTTGAAATCTCCTATCCTACCGTCAAGAAAAACCTTGACTCCATTAATGCAAAAATGGGATATGCAGTAAGTAGACCAAAGATTAACGAAGATGAAGTCTTAGCCAAGATTAAATCTGGCGAAATGAGCGTTGAAGAAGCTTTAGCTTTCATTAAGAAATAAAGAAAGAATGGAGGTGATGAAAGTGAAAAAGCATACCTTTTCAAACATCATCCACATGATTACATTACATCTAAATCTCTATGAAGATGGAACAATAATCAATGACCGATACTCCAATTATCAAGCAACACTAAGTGAAGTTGTTGATCGATTGAGTCAATAAAAGGAGGACAACAAAATGCTAAAAAAGAAAAAGTCACCATTTATCATGGTCATGATGCCTCATCTGATTGTGATTGAAGACGGAAAGATTTTCAATGATGGTTATATTAGCTATGAATATTCACTAACAGATAGTGATTACAAATCAATCAAATAGAACAGAAAGAGAGAAAAAAACATGAACTCAAAAGAACAAATCTTACAAATGGTTAAAGATGGCACAATTACTGTAGAAGATGGAATCAAACTACTCGAAGCACTTGGAATGCAAAATGCACCAACTCCTCCAGTTGCTCCTGTGATTAACGTCAATCCAGCAGGTGGAAGAAAGATGCTACGAGTTGTGGTAGATAGCGCTAAGGGAGATGTCGTAAGAATTAATGTCCCTACATCTTTAGTTAAAGCAGGTCTAAACTTATCAAACCAATTAAAAGTCGATGGTAACCCTATTGATATGAAAGGTGTTGATGTGGATATGATTATGGCTGCAATTGAAGAAGGCGCAACCGGAGAAATCGTCAATGTGGAATCAGCAGATGGCGATTGTGTTAAAATATTTATAGACTAATAAGAAGGCAAAGTCATTCGCCTTCTTTTTTTAACCAAATATTACAAGTATTGCTTTCAACTATTTGAGGACCATACAAAGATATTAATACGTTTATTAGTACATATGGCGATAATTTCAGAATCATGATAGACTATGACTCGTAAGGAGTTTTTCTATGAACATGACCATGATACTTGTTTTATTCATCTTAGTATTTATGAGTGCATTAGAGATTTATTTAATCCATCTCAATGTCACCACACTTAATCTTCCTCTCGATCCAGTTGTCAAAGATATCTATGACAAAAATGGATATGATCGCTTTGTAATGTACACATTAGTGCGATCACGATTCAACATTGGTTCTAAACTCATAACTTTAGTTGTCAATGTAATATTCTTTCTTTTAGTTGCTCCCCTATTATCATCTTTCCTTGGTAACTATAATCTTTCATTTCTAGAATATAACCTAATATTCCTAGTGATTGTGTTAACATTACAATCCTTTATCACATTACCCATTAGTTGGTTAAATGTTATTATGATTGAAAAACCATTTGGCTTTTCAACCACAACATTAAAACTTTGGATTCAAGACAAAGTAAAAGGTGCTGCTTTGTTTTTAGTTATAGGACTACCGATTGTTGGCACAATCATTCACTTAATTAATACTAATCCTTCATCCTTTATGCTCACCTTATGGTTAGGAGCATTAGCTTTTATCCTCATCACTCAACTATTGTATGTTCCTGTGTTAATCCCAATCTTTAATAAGTTGACACCCCTTCCTGAAGGACCCCTAAAAGATCAAATTCATAGTGTCGCGAAGAAAGCAAATTATGAAGTCAATAAAATCTCGATTATGAATGCATCAAAACGCTCAAATCGTGTTAATGCTTTCTTTACAGGCTTTGGACGTTTCAAACACATTATTCTTTATGATACTTTAATAAAACAACTCAGTGATGATCAAATCGTGAGTGTTCTCGCTCATGAAATTGGACATGCAAAACATAAAGATGTTCTTAAACTTTTACTTGTGAGTGCACTAAACATCTTTATGATTGTAGCTTTATTTCAATGGCTACTCGTTGCGGTTGATTTTGCAACTGATTTCAATGTCAGTGAGCAAACACTCATCTTTAAACTCATGGTGTTCTTTGTGCTAATTGAACCTTTACAGTTGCTAATTTCTATTCTTACATCAAAATTCTCACGCTCTATGGAATATAAAGCCGATGCTATGATGGTATCCTTAGGATACAAACAAGCAGCGATTGATGCTTTTAAAACATTAGGACGTGTCAACTTTGTACACCTTAATCCTCATCCATTAGTCGTTAATCTTACTTATTCTCATCCTCCAATCAAGGATCGAATACTTGCAATTCTAAAATAGTAAAAGACCACTTCATCATTAATGAAGTGGTCTTTTTCTTATACTAATTCAGATAATTCATCAAGGCGTTGTTTGAATACCTCAAGCGCTTCTTTAGTCGCTTGATTGGATGTCATATCAACACCAGCTTTCTTAAGCACTTCAATTGGGAAGTCACTAGAACCCGCTTTAAGATAGTTTAGGTATGGAGTAACATTCTCTTGAGGATTTGACAATATACGTGCAGATAAAGCAGAAGCTGCCGAGAAACCAGTCGCATATTGGAATACATAATAGTTATAGTAGAAATGAGGAATACGTGCCCACTCATAACCAATCTCTTCATCATAAGTCATCACTTCACCATAATACTTCTTATTTAATTCAAAGTAAGTCGTGGTTAAGAATTCTTGAGTTAATGGCGTTTGATGTTGGTCAGCCTGATGAATGGCATGCTCAAACTCAGCAAACTGAGTTTGTCTAAACACTGTACCCTTAAATCCATCAAGATAGTGATTGATTAAATAAGATTTTAGTTTTGGATCATCAAAGTTCTTCAACATGTAATCTGTAAGTAATATTTCATTGGTAGTGGATGCTACTTCTGCTAAGAAGATAGAATAGTCACCATATACAAACGGTTGATACTTACGAGTAAAATATGAATGAACTGAATGACCTAATTCATGGGCTAAAGTAAAGACATTATCAATATTATCTTGCCAGTTCATAAGAATATAAGGATTCGTTCCATAGGTTCCAGAAGAATATGCACCTGAGCGTTTCCCTTCATTCTCATACACGTCAATCCAACGCTCATCAAAGGCTTGATTAAGTACAGTAAGATATTCTTCACCCAAGATGCTTAATGCCTTTAAAATGATGTCTTTTGCGAAATCATACGTGAATTTAGTATCAACACTCTCTACAAGTGGTGTATACATGTCATACATGGCAACCTCGTCTTGTTTGAGAGCCTTTTTGCGTAAACCCACATAAGTATGTAAATAATCAAGTTTGTCGTTAACAGCCTCGACAAGCGCATCATACACGCTCTCAGGAATGTGGTTTGAACTCAAAGCAGCATGACGAGCAGAATCATACCCACGAACCTTCGCATTGAAGTTATGAACTTTGATTGCGGATGATAATGTTGTCGCAAACGTATTCTTTAATCCTTTAAACGTTTCATACATTGCCATGAACGCATCTTTGCGAACATCACGCACTGGACTTTCAAGGAACAATACATAACGACCATGAGATAAAGGAGCTTTCTCTCCAGTTTCTGTAGTCACATCACGGAATTTAATATCAGCATTATTCAACATTCCAAAGATTGAACTTGGTGCACCAAAAACTTCAGAAGCTTGCGCAAGTAACGTTTCTTCTTTATCAGAGAGTGTGAACTTACGATTTGCAAACAATTGATTAAAATCATGTGTGTAGATTTTAAGATCCTCATTCACTAAGAATGAGCGAATTGTTGCTTCATCAGCAGCTAAAAGTTCAGTCTTGTAGAAAGAAAACGCAGCCATGAAATTAGCATATAGACTTTGGATTTTTGAGAAGTACGCTTGATACTTACTATTAGTTGTATCTGTATCAAATTGAAGATGCGCATATACATACAAGAAACCTAAGTCATAGCCAATCTCTTCTTGTGTCTTAATAGCCTTTAATAAAGATTCTGCACTCAAAGATAATGTACCTCTTAATGATGCAACTCCTTTTAATGACTCGGATACCTTTTCAAATGTTGCCTCCCATGCAGCATCACTTTCAAAGATGGAAGTTAGATCCCATGTCGATTCAACAGGGATGTCTGAACGCTTTAAAACTTTATTGGACATAAACATTCTCCTTAATGTGAACATTATATCATAATCAATTCATGTATAATAATGATGAGGATTCACAAATGACAAAAATAAAAGACATAGGATTTCATGGTCATCAACGAAAAAACTTCTTTGAAGGCTGGTACTACAAGATTGTTTTAGAAGAATCTAACATAACACTCGCTCTCATACCGGGAGTATCTAATAGTACCCAAGATCCACACTCATTCATCCAAGTGTTTGTTTCTCCACAAATGATCTTCAAATATATCCGATTTGATCATAATGCATTTAGTGTCCAAGAAGATCCATTTAAAGTAACCATTTCAAACAATCACTTTTCTCTTGAAACTATTAAAGTAGATATAGAAGAAGATGATTTCAAAATAAATCTAGAGTGTACAATATCAAATATAACTCCAATTAAAACAAGCTTATTCTCCCCTACAATCATGGGTCCATTTCATTACATTCCCCGAATGGAATGTAATCACGGTATTGTCTCAATGAATCATCGAGTTAATGGAAAACTACAACTAAACAATGTAGACTATCCTATTGATAACCAAAAAGGCTATATTGAAAAAGATTGGGGTACCTCATTTCCAAGGAAATACGTGTGGTGTCAGTCCAATCATTTTACAAATGAAAGTTTAAGTGTTTTCCTATCGATTGCTGTGATTCCAATGATAGGTTTTGAGTTTGAAGGTCTTATCTCCAACATTTCATTCAATAACAAAGAATATCGCTTCGCAACCTACACCTTCGCAAAATTCAACATTGAAACCATCGATGACCACACACGAATTATCACATTAACGCAAGGCAAACATAAAGCTGTCTTTAAAATACACTCCCCATCCAGTATTGGTTTAGTTTCTCCAAAACAAGGATCAATGAGTGATATGATCAAAGAAGGACTAGAAGGAACAATTACATTTGAACTCTATGAAAACGAATCTTTAATCATTATGGATGTCGGATATCATAGTGGTGTTGAGTTTTCAGGTTACTAAAACATTATGAAATTCATATTATCACCCGCAAAAACATTGAAATTACAACCAACCTCATTCACTCCCACAACACCTCAATCCCATTCACTCTCAGAAAAACTACTCAAGAAACTTAAAAAATTTAAACTCAATCAATACGATGAATTATTCTCTATTTCATCAAAATTAGCTCAACAAACCTACGATTCAATCCAACTAGATCAAATTCACCCAGCTATCTTCTATTATCACGGTGAAGCCTTTAAATCACTTCAAATAAGCGAAATGAGCGACGAAGACATACAGTTTATGCAAGAACATGTATATATCTATTCAGCATTATATGGACTTCTACGCCCCTTAGATGGCATACAGTACTATAGACTAGATTTCTTAACACCACTTGAAAAATTAGGTATTAAAAAGGCACGCACCATCATCAAAAAAGATGTGACTAATAAACTAGTAATCGACGAAAGTGAAGTGGTGGTTTCAATATGTTCTCAAGAATACAAAGATATGATTGATTTGAAAAGACTGCAGGTACACAAGAAAGTCATAGATGTCTCATTTATTTCAATCCAAAATGATAATGAAAAGATAGTTTCAGTTCATTCTAAGCAAGCAAGAGGTTTATTTCTTAGAAAATGTGTTCAAGATTCAATAACGACATTAGAAGGTTTATTAAGTATTGAGTCATTTAGTGGATGGAATCTAGATATTGATTCATCGACTCAAACACATCGAATCTTTAAAAAGACATTTTAAACATAAAAAAGCCACTCTATGAGTGGTAATTTTTATAATGGTGGTTCCGGTCGGAATTGAACCGACGACACATGGATTTTCAGTCCATTGCTCTACCGACTGAGCTACAGAACCAATGGTTGCGGGGACAGGATTTGAACCTGCGACCTCCGGGTTATGAGCCCGACGAGCTACCAGACTGCTCTACCCCGCGATGAGTAGATTATAAGAATGTGATAAGAAACTGGCGGAGGAAGTGGGATTCGAACCCACGCGAGATTTTACCTCCTGTCGGTTTTCAAGACCGATCCCTTCAACCACTTGGGTATTCCTCCAGTTATTGGTGGACCCTGTAGGACTCGAACCTACGACCAACCGGTTATGAGCCGGCAGCTCTGACCAACTGAGCTAAGGGTCCCTATTGGCCACTTAAACAATTGGTAGCGGGAGTGGGACTCGAACCCACGACCTCCCGGGTATGAACCGAGCGCTCTAGCCAGCTGAGCTATCCCGCCATTTAAAAAACTGGTCGGGATGACAGGATTCGAACCTGCGACCCCTTGATCCCAAATCAAGTGCACTACCAAGCTGTGCTACATCCCGAGTTTTTGGCTACAGACTACATTAATAATAAAATGGCGCGCCCAGCAGGAGTCGAACCCACAACCTTTTGATCCGTAGTCAAACGCTCTATCCAATTGAGCTATGGGCGCAGTATATTACCTAAGAAATGGTGGGGATGAAGGGACTTGAACCCATACGATGTTACCATCAACGGATTTTAAGTCCGTCGCGTCTGCCTATTCCGCCACATCCCCATTTCATTTGGAGGTTCCTATCGGATTCGAACCGATGATCACAGAGTTGCAGTCTATTGCCTTACCACTTGGCTAAGGAACCACTGGCTTTTTTACTGCTGTGCCTTACTATTATACACACGCAACAATGAAAATGCAACCAATTTTTGAAGAAACTTCTTCCCAAAAAGACAGCTAAAAAATATATAAAAATAGAGGGCGAACCCTCTATTTTATTGTGCTTTCACGAGTGTATATAAATCAGATAATAACTTTTTGATTTCGTTATTATAACGGAATGCTTCGTCAAGCGGATTATCTAATCGAGGTACATATGAATCGAGATAGTCTGCATAATCCCCACCCTCAGCCGTAACTTCATCAAACACTGATTGAATTGGTGTTGTGTAAGCAACCTCAATTGTGTTAGCTAGTGCAGCTTCGTGTGACAACATGAAATTGATCCATTTATGAGCTAAATCAACATTACGAGCATTTGAAGGAATAACCATTGCATCGACCCAAGTATTTGAACCTTGCTCAGGAACATAATATCCCATCTCTTCATTCTCAATTTGAACATAGACCGCATCACCTGAATACATAACCGCGATGTCTTTGTTACCAGCAATCATTGAATCAATGATTTCGTCAGTAACGTACACTACATTCATTGTTGCATCCATTTGCAATAACCACTCATAAGCCTCTTGAATTTCTGCTTCATTTGTTGTGTTCACAGAATAACCGAGTGCTTTTAGCGCAATCATGAACGCATCACGTTCGGAATCATAGAAATAGACACGACCAGCATATGTTGGGTTACGCAGAATTTCCCAGCCTTGAGCTTCTAAGTCATCAACAGACACTTTGTTCATGTTATAAACAAGTCCAACATTACCCCAGAAATAAGGCATAGAATATTGCCCTTGTGGATCATGAGGAAGACCTACAAGTTGAGGAATCAAGTTGCTACGATTCGGAATTTTTGATAAATCAAGACGTTGAAGTAAGTTCTCTTGGACAAGACGCTCGATAGTATAGTCACTTGGCACTAACACATCATATTGCTCACCTGATAGTAATCGAGTATACATTTCTTCATTTGATGCAAATTCATCATAAATAACACGAACATTATGTTCATTCTCAAATTCACGAATCAAATCCTCATCAATATAAACACCCCAAGAAAAAACATGTAGTGTTTCTTTTGGTGAACAAGCGCTTAAACCACCTGCCACAAGTAAAGTCATTAGTAATAATCCAATTATTTTTTTCATTCAATTGGTATCCTTTCTTTCTTATTTAACATTGGAATAACATTGATGATGATTAAGACAATCGTAATCACCAACACCATTAACGTAGACAACGCATTAATTGAAGGATTTATGCGTCGAGACATAGTATACACTAAAATAGAAATATTTTTAACCCCACCACCAGTAACAAAGTATGAAATAACAAAATCATCAAATGACATAGTGAAGGCAATTAAAGCTCCTGACAAAATACCTGGTGTTATTTGAGGAACGATAACTTTCACTAATGCTTGCCATGGTGTTGCCCCTAAATCCATTGCTGCTTCCGCAAGATTTGGATCTAGCGATCTAAGCTTTGGAAGAATCGTCAATATAACATATGGAATTGAGAAACTGATGTGTGCTAACAGTAATGTGATATACCCTCTAGGTATATTCATAGCACTAAATAACAACATCAACCCAATCGCCGTCACAATCTCAGGATTAAGGATAGGAAGATTATTCAGAGAGTTTACAACATCCTTCACAATCTTCTTAGACTTACTCAATCCAATAGCTGTAAGTGTCCCTACAAATGTTGAGACAAGCGTAGAAATGATTGCCACAATAAACGTTGTCCCTACAGCACTCGCCACATCTCGTGATGAGAACAACTCTTCATACCAACGTAGCGAAAATCCTGCCCATGACGTTAATGATCTTGAATCATTAAATGAGAATATCATGAGGATCAGTATAGGAAGATAGAAGAATAATAACACTCCCCCTACCATCACAAAAGAAGAAATCCAGGCCTTTTTACTACCGACCATTATCCTACCTCCTTACGTGATTGACGCTCTTCCAAATCTTGGTCAAATCGTTTAGTGATAAACATACTTAACATAATAACACTCGCCATAATCATTGAAATCGCACTTCCAAAATTCCATTCCCCAACTGTAATAAACTGTGTTTCAATAAGATTACCTATCAAAACATAGTTACCTCCTCCTAGAAACTTAGGAATAACGAAGGTACTCACTGCTGGTAAGAACACAAGTGTAATCCCAGAGATAATCCCTGGCACTGACAAAGGTAATACAACTTTCATGAATGTTTGAGTCTTATTTGCTCCAAGATCATAACTTGCATTAATAAGTGCTTTATCAAGCTTCGCAAGCACTGTATAGATAGAAAGAATCATAAATGGGAGAAAGTTATAGACCATCCCTAAGATAACTGCAAAGTCTGTATACATCAGATTAAGCGTTGGAAGACCTAAACCAGTCATAATATTATTGATAATACCATTTTCTGATAAAATACCAATCCATGCATAAGTACGTACTAGCATATTTATCCACATTGGAATCGTCACAAGCATGATAAGTAATGTTTGATTCTTCTCATTTGCCTGAGCAATAAAATATGCTACAGGATATCCAATAATGATTGAGATAACCGTGGTCGTTAATGCGATAGAAAGTGAGCGAAGCAGAACTCTCAAGAAGATAGGTTCGCCAAATTTAAGGAAGTTATCTAATGTAAAACGAAAGCTAATAATGTCGTTCCCTGATGTTGTAAAGGCATAAAATACAATTAAAAGCATCGGAACCACAATAAGAATACTCATCCAGAATAAATAAGGTTGTACAAATGAGCGATATAGCTTCATCTTAATATGCTCCCAATTTACTCATAACATGAATGTCCTCAGGATAGAAGAATAGTCCAACTTGACTTCCAATAACAACTGGATCAGTCGTATGAATCATCCATAAACGCTGCGGACTCTTCACAAACACTTCAAAGTGAACTCCCTTAAATAATGATGATATAACTTCCCCTTTAATCTTTCCTTGCTCAACACTCACAATATCAATGTCTTCAGGACGAACCACAATATCAACGTCTTCATTATCATGAAATCCATAGTCAACACATTCAAATGTAATCCCATCAAAGTTAACAACATAATCATCGTGCATAATACCTTCAAGAATATTTGACTCTCCAATAAAGTCTGCTACAAAGCGATTTTCAGGTTCATTGTAGATGTCTGTTGGTGTTCCAATTTGCTGGATCTCCCCTTCATTCATAACAACAATCTTGTCTGACATTGTAAGAGCTTCTTCTTGATCATGAGTTACATAGATAAATGTAATACCGACTTCTTTTTGGATTTTCTTAAGTTCTATTTGCATTTCTTTTCTTAACTTTAAGTCAAGTGCTCCTAATGGTTCATCAAGTAATAAAACCATTGGTTCATTTACTAATGCGCGTGCAATAGCAACGCGTTGTTGCTGTCCACCAGACAATAAGGTGACAGCTCTTTTTTCAAACCCAACAAGTCCTACGAGTTGTAGCATCTTTTCTACTTTTTGGGAGATAATATCCTCAGAAGTCTTTTTAATTCTTAAACCAAATGCAATATTGTCATAAACATTCATGTGAGGAAACAAAGCATACCTTTGAAACACAGTGTTTATTTCTCTTTTGTAAGGAGGAAGCTTAGATATTTCAATACCATCAAAAAAGACTTGTCCATTGTTTTGTTCAATGAATCCACCTAAGATACGAAGTAGTGTCGTTTTGCCACACCCCGAAGGACCCAGCAACGTCACAAATTCGTTTTCAAAAATTGTTAAGTTAATCCCTTTCAATACAATGGTGTCATCAAACCCTTTTACAATATTTTTAAATTCAATTAATTTTTTCATCTTAGTCTCCTTTAAAATATTGGCGGTGTACAAACCCAAATTACTTTAGCAATTTGATTTGAGTCATTTCTTAAATAATGTAGATTCGTACCATGAATATAGAAAGTCTGTCCTTTTTTCAATACATACGATTTATCACCATCTATTAGCGTAATCTTACCTAATAAAACATATCCAAACTCTTGACCCACGTGAGGATCAACCATGAAACTTGTTGCTCCTGGCTTTAATGTAAGTTCAATCGGCTCCATATCATTTTTTTGTGCATTTGGAACAATCCACGTTAATGTTTGCCCATCTCGCTCATCCACAAAGAAATCATCCGAAGAGAAAACAATCTTCTCTTGTTTCTCCTCTAAGAAAAATGTTGATAAAGAAAGCCCTAAAGCTTCAGTAATATCCGATAAAGTTGATATTGAAGGCGAAGTCAAATCTCGCTCAAGTTGTGACAAAAATCCTTTAGAAAGTTCAGTACGTGAAGCTAGTTCTTCTAGAGTTAAACCATTCTTTATTCTTAGTTGTTTTATTCGTTGACCTATGTTCATAGTGCCCCCTTGTTTAGTAATACTAAATTAAATAATTGTTTTTATCAAACACAAGTCACATTATAGAAAACATTACGAAATAAATCAACTAAAATACAGAAAGTTTAGTAAAAATAAACAAAAAGAAGGTTTCCCTTCTTAAATGCCTGCTTTTGAAGCAATAAATTGTTTAAGCATCGGTTTTGCTTGGAATCCAATAACTTGTCCAATTTGTTGACCGTTCTTGAATAATACGAGTGTAGGAATAGATACGATACCAAATTTTTGAGCAAGTGCTCCTTCGCTATCGACATCAACCTTAACAACCGCTAAACTTCCTGCATATTCTTTTTCTAATTGATCGAGCACTGGAGCGACCATTTTACAAGGTCCACACCAATCAGCCCAGAAGTCAACTAGCACTACACCATCAGAAACTAATGTTTCAAATGTACTTGCTGTTGCATGTTTCATTATATGTATACCTCCTAGTGATTACGCATTGATTATACACCACTCTAGTGATTAATTAAAGCAGATATGACCGAAGCAATTCCGTTTTCATTATTTGATGAGCAAACATAGTCAGCAGCTTCTTTAACTTCATCCATCGCATTAGCCACTGCATAGCCATACCCCACTGCTTGAATCATCTCAAGATCGTTATGAGCATCTCCAAAGGCAATGAACTCAGATAATGGAATATCAAGCTTACTTGATGCCCATTCTAATCCTACAGCTTTATTCATTCCTAGTGGCATTACGTCATACCAAAATGAAGTTACCTTAGCAATACTAGCTCGCTTTGAAAATAACTCAACAAACCGTTTTTCTTTCGCTTGAAAGAAAATTTTGTATTGTGATATACCCATTTTAGTGATTTCTAAATCAAGCTGTTTTGTATTTCTTAATGTCTTTACCTTCATTGAAGGTTCCATCATAAATCCAGATACAATTTGATAAGGTTCAGTTTGTTTACGTTTAAGTAAATGACGTGTCTTTAGATATAGAAGAACAATCTTAATAGGAAGCAAAATCCATGGTGTATGGATTAGAAACCCACCTCGATGTTCAACTAAACACTGTAATTGATTACGTTTGGCAAATGTGAATATTTCCTTCGCAAGCTCTGAATCAAGTACACCTTCCTCAATAAACTCATCATCTGCAAAATCATAACGTTGTTGACCATTTGATCCAATGATCAATCCTTTAAACTCATCCATCCGAAGTTGTTTTGCTAGTGGCATAACCATTGTTACATTCCTACCTGACGCAAGAATGAGCCTATATCCTTTTTCTTGTGCTTCAATCAAAACATCTTTTGTTACTTCTGTTAAATCTTTATCATCATTAAGTAATGTACCGTCAATATCTGACACAATGACTTTTATATGTTTCATTTTGTCCTCCTTTAAGGTGATGAAATGACTTCTAATTCATCATTCAGAAGACATTTATTGTAATGCAGAAGCTTGAGGCACTCTCATGCGAAGCTGCTGCTTGATCATTTTCACATGAAGCGATGTTTCATTTCCTACTTCTCCATCAATAGAAAGTGGAGCAAGTTCTTTTGTTACTAAAGTAAATTCATCAGTCTGGTAAAAACTAACTTCCTTTTCATTAACATGCGTTCCCTTAGAGTACATAGGAAGAAGTTGCAACTTTCTAAATAAACCACAGTCATCAACTAAACATATATCAAGTTTTCCATCTTGAATACTTGCGTCAGGTGTAGGAGTAAACCCACCACCATACCATTTACCATTCATGATTGCCGATAGAACAATGCGTTTCTTGATAACTTCACCATTGATGCTTGCTTCAATATCTATTTTTTTAGGATTAGCAATTGCAATGAGCGCGGAAACAACATAAACCAAAGCTCGTGGTAATGGTAACTTCTTTGCAATATTTTGAGCAACTTGATTTGCATATGCATCTAGTCCCATAGCCATCATATTAATGAACTTACGCCCATTAGCAACAGCATAATCAACTAATACTTCACGCCCAAATATTGTATCCCTTAAAGATGTTTTCAAATCTTTTCCCAAATCAAGCATACGATAGAAATCATTACCAGTACCAGCTGGAATAATTGCCATACACACATTTTCCTGAAGTCCATTAAGAACTTCATAGGCTGTGCCATCGCCTCCTACAGCGTAAACACAAGTATCTGTGTCATGATAGTTTGCTGCTATTTCCGTTGCATGTCCTGCATACTCCGTAAATATAATCTCATAAGGTTCTTTCAATTCGCCCATATGGCGATGAATATCCTCCACAAGTGATACAGACTTCTTGCTGCCGCTTGCTGGATTTATGATAAAAATATGGTTCATATTTTTGTCCTTAGCTCTTAAGAGCAATTCTTTCCCTTTTCTCCCCCTTCCCTTAGTTTACGCTTTCTTAATAACTTCTCCCATCACTTCTCCACTAATGCCAGCTGCATTAGATTCATCAGTATCAATATGCATAGCTGCCGCAAAAGATGGATGAACACGTACCACAACATCATCAAATATTAGTGTACGATCATCTGATGATATCTTAACCATAACGATTTCTTTATCAGCAACTCCATACTCAACTGCTTCAGTTTCTGAGAAATGTATATGACGCTTAGCAACAATTATTCCTTCTTCAATAGTAATCGACCCTGCAGGTCCTATAAGAGTTGCTCCAGCTGATCCAGTAATCTTACCAGATTCACGAATTGGTGCTTTAATTCCTAAAGTACGAGCTTCTGTAGCAGCCACTTCTACTTGAGTAGCACTACGCACTGGTCCTAATATTGTGACACCTTTTAACGTGTTACGAGGTCCAACAACATCAATCTTTTGTGACGTCGCGAATTGTCCAGGTTGTGATAACGATTTAGTTTGAGTTAGTGTTGCACCTTCCCCAAATAATACTTCTAAATGCTCTTGTGTCACATGAGCATGTCGTGCTGAAATCTCTACTAAAACATCTTTTTTTAACATTGTTAATCTCCATCTTTTTATGTTGACATTATACCTGTTGTCATGTGACTTTTCAATGAATACTCACAATACTCTTGAACTTTAACGTTAGACTTTGCTACATGTTATAATATATCCAGAGGATATTTTATGAAATCAATATTTAAGCGTATTCGTAACAGAAGTAAAGCAATTCTTATTGTCCATGGATATTCTAAACGAAGATGGCATGCTTTAGATCCACTTATCTCATATTTGGAAGCTGAAGGATACACATTGTTTTACCCTGCAATTTACGACAATCAAGATGCGCGTGACAGTAATGCTCATGAATGGGTTCGCCGTATGATTGAACGTGCTCAAAAAATATCTAATCAATATGACAAGTTTTATGTCATCGGGTTTTCAATGGGAGGAGTTGTAGCAAGTGCAATAGCCTCTTCTGTAAAAGTTAGTCGTCTAATTTTGCTTGCACCTGCTTTCGAGTATGTAACCTTTGAGAACCTTAAAAATAAAGTTAAACATTCTTTGCTTCCAAAGACAATCGAAACAGATACTAACTATCCTCCAATTCCATTATCTTTTGATAAAACGTTCAAGGATGTAGTGAAAGAATATAAAAATAGTATCCAGTTTGTAAGTTGTCCATTATTGATAATCCATGGCTCTAAGGATTCTAGAATACCTCTTAGCAGTAGTTATTATGCATATGAGAAAACATGTAGTTTTCATAAACAACTCATTTGTCTTGAAGGAGTTAATCATAATCTTGTAGAGGACATAACATACAGTTCGCAAATATTCAGCTTAGTTCAATCGTTTATTGAGAAACAACTCACTAACTAAACAAACACTCAATAAAGAGTGTCAGACTGTCGACAAAAGCGTCGATAGTCTTTTTTTTGTTTTCTAGGAAAAAGAGACATGATAAAATAGAAGTAACACGAGGACCCCGTTATGATTACTAAAACGAATCAGAAAGCTCATGAGATGA
>Ga0208242_100643_pt1 | contig 15994 bp, 16 predicted proteins | sample SubbioAug_CSW13A_FD_184825 | JGI IMG/M metagenome (GOLD analysis project Ga0208242, IMG submission 184825) | Serpentinite rock and fluid subsurface biosphere microbial communities from McLaughlin Reserve, California, USA - CR12Aug_CSW13A (SPAdes) | ecosystem: Environmental > Terrestrial > Deep... | reverse complement strand
AGAGGGGAGTGATAAAAATGCCAAGAGTCGTTGTCAAAGAGAACGAAGGCCTCGAAGAAGCGTTACGTCGTTTTAAACGTTCAGTTTCTCGCGCTGGAACCCTCGCAGATATTCGCAAACGTGAATATTACGTAAAGCCAGGTCAAAAGCGTAAACTTAAGTCAGAAGCTGCACGTAAAGCTAAAAAACGCAAATAATCAGTACACTTAGGTGTACTTTTTTTATAGTTTTAAATCGTATGATATACTTATACAAAGGAGGATACCCATGCGACAACAACCCCATACGTATGATGTATCTCATTTAAATGATCAACAACTCAAACTATTATTAGGTTCACTGGATGAGCATCTTCATTTATTGGAAGAGCACTTTCATTTGAAGATCTACTTGTCTTCACAACATCTGCATTTTGAAATCAATGATGATTCAAAACTAGCGTTAGCGCTAAAAGTGTTGTCAGCTGCTGTCGAACTCATTTTAGCCTATCAAGCCTTGGAAGTAACGACCTTTTTAATGCTTATCGATCATGTTCAACAAGGATTACCTCCGATTCAGCATCTTAAGAAAGTCATCACCACCAATGCGAATGGTAAACCAATTGTGGCCAAAACCTATGGACAAGCCTTACTTGTCGATGCTTTACAAAACAAGGACATGGTCTTTGCTTTAGGTCCCGCAGGAACAGGAAAAACCTACATCAGTGTGGTGTATGCTGTGAATGCTTTAAAACTTAATCACATTAAAAAGATCATCTTAACTCGACCTGCGGTTGAAGCAGGAGAAAACTTAGGATTTCTTCCTGGAGACTTGAAAGAAAAAGTGGATCCTTATTTAAGACCACTCTATGATGCCTTGTATGATATGCTAGGCATGGAAACCACCAATCGTTATATTGAAAAAGGGACCATTGAAATTGCACCATTAGCGTACATGAGGGGTCGTACCTTGGATCAAGCCTTTGTGATTTTAGATGAGGCTCAAAACACGACCACAGCTCAAATGAAGATGTTTCTTACCCGAATGGGTAATGGAGCACACATGGTCATCAATGGTGACTTAACCCAAGTGGATCTTAAAAAAGATCAAAAATCAGGGCTTCAAGATGCGGTCGATCGACTACAAAATATTTCAGAAATTGCTTTTGTCACATTAAGTGATGTGGATGTGGTTCGCCACCCAATCGTTAAGAAAATACTTAAACGTTATGAATGAGGTCACAATGAACATTTGCTTGATTGAAGATGAAATGAGCATCGCAAAATTATTAATGTATGATTTAAAGAATGCTGGATACCATGTGGTGCACTATGCGAATGGCATGGATGCGAAATTTGGGATTAATACCCAAAAGTTTGATGTTTTTTTAGTGGATTGGATGATTCCTCAAATCAGTGGGATTGAACTTGTTAAGATGATTCGTCATTTTAAGAGTGATGCGATTATTTTAATGGTGACCGCTAAAGATGATGAAAGTGATGTGTTGGAAGCTTTTGAAGCTGGAGTGGATGATTACATTCGAAAACCGTTCTCACCACGGGAGTTATTGGCGCGTGTCAATGCACACCTGCGTAAACATCAAAGCAGTGAATCAAAGATTTTGTCGTATCATGATGTGGAATGTAATCTTCTTACCAGAGAAATGTTTGTTAAGAATGTGGCTGTTTTATGCACAAAGAAAGAGTTTGATTTAATGGCGTATTTGTTGTCAAACGTGAACATTGTTTTAACACGTGATGACATTTTAAATGAGCTTTGGAACTTTGACTATGATGGGGATACCCGTATCGTGGATGTCCATATCTTTAAACTGCGGACAAAACTGGAATTCTCTTCGCTAAGCATTGAATCTAAACGTGGAGTAGGGTATGTCCTTCAAGTCAAAAAATAAGATGTTCATTCAAACTTGGTTACTGATGACCTTGGTTTCTTTGATGGGTTTATTTTTCTCATGGATCATTTCATTATTGTTTTTCACTGCGAGCACCATTCTTGTGCTCTTTTTTAAACTTCGATTTGAGCATGTTATGAATCATCACAATGATGAAGTGGCTCTTGAGCGTAATCAAACGCAGCATTTATTGAACTTGCGTCAAGAACAGTTGGATATCTTGATGATGTACTATCCTCATCCGATGATATTGTTCAATCAGAAGGGAAGTGTGGTTTTATCAAACGCATCACTGCATAATCTGGTGAAGTTCAAAGTTGATCAGCACATGTATGATGATCGCCAATTTCCTCGACCTTTACAAAAACTGTTCAAACAAGCGTATTATCAAGAATCACCCATGATTCAAGACATTAAGTTAGATCAACAATTTTACTCAGCGCACTGTCTACCTATCTATGTGAATCAACGCTATCAAGGTTTCTTGTGTGTTCTTCAAGACGTTACCCGTCTTGTGTCTTCAGAGCGATTACAGAAGCGATTTGTTGCGGATGCATCTCATGAACTCAAAACACCAATCACCGCGATTAAAGGCATTTCTGAGCTTCTTATACGAACACCCCGCATGGAAGAAACAGATCGTAAAGACTTCACACAACAAGTGTTTGATCAATCTTTACGGCTAGAATCCATTGTGAAAGACATGTTAACATTATCTAAACTCAGTGAAGATAAACTCATGATAGTGAAACAACCTAACAATGCGAAAGCCATCATCAATGAAATCCTTCATCATTTTGATGTGTCATTTCAAAATCATGGGTTAAGTACACACTTTGAAGTTAGTGATAAAACCATGATGTATGTTGATAAAAAAGCCTTTGAGAGTATTATGAACAACTTAATTACCAATGTGTTGATTCATTCTAATGCGAATGTCTTGTCAATCCTTGTCGAAGAAACACATGAACATGTGATTATCAAAGTCAAAGACAATGGTAAAGGCATTGAAAAAGAACATTTACCTCATGTGTTTGATCGTTTCTATCGTGCATCTTCTTCACGTCAACGAGCCAGTGGGGGAAGTGGATTGGGCCTAAACATTGCTAAAAGCTTTGTTTTAGCTCATCAAGGGAGTATTGAAGTAGAAAGCGAACTCAACCAAGGCACAACCTTTACACTTTCCTTTCCAAAATTAACATTGTCTTAACAGAGTTTTACGTCGCTAGTTTGTATAATAGGAATGATAAGGAGAACCCTATGAAATTAGATGATCAAATTATGCAACTCAATGAATTGATTTTACTCATGGCTAATCATGTGAAGGTGATGATGACAGTGGCAATTCAAGCTTTAATTCAATCAGACCATGATAAAGCGTTGTATGTGGTTGAACAAGATGCATTGATTAATCATTATGAAGTAGAAATCAATGAGATTGCGATACAATCGTTATCATTGCTTCAACCAGTGGCAAAGGATTTAAGAACACTCATCAGTGCAATTAAGATTGCCAATGAACTTGAGCGCATTGGTGACTATGCTAAAAACATTGCTCGTTATGTCATTAAGAAGCAAGTCTTTCCAGAAGAAATTGAAGGAGACGCGGTTGCTTTAGTGGAACTGTTCTTAACTCATTTTGATGAAACCATTCAAGTCTTGAAACAACCTGATGCGAATGTGGCTTATCAAACTGCCCTAAAGGATGAATTGTTAGACAAACGATTCAATGATTTAGTCGAGAAAATTGATAATCTACCTACAAGTGAGCGTATTTCTGTTGCGACCATTGGAATTCTACGTAATGTTGAGCGTGCAGGAGATCATTCTAAGAATGTCTGTGAGCACATTATTTATCGTACTAAGTCACAATTCATTGATCTTGGATAAGAAAAGAGCGTTTCAATTGAAACGCTCTTGTTTTATTGTAAGCTTGTTTTATTTTCTTTCTCATGTTCAACATGTACACTGAAGGTGGTTTTTGAGATGTTGCATGCATGATCTCCCATACGCTCAACAGTGGCTAAGATATCCACAAAGAGTGACCCACCGACGTTGGCTAAACATTTGTCAGTAGCCATACGTTCGAAGTGACGTTGCTTGGCTTTGAATTCGAGTAAGTCTAGGTAGTTTTCATCTTCGAGTATGCTTTGATGCATGAGTTTATCTTCGCTCATGAAAACGCGTAGTGAGCGAGCAATCATGTGATGAACCAAATCAATCATTTGCACAATATCATCTAATGCTTCTTGAGAGAAGGATTCATCAGCTTCATAAATGGTATCGTAGTATTCAACCAAGTTGGTTGCTAAGTCACCAATACGTTCAATGTTCTTAAGCACCGCAATGTTACCTTGGTAGGTTTCCAAGTCATCTTCACCAAGATTTTCTTTCACAATGACCAAGAGGTAATCGGTGATTTTTGAATCCATGTTGTTGATGATGGATTCTAAGTTAAGAACATGCTCAATGTGAGATTTACTCTTAGTAAGCAAGAATGATTTAGTTTCTTCAATCGCTTCAAGGGAAAGTTCTCCCATCTTTACGATAGTCTCTTTTGACACGTTAAGCGCAGCCGAAGGAAGTGATTTTGCGAGTGCTAAGTCGAGCGCATTAAGATCAATCTCACGATATTCAATTTCATCCCCTTTAATGATAATGCGAATGAGTTTAACCATGTAAGAGACAAATGGGAAGACAAGAAGGGTTGCAATGATGTTAAACGCGATATGCGCTACCGCAATCTGCATTGGGGCATTTAAATCATAACGAGCAGCTAGAAATTTATCAATCGCAAGAAACTGATTTAGGAACACCATGGCGAACACGGTTCCAATGACGTTAAAGAGGGTATGAATCCCTGCAGCACGTTTGGAAGCAAGTGATCCCCCTAAGGCAGCCATGATGGCTGTGATGGTTGTACCAATGTTAGATCCGAAGACAAATGGTAAAGCAGCATCAATGGTCATCCCACCTGCTTCATAGATTTTTTGAACAATCCCAATCATGGCAGAAGAGGATTGTACTAATCCTGTAAAGATAACCCCTCCAGTGAGTGCTAAGAAAGGATTTGTACTCATTGAACGTGTTAAATCGATGAATGCTTCAACATCCTTCAGTGTTTTTAATGAATCTCCCATGGTTTTTAATCCAAAGAACATGATCCCAAATCCTAATATGGATGAACCTATATAGTTTGTTTTTTTCTTCTTTGCAAATAAGACAAGCATTGCTCCAATGAAGATGATGGCCATCGCAAAATTTTCAATCTTTAAGCCAATTAAAAAGGAAGTCACGGTTGTTCCAACATTGGCCCCCATGATGATTCCTGTCGCTTGTTCAAGTCTCATTAAACCTGCACGAACAAAACCTATGGTAATGGCTGTTGTTGCTGAGGAAGATTGAATCGCAATCGTGATGAATGCCCCAATCCCAATCGCCATCCATACTTTTGATGTGTAACGATCAATGTAAGTTCGTAGTTTATCACCAGCAACAGCTTTTAAACCATCACCCATGAACTTAATACCAAAAAGGAATAATCCAAATCCACCTAAAACCAAATCCCAAGGGACAGCTTTAAATGACTCTAAAGAAGCGATTAATTGATCCATAACGTACCTCACACGATATGATAACACTATCTGAAGACATTGTGAATAAAATCAGACGAGTCTATGATAAAAAAAGTGAATATGGTATACTGTTTAAGGAGGAATTATGCCTTTTTCATTTATCAATAACACAAATCAAAAAATGTGGAATGACACTAAAATCATTCTTAAAACCATCATGAAAGAAGCGATTCTTTTAAAAGAAGTCAAGTCAAAAACAAGGGTTAATGTTGTTTTGGTTCATGATGATGCGATGCATGAATTCAATCTGCACTATAAAGGCAAAGATTATCCTACGGATGTCCTTACTTTTGTCAGTGATGAAGAGGATTCATTAGCCGATATCATTATTAATGTGGATGCATGTGTACGTCAAGCACAGGAGTATGAACATTCAGTTCAAAGAGAGTTTGCATTCTTGTTTGCACATGGTTTATTGCATGCATGTGGCTTTGATCATGATAACGAAGAAAACGAGTCAAAAATGATTCAACGACAAAAGGAGCTATTGCGTGAATATCCAAGAGATCTTAAAGAATCTAGTCTTTAAGTTTAAGGTAGCCTTTGAAGGGCTCTTTTTTGGCTTACTTCATGATTCAAGCATTCAACTACAAGCACTGTTGGCTGTGGTTGTGTTAGGACTCATTGTCTTCTTACCTTTGCAGGTATGGGAAATGATCGTTCTTTTATTGCTTATTGGTTTAGTCTTAGCACTTGAGTATATGAATACCAGTATTGAATGGATTTGTGATGCTTTAATGCCTCAAGAACATGCTGATGTTAAACGCATCAAAGATTTGGCTTCTGCTTCGGTGCTTGTGATGTCATTGTTTGCGGCAGTGATTGCTATCATTATCTTATTTCCAACCATAAAGGAGTTATTATGAAACAACAAGAATTAATAAATCAAGCATTTAAGGCTATGAATCATGCCTATGCTATCTATTCCAATTATCATGTGGGATCATGTATTTTACTTAAAGATGGCACCACATTTTTAGGAGCTAACATTGAAAATGCTTCTTTTGGTGCAACCAACTGTGCAGAACGAAGTGCTATTTATGCTGCGTATTCCAATGGATATCGTAAAGATGACATTGAAGCCATTGCGATTGTGAGTGATGGATTTAGAATTGCGGCACCATGTGGCATTTGTCGTCAAGTTTTAAGTGAACTGTTACCTCAAGATGCGCCTATTTATCTTTCCAATGGAAAAGAGGAAGTTGTCACGACCATTGCAGAGTTACTCCCTATGCAATTCAATGTAGAGGATGTAAAACATGACTAAAGCTGGAACTGTAGCCTTAATCGGTCGTCCTAATGCGGGTAAGTCTACCTTGCTTAATGCATTAATGCAAACCAAGGTAGCCATCACATCTGCAAAGGCGCAAACGACACGCAATGTTATCTTAGGTGTATACAATGACGACCAAGGACAGATTGTCTTCTTAGATACTCCAGGATTTCATCAACCTAAAGATGCGTTAAGTTCAATGATGGTCAAATCCACGGTTGCTACTCTTAAAGAAGTGGATCTTATTCTCTTCATGATTGATATTACTAAGAAAGAAAAAGCTGTTGATCAAACGTTGTATGATTTAGCAAAACAGACCTCATCGCCTGTGTTTGCGATAGTGAACAAGATTGATATGATGAATCGTAATGCTATCATACCTTTATTGGAACATTATGCTAAAAACTATGAATTTGATGAGATTATTCCTTTATCTGCGCTTAATCAAGACAATCTTGATCGCTTAGTGGAAGTTATCATGAAGGTGTTGCCAGAGCAAGAGCGTTTGTATCCTCAAGAACAACTGACTCAATTAACGTATCAGTTCTATATTTCAGAAGTCATTCGTGAGAAACTGCTTAATTTGACTAATCAAGAAATCCCTCATTCAAGTGCTGTTGTGATTGATACGCTTTCATTTACAGACTCGACGTGTACGATTGAAGCGTCAATCATCGTAGAAAAAGATTCACAAAAGGGGATTGTGATTGGGGCAAAAGGAGCACTTAAAAATGAGATTATTAAGCAAGTGAGCATGGAACTTCGTCGTCAATATGGATTGAAGATTCTTTTATCCCTTCATGTAAAAGTGGATAAAGATTGGAGATTGAAGACAAGTAAAATCAATGCCTATCTCAATCCAAATCAAAGTGAATATGAACAATAAGCTAATAGCAATGATTGTTTCTTCAACTCAGTATAAGGAAAAAGATGCCTTAGTGAGAATGATAAGTGAAGAAGGAAAAGCCATCACTATGATTGCGAAAGGAGCATATGCTCCGACAAGTAAGTATGGTGCTTATCTTCAACCTTTTAATGTCTGTGCGATAGAATGTCATATTAAAGAACCTCTTTCAACATTCATGAGTGCAAGTATTCTTAAGACATTTTCGTTTACAGACATTCATCAATTAGCAGCAGCTTCTTTCATCGTTCAATCCATGGATAATATTAATCAAATGGAACCTCAAAGTTTTGATTGTTGGAAGGGTGTTGAGTATTTGAATCTTATTCAACATTCCATGATGGCCGCTTTATTGAAATTTTGTTTTAACTGTTTTGAAATGGATGGTCGTCAACTGATGGTGGATGAGTGTGTGGATTGTGGTTCATTGCACGTCAGTGGTTTTAGTTTAAGTGCTGGTGGATTCGTGTGTAAAAGTTGTTCTCAACATGAGAAAGTGGATCTTCATGACATTGAAGTCCTTAAGACATTACGATGCATCTCTAAAGCACCTTTAGAATTAACCTATCGTTGTCCAAGTCATGTTTTATCCATGGGGATGATTCAACTTTTTGTGCATGATTTGAAAGATTCAATTCCTTTAGCAATGAAGAGTTGGAAATTCATGGATGACCTAGTATAATGAGTGAGAAAAGTGAGAAAATGTATGAAAAAATTAACCGTTGAACAATTAATTGCCCACTTGAAGTCGACAGGCTTTGTCTTTCAAGGTTCTGCCATTTATGGTGGTTTAGCCAACACTTGGGATTATGGTCCTTTAGGTGTTGAACTTAAAGACAACATTAAAGCAGCATGGTGGCAAAAATTTATTAGAGAAAATCCACATAATGTGGGTATTCAAAGCTCAATTTTAATGAATCCTAAGGTGTGGGAAGCGAGTGGTCATTTAAAAACGTTTTCTGATCCACTGATGGATTGCAAACAATGTAAAACTCGCCATCGTGCTGATAAACTCATTGATGAAGCATTAGAAAACAAAGTCAATGCAGCAACATTAAGCTTTGAGCAAATGGAAGAAGTGATTAAAACCAATCACATTGCATGTCCAAATTGTGGATCTAAGGATTTCACATCCATTCGTCAATTCAATTTGATGTTTAAGACATTTCAAGGGGTGGTAGAAGACAGTTCGGCCATCATTTACTTGCGTCCAGAAACAGCACAAGGGATGTTTGTGAACTTCCAACATGTTGTTCGTGCTAATCGTAAGAAAATCCCATTTGGATTAGGTCAAATCGGGAAGAGCTTTAGAAACGAAATTACTCCAGGTAACTTTATTTTTAGAACACGTGAGTTTGAACAAATGGAACTTGAGTTCTTTACCCATCCTGATGAGGCTATGAAATGGTATGATTTCTGGCAAAAAATGTGTCACGACTGGTTGGTTGACTTAGGTTTAGATGAAGAAAACGTAAGAATTCGTGAACATGATGCAGAAGAGTTGTCACATTACTCAGTTGCGACTTCTGATATTGAGTATCGTTATCCTTGGGGATGGGATGAACTTTGGGGTATCGCTAATCGTACCAACTTTGACTTAACCCAACACCAAGAGCATTCCAAGCAATCCATGGAGTATTTTGATCAATCTACCAATTCTAAATACATCCCATATGTGGTTGAACCGGCAGTTGGGGTGGAACGATTGTTTTTAGCTTTCATGGCGGAGGCTTGTGTTGAAGAAACTTTAAGTGAAAATGACACTCGTTTAGTTGCAAAGCTTCACCCAGCCTTAGCACCTGTGAAAGTGGCTATTCTACCGCTGTCTAAACAACTGAATGAAAAGGCACAAAGTGTGTATGCATTATGTGCGAAACACTTTAATACTGACTATGATGAATCTGGAAGTATTGGTAAACGTTATCGTCGTCAAGATGCGATTGGAACCCCATTTTGTGTCACCATTGACTTTGATACTTTAGAAGATAATCAAGTAACTATCCGTGATCGTGATTCAATGGAACAAATTCGATTATCCATTGATGAACTTGTTCACTATGTTAAGGAAAGGATTGTTTATTAATGACGCAATTTCGAATCGATGATCAAACAATTGAGACGATTCGAAAGAATGCTGACATTGTGTCTATTGTTGGAACCTATATTCCTCTAACAAAAAAAGGTAAAAATCATGTGGCACTGTGTCCTTTTCATGATGACCACAATCCATCCATGTCAATCAATTCATCAAAACAGATATTCAAATGTTTTGTGTGTGGAGCAGGAGGGAATGTTTTTAACTTTGTTCAAAATTTTGAAAAAATCAGTTTCTTAAATGCAGTGTCCAAAGTGGCTTCACTTAGCAATCAAAACTTTGATTATGTTGAGCGAAAGAAAGAAATTGATCCAAGTAAAATTGAGGGTTATAAAATATTGAACGAAACTCAATCTTTCTTTAAATATCAGCTGTTCTCTGTGGATGGACAACATGCGTTGGACTATGCTCGACAAAGAGGGCTAAGTGATGAATTGATTCAAACCTTTGATATTGGATTTGCACCCTCACAATCTGCCTTAACACATTTCTTACAAGCCAAACAGTTTTCTCAATACAAAGCTAAAGAAGTGAATGTGATTAATGATTATGAAGGTCGCTTTTATGATGTGTTTGAAAATCGCTTAACTTTTGCGATTGCCAATGATGAAGGTCAAGTGGTTGGATTCAGTGCACGAGCTTTGGATTCCTCAGCAACCAGTAAATACATCAATACCAACACCAATGACTATTACGTTAAATCTGATTTAGTGTACAACTTTCATCGTGCTAAGGAACATGCTAGAAAAGCAGGCTCAATCATTGTGGTGGAAGGGGTTATGGATGTCATTTCATTTGCGAAAGCGAAGATTTATAACGTTGTGGCTACACTTGGAACTGCTTTAACTTCAACCCAAATTGAAAAAATCAAACGATTAAGTTATAATGTCGTCCTTGCTTATGATCAAGACGAAGCAGGACAAGGTGCCAATTACAGAGCATTGGCTATGCTGTACAAAGCGAAAGCGAATGTAAGTGTGTTACAATATCCTATAGAAGGTGACCCCGATGATGTCATTTCAAAACTGGGTGTTACAGCACTGAATGAGTGTGTGGCAGAACCCTATCATGGGATTGAATTTGCTTTTAAATATGGAGCTAGTTTATACAATCTAGGTGTTTATCAGCAAAAGAAATCCTATATGCTTGCGATGATTGATTTGATTCGACTGTTGCCTGATTCCCTTGATCGTCAACATTTCGCCTCACTTCTATCAAAACTGATTGACATTGATGTGAGTGAAATTGTTAAAACGATTGACAATAAGCCAACCTCAAAAGTCATCACAAGTGTTAAACAACATCCGTTTGTGATTCCTTCTTATGAGATGGAGATTCTAACACAAATCATGTTGTCTAAAGAGGCAGCTTATTACTTTAGAGATCAATGTGGGTTTCTTAATGAACCATTAGCGAATCAACTGGCTTTAAAATTACTGTCTTATTATCGCGAGCATGATGCTTTAGAAGTAGCAGACATGTTGAGTCGTATGAATGATGATGAATCACAGCGATTCTTCTTATGGGTCCTAGATTGGCCTTTATTTCCAAAATCCTACAACATCATTTCATTGGATGAAGCGATCATTAGAGTTAAAATAAAGATGCTTGATGATAAAATCAAACAACTCAAGCAAAAGAGTGTCCTCACTCAAAACACCTCTGAGAAAACCATCATCCTGAATGAAATGATTCAAACCCAACAAGAGAAAGACCGTTTAAACGGAAAATAGGTGTACCATGGCAAAAGAGTTACAAACCCTAGACCAAATTAAAGCCTCACTCATTGAAAAAGCGAAAAAGAAAAAAGCATTGTACCAATCCGATATTGATGCCTTGTTTTCATTGTATGATTTTTCTGATGATGATGCGGAAGCGTTCTTATCATGGATGAAAGATGAAAACATTTTACTTAGTGATGAAGAAGAAGACATTCAAGCTCCCGATACGATCATTGAGGATGATAATGGCGATGAACTTCCAGAATTCATTGGCGATGGAGATGATGAAGAAATTGAAGATGAAGAAATCAACATCGTCGATTTGCAAACTTACGATGCCCAGTTCTCTAGTGGACCTGCGGTTAAGATTAATGATCCTGTCAAAATGTATCTTAAGGAAATTGGTCGTGTCTCACTGATTTCACCTGCTGATGAACCTGAAATTGCTCGTCGTATCCAACAAGGCAGTGATGCTTCTGTTGAAATGAAAACGATGCTAGAAACTTATTTTCCAGAACAAGTTGACAAGCTTAAAGGCATGGACAACATTGAAAACTTCTTGTTTGATCATTTGCATGATGAAGCACTCATTGTTCGTATGAGACAATTGGCTGATTTACGCTATGATGGTGATGAGTCCAAACGAGTATTGATTTCAGCTAACTTACGTCTTGTGGTGTCGATCGCGAAGAAATACGTGGGTCGTGGCATGTTATTCTTGGATTTAATTCAAGAAGGTAACATGGGTCTTGTGAAAGCTGTTGAGAAATTTGACCATACCAAAGGCTTTAAATTCTCAACGTATGCGACGTGGTGGATTCGTCAAGCCATTACCAGAGCGATTGCGGATCAAGCTAGAACCATTCGTATTCCAGTGCATATGGTTGAAACCATTAATAAGCTTGTGCGTATTCAACGTCAATTGGTGCAAGATTTAGGACGTGATCCAACAGCTGATGAAATTGCTGAAAAAATGGAAAACATTACGGCAGAAAAAGTGCGTGAAATTCAACGTATCGCACTTGATCCCGTTTCTTTAGAAACACCGATTGGGGAAGAAGATGATTCTCATTTAGGTGACTTCATTGAAGATAAGGATGCCGTATCACCTGATGAATATGCCAACAACCAAATGCTTAAAGATGAAATTAATCTTGTGTTACAAGGTTTAACTGAGCGTGAAGAGAAAGTACTTCGTTTACGCTTTGGATTATATGATGGACGAACACGTACGCTTGAAGAAGTTGGAAAAGAATTCAACGTCACTCGTGAGCGAATTCGTCAGATTGAAGCGAAAGCTTTACGTAAGCTTAAACACCCAACACGTTCTAAGAGGTTGAAAGATTTTGTCGACAAAACCTAAATTATCAAAACGACTTCAATGCCTTGTGGACATGATGCCACCTCTTGATGTGGTCGCAGATATTGGATGTGATCATGGGTATGTTCCTATTTCACTTGTTTTAAGTTCAAAAGCAAAAATCGCATATGGAATTGACAATAAAGTTGAGCCTTTAAAGGTTGCGAAAAAGAATGTTCACCTTTTTGGGTGTGAAGAAAACGTGATTCTACTCAATAACCCCCTTAAACAACCCATTAAACTGCTTGATGGATGCATCATTGCGGGTGTTGGTAAAGAGAGTGCGGTTTCAATCTTTCATGAGTTTAGTCCTTACTTTCATGAAAAGACTCTATTAAGTATCCAAGTGAATGCCCAAATCATTGAAATGCGACAATTCATGAAACAACAGGGATATCGTTTAATTAATGAAAAAGTTGTTTTTGATAAAATGCATTATGTGATCTTACATTATCAAAAGGGGATTGAACAGGCTGATGGTGTAGAACTATGGATTGGTCCTCATTTGCTTCAGCAGGTGAGTGAACATAAGGATTATTTGATTGAATTAAAGAAAACAGCAGAGCATTTTAGAAGCATTGCTCAAGATGTTTCAAAGCAAACAGTGTACGCAATGATTGACGATTATTTGCAAGGCATCCTATGATGCCTTGTTGTGTGTTACAATATAGGGTAACAAAACCCTAAAAAGGATGGTTTATATGCAAGATTCACTACTAAAAAAAATGATGGACATCAATGGCTTCAAAGCATTGAGTCAAGTCCAAGAAAAAATGATACCTTGGATTGTGAAAAAACACAGTCTCATTGTCACATCTCCAACAGGAACAGGTAAGACGCATGCGTATCTGTTTGGTTTACTTTTAAGGGTTGTGTTTAGACCTGAAGAAGTAGGTGCAGTCATCTTAGCCCCAACACGAGAACTTGCGTTTCAAATCTATCAGTTCATGAAGATCATGAGCTCATTATTTCCATCACTGAAAGTGAGTTTACTTGTAGGTGGATCAACACGTAAAGAAATGCCAATTAAACCTCAACTTGTCATTGCGACTCCGGGTCGTTTATTAGACATGATTCAATCACAAAGAATGACCATTCATCAGACTCAAATGATCATTATTGATGAAGCAGACATGATGGTTGATGAAGGATTCTTACCAGAACTTGACCAATGTTTAAGCGCAACTTCTGCGAACACGCAAATCGTGGTCTTTTCAGCAACCATTCCTCAAGCCTTGGAACCATTCTTAAAGAAATACATTAAAACGGCTAAAATACACCAAAGTATTGATGACGAAATTTTTAATCCCAAATTAACACATCATTTAATTGCATTAAAACATCATCGTTATGAGACAATGGTGGAGTCTTTACTTCAACACATCAATCCTAACCAATGTTTAATCTTTGCGAACTCTAAAGACGAATGTACAACCATTGCGAATCACTTACGCTCGCTAAATCATCGAGTTGTTGAACTGCATAAAGGATTAACATCGACTCAACGCAAAAACACCATTGTCAGTATTCAATCCTTAAAAGCGAGTTTGATTGTAGCGACGGATATTGCGGCACGTGGTTTAGACTTTAAGCATGTAAGCCATGTCATCTCTTGTGGTTTTCCTAAAGATTTATCTTACTATAAACATCGTGCTGGTCGAACAGGTCGTGCTGGATTGAGTGGAGAGGTATACGCTTTATACAATGAAAAAGATGATGAAGCCATTCGTAAACTCATGACTCAAGGCATTGTGTTTGTCCATGAATCACACAGTGATAAAGGGTTTAAGAAACTGACTCCTTATGGTCAAAAACGTGTCTTTAAGACTGAACATGACAAAAAGATTGTTGCAATGATTAAAGGTAAAAACAAAAAAGTTAAACCTAATTATAAAAAGAAGATGCAAAAAGAAATTGAAACGTATGAGCGTAAAAAACGTCGTGCCATGATTGATGCGAACATCAAAGCACTGCGTAAGCAAAAGTATAAGGCAGAAGCAAAGGAGAAGAAAGCATGATCATTGGGTCTCACGTTGGTTTAAAAGCAGATGACTATTTCTTAGGATCAGTCAAAGAAGCGCTGAGTTATGGCTCAAATGCTTTCATGATTTATACCGGTGCTCCTCAGAATACCATTCGTAAAAGTGTTGATTCGCTCATGATCAAAGAGGGTAGAGCTGCTTTAAATGAAGCGGGTATCCCAATTGAACATGTGATTGTTCATGCTCCTTATATTATCAATCTAGGAAATACCTTAAAAGCAGAAACCTTTGAATTAGCAACCTCTTTCTTAAGTAAAGAAATTGAGCGAGTAAAAGCCTTTGGTGCGAAGGTGATTGTTCTTCATCCTGGAGCTCATGTAGGAGCAGGCAGTGAAATTGGAATCAACTCTATCATTCAAGGCCTTAATACTGTCCTTAAAGAGGTGGAAGGTGTGACTATCGCACTTGAAACCATGGCAGGTAAGGGGAGTGAATGTGGACGAACGTTTGAAGAAATCAAAGCCATCATTGATGGTGTAGAAAACAAAGCATGTATTTCTGTGTGTTTAGATACATGTCATGTTCATGATGCTGGTTATGATGTGCATGATGTGGATGGCTTGTTGGATGAGTTTGATCGTGTTATTGGACTTCAGTTTTTATCTGTTGTGCATATTAATGACTCAAAAAACAGTCGTGGAGCGATGAAAGATCGCCATGAAAACCTTGGTTATGGTGAAATTGGATTTAAGACGTTGCACCGCTTTGTCACCCATCCCAAATTAGCTCATTTACCTAAAATATTAGAAACACCCTATGTTGGTGATCAACCTCCTTATTCAGAAGAAATTAAAATGTTGAAGGAAGGTCATTTTAATCCTTGGAGAAATGAATAGACCATGAAATTATCGCGTGAAAGTTTCCATCGAAGTGTAAGCACCACATTAGATACGCCTCTTGATCATAAGAAGAACGTATCGAATCGTTTGCTTGCTTTTGCACTTATTATGCTTGTTGGCATGACTGTGGTTTTTGCGCGCTTTTTTTATGTTCAAGTGATTAAAAATGATTATTATGCACAACGTTTAGAAATCTATTCCCGTCGAATTTTACAACTCGCTGCACCGCGAGGT
>Ga0208242_100642_pt1 | contig 16050 bp, 10 predicted proteins | sample SubbioAug_CSW13A_FD_184825 | JGI IMG/M metagenome (GOLD analysis project Ga0208242, IMG submission 184825) | Serpentinite rock and fluid subsurface biosphere microbial communities from McLaughlin Reserve, California, USA - CR12Aug_CSW13A (SPAdes) | ecosystem: Environmental > Terrestrial > Deep... | reverse complement strand
TGCAAGAGATCCCGCAGAAGGAAACCACCCCCTTCTACCCCCGCAGCCCGTATGCGGTGGCCAAGATGTATGCCTACTGGATCACGGTGAACTACCGCGAGGCCTATGGCATGTACGCCTGCAACGGCGTGCTGTTCAACCACGAGAGCCCGGTGCGCGGCGAAACCTTCGTGACGCGCAAGATCACGCGGGCGATCAGCCGCATCGCGCTGGGCCTGCAAGAGTGCCTGTACCTGGGCAACATGAGCGCGCTGCGCGACTGGGGCCACGCCAAGGATTACATCGAGATGCAGTGGCTGATGCTGCAGCAAGAGGTGGCTGATGACTTCGTGATCGCCACGGGCGTGCAGTACAGCGTGCGCGAGTTCGTTGAATTCTCGGCGAAAGAGTTGGGCGTCACGCTGGCCTTCGAGGGCGAGGCCGAAGCCGAAGTTGGCAAGGTGGTCAAGGTAGAGCCCGTCAATGGCGAACTGCTGGCCAAGTGCAAGGTGGGCGACGTGATCGTGCGGGTTGACCCACGCTATTACCGCCCCACTGAGGTCGAAACCCTGCTGGGCGACCCAACCAAGGCCAAGACCAAGCTGGGCTGGGAGCCGAAGATCACGCTGCACGAGTTGGTTCGCGAGATGGTGCAGAGCGATTACACCAGCGCCAAGCGTGATGACCTGGTGAAGCAGGCCGGTTATCAGGCCTACGATTACCACGAGTGAGGCTCATGCCCTTGCGGCCGCTCCCTCGGCGGCAAGGGCCATCGTTCAGCCATGATCAAGAGTTTCGCCGCCTTATCCGTCACAACAGGTGCGCGTCTGTTGACAGGGTTGATCCTGTTTGTCTTGCTGGCGAGAGAATGGCCAGCGGCCGTGTTCGGCGAGTTCATGTATTTGTTCTCGGTGGCAGCGCTGCTCGTTCTGGCGTGTGAGTTCGGTTTCACTCAGCAAATCCTGCGTGAAATTGGGCGAGCACCGACACAGGCGGCCACACTCATGGGCCGCTACCTGGGTGCCAAGGTCTGGCTGACCTTGGCCACGTGGGTGCTGGCGCTGCTGTTCGCTGGGGTGATGCAGCTTTCACTAGAGGCCATCGCCCAGTTGGCGCTCCTGCTGGCCGCCGCATCGTTGATGTCGTATGGCGACATGTTCATGTCGTGCTTTCGCGCCATGGGGCAGTTTGGCGAAGAGGCCTGGATAGCTGTCCTGGGCAACGTGCTGTTCTTTGCCTTGTCTCTGTGCGCATTGCATTTCAAGGGGGGGCCCGTCGGCGTCGCAGCAGCAATGCTGTTTGCCAGACTGGTCCAGTTCCTGATGAGCCAACGGGTGTTCAGAAGGCGAATTCCTGAGCGGGTGGTGCCCGTTCTCGCCCTACCAGAGGTCGCAGCCACGGTCCGGGCGAGCACCGCATACGGCGCTGACGTGGCCATTGGCGCCGCATTCGTCAACATGGACACCGTCATGATCGCGCACACCCTCGGGCAAGAGAGTGTCGGCGTGTATCAGGCCATCGCACGCATCTACCAAGGCGCCGTCCTCGCAACCGCGATACTGGGCAGCATTTTCTTGCCGAGGCTAGCCAGAGAACTCGGCAACCGCGTCGCATTCACACGCCAGTACAAGCAACTGGCGTGGTGCTTGGTCGCGTTGGGCGCCGCCGCGTCTTGCGTATTCGCGCTGGGCGCCCCGCTGCTTGAACTGATCTACACCCAGCCCCATCTGCAACGAAGCCTGGAACTGATGCCATGGTTTGCCTTGCTGGTCTTCGTACGCTTCACCGCGTCGGTCTATGGCGTTGCGCTAACCGCGCTAGGCAAGCAAACCAGCAGAGCACTGATATACGTTGCAGCGCTGATCTTGATGGTACTGGCCGCGCCCCCGCTGATGCGCCATTTTGGTGAGGCCGGCATGGTCATCGCCGCAACGCTGGCGTACGCACTTCTTGCGCTTCTGTTTGCCATTCATTCCGCGCGCTCGGGTGTCCGCCCTCAGGCGTGGAAGACAGCTGCCATCGTCTCCCTCTCTCTTACTGCCTTCAGTTTTTGGAAGGCCGGACTACATCCATGAATAACAGGAAGCTTACGGTTGGCCTCGCTTGGCACTCCATCAGCTCTGACAACCTTGGCGTGGGGGCCCTCACCCTCAGTCAAATGGCGCTGATCACCAAGGCCGCATCACAAGCAGGCCGTGAGGTCGAGTTCGTCATCATCGGCACCCGGGGCGACACGCCCTACCCGATCACCGATTTCAAGCTCAGGCAGACCACCGAGTTCGCCGCCCGGGCGCTCAAAGCCGGAGATTTCAGTGCCGTCAAGGCGTTCTGGCAATGCGACATCGTGTTCGACATCGGTGAAGGCGACAGCTACGCCGACATCTACGGTTTCAGTCGCATCACGCGACAGGTGCTGACCAAGATCCTGTCCAAACTGGCCGGGAAAACGCTCATACTGAGCCCGCAAACCATTGGCCCCTTTCACACCGGTAAGGGCCGTTTCATGGGCAAGCTCGGCATGCGCATGGCGGACAAAATCTACGCCCGAGACCACCTCTCAAGCACCTACACGCGCGAGCTAGGCTTTGGCAGCAAGCTCACAGAGGTCATCGATGTGGCGTTCGCCCTGCCATTTGAACAGCAGCCGAAATCAGACTCGTTGACCCGTGTTGGCATCAACGTTTCGGGCCTGCTGATGCACGACGGCCCCCAGTTCAAACTCACCGTGGACTACCCGGCCCTCGTCCGTAAGGCCATTGCTTACTTCGCGGCGCAACCAGGCGTCGAGGTGCACCTCGTATCTCATGTCATTTGCGATGCCCACGAGAACGAAGACGACCTACGCGCCTGCGCGCGACTCGCTCACGAGTTTCCCCAAGTAAAAGTGGCGCCACGGTTTCGCACGCCCAGCGAAGCGAAGTCATACATCAGCTCGCTCGACTTCTTCACTGGCGCGCGCATGCACGCGTGCATTGGCGCCTTCTCTGCTGGCGTAACGGTTGTCCCCATGGCGTATAGCCGCAAGTTCAACGGCTTGTTTACATCACTGGGGTATGAAGCCGTACTGGATTGCCTCAAGCTCGACACCGAACAGGCCTATGCATTCCTGCTTGCGCAGTGGGCACAGCGCGACGAACTGGCGCTGCGCGTCGAAGCGGGCAACGCCATGGCCCAAGCCAAGTTGAACCGGTACGTGGCCGACATCGTCAAGATGCTGCCCGCCTGAAATGATCACCTCCATGAAACGACATCCAAGCATCCGGACCATTGAGCAAGTCTTGAAGGCCGACCTCTGTCTTGGCTGCGGCGCGTGCCAGCACGTTGTTCCCAACAAGCTGCGCGTCGAAATGAGCCAGGAGGGTTACCTGCGCCCGGTCGTCCTGGCCCCGCTAACCGACGCAGAAAACGACATCGCCACTGCCGTATGCCCAGGCATTCATGTAGAGCACGACCCACCTTTGCCTACTGGCGAGCTGATGTGGGGCCCGGTGAAGTCGTGCAACGCTGGTTGGTCAACAGACCCAGCGCTGCGACACAAGGCTTCGTCCGGCGGTGGCATATCGGCGCTGGCGGGGCACCTGCTTCGCTCTGGCATGGTGGACGCGGTGCTGCACATCGGCGTCTCGGAAGCCGACCCGCTTGGAAACGTGTACCGCATCAGTACCACACCTGAGCAAGTGGCCGCAAACGCCGGTTCGCGCTACGCGCCCGCAGCGCCGCTTCTAGGGCTCCAAACGGCCTTGGACCAGCACGCCACCATCGCCGTCATTGGCAAACCTTGCGACATCGTGGCCGTTCGAAAATTGGCAGACGTTGACCCGCGCGTGAAGGAAAAGGTTCGCTATTGCCTTTCGTTCATGTGCCCGGGGGTCCAAAGCATCAAAGGAACGCATGCGGTCATCAAGGCCCTGAACACCAAGGTAGAAGACGTCGCCGAATTCCGTTACCGCGGTAACGGCTGGTCGGGTCTCGCCACCGCTGACACTCACGACAGACAGTCTAGCTCCATGACTTATGACGACTCGTGGGGAAAAATACTGAACAATTATCTGCAATTTAGATGCAAGGTATGCTTCGATGGAACAGGTGAATTTGCAAATTCAACCTGCGCAGATGCTTGGCATTCTGACAAAAATGGCTATCGGGCTCTCTCCGAGACCGCCGGCCGTAGCATCATCTTAGCGAGGACGAATGCAGGCCAACGGTTGCTCAGGAGTGCCGACAATTGGTCTGAAATCCACCATGAACCCCTCGATGAAGTGCATCCACCAGCGCTTCAAACGCATCAACGCGACAGAAAGAATTACGCGCTAGCGCACATGCTCGCCTTAAATTCCAAACAGATTGCGAAACCCCTTTACAATTTTGGCTCAATGGGTTCTCTGGCGATTCTCGCCAACCCCTATAAACTGGGGCGTAATTTTATGCCCCCCTTCAAGACATCGGCCAAAAGGAGCAATGGAGCGTGAATTACAGCGCACGTATCTCCGAGCCATTACTCATCACGGCCTTCTCAATCGCCGCCCTATTGGCGGGCGGCGCGAGCGCGCTCTTGCCGTGGTTCCTAACCTTAGCGATCGCGTTCATACCCATTTTCGCATTGTTTGCAGGCGCCTTCCCACACCACGCGATAGCGGTGGCCATATTTCTGGCCTTTGGAGCGGTACCATCTTTTATGCTGCCCCAAATCCCGTTCGCGGGAGGCACAATACGAGCAAGCGAATTGTTTTTAGCCCTAATAACCGGGATATCTGCATTCAAAGTCCTAGCGAACCCAGAACGCGTTAAACAACTGCAGTCGCCATTCACCCCTGGACTCCTACTAATACTGGGGCTCACCACCTTATCCCTGACTCTAGCAGCAACAGCGCTCGGGAATCAGCCAAAATATTACCTCTACGAGCTCCGAAGCCTGCTTTTCTGGCTAGTACTACCACTAATACTTCTGTCAATCGATACTCGAGAGAAGGCGAAGACGTTTGCTATCGTTCTAGCCGCGATGGGGTTCGTTCTAGCCGCCGGAGTCATAATCCAGTTTGTGACCGGCATGAAGATACTAGAAGCGTCCCGAGTGGAGAAGCTTGTCACAACGGGCTCCATTTATTCAGACGTGACTCGGAGCACCGCAGGGGGAGGAATATATTTCATCCTCTTCCTTATAAACGTTACCTTTGTGCTCTGGATAAAGCGGGTAATGAAGTGGTACTTTGCGACCCCCATCATCGCATTTGGCGCCATGGCTGTCATAGCGACCTTTGGACGAGGAGTATGGGCTGCCGAAGCATGCGCAATCCTTCTTATTCTATTTCTAGCCGATAGGGGCGAACGCGTTAAAACACTAGCTGCGATAGCCTCGATTGCCCTTGTCGGCATGACAGTTATGTATATCACTGCCCCTCATGTAGCGAACGCGACGTTCGACCGCCTTACGTCGGTTGGCAACGAGATAGAAGACGGCGATTCTTACCAGTGGCGAAAAGATGAAAATCGGTACGCGCAACAGGCAATACTATCCAACCCTATTGTGGGAGTTGGATTGGGCGGAGAATACCAACCATTTCGAAATAGAAATATGGGCGAGGACCACACGCGCGCGATTCACAGCAGTTATTACGGACTAATGCTAAAACTCGGAGTAGCTGGCCTAATAATTCCAGCATTAATGGGTGCAATTGGTTTAGCCACGTGGAGGCGAATCGAAAAATCGCAGGCGCCTGTGTGGCTCAAAGCCACATCGCTTGCGACGATGGCTACTGTTTTTACGGCCTATATCACCTCCTTCACTCAGCCCGAGTGGATGCATCACACTGGAGTGGCTTTTTTCGCAACGAGTTTTGCCCTCCTGGCCGTGTCAGATCGTTTGAGAAATGTGCCCACGAGAGAAGAATGAACGAAACCACGCTGATTTGCCTAGTGAACTTCCGACGAGGCGAGGATACGGTAGCTTGCGTCGAAAGCCTACTCAACCTAAGAGGAGTCTCGTTTCACATATCCATATGCGACAATTCTCCGTCGCACCCATCATCGTCTATACTACGCGAGTTCCTGACCAGCCGTAATAGCGATCCAACACACTCACACGCAGGCGATTCCTTTAAGGTTAAGATTGGTGCTGTTTTCGTTTTATATTCTGCACATCCGAACAATCCTGGATTCGCGGCAGGGAATAATATCGCGGCTCGTGCAGCACGCACCCTGCAAGATTTTGAATATTACTGGCTCCTAAACAATGACACCGAAGTTGATTCTGATTGCCTAATGGAAATGCTGCGCAAGATGCGTCGCAGCGAAAAGTATGGCATGTGCGGGTCAACGATTCTATACCATTACGACAAAAAGACTATACAGGTACAAGGTGGCTCCACGTACAGCAAGTGGTGGGGCACGATGAGCGAGATAGGAAACGGATCCCTTTGGCCATTGGCAGCAGACGAGCTTTATATAGAACAGAATTTAGACTACGTTTGCGGCGCCTCCATGCTTGTCAGTACCAATGTAGTTAGCGATATTGGATTTATGCGAGAAGACTACTTTCTCTTTTTCGAAGAAATTGATTGGTGTGAGCGGGCCCGTAGGGCAGGCTATTCACTGGCTTACGCCAGTAAAGCGATCGTGTATCACAAAGAGGGTGTCGCCATCGGCACCGGTACGGGCGCCAAGCGCAGCCTGCTGGCTGAGTACTACGGCATGCGCAACAGGCTGCTGGTCGCGTGGCGGCTGTTCCCATGGACATTTCCCACAGTTTGGCTGATTGGTTGGCTTCAGGTGCTTCGCCGCACCATGCAGAGGCGCCCGGCCAATGCTTGGCTCATGGCCAAGGTGTTGTGCGGGTTCGGTAAGCGGCCCGTCTGATACGGGTTTAATCATGACTCATCGTCGGATCATCATCTCGATGTACTTCTCTTACGTCGCGCATTCAGGCGGCGTCATCGACGTGGCCCGCAACGTGCTGGCCGGGCTTAAGGCCACTAACGCCTCTGGCTACACCGTGCGAGAACCTTCTGCACGTGTTACCCAACATAAGATACGCACTCTGTTGCGCTTCTTGGCTGACAGCTGGTTGGGCTTACGGTACTACTTCAAGCCGGTTGTCCTGCTCTTTCCGAACTATTTCTGTCTGCCCCTTCCCGGAGCGCGTTGCCGCACCGTGGTGGTCGTACACGACATCATGTTCAAGCACTACCCCGCTTACGTCAGCCCCGCCAAACGGCTGATCCTAGATGTCAGCTACCGTATTGTTCAGAAACGCGCTGACGGCGTGATCTTCATCAGCAAAGATTCAGAGCAAGACTTCATTCGAACCTACGGCGCCCCCCGCCGGCACACCACCATCTACAACCCGGTGGTATTTAAGGGGGCCAGCCCCAATACAGTGCGCACCGTGGGGCCACAAGACAAGCCCTATGTCATTGCCAACTTTCATTACTACCCCCACAAGAATGTAGAGGGGTTGCTGGTGGTATTCGATCGCCTGCATGCAGCGTGGCCAGAGTTGCAACTCGTTTTCACGGGTAACTGCCCGCCGCAGTTCGACGAACTGATTAAGAACTGCAAGGCGAGACACGCAATTCAACACTTGGGATTCTTACCCAAGAATCAGGTCCTAGCCGTGGTACGCGATGCGGCGGCCTTCATCTCGTTGTCAAAGTTCGAGGGCTTCAACATGTCTGCCGCAGAGGCGGCGCTGTTGGGAAAACCGCTAATCTTGTCTGATTTACCAGTACACCGCGAGTTGTTTACAGACTGTGCCCGCTTTGTTTCGCTTTCAGATCCGAATGTGGACGGCAGCGAGCTCAGCCGCTTTGTGCAAGCATACACCCCTGTTCGGCCGTCGTTCGCTGATCAGGTTTCTCCTGAACAATCGGCAGAAAGATATATTTCATTTATCAACAAAGTCGCGGATTCTGACGCTTCTTAGCTTTGCGGCACCCCGAATAAAACGAACCCATGGCATTCCCGCAGATCACGACCGGCACACCGCATTTTTAAACTGGCGCCTTGACCCTCCCTCTATCGAGTAGCGCGGTTAAATTCATGAAGAGTGTCCTGCCAGGCTCCTCCACAGTCCGATAAGAAATCATCGCTAACAGCAGAGTCGCCGCCATCGAAAATAGCAAACCCACCCAAAGCGATGCAGGCGATGGATTCGGCGCCGTGTATTTAACACCATACATAACCAATGAGTTCACAATAGGATGCAGCAGATATATACCAAAACCATACTTTGCTAAGCTGGAAATGCGTCTATGACTAAGCGGAGTCCACACATTGTGAAGGTCCAATTGCAAAACAACATATAAGGCGGCCGCGAGAGCAATAAGCCTAACCGCACCAACCAAGGGCCCGCCCCAGAAAAATAGAAAGTACCCAGCGACAGAACCCAGGATAACTGTCCACCAAAGAGTATTTTTCGACGTTGCAACGACAGCAAGCCAAACGCCGAATACGAAGCTAGGTAGCGCGCGCAGCACACCCAGATCAACTTGATGCGCGGAGGTGAGTGGCTCGCCGCGCAACCCGACTAAATACTCGAGAAGCATTAATGTGCAACACAAAGCGGGAATGACCGCATAACGAAATCGGCTTACAAGTCGATGCAGCACTGGGTACACAAGATAGAGCGCAAATAGTGCCGACAACGACCAAGCGACAAAATTCAGGGATAAACTGGCCCCCTTAACTCCCCAAGCATGTACAAGAAGAATATGAAGCAACGCGCCATCAGAACGCAACTCCGCGTTTAAACGCAGGACCCCAATCCCCACAAGCGCCGACACCGCCAGAAAAACAAGCGTGGTCACAAGGTGCAGGGGATAAATTCTAGCCAGACGCGACCGCAGAAAGTTTAGGTACTCACGTAGGCCGCACACACTTCCATTCTGCCGGGCCAAAAAGAGGCCAGACAGCATGAAGAACACATCCGTGAAGTAGGCAAACCTTGGAAAAGGAGGGAAGCCGTTTGCGGAGGCAAACTTGTTTGAAGAATAGTGGTAAACAAGAATGCCCAAACACATCAAGAACCGAAGGCCGTCTAGGCTAGGAATTCGGGGGGCCTTCTTCAGATCAGATTGCAAGACCTTACTCCTCAGGCAAAGAAACTAGAATAGACATCTTTACAAAAAGTGCTGCAGAAGTCTTGAGTTAAAGAGGGGGAGTCGGGTGGCGCCATGAAAGTTAATCGCACCCGTACTGGTTAAGAGCAGCCCACGCCAAAAACCTTCAGGTGAAGCAGTCAGTCATGCAAAGGAAAACTAATGGCCGCGTTTGGGAAACTCGGGTCTTTAGCCCCCCGCCACTCTGGCGGAAAGGACGTACGCCAGTCCTGCAGCGCGGTTTCAAGCGTGTACACGTATGGATAGCCTTCTCGCGAAAGCACGCCCGGCACGATGTTGTTCGAGCGGATCAGCTTGCGAATACGCACCGTGTTGATCGATGAATTGATGCGCAGGATGCCGGTCAGAATCTCGATGATGCGGGCCGCCAGCATCAGCGCCCACACCGGGATCGATGGGACGATGGCCTTCTTGCCCGACACCTTCTGAACCGTTTCAACGTACTCTTGCATCGACGGCCCAGGGTTCATCGTCATGTTGACGGTGATGACCGAAGGCGCGCGCGTGGCCTGGCGCTGATGCATCCACCACATGGCGTGGCAGAGTTCCTTGACGTAAATGCCGGCCTTGCGCGTTTGCTGGTTGCCCGCGTAGACAAAGAAGCCCCGAGTAAGCGCCTTGACCAGGCGCGACACGTTGCCACCCTCGCCAGGGCCGAAGACCACACCGGGGCGCACGACCAGCAGACGTCGCTCATGCTGCCCGCGATCACGCCATGCGGTGTGGATCAGCTCTGCGGCCAGCTTGGATGAGCCGTAGCCCGTCTCTGGGGTCGGGATGGCGGTTTCGTCCTTGGCCTGTTCTGTGGGGCCGTAGGGCGAAATGCTGCTGGTGAAAAGGATGTCATCACAACCTACATCTTCGGCGTAAAGACACACGTTCTTCGCGCCGGGAATGTTGGTATCGAAGTACTCCCAGTGCTCATGGCCCGGCTCGCGGTGCACCGCCGCAAAGTTCGCAATGAACTGCACTGCGACGCCCTGGCCGGCCACGTCGGGCCGGATGGGTTGACGAACATCGCAGTGCACGTAGTTCACACGCCGACCAGCGCCCAGGTCGTCCTTGATGAAAACGTGTGCAATGTGTTGCTCGGGCGGCTTGATGTCGGCCAGCACCACCTTATCGAAGCCTGCCTTATCCAGCAGGAAGCGGGTGAAGTGGAGGCCAATGAAACCGGTACCCCCAAAGATGACTGCGACTTTCATTTGCGTGCCTCAACGGTGAGCAGACGGTCGATCAGACCATCCAGGGTGAATTGCTTGAGCAGGGCATCAGACTGGGCGCGCGTGGCACGTGGCCGCTGACTGACTTGATCGAACGCCGCAGCGGTGTCGCTCAGCGCCCAGCTGGTGCATGCCACCCCTGCGGGGTAGGCGCTGACGATGCGTTCAAGCTCACTGGCCGGATCCGTGATGCACAGCAGCCGGGTACCGGCCGCAATGATGTTGGGCAGCTTTGAGGGCAGCGAGCCATCAGACGTGCCAGCGTCTTGCGGCACGACCTGAACGTCGGAGCGCTTCAACAAGGCTGGAAGCAGGCGGGCCTCAACGAGAGGATGAAAGGCCAAGCGCTCGTGCGACACCGTCGCCTTCAGGCGCTCGAAAATGGGGCCCTGCGAGAACACGCGCGCCTGCCATTCGGGATGTCGCTCAAGCACGTTGAGCATCAGCTCGATCAGCTTGTCGGGGGCTTGTTTCTCGCCAAGGGCGCCAGAGTAGACGATCGACTTGGCACCCGGGGTGAAGTACCGGTCGAGCACGGCCTCGGCCCCAGGATTTTCGTCCGGGATGGTGACAAACGGGTAATGAACCGACGTGCGGCGCGCATCAAGGCCGTACGTTTGCACGGTGACGTCGCGCATCGTCTCTGAGAGGAAGACGAGGTGATCGCATGCGGTGAACGCGCGACGCTCGACCCAGCTGATTGCACCTTGCAGAACTTTGGCGGCCAGACCCGTCTTGCGCGCGGCGTAAACGCCTTGTAGATCGTGAACAATGCCAATGATCTGCGCGCCCTGGCGCGCCAGCAGCGGCACCACGAGCATGAACAGACTGGGAGGAAACACTGCCAAGACGCGATCGGCCTTGCGCCCTACCTTCAGCATCTGGGCGGCGCAATGCAGCAGATACCAGGGCTCAAGCACGGCCCGGCGCAACAGCGGCTTCTGAGGGTACTTGATCCAGGCACCGCCTCGCAGAGCCAACACCCCGGGCAGCTCGCTTGGGTCGCGTTGGGGAACCCAATCCGGATAAATTGGATAGGAGCAGATGGCTGCGACATGTGCGCCGCGCGCCGCCAACCCCTCAGCCACGAGGCCGTTGTACTTCCCTGTCGAGATGGGCTCGGGATAGAAAAACGGAGAAAGAATCAGTATCTCTTGTTGCACTACGAAGCTTCCCTGTGTGACTGATTTGCAGGCGGATGCACGCCTGAGCGCAGTCCCGAAGCGCGGTTCGAGACGACGCGACAGCCAGTGAGCATGATACGCGGCTTGCAACTTCCACGCCTACCCCTACTCACGGGTTACACAGAGTGTCACATCTCAGTGATGTGCGTGGGACGTTACGGTTCGTTCGAGATGGCCCATTTGCCAATGCACGGGGTGCTTGCGACGGACGCGTTGGAGATGAAGTAGAAGGCGCGGGTGCGGGCCCATGCCTCAGACACGGGCTGTTGGTTGGTGAGGCTAAAGCTGGTGTTGTTGGCGTAGCGCACCGTCATCGACCAGCGGGGTGCAACACCTTGCGTGGACGTGACGGTAACGGTCACCCACTCGCCAACAGGCAGTGGTGCAACAACCTGTCCGCGAACCACGATGCCCCGGCTGCCTGAGAACAGCACGGAAGGCCCGGTCAAGAATGGCGTGACGCCAGTGTCGCGCCATTGATGGATAAACTCTGTAGCAACATCGGCCTTCAGGGTGAACTCAACCGTCGTGTTGCCTACTTTGTAATCTGCCTCAACGTAGCCGAAAGGCTCCCACCGGTTGACCAAGTTCGCGCTGTCGTTGAAGGCAAGGCATCGCTCGCCCGAATAGCCTTGCGTGACGCCGATCAGATCAGGGCGACCTGCGGGGACAGCAACGAAGCCCATCGGCTTAGCGCCAACGGGCGTTTCCGCCGCATCAAATCGCAAAACGGATCCTTTCCCCCATGACAATGAGGGGGTTTGAACTTTGGTGGGCTCGCGGCTCGCCCAAGACGTGGCCAATGCAGCGCTAACAACAACCGGGACGCCCGCCTCCAGCACACGCGGAACGTCAAATCTGCCAGCATCTACGATTTCCAAATTTGCAGAGATCGAACACCCGCCACCGCATAAAACTGGCGTGGAGGCAAAACCGATAAACTGTTGCGAAATCAAGTTTCCTTCGAACTCAATCTGAGGAAGCGACTGTCCAGCTGCTGGATATCTAACAAAATCGGAGATGTTTGGAAGGATTCGATTCCGAATCAACTTGGCTTGCACATGTGACTCACTTCTTCCAACCTGAATTTCAGACATGCGACCCGCCGCGAACACGTTGTCTTTTACAATGTTGTCCGCTCCGTAATGCAGCATGTAGCCGCCGTGATCCGTGCCAAAAACAAGGTTTCCCTCGATTAACAAGCCAGATGAACCCTCGTCATTGTATACTCCCCAGCCGCCCGAGCCGTAACCGTTGTAAGCAGCCACTCCTTTAACCACATTCCCCGCAATCACGGTGTCCGGCGAGCGGCCCAGCGTGTAGATCGCACCTCCATCACTCAAGGAGCCTTGCATGATGTCGTACAAGAAGTTCCCTTTAATTGTATTTCGACGCGCAGAGCTAGCGCCATACCCCCAAGTCCACCCAACAGATATACCACTATACGTCGTATCCCCGATGAGGTTTCCATCTATATAATTATCCGCAGTCTGCCCTAACCAAATCGCCACCGCACCTGGAAATTGAAACCCCACAGCGTGAATCCGATTACCTCGAATAGTATTCGAACCGGTAGCGTTATCGCTTGGTGGTTGATTGGTGAGCCCCACTCGCACACCGCCAGCACCCGTGTCATATACCTCGCAGTTCTGCACCGTGCTGTTGCGCACGTTGTCTCGCAACCAGATGGCGTAGCCGCCCACGCGCGACACCTCGCAGTTGTCAACTACTACATTGCGGGCCGAGCGAAGCACCACCGAAGCGGTCACATCCACAGCCGCTTGCTGGTCAATCAGGCCCGCTGCGGGCAACGTGTAGCCCGCATGCCGAAAGGTAAGTCCGTTGAACACGATGTGTTCCGCCCACTGGCCGAGCGCAGCATTGCCACGCACCTCAAGCAGCGTGTTCAGCGCCGGCACATCGAGCACGACATCTTCTGCCCGCTCAGCGGGGGTGGGCAGGTAATTCAAGCGCAGTGTGGTGGGGTTGAAGTACCACTCGCCCGGTGCATCAAGCGCAGTGGGCACGTTCTCAATGAAGTAACGCTGATGCGCGCCTTTGCTGAGAAACGCCCAGTGCGACGCCGGGCTGACCAACACCTCGCTGCTGGCGTTGGTGGCTGCAATACGGTGATGGCTGGTCGTCCAGCTATGGGCTGCGACCAGCACGGCGGCGCTGCGCTCGGCAGAGGTCAACCCACTGAGGTAGTTCAGCGCGGCCGGCTCAGACACAAACGCCTGGCGCTCAACAGGCGCCAAGGCCGAGGCTGCATCGCCCGACCAGGATGAGACCGTACCCTTGACGAAGTAGAACGAACCAACGTTGGGCGCGCGTGCCCGCACCGCCCGACGGCCGTTGACCCAAAGCTGATCGAATTGGCTGACGCCCGCGCTGGACAGATCAATCTGCACGGGGCTGCCGCCGCCGTGAACGGCGCGCGAGACAACCAGGCGCCGAGCGCCCGATATGACCACGCCGCCTTTGGTTTCAGCCTCGATGAGAACAGGCGAATCTGCCCGGCCAGACTGAGCGGCAGTCCAGATCCAGGGCTGGCTCAGACGGTAGTTGCCGTTCTTCAGAACAATGCGCAAGGGCAGGCGGCCTTGCTGCTTACCCATCCAGGCGCTGTTTGCAATGCCCTCGGGCAAGTCTTCCAGCCGCGTGACCGGCGAGCCATTTGCCTTGGTGAGCGCAGGCGTCACGGTGATGCCGTCCCCACCTGAGGTGGCCGCAACCTGGTACGTTTCGTACTGCGAAGCAGGCGCTGAAACGCGCACCCTGGCCAGCTGATCCAGATCCGTTGAGCCCGAAGTTGCATCACCACCCGGCGCAGTGCCTTGAGCGGTGTCTCTGCCGCCATCGGAGTCGCCCCCCCCGCCGCCCCCGCAACCAACCAGCAGCGAGGCGCACAACGCAACAACAACGGGCGAGATCAGGGAAAAACGATTGGGCATATGGGGCTCACGTAATACTTGCCGTAGTTTTAGGCATGTGAGCGGGCAGAGCATATCGACTCTGTCACGGTTGGAACGGACGATACAAAGTGTTGCAACGCCTTAGGTGCATCGCAACGCGGTGGCGTAGCGTAGACAAAAAAAAGCCCGCCAACAGGCGGGCCTCGCAGAATCTACCCTGGGATTTACACCGAACGCCCGTAGTTGTCCTGGAAGCGCACGATGTCGTCTTCGCCCAGGTAGCTGCCCGATTGCACCTCGATGATCTCCAGCGGGATGGCCCCGGGGTTGATCAGCCGGTGAACCGTGCCCAGCGGGATGTAGGTCGACTGGTTCTCTGACAGCAGCACAACCTTGTCGCCCACCGTGACCTCGGCCGTGCCGCTCACCACGATCCAGTGCTCGGCGCGGTGGTGGTGCATCTGCAGGCTCAAAGACGCCTTGGGCTTGACCATGATGCGCTTGACCTGGAAGCGCGGGCCCATGTCGATCGAGTCGTACCAGCCCCAGGGGCGGTGCACACGGCGATGCAGCGTGCCTTCGGTGCGCGCGGCACCTTCCAGGCGCGCCACGATCTTCTTCACATCTTGGCTCTTGCTGCGGTCGGCCACCAACACGGCGTCGGGCGTCTCGACGACCACCACGTTGTCCAGCCCCACGGTGGCCACCAGGCGGCTGGTGGCGTGCACCAGCGTGTCCCGGCTGTCTTGCATCAGCACGTCGCCCTGCGAGGCGTTGCCCTGTTCGTCATGGGCGCTGACCTGCCAGACGGCGTCCCACGCACCCAGATCTGACCAGCCCGCGTCCAGCGGCACCATGCGCACCACAAAGCCGCTTTCGGGCTTGGCGGGGCACTGTTCCATCACGGCGTAGTCGACCGACTCAGACGGCACGGCCTTGAACTCGTCCTTGCCCGGGCGCACGAACTGCGCGTCGGTGCTGCGCACGTCGAACGACTTGCGGGTGGCCTCGGCGATGTCCGGCCGGAAGTGCGCCAGCGCCGCCAGCCAGCGCGAGGCCTTCATCACGAACATGCCGCTGTTCCAGAAGTAGCCGCCATCGGCGACATAGGCCTTGGCGGTCTCCAAATCAGGCTTCTCGACAAAGGCCGCCACGTTGCGCACGCCGTTGTCGTCGGCGCCGCTGGCGCGGATGTAGCCAAAGCCGGTCTCGGGTTTGTCGGGGGTAATGCCCAGGATGACGATGTCGCCGTTGGCCGCAGCGCGGATGGCCGACTGCAGCGCCGCGGTGTAGGCGGCGGGATCGGTCACCGTCTGGTCGGCCGGGGTGACGACCATGATGGGGTCGCTGCCATCGGCCGTGGCCTGCAGCGCGGCCAGCGTCACGGCCGGCGCCGTGTTGCGGCCGGCGGGCTCAAGCAGCAGCGAGGAAGGCTCACCCTTGAGCTCGCGTAGTTGGTCGAGCACCAGAAACCGGTGCTCTTCGTTGCCCACCACACAGGGTTTGAGCACATCCAGGTCGCCCGCGCCCAGGGCCAGCAGCCGCAGGTGCGCCTGCTGGAACAGGCTCTGGTTGCCTTCCAGCACCAGAAACTGCTTGGGGTACAGCGCGCGCGAGAGGGGCCACAGGCGGGTCC
>Ga0208242_100641_pt1 | contig 16106 bp, 18 predicted proteins | sample SubbioAug_CSW13A_FD_184825 | JGI IMG/M metagenome (GOLD analysis project Ga0208242, IMG submission 184825) | Serpentinite rock and fluid subsurface biosphere microbial communities from McLaughlin Reserve, California, USA - CR12Aug_CSW13A (SPAdes) | ecosystem: Environmental > Terrestrial > Deep... | reverse complement strand
TGAGTGTGAGTTATAATAGACATGCGAGTGGTGTCCTTTCTATAAAGTATGGTAACTCTATTTTACAGGATTCCATTCGCTTTTCTATTTTTAGTTGGAAAGTCTCACATCAATTGTAACTCTACAATAGCCAACACCAATCCTTCATAGGATTGGTTTTTTTAAATTGTGAACTATGGTATAATGGGTAAGAATTTGAGGTAATTCTATGGAAACACGTGTAAAGAAATATGCGGATTTAAGAGATTCAATTGCGAAAGATGAAGAAGGAATTGTCTATCACAAAGCTTTAGCCCCATATGCCTCTCGCTTATCCAATGTTGATGAGAAGTATAATGTTGAGCAAAATGACGAACCTCATGTTCCACTTCATTCAAAGACGCTTGTTTCTCAAAGTTCATTCAAATCTTTAGAACATGACATGGACGTTGATCTCATTGACCAATTCATCAATGAAGTTAAAGCCTATAACATTAAATCTGGACAAGCTAATGATTTTGATACAGGAAAAAACATTCTCTCGGCCATATCAAAATCTACTGAACCACTTACGACCACGAGTTCTGTGGATGAAATCAAAGAGATTTTATTGCACGATGAAGAAGGTCAAAACCAAGAAAATGTTGAAGAACTCAAAGAAATTTTGCTTGAAAAAACACAAGAAATTAATACTTCATTGCTTACCTTTGAAAAAACAATTCATGATGTTAACACACAACTTAACTCAACCAATAAGCTTGTGAATGCATTACTTACACTTTTCCTCATTGGATTAGTTGGAATTATCTTTATTGCTTTGTATTGGTTGATTAACAGTCGAGGATTCTTACAATGAAAATAAATATTGGTATTGATGGTCCTGTTGCTTCTGGCAAAAGCACCATCGCAAAAAAAGTGGCTGAACGATTAGGTTACACTCACATTGATACAGGAGCGATGTATCGCTGTGTTGCTCATTATGCCTTGTTAGCCAAAATTGACATTAAAAATGAGTCAGAAGTATCAGCTTTACTTCCTCATCTTTATATACAACTTCATCCAGATGGCTCAATTTCTTGTAATGATCAAGATGTGACAACCATCATTCGTAGCCATGAAATATCCAATGCCGCCTCTAGTGTTGCGGCATTTTCATCGGTTCGAGCAAACCTTGTTGCCCAACAAAAACGTATGGCTCAAGAAAAAGGTTTTGTGATGGATGGTCGTGATATTAATACCGTTGTTTTGCCTGATGCTGAGTGTCAAATCTTTTTAACCGCGTCCATTGAATCAAGAGCAAAACGACGTTTTCTTGATTTACAATCACGTGGTCAACATGTTGATCTTGATATTATTGAAAAAGACATCCAACAAAGAGATTATAATGATATGAATCGTTTGGATAGTCCTTTGAAAATATCTAAAAATGCTCATGTGATTGATACATCCAACATGAGTATTGATGAGGTTGTTGAAACAATCCTCAACCTAGCTAAGGAGGTTACGTATGATTGATGCTGTTGTTGCCATTGTTGGCCAACCTAATGTTGGAAAGTCCACATTGTTTAATCGTTTAATAGGAGAGCGTTTATCCATTGTTTTAGATGAGCCTGGTGTGACTCGTGATCGCTTGTACGGGACATGTGAATGGTTATTAAAGAAATTAAGAGTGATTGATACTGGTGGGATTGTTTTAAAAGACCTTCCTTTTCAGAAAGAAATCATGATGCAAGTGGATATTGCGCTTGATGAAGCAGATATCATCATTTATGTTGTGGATGCAATGATTGGACTTGATCAAACAGATCGTGTGATCGCAAAAAAACTACATGCATCCAATAAGCCTATTATTTTAGCTGCAAATAAGATTGATGATGGTTCAAAACAAGACAGAATGTATGATTATTATGCTTTAGGATTTGATCGTGTCATTGCCACCTCATCTGCGCATGGGATTGGTGTAGGTGATTTACTCGATACATGCATTGAATATCTACCTACTAAACGAAAAAAATCCAATGATGATGCATTAAAATTCAGTATTATTGGTCGCCCAAATGTAGGGAAATCATCATTAGTTAATGCTATTTTAAATCAAGAACGTGTCATTGTTTCTGAAATTGAAGGAACGACACGTGATGCGATTGATACTGATTTCATTGTTAATGAACAACCTTACACGATTATTGATACAGCAGGTATTCGTAAACGTGGAAAAATTTATGAAAAGATCGAGAAGTATGCATTACTTCGATCAATGAGTGCAATAGAACGCAGTGATGTGGTTTTGTTTGTGTTGGATGCATCCATTGAAATCACAGATTTAGATAAGCATGTGGCAGGATATGCACATGATATGAATAAACCCATCATTATCGTGCTAAATAAGTGGGATGATGTTGATAAAGATGAACACACGTTTCATGTAATACAAGAAAAAGTAAGAGAAGAATTTCTCTACCTTGCTTATGCACCAATCATTACAGTTTCAGCTTTAACTAAACAGCGTGTTCATCAAATTATTCCTTTGGTTAATCAAGTCTTTGAATCTGCTTCATTAAGAATTAGTACTTCAGTGCTCAATGAAGTTATCATGGATGCAATCACCTTAACTCCACCACCAACCCATCAAGGAAAACGTTTAAAAGTAAACTACATGACTCAAGTAGCAGTCAATCCTCCAACGTTCTTGTTGTTTGTGAATGATCCTGATCTGTTCCATTTCTCATATAAACGTTACTTAGAAAATAAAATCAGAGAAGCTTTTGGTTTCATTGGAACACCCATCGTTATTAAAGCAAGAGGTAAAGAAGAATGAGTTGTATTGGAATCATTGGAGCAGGAAGCTGGGGATTGGCATTAGCTAATGTCTTAAGTGATAACCAACATACTGTGATAGTGTATACACGTGAAGCTTCAGATCGTGACATCATCTTAAATACGCATAACCATCCTCTGTTTTTTGGTGAGCATGTTGTCTTAAACAGCTCAATTCAAGTTACAACGCAATTGGTTGATCTTGATCAATGTTCAACCATTGTTTTAAGTGTACCTTCTGTTGCTATTGAGGATGTGTGTGTTCAAATCAATGACTTATTTACGACTCCAAAAGTCTTTGTAAATACCGCTAAAGGATTCAATCCTAGAAATTTTCAATTGCTTTCAGAAACCATTACACAAACATTGTCTACCCACATTATTAAGGATCTAGTTTCTTTAATTGGACCATCCCATGCTGAAGAGGTAGTTATTCGACTTCTCACGAGTGTGAATGTGGTAGGTCAAAACGATGACACTCTCATTGAAGTGCAACGCTTGTTCTCAAACCATTATTTTAGAGTGTATCGTAATCATGATGTCATCGGTGCACAATTAGGTGTTGCGACAAAAAACGTGATTGCCTTAGCCAGTGGAATGCTCTCTGGATTTGGTTTAGCTGATAATGCTAGAGCAGCATTAATTACTCGAGGATTAGCTGAAATGTCTCGTCTTGGATTGGCCATGGGTGGTCAACTTGAAACCTTTTTAGGATTATGTGGAGTAGGGGACTTGGTAGTTACCGCCACTTCCACTCACTCTCGAAATTTTCAAGCAGGTTATCGAATTGGTAAAGACAATGAAGCAGCAATGTTTCTAGCTACCAATCAAAAAACCGTAGAAGGCGTTTATGCTTTGGCTGGAGTTCTACACTATGCTAAAGAGAATAACGTAGAAATGCCAATATGCGAAGCTGTCAATCGTATCGTTCATCATCAAGAGAAAGTCTCTGATATGATTCAATCTTTAACAGAACGAGATTTAAAGAAGGAATTTGAGTTAACACAGTCTTAAGACAACCCTACAAAAAACAACTGTATCGTGTTGCATGGGGGGGATAATTTGTGTATGATAGTAGAGTAGATGGAGGTACACTATGTCAGAATCTATGAATAAGAAGGTGCTTGCTGATTTAGTTTCAGAAAAATTGTCAATCACAAAAAAACAATCCACTGAAATCATTGATGTGGTACTTGAAGAAATTGCTGTTGCTTTAAAAGAAGGTAAAAAAGTCGACTTAGCTGGCTTTGGAAGTTTTAGTGTTAAAGAGCGTTCAGCACGTACAGGATTTAATCCGCTTACAAAGGAATCCATCCAAATTGAGGCTTCTCGTGGTGTAGGGTTCAAACCTGCTAAAGCTTTAAAAGATCTTGTTAAATAATAAGAAGCAAACTTGCTTCTTATTTTTTATTCTATGATATAATATTTATAAGAAAAATAAGGAGATTCACAATGGACTTAATTCTTTACTTTGCTGCTATTGCTATTGCATTGTGGGCACAAACTTCTGTTAAGAACGTCTACAATCGTTTTTCAAAAGTTGCTGCAAACACACGATTGACAGGATTTGATGTTGCACAACTTATTATGAAACGACAAGGGGTCAGTGATGTGAATGTAGAGATGACACAATCACTTTTAGGAGATCATTATGATCCTCGCAGTAAAACTGTAAGGCTTTCACCTACAGTCTATAATACCAATTCCATTGCTTCTATTGCCATTGCAGCTCACGAGGTTGGTCATGTTCTTCAAGATCATGAAGGATATGCATTTCTTAAACTTCGCAATTCCATGTTACCTTTAGCTGTGATATCTGGAAACTTAGCCTGGATTGTTATCATTATTGGATTCTTTGCAAGTTCTCTTAATCTTATTTACATTGGATTACTCATGTTAGGTATAATTGCATTCTTTCAATTGGTTACTTTACCACTTGAATATGATGCCTCTGCAAGAGCTAATCGTTTGCTTGTAGAAGAAGGAATCATTGGATTTGAGGATCTACCATATGTCAAAAAAATGCTTAATGCTGCAGCCTTAACCTATGTTGCTGCATTAGCGACAACCTTGCTTCAAATTGTTAGAATACTGCTCTTGACACAACGTCGACGATAATTTGTAGGAAACTATCCTCCTTACCTCATACATTAAGTAAGGAGGTTTTTTTATGAAAGTGATTAAAACGATTGTTTCTATTGTGAGTATATTTCTTTTAAGAAGTTTTTTCATTAACACAATTCATGGGTTCACACCAACTGTTCAGGAAATTACACAAGATCATTTTAAACATGAGATATTTGACGTTTATGTTGATCGTTTTGATTTAGTTTTTGAAGGATATGGTTTTGTGATTGAACAACAACATTATCGTAATTTGCTAACACATTCCATTGCGATTGAAATGATTGATTCAAAAGGGAAGAGTAGACGATATGAAGGGGTCACTCTTAAATCAAACTACACTGAACACATGAAATATCGAGGAACATCATTATGTGGTATGTTTACTTTAAGACAACCCAATCAAACATGCCATTACACTTATGAAAATGTTCAATTTAGAGTGAAAATTCCATTATCTTTGATAGAGACTCACGAGACATATGTTTTTAATTTAATCAGTCATCCTAAAAGTGTAAACGTCGAGTTTAAAACACCAGTATATGCCATACTAGAAAATAACGAGTTAATACATAATGAAAGAATTTTCATTTTTCATGATCATGAACAACGAAATTCTTTAGAAATCATGCACAGTGAAGTTGTAGCACGATCTGAACCATCACTCACTGGTCCAGCTACTTTTAATGGCGCACAATGTAGCAGTACATATAAAAATCAATTGTTTTTCAAGTTAAATGCAGTATTTAATAATATTTATTCTGTTATGTTCAATCCATCGATTGGTTTAACATATTATGAACTTAAAGGCCAATTATCTGAATGTATGAATCAAAGAAGAACCATTATCGAAGGCAACAACATTGAACCATTGTTTATCAATAGAATTATGGTTAGATTAGGTGGTGATCGTTTTAAAATGAGTGTAACAGTACCTAAGCCTCAAATTCAAAAGATATTAATCAGGTATTATCATCCAAAATTCACCATTCATCATCGATACAATGAGTTCTTGAATCTACTTAAATATTAAAAAAGTAGCACAGAAATGCTACTTCGTATAATGTATATTATGTAAATTACTGATAATCTTTTAAATAAGAACGGCCATGTTTTGGGAGTTCTACTTCAAAGTTATCAGCAATGGTTGCTCCGATGGAAGCAAAGGTATCTGCTACTTCTAATTGCTTATTCCCTATTAAAGATGGTGAATAAACAATTTGGAATATATATTCACGTGTGTGATCTGTACCATGATGAGTTGGATCATTTCCATGATCACTGGTAAGAATGAGCAAATCATCTGCTTTTAAATGAGGTAGAAGTTCACCCAATTGCTTATCAAAAATTTCAAGTTCTTCAGCATAACCCTTTGGATTACGACGATGTCCCCATAAAGCATCAAAATCAACAAGGTTCACAAAACATAATCCTGTAAAATCTTTGTTTCTAACGATTTCAATTGTCTTTTCCATTCCATCAACGTTGGATTTGGTTTTTTGATACTCAGTTATTCCTTCTTGATCAAAGATATCTACAATCTTTCCAATTGATATTACGTCTAATTGAGCATTTTTGAGGGTGTCTAGTACAGTAGGCTCAAATGGCTTAAGAGCATAGTCTTTTCGATTAGATGTACGTTTAAACTCCCCTACTTTTGCCCCAACAAAGGGTCTAGCAATAACCCGACCTAACTTCCATTCTGGTTTCATTGTAATATCACGAGCAATCTCACACACACGAATCAGATTATCTAGACCAAATGTCTCTTCATGAGCGGCGATCTGTAAGACTGAATCGGCTGATGTATACACAATCATGTCATTAGTTAGCATGTGATGTTCACCAAATTCATCGATGATTTCAGTTCCTGAAGCAGACTTGTTTCCAACAACACCAAACCCAGTTCTTGACTTCAATTCTTCAATTAATTCATCTGGAAATCCCGACTCAGTAAAGGTAATGAATGGTTCGTTAATGTGTAACCCCATCATTTCCCAATGACCTGTCATCGTATCTTTTCCTAGACTGGCTTCCATCAGTTTTCCATAATTCGCTTTTGGCTGTGCAACAGGTTCTACTCCCTGAATAGGATGAAGATTACCTAAACCTAAAGCTTTTAGATTTGGAAGGTTTAATCCATTAACAGCTTGTGCAATGTGACCTAGAGTATCTGCACCTTCATCATTGTACACCTTTGCATCAGGCAACTCCCCTACTCCAACTGAATCTAAAACAATGGTGAATATTCGTTTGAATTTCATGGTTTCTCCTTTTTCATTTTTGCTCCTGGGTGGAAGCTATGATACTTCTCATGCAATGATTGATCACTGACATGAGTGTAAATTTGAGTGGTTTTAATGTCACTGTGTCCAAGAAGTGATTGAACACTTCTTAAATCAGCACCTTGAGATAAAAGCGTACTTGCGAATCCATGCCGTAAACGATGAGGATGCATATCTTTAAGTCCTACACGCTCCCCACAGTTCCTAATTAAAGTATACACCTTTTGTCGACTATAAACTCGTCCATTGGGTTGAATGAGTAAACGTTGTGATTTTGAAACAAGTCTTTTAGGTCGAATCTCATTAAGATATTGAGTAAGCACTTCTAAACATTGCTCATGTAAAATAACAACTCTTTCCTTATCCCCTTTTCCGATTAACTTAATCATTTTCTCTTTAAGATAAAGAGAGTTAAGTGATAAATCAACACATTCGCTGACTCTTAATCCTGTAGTGAAAAGCAGTACAATCAACAAATGTTCATCTACATGAGCATGTTTATCTAATGAACTATCAATTAGACGACTAAATTCATTCAATGATATGACATGAGGTAATCGCTTTGATTTAAACTCGTATGTTAACAATTCACTGAAGTCAAACTGATCTGTGCTAAGGCTAAGATACTTCACGTAAGCGCGAATAGCGCTTAGATAACGAGATAAAGTAGTTTTACTTAATGAATGACATCCTTCAATAAAATAACGCTCTACAGCCTCAGGATTAAGCTTCTGGATATCATGATCTTCTATGAAAGCTAAAAAACGATGAATATCACTAACATACGAGCTCATCGAAGTTGGTTTAACCCCTAAGGTATAAAGACAGTAATGTTGAAAGGATTCTAAAGATTTCATTCGAATAAGTTTAGTTGAGCAAAATACTCTCTTTCATCTATCATTTTAGAACAACTGACACTGATATGTCTAACACTCTGTTCAAAGAGTTGATCAAACAGGACATTAACATACTCATATATCTTTCCATACTCTTGCGTTGGTACATCAAAATTCATCGATTTTGAGCGGTTTTCATAGGCATCATCTTTAATACCTACGATAATGTTCTTAAATAGAACACGCTCATTGTAAGCTCGATTAACCAATTCTTGCACACACTCTTGAATGATGAGGGTTAATGTTTTTTCATCATCACAATCATAGCCAATACTTCGACTTTGTCCCATGGATTTATGAGTCCGTGTTTGGTTGACCATGCTTTCGTCAATTCCAGAACATCGTTCGATTAGTGGCCTTAAGTTCAATGGTATTTGTGCAAGCGTTGCTTCATCACACTTTATTAAATCAGCGACTGTATAGAGTTGAAATGAAGCTAAGACTTCATACATCTTTTTACCAACACCAATGATGGATGGTAAAGGTAATGGCCATAATTTCGACTTAAGTTCATTATCACGAATGATTGAAATCCCATTGGGTTTCTTAAGATCACTAGCAACTTTCGCAAGAAACTTGTTTGATGCGATTCCAATACTAACTTTAAGTTGCAACTCATCTTGAAGTCTTTTTTGTAGTAACATAGCTGCATCTAAAGGCTTGCTGTACTGATGCATTACCTCACTCATGTCCATGTAACATTCATCTACGGACGCAACCTCCACGCTCTCACACAGGGACTCACATATGGTGATGAATGCTTCAGAAACTTCGTGATAACGCTCAAAATGTAATCCTGTCACCACAAGATGAGGACAAAGTCGCTTGGCTTCCATAACACTCATAGCACTCTTAATGCCATAGGAACGTGCTATATAATTGCACGTTGTGATTATGGCTTGTTGTTTTTGTGGTGCAACCGCTATTGGCTGATCCTTATACTCTGGATGATCAATCTCTTCTACCGTAGCATAAAAAGCATTCACATCCACATGAAAAATCATTCGTTTACGCATGAACACCATCAAGTAACTCTTGAGCTGCTTTTATAGAATGATCACTAATGCTTCCTGAGGAAATCAAAGCAAGTTCTTTGATGCGTTTATCATAATCAAGCTCATCGACTTTAACTAAAGTCTCATCATTTTTGACTTCTTTAATGACTTTAAAATGTCGATCCCCATATGCTGCCACCATTGCTAAATGAGTGATACTAAATACTTGGGTACTTAATGATAGTTGTCTCATCTTTAGACCAATTTGCTTTGCAATCGGTCCAGAAATACCAACATCAATCTCATCAAAAATCATGACTTGAATGTCTGCTAATGGAGTAAAGATGGTTTTCAATCCTAACATTAAGCGTGACAACTCCCCTCCTGAAGCAATTTTTGATAAAGGGCCCATAGGAGAACCAGGATTTGTTTTGATATGAAAGACAATTTTATCTTGTCCGAGTTTACTGTCCTTTTCTTGTGAGATAACAATTTTAAACTGAGCATGAGGTAAGGACAAGTCAGTGAGTTGCTGATTAATTCCTTCTTCAAGTGAGTGAGCAACAAGTTGGCGTTGGGTTGTTAATTTTTGTGCAGCGTCTTGATAAGATGCATATGTTTCTTGAACTTTCTTCGATAATTTAAGAGCATGGAATTCATAATCATCCACTCGATCAATTTGCTCTTTTAATTCTTCTTTGGTTTTAAGAAGAGATTCAAGACTTCCACCATGTTTTCGTTTAAGCCTTTCATATCCTAATAAACGAGCATTAAGCTCATCAAACACGTCTTGATCAAAACTAAACGTATGGAGTCGATCATACAATGTTGAGCGAATATCATCACTCAATGCATAGACTTCATTAAGTGATTCACTCATTTGCACAATCACCTCATCTTCATGACATGATTGTAACGTTTTCATAGCTTGGTAGAGTTGAGCAAGTATTCCATCATCCTTATCCAATAAATCACACACTTGTGTTGTTTTACTGACAAGTTTTTCAAAGGCACTCATACGTTGAATGTCTTGTTCACATGCAAGATAGTCTTCTAATGATGGATTAAACTGTTCAATTTCAGAAAGTTGAAAACGTGCAAAATCCAAGTCCTTTTCATTGAGTAAACGTGATTGAAAAGAATCATAATCATCTTTGGCTTGTTTATAAGCAACATAGCTTTGCTTAACTTGCTCTTTAACATCAAGAGATACACCTTGATCAACCAAAAGTAAATGTTGCTTTTCATTAAGAAGATAAGTTGTGTCGTGTTGAGAATGAATATCGACTTCAAACGACATAAAATCTTTTAACAATGTAAGAGGAACAATCTTGCCGTTAATGCGACATACATTTTTTCCATCACGTGTAATTTCACGAGATAAGACCACCACATCAGTGGTATCAATCCCCATTTCTTGTGCGAAGACATCACTCATTGAATGTGCCTTAACTTGAAAAACACCTTCAACCTTAGCACTATCACTGTTAGATTTAATCATCGTATTGGAGGCTTTAGCACCACACAACAATGAAATGGCATCCACAAGAAGACTCTTCCCTGCCCCAGTTTCACCTGTGAAAACATTGAAACCAGGCTTAAAATCCAAATTGATATGATCAATTAAGACAAAGTTTTCAACATTCAATGAAATGATCATACTTCCTCCATTCTTTGAAATACAAGAAATGTTTCTTGATTTCCTTCTTTCCCTTTTAATGGTGAATCTAAAACACGAACAATTCGATAGCCTTTAAGTTTAATTGTTGAGATGATGTTGTTTTGAACCTGTAATGTGAGTTTAGCATTCTTCACGACACCAGCTTTACTTAGATGCTTTGCACCTACCTCAAATTGGGGCTTATACAAAAGAATAAGCCAAGATGATGGATGTGTAAACTGATGAAGTGCATCAAAAACATGAAGAATTGAAGTGAATGAAACATCCATAACAATCAAATCAAATGTTTTTTTAACGATAGAATGAAAATCTAAAATAGATGTTTCTTCATAATATTCAACTCTTGCATCTTGCTTGAGAGATTCATGAAGTTGATCACGACCTACATCCACACATGTCATTGAGGCAATTCCATGATGAAGTAAACATTCTGTAAATCCTCCAGTTGATGCTCCAACATCGAGTCCATTCATTAATGATAAATCTAATGAGAGATGAGGAAGGATTCCAGCAAGTTTTTCTCCCCCTCTTGAAACATATGTCTTTTCAATTAAAAGTTCTACTCGCTCATCATTGATGTCATAGGAAGGTTTTAAGACTAGGTTATCATTGACAAGCACAAGCCCACGTTTAATAAAATCTGCAGAGGCAGATCTGGATTTCCCACTCATTTGTGCTACTTTTAAATCTAGGCGCATTTTATTTCTTTCGCTGTTTTAGTGAATGAATCAATTGATGAGTTGTGGAACCCACTAATCCTAAATATGTAAACTGTTCTTCAATATCATCAAATAGATCTTTAAGATAAGCTAAAGAAGCTTCATAACCAATCAAGGTGACACACGTCTTCTTCTTATTATTGACATCAGATAGTGATTTTCCTATTTCAGAAGCATCTGAAGTCACTTCTAATAAGTCATCTTGAATTTGAAAAGCTACTCCAAAATTCTCTCCTAAAGTTTGATAATGTGGTAAATGTCGCTCATCCTTAGCAATGATTGCTGCCCCCATTAGGGCTGCTGCGAATAATTGTCCCGTTTTTAATGCAGACATTTTTACATAGTCATCCATGGTAATTTCAGATGATTCAAACTCCATATCCAGTTGTTGACCCAAAATCATGCCAGACATTCCAGATTTGCCAGCCAATAATTTTATAAGTTCTACCTTAACATAATCACTATAACCAGAATTTGCAATCAAATCAAAGGCTTTCGTGAGCAGTGCATCACCAGCAAGAAGTGCAGTGGCTTCACCATAAACCAAATGATTGGTTGGTTGATTACGACGCATAGTGTCATTATCCATGCTTGGTAAATCATCATGAATTAAAGAATAGGCATGAATGCATTCTAATGCTAAACCAAATAAGTTTGCATGAGTATCACAAACCCCAAGATCATCACAAAGTGTATGAACCAGTTGGTAACGAATCAGTTTACTTGGTGCATTTAAAGTATAAAGTGCACTTTCCAACACCTTAGAAGCGTGTTCTTTTTTAAAGGTTAAATCAATAAGATTTTCCATGTTATTCTCCTTTTGGTTCAATGAGTGTTTCAAACTGGGTTAATTGCGTCTGTGCATGCTCTAAAAGGGACTGCCCTTCTTTGTATAATTCAGCTGCTTGAGCTAAAGATACTTCATTTTTTTCCAACAGTGCAATGATTTCATTGAGACGAGCTAATGCAGATTCAAATGACATATCATTCATAATAATTCTCCTTTTTCGAATTAATTTGAGTTTCTAATGATCCATCTTTAAGTGTAATGGTTATTGTATCATGCACATTAACATCACTAATGGACACCACTTGTTTATCTTGTGAATGAACATAAGCAAAACCTCGCTGTAAAGGTTGGAAATAATCCACGTGATGCAATGTTTGATGAAGTGATTTTAGGAGTTGGTGTCGTCTTTCAACATAAAGATGAATCGTTTGTTCGAGTTTTTGTTGTTTTAAATTTAACTGATAATTGAGTTGAGGACGCTGAATTAATTGATTGAGTTTTAAACGTAAACTCTCTAAGGCAAAACTACGTTTCTCAATCCATTTTTGAGGACTTAATCGATGTAATAAACTGTATAGGTTTTGAAAACGTAAAAATGCATGATTATAACGTTGTTGAATACTTTGGTTAAGTCTTAATTCAAGTTGATCAAAGTGACTGATAACCTCATTAAGCAATGGAGTCACAAGAGTGGCAGCACCTGTGGGTGTAGGACCACGCACATCCACAACATAGTCAATTAAGGTAGTGTCACTTTCATGTCCAACCCCTGATACGGTGATGGTCGACATCGATGCGATGAAGCGTACTAGTGATTCATGATTAAAGCTCCATAAATCTTCAATTGAACCTCCACCTCTCGCAATGATAATCACGTCATGGTTGGCTTTATCAGCTTGTTGTAAAGCTTGAATGAGTTCATTGACACTCCCCTCACCCTGTACAAGCGATCCATAAGAAGTAACAGAGGCTATTGGCCAACGTGAGCGGATGGTTTTAAGTACATCGGCTTGAGCTGCAGATCCTATAGAGGTGACTAATCCAATGGATTGAGGAAAACGAGGAAGTGCTCTTTTACGATTTTGATCAAACAAACCTTCTTTTTGAAGCTTTAGTCTAAGTTGCTCAAGTTGAGCATAAAGAGCACCAATACCAAACAACTGCATGTGATTCACATTCAATTGTAAAGTGCCAGAGGCTTCATAGAGTGTAATTCTGCCATTGATTTCAACTTGATCACCTTCTTTAAACGGATGATTCAGGTGGCGAACAGCAGAAGAAAACATCACACAGGAAAGGCGTGATGTCTTATCTTTAAGTGTAAAATACCAATGACCTGAACTGGCCTTGGTTAAATTTGAAAGTTCACCAAAAACACTGACACGCTCAAAAAATGGGGTTGTTTCCAACGTTGATTTTATGATTCGATTTAAATCCGTGACGGTTAATGGTGTTTGAATACTCATAGTTTATCCAGTAATCCATTGATGTATTTATATTGATCTTCTTCACAAAACAGTTTAGCAATTTCAACAGCCTCATTGATGATGATGGCCTTCTCATCAAATTCTAAAGTAATCTCAGAGATGGCCATGAATAAGATAGAACGATCAATGAGTGGTAAACGATCAAATGACCACCCTTTTGGAATAAGTGAGTTGATTTTATTAATAATAAGCTTCTCTTGAGCAACTGCAGCAATTAGAAGTTCTTTGAAGTCATCTTTGAAAGGAACAAAAAAATCACTGAAGTCTTCTGGAACAATGTCTTGTTCAAAGGTTTCAATAATTTGCTCCATCTCTTCTCTTAATGAGAAATATTGAAAGAAACACATAATAGCACTGATTCGTTTATTTCGTCTTGTCATAGAACCTCCTGAATAATTGTATCATGAATCAAACAAAGCACAAAGAAAAACCCCTAAGGGGTTTAGAACACAAATCCAACGACTTTAATGTCGACGGCAGAAGGTCTAACTTCTGTCATCATGACAATGTTGTTATAGATTCTCTCTTGTAATGAAGACAATGTTTTGCTGACATTTTTACCATGTTTAACTTGAACTTCACAATAAACACTGAGTTGATTGTTATTGATCTTCACTGTAACAGGTTTTACAAGCAATTGGTGTTGGACAACAACCGCTTTTTCTTCATCAATCGAATGGAGTGTAATGAGTTCGAAAGCAGATTTGGTTAAAGCAATGTCCCCTAATTGCTCTTTGCTTTGAATCTTAATGAATTCATTTGACATAGGTTCACCTCGTAAAAGTATTATATCATATCTTCTACTCATTGAGAAAAAATTGTCTTCACGTTAGTTTGATTTATACATTACTAATGCGTTTGCATATTTCTTCACTGAACTTGAAAGATTCAATGTAGTAATGCGTTAACATGGCATAATCAACACCTATATCTTTAGTGTACTTAACGATTTTCTCATTATCAAGCACTTCATAATTACATACGAGATCATAGATACAAGCATAAGGACCTGTCTTATCAATCATGGCTTGCTTAATCTCATCATCCACTCCAAGTGGACGTAATGCTTGCTCAATCGTTGTATTCATCATTGCATCAATTACACTAAGTAAACACATTAAAGCAACTTCACTGCTTCTATATTTAAACTTGCTTTTAGATGAAATCAATTCTGCAAATCGAGAGCGTTGTAGACTTAATCTCAGCAATTCATCTGGTTTTTCCATCGAAGAATCCTGCAGTAAGAGCAGATACAACCATTTTTGCATGGCTTCTAAACCTATGTGCAAGATGGCACTCACTATCGATTGACTTGAGAGTTTCTTATTACCAATAAGACGCAATAAACGATACGCAATCTTGACATCTTTCTCAATGATTTTAGCCATTTTTGGTATAGAAGGTTCTGCTGTATGTATCTCACCAATCAATTGAAGATAGGTGCGATGATTCGTGGAAGTTTTCGGTACTTCCCCTACAATTCTTGGTTTACTAAAAAAGAAACCCTGAAAAAAATCAAAACCAATGGACTTAGCTTCTAGAAATTCATTATAGGTTTCTACTTTTTCGGCCAACACTTTTTTATTCATTTTCTTTGCTTGTAAAACAGAGTCTTTAATTGTATCCAGTGGTGTTGCGATAATATCATATTTAATGAAATCAATCCATTCTAGGATTTCTAAACCATGTATGGATTGATTAAAATCATCCAATGCAAAACGATATCCTTTACCACGTAAATGAATGATTCTTTCCTTCACAATATCTGTAAAGGCCATTGATTCAAGCAGTTCAATGACAATCAAACGAGGATTGATGAGCTCAATAGAGTCATGTAATAAAAATCTTTCATCAACGTTAATGAAAGCCAATTTGGATTCAATTAAGTGAACTAAATCAAGTTCTAGTAATCCCCCTACTACAGTGGCTGTAGAAGCAACATGACTGTTAGAGCGATAGACAGAGGCTTTGGAAGAATCACGATAAAGTAGTTCATAAGCATAGAGACTAATGTTTCGGTCAAAAATCGGTTGACGAGCAATATACATGGGAGATCCTCATTATGGATTTGGTTGTCATATAGGGTAAACTTAAAATCACGCAAATATATTATATGTTAAATACTTATCAAATTAAACACTAATGTTATAAATTGTTGTCATGTAGAGTTACAATTGATGTGAGACTTTCCAACTAAAAATAGAAAAGCGAATGGAATCCTGTAAAATAGAGTTACCATACTTTATAGAAAGGACACCACTCGCATGTCTATTATAACTCACACTCAACGTTTTTTGCCTCATGAACTTGATACTCGTTTCTATGCTTGTAAA
>Ga0208242_100639_pt1 | contig 16193 bp, 28 predicted proteins | sample SubbioAug_CSW13A_FD_184825 | JGI IMG/M metagenome (GOLD analysis project Ga0208242, IMG submission 184825) | Serpentinite rock and fluid subsurface biosphere microbial communities from McLaughlin Reserve, California, USA - CR12Aug_CSW13A (SPAdes) | ecosystem: Environmental > Terrestrial > Deep... | reverse complement strand
GTACGGACGCGTTCTCAAAAACTCCGGCCGTCATCGTCATCGTCGACTCACCACGGACGGATGTCCTGCGCTCGACGACGTCGGGAGTTCACGACGCGCGCGCCCATCCTGCCGCCGCTCGAGTTGTTGCACTTCGTGTGCGAAGGCCCCGTGTTCGAGAAGGTCGGCGCACCGCGGTTCATCGCCGCTCTGATGTGGCCTACCTGCCAGGAGTCCTCGCGGGTGACCATCCGTCCGCAGTCGATGCACGGACGAGGTAGCGTAGCGCTGTGCTGCTCCCTGAGCTTCGGTGAGTGCGTAGTCCACTTCTGGTCCCTGTGATGCTGACTCATCGCGACCTCCTCGGGTCTCCATCCATGCCCACACGAACCATGCGGCCAGCGCGAGCCAGGGCAGGATCGCGGCTTCCTCTGCACTGAGCTTCATCGCTGCCCTCGCTCAGCTTGAGTGGCGATGAGGTTGGCCGCCTCTGAGAAGGCCTGTGCGACGCCGTTGCTGATCTCGCCTTCGATGTACATGCGGCGGATGCGGCGGGTGCGGGTGGCCTGCAGGATCAGCTCGCGTGCGGCCTTGCCCTTCATCAGCTCTGCTGCGGATGCGAGGCGGTGCTGTGCCTCCTGGAGGTCGTGGGCGATTGAGATCGTGGCGTGCTCGGGACGAACGCTCATCGCTGAGCCTCCAGTCGGTAGATGCGGGCTCGGACATTGCGGATGGGCAGGTTCAGGGTCTGCGCGATGCGGTAGGCAGTGAATCCCGCGCGGTGGAGGTACTCGATCTGCTCGCCACGCTCGGCCAGTCGCTCGGCAAGGTTGGGGACGACGTATGGGCTCATGCGCTGACGCGTTCTGCTGCTAGATCGCCGAGGTAGCACCAGCGTCCCTCGATCGTGATGGGGTGTCCGTCTTTGCATCGCGCGCCTGTACTGAAACCAGTGCGCTCTTCTTGATCTTGTGGGTGGTTAGAGGATGGTTCGGGTGTCGCCAGCGACACCGGGGGGGTGTCGGTACCGACAGGGGGTGTCGCTGGCGACAGGGGGTCGAACGACAGGGTCTTACCGACCTGATGGCGGCTCGTGCGGTCGCAGTTGTGCGGGCACCGGAGCGTCACGCGATAGAGGTTCGGACGGGTGTGATCCGGCATCGAATTCGTTCCGCCGGCTTGCGTGATGCGCTTGATCTCCCCGAGCTCTTCTAGCTTCGTGAGAGCCTTCTGGACGTTGCGTGCTGTGATCCCCGCGTAGCGAGCGAGGGTCGCCACACTGGGCCAGGCGCCACCGTCGCCGTCGTGATTCGCGATGCCGATGAGAACGATGCGCGCGCTACCTTGGGCACGGCTGTGGTTGAGCGCGATCGCCATCGTCTCGACGCTCACAGTGCGACCACCACGAGCGCTCCGAGCAGCGCACCGATGCTGATGCACCATGCGATGTACCAACCGTTGAGGTACGGCGATCGCATGCGCCTTGGCTGGAAACTCGAGCGGCGGTTCATTCGGCGCTCGCCTGCTCGAGTTCCGTGGGGTCGAAGAGGAAGGCTCCTCGCTTGCCGGGCATCTTCATGGCGGGTGTGAGCGTCCCTGCTCGGACTCGGTAGGAGATCGCTGACGGCGACACGCCCAGGCGCTCTGCGACTTCAGCGGTAGTGAGGAAGTCTGACATGGCTCTACCATCTCACAATGTTAGGTAACCCGCCAACCCAACACGCCCGGTCTCTTGCGCACCGCGTAACGTTATGAGAAGGTGTAGCCATGTTGCAGACAGCCACCAAGGAAGAGCGCGTGCCCTGGGACTTCACGCAGGGCGATCGCCTGAAGCGAGCGCTCAAGTTCGCTGGTATCTCGCGTGACGAGATGGCCGATTACCTCGGCGTCGCTCCGGCCACCGTGAGCACATGGATGAATGACCGGATCACGCCGAACCTGCAGACGCTGCGTCTGTGGTCGATGCGCACGGGCGTGCCGCTTGAGTGGTTGGTACACCCCCCGGGACTTGAACCCGGAACCCACTGTTTCCGTGCCGGCGCATGCATCTACTGCGGCGAGCGCGAGGACCCGACCTACCTGGCTCCCGTCGTGAGGCTCCCCCTCCGCACGGCGGCAGCGGCGACGCCCCCCACGTCGCCGAACCCGAGCGGCGGCGCTCTGCACCCCCAGCGGAGCGCCGCCGCATGATCGCCATGACGAGCCCGAGCGGGCGCCCGTGCACGGTCGATAACGAGGCGGGCGTGCCCTTCCTCGAGTCCCTCGGCTACGTGCGCAATGCACTGGTTTCAGAGACAGGAGAGGACTGATGCCCACAATCGAACTGCCCGACTTCTGGCTGCTCGTGAACCCCGAAGGCGTGGCCGATGGGTCGATGATCGCTGTCCGGCGCGACGGCTCGATCTGCGCCGCGACTGCTGAGGCGGCGTGGGCTGACTTCACGCCGAGGAAGCGCGACCGCGAGAAGGAAGCGCGGGAGGGCTGGCGCATGGTCGGGGTCGATCGGGCGGGCTTCCAGCGCTACTTCGTGGAGCGCCAGCCCGTCCCGGATTCGGACGTTCTAGGGTCGGGTGCATGAGCATCTGGAACTGGAGCGCCACGCACGACGCCGACCGAGACGCCGAGAATCTGGGCGTGATCGACGTGGGCGCTTACTCGATCGAAGGCCAGGTAGAGGCGGATTCTGCCGAGCTCGCGGAGGCCGCGGTGCGAGAAGCGCGAGGCTTCGACGGGGCGTGGGATGTGTATGCCTGGCCCGCCCCACATTCGCCGATTTCCGGCCCTGCCGATGCCTGAGCACACCTGCTGGCACGACGGAGTGCGCATTCACATCTGCCGATGCGAGCAGGGCCGTGACCATGATCTCGAGGACTGTCCGCCACGATGAGGCGCACAAGTCCCAGCACTGGGGGCGTGTCGATGCATGCCGAAACCAGCATGGTTACCCCTATGCGAACATCTGTCAAAACGCCACAGCGCTGGGAAGACGCGCTCGAGGCCTACGACGCCCACATGCGCGCGGCCGGCAGACCCTCCGGCACCCGCAAGCTGCGGAACTACCACCTGCGGCGCCTCGGGAACTTCCTCGGATGCGCGCCCGAGCAGGCCACCCTCGACGGTCTCCTGGCGCACCTGGGCAACGACGACTGGGGCAACTCCTACCGCCGCGCCGTCCGCTCCACGATCCGGTCCTTCTACGGATGGATGCACGCCTCTGGGCGGATCGCGCGTGACCCTGCCGCCGCGCTCCCCGCCGTTCAGGCGCCTCGCGGGCTCCCGCGCCCGACACCCGACGACGTGCTCGCCCAGAGCCTCCTGCGGGCGGACGAGCGCACGCGGCGCATGGTGCTCCTCGCGGCCCTGGCGGGTCTCCGGTGCTGCGAGATCGCCACCGTCCACCGGGACGACGTGGGAGGGCCTCGCGGCTCCCGCGTGCTCGCCGTGCTCGGCAAGGGCGACCGCGTGCGCGAGGTCCCCATCAGCGACGAGCTAGCGCGCATGATCGTCGACGCGGACCGATGGCTGTTCCCCGGCAAGATCGACGGCCACATCTCCGCCGCCTACGTGAGCAAGCTCATCAGCCGAGCCCTCCCCGGCCACACGGCCCACACGCTCCGGCATCGGTTCGCGACGAAAGCGCTGCGCGGCTCAGGCGGGAACCTCATCATCGTGCAGAGGCTCCTCGGCCACGCCAGCGTTTCCACGACGCAGATTTACGCCGACGTGCAGGCCGACGAGCTCCGCGCCGCGGCCCTGTTCGCTGCGTAACCTAACCGGTCGTGACGGACGCTCGGCTACGATGACGCAATGACCACATCACGAGACCTGCTCGAACTCGTTGCCGAGTACGTTGAGGCGCGCCAGAACGAGGGCGTGGCCGAGTCGATGGGCGGCGTGCCCATCTCCGACCCCGAAGAGATCGCGGCCCGCTGGGATGCCTCTCTCGCTGAGTACATCAGCGCGGCTCGATGAAGCTGGCGATCGTCTCGGCGTAGGCAAGGTGCCCCTTGTCGGACGGGTGACCATCTGACACTGAGAGGCCCAGCCCTGCCGCTGCGGTCGTTGCGTTGGGCATCCGCCTGCGCAAGTCGAGAACGGCGATGTTGAGGTCTGACTCGGCGGTGTCGAAGTAGACCTGCGCCATCTGATCCCAGGTGTAGGTGTACGTTCCGAGGTTCTGATAGTCGATCACGAAGAGGATCGACGCCAACGCCGACTGCTCGCGGATGCGTGCCACCAGCCCATCGAGGTTCGTCTTGAACGTCGCGGGGCTGACATTCCCAGCCGTCCACTCGTTGATGCCGAACTCGCAAATGTAGAGATCCATCGGGCCGACGTTCCAGAAGTTCTGGTCGAGGATCGGGTGCATGTCGCTGATCTTCCAGCCGGTGCGCGCCGCCTCGATGAACTGGAAGCCCTTGGTCTCGTTGCCGTCGTACTCCTCGACGCCGCCGACGTAGATCGCGGCCGCGGTCGCGCCGATGACCAGCGTGTGCGCGCCGCTCGCTCCGAGTGGAACGTCGACCCAGTTGCCCTCGATGACGCTCGCGCCTGCGGTCGCGACTGAGGTCTGCGGGGTGCCGTCAACGGTGATCGTCATCGTGCCCGTCGAAGGCCCCTTGGTGTAGAGGATGCGCGCTTTGGTGCCGACGAGCGAATACGTGAGGGTGCGGCCCACGGGGATGAACAGGCTTCGGCCACCGGGGGCGTAGTCGTTGACCTGAACGGTAGAGCTGCCGGAGCCGCCGATGACGGGATCGGTGAGGGTGCTGCCCACGTAGAACGACGGGATGTAGCCGCGGCCCTTCGGGGTGGTGCCGTCGAACATCGGGTAACGGTTGCGCATGATCTGCTGGAAGCGTTCCCACCAGCGCTTGGCGTTCTCCGTTGCCCCCTGGCCCTCCATGAAGGAATGGCCCAGGCCCATGATCTTCACGGGGGTGTCCTGGCGCTGGCCGAGGGCGGCATGGAAGGTGCGCAGGCCGCGCTCGGCTTGCGGCTCGTAAGTGGAATTGAGCGCCGCAGTCGTGAGCGGGCCGGACGTGACCGCCGCGGCGACGTCGCCGTCGTCCGCTGCGCCGGGAGGCCCCTGCGGGCCCGGGAGGTTGCGAATCTGGACAACCTGGGGGTTCTGGTTTTGAACGATGACTTCAGACACGGGTGACGTCCTCTCGGTACTTCGTGCGGCCGTAGACGAACGTCCTGATCTCTCCGGCGAGCTCGCCCTCGAGGTCCCAGTAGCCGTTCGCGCCCATCGCCCTCGTGACGGCCGCGTCGGCGGAGACGACGAGGGTGCCGGTGGCGGCGAGGCTGGTGTCGACGTCGAGGGTCTCGGCGGTCGACGAGGTCAGGCTTCCGCGCCACTCGGCGCGGAATGTCCACGCCGAGAGGTCCATCGGCGTTCCGTTCTCGGTGAATGTGTAGGTGCCGATCGTGGCGTCGTCTCCTGCGTAGACGAGGACGACGGGGACCTCTGCCGGTGCATCCATCAGCGCTCCCTAGCGGGGTCGATGTTGCTGAGAGCCGTGCCGGCCGCGGCCGCGCCGAGGACGGTGGAGGTCGACACGAACGCCGCCGCGAGCTCGGGGCTGGTGATCGCGACGAAGAACGACACGATCTGGGCGATGAGGGCGGCGACGTAGAGGACGACCCGTGCTGTGGGGTGACTGCTGAGCATGATGCTCTCCTATCTGATTGCGGTGAGGATGACGGCGGTGACGATGGCCGAGACGATCGTCATGAAGATCACGGGCACCCAGGCCCCACGGGCCTGAGTCAGCTCGAGGCGGCTGATGCGTTCGCCGTGCTCTTTCCAGGAGTCGATGCGTTCGGTGAGGACGGCGAGCTTGGTGTTGATGTTGCCGATCTCGGTGAGTATCTGGTCGCGGTTTTCGTCTGCAGCGGTCATGTGTGCCTTTCAGCCGAGCGCGAGCGCCTTGTCGAGCCAGCTCTGACTGACGAGCACGAGCTTGATGTCGATCCCTCCCCGGGTCACGTCGAGCGCCCGGAGGAACGACCACTCGTCGCTGGGGATGAGCCGCACCTTCCCCGTGGCGGGGCTGAAGTAGTACTTCGGCCCTGCACTGTCGGCGTGGATGTAGAAGCCGTTCATGTCGTCCTCCTGCTCTGCCGGGATCGGCTCGGTGATGTCGCCGGCGAAGCCGCCGCCGATGAACTTGAAGTGCCCCGGGTCGGCGTCGCCGAACTCCCGCTCGAACCCGAAGCGGTGCGCGTTCGCGATCGCCCACTCGCGGGCGCGACCGACGATGATGTCGACGCGGTCGCCCCATCCATGGGTGGAGTAGCCGACAGGCGCGAGCTGCACACTCGAGCGCGGGTCGAGGTTGTACGCCCAGGGGCGCTCGTGCATGTCGCGCTGCATGTAGAGCGACCTGTACCCGCCCGCCGGGGTGGGAATCTCCACGTTCACGCCCTCACGCGCGGCGGCGGCCTTCATGCTCAGGTAGGCCCCAGCGGTGGCGGGCTCGAGCACGATCGGCCCCTGCACCTGCACGAGCGCCATCACGTCTCCGTTGCCGCTCACGAGACGGCCTCCCACATCGAGCTCAGCGCGATCGCCTCGGCGTCGGGGATCGTGGTGCGGGACTTGATCTGATGCGTGGCGGGGTCGTACCAGATGAGGATCGGGTCGCCGGTGGTGGCGTTGTGGGCGACGAACCAGGTGATGCTGTTGGTGCGGAACCCGGCCGGGATGTCCGCGATCACCCCGTTCGCGGCCAGCGCGGCCGTTCGGAAGGCGTTGAAGCGGTAGATGACGATCCCGTTGCGGCGCCGAAGGATGTGCTGCGAGGGCGTGTTCCACCCAGCGGCGAGCGTGGGGGCGCCGGTGTCGTAGTCGGTGTTCTCCGCCTTGATGCGGCTGATCGCGGCGGAGATGTCGTCGATGGCGAGGTTCTGGTAGTCGGGGAATCCGTCGACCGGGTCGGCGGGGATGCCGACCGTGCCGTCGTAGCGGCCGATGTCGTTGGCGTCGGGGTTCGGCAGGGTGCTCACAGGATCAGCTCCGTCACGTCCATGCACGACAGGGTCATCGTGGCGTCGTCGAGGTTGAAGGTCACCGACTGCACGCGGGCGGTGTAGTCGGTCTCGAAGTCCAGGTGGATGTCGAGCGGGCGGCGGGGGGTCGCTCGGTAGTCCGCGACGGCCTCGATCTGCAGCGACCGGGACCTGGCCACAGCACGCATGCGGATCGGGCGCACGAAGTCGGGGGCGATCGTGGTTCCGGCGGGGAACGGTGAGCCGATGTCGAGCTGGACTGGGAGGGTCTTCTCGGTGGCGGGCGTGCCGACCTCGCCCGGCGCGAGGCCGTCGTAGATGTAGGCCGGCCTGCCCGCGAGCGTGCGGGTGCGATCGAAGAGCACGAGGATGCGCCGCGCCCACTGCGAGCGGTCCTCGGAGAGCTGGCCGCTGATGATGTTGAGGTCGTCGCGGAGTGTGATCTCGCCGGAGGCGGTCCAGTCGGCGTCGACGATCGCGCCGGGCATCATGCGCAGGTTGCTCCACTTGAGGATTCCGTCCAGGGCCTCCCAGGGCTTGTCGCCTGCCAGGTACGGGACGACTAGGGCCTCGGGCGCTGCACTGTCGAGTCCCGCGGGGACGGCGCCCTCTTTGTAGACGTCGGGGATGGGGACCCATTCGCCGATCGCCGTGTATCCGATCTGTGCGACGAGGTCGCTGACGGTGCCCGCGGTCAGGGTGACGTCGGCGGTCATGATCTGCTCGAACAGGCGCGCCTCGACGGACTCGACGGTGACAGTCCACGTTCCGTCGTCGTTCTGGCGTGCGCTCTCCCCATACAGGTGAAGGTCGATCCCGGTCGGGTCGAGCAGTGCGTCGGCGTTCCAGTTACGTCCGGGCGTTGCGCTGATGTCGGCTCCGGTGAGCCCCTGCCACGCGGCGCTCACGTCCGCGGCGGTTCCGCCGGCGAACATGGCTGACAGGTCTGAGGCGTGCTGCAGAACGTCGCCGACGCGCGTCTTCAGTCGCACCCGGAACTCCGTGTTCGAGCTGGATGAGAGTAGCGTCGAGGGCAGGTCGGCGAGAACGATCGAGCCCTGGATGTAGGGCGACCACGCCTCGTCGAGCGTGAGGCTGGAGCCGGGCAGGACCTTCAGGTCGTCCTCGCCGTCGACGAGGCGGACGCTGATGTCGGAGGCGATCATGCGCGTCACGATGCGACCTCCTGGAACGGGACGCGCACAGTCCAGTGCACCAGCGTCTCCTCATCCTGAGACAGCTCGATCTCGCCGACGACGGCGAATAGCATTTCCCAGGCGGGGACCTCGTCGTAGACCAGCTCGAAGGTTCCGATCGTGCTGAGAATCGCGACCGCTTCGAGGGCGTCTTCCTCGTCGTCGAAGAACAGGATGTGCTCTCCATTCCGGCGCGCGGCGGGCTTCAGCAGGAGCAGATGGTCTGAGGAGTTGGCGAGAGGAATGGCGACGGTTCGCGAGGCCCGGTTGCTCGATCGCGTCTGGAGCAGGGTGGGCGTGATGTAGTCGTCGGTGAGCTGGTGGATGATGTTCAGGCTCATCAGATCACCGGGGTTCCGTTGCGGGTGTAGACCGCGGCGTCGACGCGCACCGGGCCGAGATTGTTGAGCTTGCGCTGGAGATTGGAGCGGACGGCGTTCGCGTCGGGCTCCTGGAAGCTGACCGGGATGACGACGGGCGGGGCGGAGGCCAGTGCGCCGCGGGCGCGCGCCGCGGCCTCGTAGCGGGCCTGATCGGTCGCGCGCGTGCGGGCGATCTGGTCGCGCTGGCGCTTCTCCGAGTCCTCCCGGGCCTGCGCGACTGCCTCCGCTCCGAGCTTGTTGGCGTCGTGCTGCTCGATCAGGACCTCGTTCTCGGCGATGATCCGTGCGAGGGCGTTCTTCTCCTCCAGCGCCGCCGCCTGCGCCTGCTTGGAGTTGACCTCCGCGCCCGAGCCTCGCTCCTCGTCTGCCTCTTTCGCCTTGTCGATGACGATCTGGAGGTCCTCGTAGGAGCCCGCCTGCGCGCGCGTGTAGGTGAGGACGTCGACGTTGATCTCGGCGGCCTTCTTCCGGAACTCCTCCTGCTTGTCCGTGTTCAGGAGCAGGTCGGTTACGGCGCCCAGAATCTGCGCCTCCGAGAGGTAGTTGCGGCCCTCGTCGATCGCCTCCTTGTACATGTCGATGAGGGCCTGCTTGGTCTCCTCGGCTTCCTCCTGCTGCTTCGTGAGCTCGGCCGTGATCGCGCCGAGCCCGAGGGCGGCGGCGATGCCCGCTGCGGCACCGGCCGGGCCGAACCCGGAAAAGGCGTTCGCGGCGACCTCCTGGATGCCACCCGAGATCGACTCCATCGAGCCGTCGAACGATGCGGCGAGTTCCTTCGCGGTTCCCGAGCCCTCGTCCTTCAGCTCCTTCATGCCCTCGGAGCCGTCGTCCGTCGCGCGGCGAATCTTGTCGCCGAAGTCACCCTTGGCCTTGCGGCCCGTATCCCGAATCTCGGTCGCGAGCTCGGAGAACTCCTTCTTGAGCTTCTCCGTCTGATCCTGCGCGTCCTCCGCCTGGCTCTCGAGCTTGTCGAGGTCGCGGCTTCGGCCGATGTCCTCGAGCACGTCGAGGGCGTCCTCCATCGGCTCGATCAGGCCCTTGTCGACGGCCGTCTTCACGGCGCGCGTGTCGGCGGCGATGTTGAGGGTGTAGGCCTTGGCCATCAGAGCTTCCCCTCGAGTGCGTCGAACATGGTGCGGGCGGTGGTCTGCATCCAGAGCGCCGCGACGCGCTTGATGCTGCGGTCAGCGGCGGGTCCGAGGACCCGTCCCTTCTCGTTGCGGGCGGGCAGGCCGCGGTTCTGGATGCGAGTGGACTGGTAGGTGCGTCCGCGGACGCTGCGGCGGGTGTAGGTGGTCCTCTTCTCCCCTGCTCCGTACTCGACGGCGAACCAGTGCTCCTTGGGGCTCAGGCCGCCGCTGAGCGGCCGCCCGACGCTGCCGGCGGTGAGGGTGACGTTCTGATCGGAGACGCGCACGCGGGCGCTCTTGACCAGCACGCCGAAGTCGAGAGGGCTGGTGGCCTGCTCGGTGACCTCCTGGCGCCAGATGTCGAGCGCGGCGCTCTTCGTGCGCGTCCTGATCTCTTTGCGCAGCTCACGGTCGAGGCGCGGAAGCGTCTCGATGACGGCCCGCAGCTCCCGCGACGCGAATGCGCTGATGCGGGTAGCCATGACCTAGACCGGCGGCGTCGTGGAGGGCTTGCCCTCGATCGTGTGCGTGATCGTCGACTCACCGTAGGTGTCGATGTCGCCGCCGATCTGCGGGGCGGCGATGACGAGGTCGGCGTACCAGGTGACGCCGCCCGCGACGGGCGTGAAGGCGACAGCGACCGTCTCGCCCTCGTTGTCGAAGAGGTACTTCGCGAGGCCGGTGGCGGAGAAGTCCTGCGCGACGCGCATCTGGCACGTCCAGTCCGAGAGGGTGCGGTGGGCGACCTTCGCGTCGGGCGTGCCGCCCTTCCAGCGGAGCTCGGAGCCGCCGGAGGGCACGAACGCGCACGAGGCGACGTGGCGGGCGTGGTCGTCGGTGCCGCCGTCGAAGATGATCTCGTACTCGACGAACGCCTCGAGAGTGAGGGCAGTGAGGGCCATTAGGACTCCTTGGGATCGCTGGTGATGGTGACGGTGAGCTCGTAGCCGAGCCGGGTCTGGTTGTCGAAGCGGACCTTGTTGCAGTCGCGCCAGATGATGTTGGAGGCGCTGAGCGCGTGGAGCAGCTCGAGCACGTCGTCGTCGAGGTCGTTCTCCGCCGCCTGCGTCTGCTCCATGCCGGACTTGATCGTCATGACGAACTCGATCTCGAGCTTCCCGCGCGGAGCCTGCTGGAGCTTGGCGATGCTGACCTGCTGGAACTGGACCACGGTCGTCGCGACGTTGTCGGCCTTGTCCGAGGTCGGCTTGATGAGCCAGCGAGACGGGAGGAGCGGCTTGATCTTCCGCTGCAGGACGAGCCGCGGGGCGACCATCAGCCGACCGCCGGGCTGACGGACTTCGGGCGGAGGACCTGCTTGACCATCCAGTCGAGCGGGAACGGGCGGAGCATGAACGTGTCGGTGCCGTCGTCGCCTGTTTCGGCGCGGCCGGCGTTGAGGATGTTCCGGGCCTGCATGAGCTGACCCTCGCGGTAGTTGTAGGGCGGGCGCACGCCTTCCGCGAGCGCGGGGGCGTAGGCGACGACCTGCTGGCGGGCGAGCTCGAGCATCTGGAACAGGCGGATGTCCGAGATGCTCTGCGCGTCGGGCCACTCGATCCGGGCGGAGTCGAGGGTGTGCCAGCCGTTGTCGTCCTGCACGACGATGTAGACGGGCGCGAGACGCTCGCGCGGCTCGCCGAGGTCACCGATGAGGGTGACGGAGAGCGTGTGCAGACCCGACGCTGCGAACACGCTCTCCGCCGGCCACTCGAGCACCACTCTGTCGATGTCGTCCACTCCCCCCGTCTCGAACGAGACGAGGAAGTCGGCGGGCACGAGGTCGCCGTCGAAGGTGCGTAGTTCGACGAGGGTGTCGATCGAGAGGAACGGGGCGAGCTCGATGGGCTCGCCGTTCCGGGCAGGCTCGATCACGAGGTCCTCTGCGGGGATGTCGCCCACGTAGTACGTCATGATCGAGCCTGCCTGTCGGTGGTGATGGTTACGGCGTGTCCGCGGTGCCGACGAGGACGAGCGCGTCGGGGTAGTCGGTCATGAACTGCGTGTAGCCGACGACCGCCTGGTCGACGCCGCCCTTGGCGATGTCGAGCGCGTCGAGTCGGATCGGCGCGCCGCCGCCCTGCTCGTTGACGTGCGCGGCGGTGCGGGCGCCGACGAGGACCGCGGGGGTGTCGTCGATGCCGATGTCGCCGCGGACCACGCGCACCCGGCCGTCCGCCGAGGCCTCGCCGTTGGTGGCAACGGCGAAGTTGATGAACTCGGGGAGCTGGTCGCGCGGGGTGTAGAGCATCTCGCTCCAGGCGGCCTGGTTGACGATCGCGAACGTCGGGGTGTCGCCCGCGTCCTCGACCGCGCTGATGCCCTGGATGAGCTGACCGAGCGAGGCCGGGTAGTCGGTCGGGTAGGTGTCCGGCGCCACGATGTTGGCCGTGGCGGCGGTGACGAGCTGCTCGAGCGTCCAGCTGTCGGTGACGCGGGCGTAGCTCTCGGTGACGGCGCGCAGCATGGCCGAGATGACCTCCTCGCCCCCGGGGAGGTCGAAGAACTCCCGGGCGATGTCCGCGGCCCACGCCCACTTGGCGAGGGTCGAGCTCTCGACGGCCGTGGTCGGCGAGGCGGGGCTGGTGATGGCGGCCTTGTTGCCCGCCCAGCTGCTGACGAGCTCGGTGCCTGCGGTGAGGCGGAAGCCCTTCTCGTCGAGGGCGCGGATGGTGCCATTCGTGATGAGCGGCATGTAGCGCCGCTGGTACTGGCGGCCGTTCCAGAGCTCGCCGAGCCAGGCGGGCTGCAGTACGCCGGCGGCGGGGAGCGCGCCGGAGCCGCTGATCTTGATGTCGGTGAGGGCCGCGAGGAGCGTGTCGCCCTCGAGGGTTCCCTTCTTGACGCCGTCGATGATCGAGACGACCTTCGACAGGCTGGCGGGGGTGGCGTCCGCCTGGGCGGCCGTCAGGGTGTTCGGAACGGTGCCCACGGGGGCCTCCTCTTCGTTGGTGTCCTCCTCGGTGGAGGGCGTTTCCTCGACAACGGTCGTCGTCGTGGTGATCTGCGTGCCGTCGTCCTCGACGACGACGTCGGTGGTGTTGCTCTCGACGCGGCGCCAGACCTGCCCGTCCTCGTCGGTGAAGGTGTCGCTCTCGGTGCTGTTGGCGACCTCCTCACCCATGAAGGTGTTGGGGGCCGAGGCGAGCAGGGTGGCCGAGGGGAAAGCGGGCCGCTCGACGAGCGCAGCGGCGAACAGGCGCCCGCCGACCGCGCGGCCGGCGCTGATGATGACGTCGGCGACCTCGGCGCTGAGCGACCGGCGGGTTCCGGCCTTGATGTCGTTCAGCGCGCGGTCGCCCTCGGGGGTGCGGGCGACGGAGAAGGTCGCGACGATGCCCTTCTCGGTCTCGCGGACCTGGGTGGGCTGGCCGATGACGTTCTCGCGCTGGTGCTCGACGTTGAGGCTCATGCCGGCGAGGTCGGCGGGCACCTTGAAGGCGCCGGGGGCGACGGTGAACTTGCCGAGGTTCGACGCGCACTCCTCGTGGTAGGGCACGAGCAGGCCGGTGACGGTGCGGTTCTCCTCGGACGCGGTGAGTGTTCCGGCGTCGATCTGGATGATGGTCATGGTCAGTCCTCCACGGTGGGGCCGGTTGTGGTCGCCGTGTTGGCGACGTCGTACTTGTCGAAGCGGGCGCGCTGGCCGGAGGGGAGCACGTCGTCCATCGACAGACGCGCTTCGATCGGGTCGGTCCAGTACGGGAGGTCGAGCTCGTAGAACAGATTCCGCTCGCCGTCGCGCGTGGTGTAGGTGAGGCTGTCGACGCCGGACGTGCCGTCGAGCATGGCTGCGCGGACGTTCAGGAACGAGCCGACGTCGGTGCGGGTGGCGTTGCGTCCCTCGAGGAACAGGTCTGTGGCGACGGTGCCGTGCACGCGGATCTCGAGCTCGTTCGGCGTGTAGCCGATGCCGCCGTCCTCGGAGCGGCGTGCCTGCGACCAGGCGGTGACGTGGGCCTTGATCTCCTCGGCGGTGAGGTCGCCCTCTTCGACGCGGTGCAGCTCGATCAGGGGGATCGGGTTGCGGGCGCGGCCGGTCCAGGCCTTCTCGGTGTCCATCGCGCCGCGGAGCGTGCGTGTCGCGATGTTGAGCAGGCCCTCGTGCGGGGGGTTGAACAGGATGTAGTTCTCGGGCTTGATCGCTTCGCCCTTGAGCAGGATGACGCTCTCGCCTGTCTCGGGATCGGTGCCGATGTTCCACCAGTCGTGCGGGACGTATTCGGCGGTCAGGATCGCGGCGCGACCGCTGCGGTCGGCTGCGCCGCGGGTGACGTACCAGAGGGCGACGCCGTAGAAGATCAGGTCGTCGACGGTCCAGGCCATCCGGTCGTAGGGGGTGACGGGGTTGTCGGCGGGCGAGGAGTACATCCAGCGCGGCTGGTTCTCGGGCGGGAGGAGCTCGTCGCCGCGGAGCGCGCGGAGCGGGAACTTCGCGATCGTCGAGATGAGCAGGTTGCGTGCCTTCGACACGACCGGGATGCCCATCGCCTCTGCCCGCGAGAGCGGGAGCGAGTTGAGGAAGTCGGAGCCGAGCCAGTCGGCGATGACGATCGGGTTGAGGCTCTCGGTCGAGGCGTAGGGCGACAGGATGTCCTGGGGGCGGGGCACGCCGGTGCCGCCCTTGAGGAGATCGAGAAGTCCCATGTGAGAAGCATCCCGACGAGTGTGTTCAATTCTCAGCGAGTCGGCGTGTCTCGTGTCGTCGCTGGAAGCTCGCGCGCGTGAACTCCGCCTGGCGGGTGCCAGGATGCACGCGGTCCTGGTGGTCGACGGCGACGTCGTGACCCTTGACGATGGTCCAGGCGAACGCGAACCACCAGGGGCAGTCGGTGCAGGTGACGAGGACCCCGGAGGACTCGGAGACGTCGAGCTTCGTGGGCATGTCTAGTCCCCCATGATCGGGCCGGTTACTGCAGGGTTGCGGCGGGCGTGGTGCTGGTCCCAGTTGCGGAGAGCGCGCGTCGCGGCGTCGAGCGGGGTGATGTCGGCTCCGTGCTCGGCGGGGGTCCAGAGCCAGACGCCTTGGTCGCCGCGGGTCTCGCGTCGGCCGGCGGCGGCGACTGCGGCGTCGAGGCCGAGCTGGTGCGAGTGGCGGAGGTTGCCGCGCTCGAGCTCGCGCATGAACTGCACGCATCCGGCCGCGGTCTCCCGGTACGTCTGCACGCGCAGGCGCGGGCGGGGGCTCAGGGCTTCGCTCTCGGTCGCGGTCGCGGAGCCCTCGGCGATGTTGTCGTAGGCGACCGTCGAGCCGCGGTACTTCGTCGTGAGCTCCTGCATGCGCTTCGGCAGCCAGAGGGTGCCGGACTGGTGCGCGACGACCTCGACGTAGGCGATGCCCTTCGCGTTGCGCCAGGCTGCGCAGATCGCGGCGCTCGAGCCGCCGGGCTTGATCGACAGCCCGAACGCGACGCGCGGCGGCATGGGGGGTTTCGTCTGTCGGCCGTTCGCGGCCCAGAGCTCGTCGGGGATCACGCGGGCGCCGAAGGTCTCCGGCCAGAGCGACAGGTACTCGCGCGCCCACTGGGGGCGGGCCATGCCGCGGTAGTTCTTGCGCATCTTCTCGGTCGTGGTGAGCGTGCCGATGCCGGGGTGGACCTGCTCGAGCAGCGCGAGCGCGGCCTCCTCGTCCTCGACGATCTCCCACGGAGTGTCCTCGGGCGCGGCGTAGTCCATGCCGCCGACGTCGGGGTCGCCGGAGCGGAGGCGGTTGATGTAGTTCCAGAACGGGCCGACGCGGGCCTCGCCTGTCGTGCCGGAGACGATGGTGTGCGCGCCGGGCTTCGTGTCCTGCAGCGGGAGCAGGCCCGCTAGCAGCTCGTCGCCGTCCTCGGGGTCGATCTCCTGTGCCTCGTCGAGCCAGGTTGCGTCGGCCGCCTCGCCGCGGACGGCGCTCGCGTCGGGCTTGAGCACGAGGAACTGGGAGCCGTTCTCGAAGTAGATGCCCTTGCCGACCTCGCCCATGAGCACGCGGAAGCCGCGACGGCTCGGCGCGACCTCCGGCACGAGCTCCTCCCCGAAGAGGGCGAGCTGGCGCGAGGGCTGCGCGCGCCGCCGGCCGCGGAGCCAGGGCGGGAGGTCCTGGTCGTCGGGCGGGTTGACGAGGTCGAGCCGGGTCTTCCACTCGCGGAGCCTGCGCGAGCCCGCGACGCCCGACTGTGCGGAGAACGTCACCTGGTAGCCGGGGATCGTGGCGCACCGTCCGAGCAGGAGGCAGAAGATCGACGTCGTCTTGGAGGCTCGGCGGGGAACCTCGATCGCGTAGGCGTCAAGTCCGCTCGAGAGCGTGTCGACGATCGCGAGCTGCTGCGGCTTGATGACGTTCTTCTCGTCGAGAGGGGCGTCGGCGTCGAAGCGTAGGCCGTAGAGCTCAGCGCCGCGGAGGAACGCGACTCGATCCTGGAGTGATCCGCCGAAGCCCGAGTGCCATCTCGGCTTGATCCCGCGGTCTCGGTGCTCTTCCCACCTTTGGAGAGAAAATTCCGTGC
>Ga0208242_100638_pt1 | contig 16200 bp, 16 predicted proteins | sample SubbioAug_CSW13A_FD_184825 | JGI IMG/M metagenome (GOLD analysis project Ga0208242, IMG submission 184825) | Serpentinite rock and fluid subsurface biosphere microbial communities from McLaughlin Reserve, California, USA - CR12Aug_CSW13A (SPAdes) | ecosystem: Environmental > Terrestrial > Deep... | reverse complement strand
TGCAGTCCGCCCTGATAGATTTCGTTCTGATAACTGCCAAACTGCGCCATGCCCGGCTCTCCCAATGTCGCCTTGTTGTTAAACAGACGAAGCCATGATGGCCCAGTTGAGGTCAAAGGAAACCGATGGCCTGGCCACGGCTCCGAATTCCGTTTGCGAATCCCCTGGTTGACAGCGTCATATTGCTTCGCCCCCGCCTCTGGACCATACCCGTTCGATGAACCCTCGGTCGCTTACCGCTCTAGAGTCCGCCGCGCTCAACATTTCCCGTGGCGCGCTGCTGACTCTATGGCAGGGCCGGGACAAGACTCTGGACCCGATGGACGCCCTGCTTGTGGCGACCATCGTGCAGGCCAATGTGGACGTCGCGACAGCCGGGCTCGACGAGCAGGTGGCGTTCGGGGCCCTGGACCGGCCGCCGCCGGATATGGCGCGTCGGCGGGTCAGCATCAGCCGGGTGGCCGACAGCCTGGACCTCCGCTTCGAAACCGTCCGTCGCCGGATCAATCGCCTGAAGGAGAAGGGCGCGATCGTCTCTGACGCCGCCGGCGTGATCGTGCCGGAGTCCTATTTTCACACCCCGGCGAACGCCGCCACGGTGATCGCCATCGACGCCTTAGCGGCGCAGACCTATTGGCGCCTGGCCGACCTGGGCTACTTCAACGACAGGCCCCTGCCGTCGCCGCCCTACCATCCCCCCGAACACCCTTACCGCGCCGTGGCCAGGCACTTCATGAGCTACGCCCTGCGGTTGGGTGGCGAGATGCGCCTGCTGTGCGTCGACTATATGAACCTGCTGCTGGTGCTGAACCTCAGCTATCTGAACACCGCCGATCTCGGTGACGCCCGGAGCCCGACCCCGGCGGCCGACGGGGCGCCGCTGGTCGCCGACGCCGACAAGACGCCGGTCAGCATCGCCGCCCTGGCTAGGGATTCCGGCGTGCCCTTCGAGACCACCCGCAGGCGCCTGGCCAAATTGGCCGAGCAGGACATCTGTCGCGCGGTGGGGGGCGGCTATATCATTCCGACCGACACCATTCTGCGGTTCGCCCAGACCCTGGCGCCGGTCAATGAGATGAACCTCACCCGCCTCTACCGGAACTGCGCCCTCGTGGGCGCCGTGGAGGGCTGGCAGGCCAAGCCACCAATCTTCAAGGCGTCCTGAGGCGAGGGTTCTCGGGCGACCACCGCCCTGACCAGAGGGCGGAGACGTCAGGCCGGTTTCGCGGCCGTGGCGGGTTTGGCCGCGGCCTGGGCGGCCGGCGCCGCAGCAGCGCGGAACTTGTCCTTCATCTTGGCAACCCAGCCAGCGAAGGCTTCATTGTCCGCCGCCAGCCGGCCGAACTCTCCGACGCCGACAGGCCCTGAGGCCACGCCGGTCAGGGCGACCCGCAGGGCTTCGGGGTTGCGCGCGGCGTCGAGGAAGCCCTTGTAGCGCTCCTCCATCCGCGCCAGGGCCGCGTCGTCCCCAGCCAGACTGAAGGCCACCCCGGCCCGCAGCAGCTTGCCCTCGTCTTCGGCGCTCAGGGCGGCCGGGTTGCGCCAACGCTCGCCCAGGGAGGCTTCGAACAGCTGGCCCGCCTGGGGCCAGTCCTTCTTGCGCCAGACGATCTCGGCGCGAAGGTCGCGGGCGCCGACCGAGTCGTCCCGCTCGAGGATTTCCAGGGCGTGATCGAGCCGGCCCAGATCCGACAGGGCGCGGGCCTCGATCAGGCGACGGTCGGCGTTCAGCTGCCGCGGCAGGATGGTCGAGCGGGTGCCGTTGATGGTCACCAGAGCCTGCTCAGGGCGGCGGTCCATCAGATAGATCAGCGCCAGATCGGTCGCGACCTGGGCCCGGGGCACACCGTCCAGGCGGTTGTCCACCTGATAGGCCAGCAGGTCGGCGGCCTGGTTGAGCAGGTCCACATCCACCAGGCGGCGGACCAGGCGGCGGACCATCATGTCGCCGTCGGCGCCCAGCGGGGTGAGGTCCTTGAAGTCGAAGAACAGGGCCAGCGCCTGGACAGGCTCCAGCCCGTCGGCCAGGCCATCCAGGAAGAGGGCGCGGAAGGCGGTGCTGAGGTCGGCCTGCAGCCCAAGCGCCTCGGGCAGGTCAGGCAGCCGCTGGCCCGCGGACCGCAGCGCCTCCAGCGCCTCACGATAGCGGCCCTGGCTGAGATAGAGCCGGCCTAGCGCGCGAATGGTGGCGAGCTCGGTGGCGTCGCCCCGCCAGCGGAACCGCAGGCTGTCATAGGCCGCCGTCGCCTGGATCGGGGTGATGTCCCCTTCCTCGTAGCGGATACGGGTGGCGTTCAGCAGGGCCGGGGCGGAGAGATAGTCCACGGGCGCGCTGGCGACGGCCTGGTAGATGCGCAGCGCCCGACCGGTCTGGCCACGGCGCTCGGCCAGCTCGGCCTGCAATAGACGAACAGCCAGCTCCTCCAGGGCGTCGGTGTCTTCGGCAAGCGCCATGCGGATGCGGGAGTCGGCGCCGTCCAGGTCACCCATCTCCAGGGCGGCCTTGGCGTCAGCCCGGGCGAAGCGCTGTCGCCAGACGGCGGGGAACTGGTTGAAGGCGGCCGCACCGGCTGCGAACTCCTTGCGCGCCTCGGGCCACTGCGCCGTCTGCCCGGCCAGATAGGCGCGCCAGAGGGCCGCGGCCGGGTCGTTGGACAGGGCCGGCGAGGAGAAGTCGGCGCTGGCCTCCTTGTAGCGCCGGGCCATGACCCGGGAGATGCCGCGCAGACCCCGGAACTCAGCGTCCCCCAGCACGGAGGGATGCTGGCGGGCCACATCGTTCAGCACTCCGATGGCCTCGAAGGCGAGTTCGGTGCCGACCAGGAAGCGGGCCAGGGCCATGCGGGCGGCGACCTTGCTGTCCTGGCCGTCGAGACCCTCCTCGGCGGCCGCGGTCACCAGGGCGTTGTAGCGCGACATGAAGCCGCCCGACCCGGTCTTGGGCCAGTTGTCATAGTCCACCAGGGCCGGGCGACCGGCCGGCATGGGCGCGCCCACCGGGGCCTCGTTTCGCCGGGCGGCCACGGTGGGGGATGACAGGGCCAGACCTGCCGGACGACCGATCGCCACCAGGTCCCCGTCGCGGGACAGGGTGATGTCGTCGGCGAAGGCCTCCATGGCCAGACCCTGGGCCGAAGGCAGCAGGGCCATCTGGACGAATTCCCGTCGGGACGGCAGCCCCTTGGCCGGGCCAAGGGCTGTGGCGATGGTCAGGGTGTCGCCGACCATGGGGTCGGCGATGCGGACGATCCGGGTCACCCCGGAGACCGCCGCGGTCAGGCTGGCCGGGCCGCCGGTCTCGTCCCGGCGCACATTGATCACCGCGGGCTGCGCCTGGGCGCCGGCCCCGAGGGCGATGATCCAGGTGTTGCCCTCGCTGATGGCGAAGACTGGCACGCCCTGCGGGCTGGTGATGCGCACCGCGGAATAGTCGGGGCCCCGGAAGGCCTCCATGCGGGAAAACTGGCGCAGGCCCCTGGGCGCCTTGGCGACATCCAGGCGGGCCGGGGCGTCGAACACTACCCAGACCGCATCGCCCCGGCGGAAGACAGCCGCGCCGGCCGGCGCCGCCCAGGGAAACCGCAGCACCGCCTGGGCGCCTTCCAGACGGGCGTCGAGGCGGACGACGCCATCGGCCGGAACCGGATTGGGCCGATCAGGGGGCGGCTCCAGGGGCGCGGGCGCAGCCGCCACGGCCTTGGCCTCGGGCGCCTCAGCGGTCTGCGCCTCAGGCTTGGGGGCGATATTGACGAAGGCTGCGCCATCGGCCTGGCCCATGCGGGCCTCGAACCCGTCCTCAAGGGTCAGATCCAGCTCCAGCACACCGCCCACATGACGGACCTGGGCGGTCTTCAGCCCTCGCGGGGGCGAGACCCGGAGCCGGGAAATGTCGGGATTGGCGTCCCGGGAGAAGCGCAGGGTCAGGACCTGACCGGCCTGGCGGCTGGTCATCCGCGCCACACCGCGCCACTGGAACTCGACCCGGGAGAAGCCCCGCGCCTGGGCGACCCGGACCTCCAGCGGCTGGGCCGCGGCCTGGGGCGCGCTCTGGGCGGCCACGCCCGCGGGCGTGGCCGTGGCCAGGATGCAGGCCGCCGCGACGCCAGAGCGCAGGGTCCGCCGCAGGGTCATCAGATCAGCCGCCCGCCTTCGGGGCCGGCGCGGCCGGCCGCGGGGCGGCCTGGGCGGCGGCGCTTTCGGTGGCGCTCACCGCCTTGCCCAGGGCCCGGGCGGCCTCGAACCGGCTGGCCAGGCTCTCGGTGAGCCGCTTGGCCTCCTCGGGCGGCATGGCCGCCAGCATGGCCGACAGGGCGCGCTCCTTCATGGCCGCAGCGATCGGCAGGCGCACGGAATCGTCCAGCACCGTCATGCGGGCGGCGGAGTCCTTGGGCTTCATGCCTTCGAACACCTTCACCATGCGGGCGACCTCGGCGTTCTCGCGCACCTCGGCCTCCCCCATCAGACCTTCGATGTCGGTCTTCAGACCGTTCAGCGCCTTGACCTTGGCGTCCAGCTTGGCCTCGGCCGCAGCCATGAGGGCCAGTTGCGTCTCCATCGACTGCTCGCGGGCGTCCAGCTGGCCCCGGCGCTCGCCGAGGCTTTGCAGGACCTGGAGTTCGGCGGGCGACAGGCCGGCTTCCCGGGCGAGCTCCGCAGCCGTTGGCGCGCAGGCGGCGACCGGCTTGGGCATGGTGGACTTGGCGACCGCGTCGGCCCCCTCGCCGGTGGCGGCGGCCCCATCGGCACCTTCGCCCGCGCCCTCCCCGATCTTGCCAGCCCCTTCGCCAACCGCCTCCTGGGCGAAGGCGCGGGCGCCAGACAGCAGGTCAGGCAGGGCCTGGGCGCCGGCCAGGGCGTTGACCACCAGAACGCCGCCAATGGCGACGCCGACGATGGGCAGGATGCGGGGGACGGACTTCATCGACGGCCTCGGCTCAGATAGCCCTCGGCCTCGGCCGGGGGCGTGTCGAACAGGTCTTCTTCAAGAGCCCGCGCCATCTTCGACAGCGGACGGGACGGACGGGGGATTGGCGCGATCTCGCGGTCGGGTTCGGCCCGGGGCCGCGGGGGCCGGAGCTCATGGGCGCCAGACAGCAGAGCGCCGAGACGACGCTCGGCGGCGCGCTCGGCCTCTTCGGCTTCGATCAAGCCAGGGCCTTCACGGACCTGGCGTTCAAGCCGGGCGCTGAGCGCACGGGCTTCGGTGACACGGTCGCCCAGGGTTTCGGCGGCCTCGTCGGTGGCCGCGCGCAGGTCCGCCAGACCCTGTTCGGCGCGGCGGGCGGCGGCGTCCAGTTCGGCCACGGCCAGGGCGAAGCCCTCATGGCTGTCGCGCAGGGCCTTGAGGCGCCGATTGAGTCGCCAGCCCATGATCAGGGCCGCCGCCAGCAACACCGCCAGCAGGAGGTTCATGGAGATCGCCACCAGACTCATCAGATCCTCTGCACGGCTTTGCGGGCCTGCGGCGAGAGGGGAGCCTCGACGCGGACAGCGATGTTGTGATTGCGGCGCCCCATGTGGCCGCGGGTCAGGGGGATGGTCCCCGCCCGCAGCTCCACCGGGCTTTCCGGCGTGGCGTTGAGCACGATGGTTTCGCCCACCTGCAGGTTGAGCAGCCGCTGAAGCGGTATCTGCAGCTCGTCCAGGACGCAGCGGACCTCCATCTGGGTGGTCCAGAGTTCGGTGGCCAGGTGGCCTTCCCAGATGTTGTCGCGGCCGAACTTCTCACCCATGAACTGCTGCAGCAGCATCTTGCGGATGGGCTCAAGCGTCGCATAGGGCAGCAGCAGCTCGATGCGCCCGCCGCGGTCTTCCATGTCGATGCGCAGCTTAACCAGGATGGCGGCGTTGGCCGGCCTGGCGATCGCGGCGAAGCGGGGGTTGGTCTCCAGGCGGTCGAGCACAAAGGACACCGGCGTCAGGGGCTCGAAGGCCGCCCGCGCATCGGCCAGCACCACCTCGACCATCCGCTGGACCAGCACCCGCTCGATGGTGGTGTAGGGCCGGCCCTCGATGCGCATGGCCGCCGTCCCGCGGCGCCCGCCCAGCAGCACGTCGACGATGGAGTAGATCAGGTTGGAGTCGACCGTCAGCAGGCCGTAATTCTCGAGCTGCTCGGCCTTGAACACCGCCAGGATGGCCGGCAGCGGGATCGAGTTCAGATAGTCCCCGAACCGGATCGACGAGATGTTGTCGAGGCTGACCTCGACATTGTCCGAGGTGAAATTGCGCAGGGAGGTCGTCATCAACCGCACCAGGCGGTCGAAGACGATCTCAAGCATCGGCAGACGCTCATAGGAGACCAGGGCCGAATTGATGATCGCCCGGATGCCGGTGCGCTCGGACGCCTCATCGTCGGAGAGATCAAAGCCGAGAAGGCTGTCGATCTCGTCCTGATTGAGGATGCGCTCGGTCCCGGCGAAGGGATCGGCCTCGCCGCCTGCGCCCCAGGCGTCGGCGCCGTTGTCTGCGGACATGTCGTTGTCGTCTGCCATGGCGAAAGCTCAACCGAGGACCCGGGGGTCGTCAGTTGATGAGCATCTCCTCGATCAGGACGGCGTTCACCTTGGCTGGCGCGATGACCAGATTGACCCGACGCAGGATCTCCATGCGCAGCTGGTAGCTGCCCTGGCTGCCCGACAGATCCTCGGGCCGCAGTTCGCGCAGGAAGGTCTGGAACATGTCCTGCAGGCGGGGCAGATTCGGATCCAGTTCGCCGGCCACCGTATCGTCGGGAAGTTCGAGGGTCAGGCGCAGCTTGAGGAAGGTCGCCTTGCCCTCAGGCGTCTGCATGTTCACCACGATGTCGGGCATGGTGTAGAAGACCACCCCGTCGGGGCCTGGGCGGATCACCGCCGGGCTCGCGGGCGCGTCGCCTTCCTTGCCCTTGCCTTTCTCTTCCTTGCCCTTTTCGGCCTTCTTGTCCTTCTCCGCATGGGCCTCGCCCTCGGCGGCCGGCTTGGGCTTGAGGAGCATGAAGGCGCCTGCGCCGCCGCCGCCCAGGACCACCAGGGCGCCCACGCCGGCGATGATCAGAAGCTTGAGCGGCGGCTTCTTCTTGCCGGGCGCACCTTCGCCGTCGACGGCGTTTTCGTCGCCATCGACAGGGGCTTCCTTGTCCTTCTTGTCCTTGGACTTGGCCACGCGCGCGGCTCCTTAGAATCTTACCCCTCACCCATGCGACAGCGGTGGTTAAGGATAGGTTTTTACACCTGTTAACGGGGGCCGATCCTGCCCGGCAGTTTCCGCCACGGGGTCGAAATTAACCTTCTTAAATATTGTAATTGCTGGGCTTTTTGTCTGGCCCGAAGCTTGCAGGCGTCAGGTGAGAAATCCTGTCGCACCCAGGGAGGCGAGCAGATGGACAATGCGGTTTATGTCGGCCTGTCTCGCCAACTGGTCTTGCGGCGCGAGCTGGACCTGATCGCCAACAACGTGGCCAACGCCGACACGGTCGGCTTCAAGGTCGAGTCCCTGATGGCCCGCACCGAACCCGGCGCCCCGGCTTCCAACGCCGGCGCCCCGCGTCCGGTGAAGTTCGTCATCGACGGAGGCGTGGCCCGGGACTTCACCCAGGGCGGCCTGTTCAGCACCGGCTCTGACCTCGACCTCGGCATCGAGGGCGAGGGCTTCTTCGAGATCACCACCGACGATGGGCCCCGCTACACCCGCGACGGGCGTTTCCGGCTGGATGAGCTCGGCCGCATCACCAATCAGGCCGGGCAGCCGGTGTCCGGCGAGGGCGGCGGCGAGATCGTCGTCAATCCGGAGGACGGTCAGGTCAAGATCGGCCCTGACGGGACCATCAGCCAGGGTGAGAACCCGATCGGCCGCGTCTCCGTTGTCCGGTTCGATGATCTGTCGGTCCTGGAAAAGACCGGCGACAATCTGCTGCGCAACACCGCCAACCTGCAGCCCGAGGCCGCCCCCGACGTGCGGGTCCGCCAGGGCATGCTGGAAAGCTCCAACGTCAAACCCATCCTGGAGATCACCCGGCTGATCGAGGTCACCCGGGCCTATGAGAGCATCACCAAGATGATGGAATCCTCCGCCGACCTGTCCCGCCGCGCTGTCGAGCGCATGGGCCGGGCGAACTAGATTACTTAGGGAAGGTCTTCACCATGCAGGCGCTCCGCACCGCAGCGACGGGCATGTCAGCCCAGCAGCTGAACGTCGAGGTCATCTCGAACAACATCGCCAACATGAACACGGTGGGCTTCAAGAAGCAGCGCGCCGAGTTTCAGGACCTGCTCTACCACACCCTTGAGCGGGCCGGCGCCATGGCCGCCGAGGGCGCCATCGTGCCCACCGGCGTTCAGATCGGCGGCGGCGTGAAGGCCGGCTCGGTCTATCGGATCACCGAGCAGGGCGCCGTCACCCAGACCGGCAATCCCTACGACCTGGCCATCGAAGGCCGCGGCTTCTTCCAGGTGCTGATGCCGTCTGGCGAAACGGCCTATACACGGGCGGGCAACCTGTCGCTGAACGCCGATGGGCAACTGGTGACCGAGGACGGCTATGCGGTCCAGCCGGCGATCAATGTGCCGGGAGACGCCACGGCTATCTCGGTCTCGAAGACCGGCCAGGTTCAGGCGGTCCGCGCCGGCCAGACTGAGGCCGAGGTTGTGGGCCAGATCGAACTGGCCAATTTCGTCAACGAGGCGGGCCTGAACGCCATCGGCGACAACCTGCTGATGGAGACCGCCGCCAGCGGCCCGGCCACTGTGGGCGCCCCCGGCGCAGACGGCTTCGGCAACCTGCTGCAAGGCTATACCGAGGCCTCCAACGTGGACGCCGTCACCGAGATCACCGCGCTGATCGTCGCCCAGCGGGCCTATGAGATGAACTCCAAGGTCATCTCCGCCGCCGACGAGATGCTGCAAGCCGCCAACGCGGTGAAGTGATGACCCTGATCCGCCCCCTCCTTCTCGCCGCGGCCCTCTGGGTCGGTTGCGCCCCGGCTGTCCTGGCTGCGACCTCCGTCACCCTGAAGGCCGAGGTCTACGATTCCGACGGCGTCGTCACCCTGGGCGACCTGTTCGATGGCGCGGGCTCAGCCGCCGATGTCCGGGTCGCGGCCAAGCCGGGCCTGAGCGTTGTGCTGGACGCCGGCGCCGTGCAGCAACTGGCGCGGCGCGCGGGCCTCGACTGGGCCAACGCCCAGGGCCTCCGCCGCATTATCGTGCGCACCGGCGCCGATAGCGGGACCGCCACGGCCGCGGCGGCGCGATCGGGCAACGTGGAGGTGCTGACCTACGCCCGCAATCTGTCGACCGGCGACATCGTCCAGCCTGAAGACCTCATCTGGGGCAAGGCGGCCGCAGCGCCCAACGACGCGGCCCAGGACGCCGAACAGATCATCGGTCTGGCGGCCCGCCGCCCGCTTCGCGCCGGCTCTGTCGCGGCGGCCCGCGACGTGACCGCCCCTCAGGTCATCGCCGCCGGCGATATCGTCACCCTGACCTATGAGGCCGCCGGCATGATGCTGAGCGTCAAGGCCAAGGCCATGGGGCGCGCCGCGCTCGGCGAAGGCTTCGCCGCGCAGAACCTGACCTCCAAGCGCACGGTCCAGGCCGTGGCCACCGGTCCCGGCCAGGCGGCCGTGGGCCCCGGCGCCGACCAGATCCTGGCCAGCCCGGCCGCCCGTTACGCCCTGCGTTGATCCCGTTGAAGAGAGACTGCGCCATGCGCCTTCCCACCCTCGCCCTCCTCGCCCTGCTGCCGCTGGCCGCCTGCTCCACCGTGCAGGAGGCTGTCGCCGGGCCTGACCTGACGCCGGTCCGCTATCCCGCCGCCCTGGTGGGCCAGCAGCAGGTGGTGCTGGCCTCGGCCAACCAGCCGATGCCGACGGCGGCCTCGGCCAACTCCCTGTGGCGGACCGGCGCGCGAGCCTTCTTCCTGGACCAGCGCGCCAACCGGGTCGGCGACATCGTCACCGTCCAGATCGAGATCGACGACCGCGCCCAGACCTCCAACTCCACCAGCAGCAACCGCAGCGGGGCCATGTCGGCGGGCGTGCCCAACTTCCTGGGCCTGGAATCGAGCCTCGGCCGCATCCTGCCGGGCGGCTTTGATCCGGCCAACGCCATCTCCACCAACTCGAGCTCCAGCAACACCGGCTCCGGTTCGGTCTCGCGCTCGGAGAAGATCAACCTGGTGATCGCCGCGGTGGTCACCGGCGTCCTGCCCAATGGCAACATGATGATCCAGGGCACCCAGGAGGTGCGGACCAATGGCGAGGTGCGCCAGCTGTCGGTGGCCGGCATCATCCGCCCGGAGGACATCACCTCCTCCAACACCATCCGCCATTCGCAGATCGCCGAGGCGCGCATCAGCTATGGCGGCCGCGGCGATATCAGCCGGGTCCAGCGGACCCCGGCCGGACAGGCCCTGGTGGAGACCTTCTCGCCCTTCTGACCGTAGCGCGACCCAGGAGGTGAACTCGGCGGCGGCGCGGACGTTATCCTCTGCGAAGGAGACGCAACCATGCGCACCCGTTCGGCCCTGGGCCTCACCGCCGCTATCGTTCTCGTCGCCGCCTGCGCCCATCCCGCGCCCGAGGCGCCGGCGCCGATGCGCTGGAGCTTCAACCACACCCAGGACGAGGGGCTGAAGCTGGTCTATGGCCAACCCCGGTCGGACAACGTGCTGGTCATGCTGAGCTGCCAGCCTCAGTCGGGCGAAGTCGAGGTGGCGGTGGCGACCTCCAAGGATGATGTCGGCGTCGTCGGACTGGTCTCTCGCGAGGCCCGTCTAGACCTGACGAGCCCCGCCGCGCCGACGCCGATCGAAGGGGTCGGCGTGATCATCGAGACCGCAGGGACCGATGACCCCGCCCTCGACGGCTTCGCCCGGACGGGCGAACTGTCGGTGCGCACCGCCGGGCGAATCCTGCCGGCTGGCGCGCGCGGCGCCGACCAGGCCCTTGTCAGCGGCTTCTTCACCCAGTGCGGCCAACCCATCTGAATGCGATCGGACTGGAGCCCGCCCAAAGGCGAAGCTAAGCTCGCGCCATGATGCGTCCGGCCCTGCTCACCACCCTGCTGCTCTCGATCGCTGCGCCCACCTCCGCCCAGGAGGGCGCCTGGACCTATCGCGCCGATCTGGAGCCTGTTGAACTGAGCTATGTGGCGCCGGGCGGAGCTGCTGCCTCGGTGACCTTCACCTGCGTGAAGGACAGTCGTCAGCTCGTGGCGCGGTTCCCGGTCGAGCAGCGGTTAGGGGTTGAAGCGGTCGACGGGCGCTGGGTCGATAATGTAGGGCGCGCCGCCCCGTGGCCGGTCAGCGTCACCCTCGCCTCCGCCGAATCCCGGACCACCATTCCAGGCGTGGCCGACATCGATCCGCAAGGCGGCGGTTCGTTGGTTTCCGTGGAGTTCGCCGACCGCGCGCCGGTGGCTGAGGCCTTCCGTCAGACCGGAGTCATCAGCCTTGCGGCCGTGGGCGGCGCGGTGACGCCGTCTCCCGCCCCGCGCAGGTCGGTTCAGAGCTTCCTGCGCTACTGCCGCTGATCAGGCCCGGCGTCCGGCGGCGGCGACCACATCGGCCCCCAGGGCCGACAGCGCCGTGCGGACCACGCCCTCGGCGTCGAGGCCCGCCTGGGCGTACATCAGTTCCGGCTTGTCGTGATCCTGGAAGATGTCGGGCAGGGTCAAGGTCCGGACCTTGAGGCCGCGATCCAGGGCGCCGTGACGGGCCAGCGCCTCCAGCACGAAGGCGCCGAAGCCACCCATGGCGCCTTCCTCAATGGTGATCAGGGCCTCGTGCTCCCGGGCCAGCCGCAGGACCAGGTCGATGTCCAGGGGCTTGGCGAACCGGGCGTCGGCCACCGTCGCCGACAGGCCCCGGGCGCTGAGCATCTCAGCGGCCTTGAGACATTCCGGCAGGCGGGTCCCGAAGGACAGCAGCGCGACCGCGGTCCCCTCCCGGACGATCCGGCCCTTGCCGATCTCCAGGGGGCTGGCGATGTCGGGAATGGCGACGCCCGTCCCCTCGCCCCGCGGATAGCGGAAGGCGCTCGGGCGATCATCGATGGCCGCGGCGGTCGCGACCATGTGGGCAAGTTCCGCCTCGTCGGCAGCGGCCATCAGCACCATGCCCGGCAGGGCGCCCATGAAGCCCACATCGAAGGAGCCGGCATGGGTGGGCCCATCGGCGCCGACCAGGCCCGCCCGGTCGATGGCGAAGCGCACCGGCAGGCCCTGGATGGCCACGTCATGGACCACCTGGTCGTAACCGCGCTGCAGGAAGGTCGAATAGATGGCCGCGAAGGGCTTCATGCCATCGGCGGCGAGGCCGGCGGCGAAGGTCACTGCATGCTGCTCGGCGATGCCGACATCATAGGTCCGGTCCGGGAAAGCCTGGCCGAACAGGTCGAGCCCGGTGCCCGAGGGCATGGCCGCGGTGATGGCGCAGATGGTCGGGTCACGCTGCGCCTGCTTGATCAGCTCGGTGGCGAAGACCTTGGTGTAGCTGGGCGCCTTGGCCTGGGCCTTGGCCTGCTGGCCGGTGACCACGTCGAACTTGACCACGGCGTGGTGCTTGTCGGCGGCGCTCTCGGCCGGGGCGTAGCCCTTGCCCTTTTGGGTGACCACATGGACCAGCACCGGACGATCGACGATCTCCCGGGCGTTGCGGAGAACCGCCACCAGGGCCTCCATGTCGTGGCCGTCGATGGGGCCGACATAGTAGAAGCCCAGCTCTTCGAAGAGCGTGCCGCCGGTGACCATGCCGCGGGCGTATTCCTCGGCCTTGCGGGCGGCTTCCTGGATCGGCCGCGGGAAGGCCTTGGCCACCGACTTGCCCAGATTGCGCAGGGACTGATAGCCGCCGCCGGACACCAGGCGGGCCATATAGGCGCTCATCCCGCCCACGGGCGGGGCGATGGACATGTCGTTGTCGTTCAGGACCACGGTCAGCTGCTTGGTGGTCTCGGCGGCGTTGTTCATGGCCTCATAGGCCATGCCGGCGCTCATGGAGCCGTCGCCGATCACCGCCACCACGCGGTTGTCGCGGCCGGCCTGATCGCGGGCCGCGCAGAAGCCGAGCGCCGCAGAAATGGAGGTCGAGGCGTGGGCTGCGCCGAACGGGTCGTATTCGCTCTCAGCGCGCTTGGTGAAGCCCGACAGACCGCCGCCCTGACGAAGGGTGCGGATGCGGTCGCGGCGCCCCGTGAGAATCTTGTGTGGATAGGCCTGGTGGCCAACGTCCCAGATCAGGATGTCGCGAGGCGTCTCATAGACGTGATGCAGGGCGACGGTGAGTTCCACCACGCCAAGACCCGCACCGAGATGACCGCCGGTCTGGGAGACGGCGTCGATCGTCTCGCTGCGAAGCTCGTCAGCCAGGGTCTGAAGCTGCGGGACCGTGAAGCCGCGCGTGTCGGCGGGCGCGGAAACCTGGTCCAGGAGAGGCGTGTTCGGCGGCATGAAGTGGGCAAACAACTGATGCGGCGGCTAGTTGCGGCGCTGTAACACGAAATCGACGCTCGCCCGCAGGAAATCAGCCGGCGGGCCGAAGGGGTCAAGGTGCGACTTGGTCTGTTCGATCAGCAGGTTCAGTCGCTCCCGCGCCGCCTGCGCGCCCAGCAGGGTGACATAGTTGGCCTTGCCCCGGGCGGCGTCCTTGCCCGCCCGCTTGCCCATCAGGTCGGGGTCGCCCTCGGCGTCCAGCAAATCATCGACGATCTGATAGGCGAGGCCAAGATCCTGGGCGAAGGCCATCAGGGCAGGCCGGCGAGCGTCGCCAGACTGGGCCATGACCAGGGGCAGCTCGAACGCGCAGGCGATCAGCGCCCCGGTCTTCATACGCTGCATCCGGGCCACCGCGCCCAGGTCGTCGCGGACGCCCAGCAGGTCGATCATCTGCCCCCCGCACATCCCCTTGGCGCCGGCCGCGGCCGACAGCTTCAGCACCATTTCGGAGCGCACGGTCGGGTCGGGGTGGGTGTCGGGATGGGCGAGGATTTCGAAGGCCGAAGCCTGTAGCGCGTCCCCGGCCAGGATGGCGGTCGCCTCGTCATAGGCCTTGTGCACCGTGGGCCGCCCGTGCCGCAGGTCGTCATCGTCCATGCTGGGCAGATCATCGTGGATCAGGCTGTAGGCGTGGACACATTCCAGGGCGCAGGCGGCCCGCAGAAGCGGACGTTCCTCCACCTCGAACATGCGGCCGGTCTCGATGACGAAATAGGGCCGCATCCGCTTGCCGGGGCCCAGGGCCGCATAGCGCATGGCCTCGGTCAGCCGGGCTTCGGGTCCGTCGGCCCGGGGCAGGAGTTCGTCGAGGGCGACCGTGACCAGGTCTGCGGCCTCGGCCACGCGGCGCTCGACCTCCGCAGTCATCAGCTGAACTCGGCCGGTTCGGTCCCCGGCGTCCCCTGGGCGCCGACCACGATCTTCTCGACCCGCAGGCGGGCGGCCTCCAGCCGCGACTCACAATGCGCCTTGAGGAGCGCGCCGCGCTCATAGAGGCGGATGGAATCGTCCAGGGCGGCCTGGCCGGACTCCAGCCGGGTCACAATGCCTTCCAGTTCGGCGAGCGCCTGTTCGAAGGTCAGGGCTTGAATGTCGTCGGTGTCGGCCATTTCGCTCCTCGCGGGAGCCGCCAACCTAGAGACCAGGGGCGACGGCCGCAACGGGCCACCCGGCTAAGGGACCTCAAGGGCGCTCAAAGCGCCGCATGGACCAATATTTGTAGCCCTGGCTGACCGCGATACGCCAACCGCGACGGCGCAGGGCGCGACCGACCATGAAATTGAAGAAGCCGTGGGCCAGCACCACCACGTCCTGGCCCTGCTGCGCCGCCTCAATCAGGCGCTCTGCGGCCGCGGCGGCCCGGTCCTCTGCCTGGCGGCGGGTCTCCTCGCCTTCGTGATGATTGAGGAACCACCAGCAGACCCTAGCCAGGAAGCCCCAGTAGGAAGGCCGCATCTTGATGAAGGCCGGCAGGTTCGGCGGCGGCAGGGGCGCCTCGACAAACAGGGCCTCGCTGGCGAAGTCCCGCCCCCGGGTCAGGGCGATAGCGGTCTCGATCGACCTCTGGCGGGTGGAAGAAAAGACCACGCCGGCGCTGGCGACAAACTCGGTCAGGGTTTCCGGCGGGGTCTGGCCGGGCAGCAGACCCAGAACCTCGTACTGCGCCCAGAATCGCCGATAGCCCTCGGCGTTCAGCCAGACCCGACGGCTGAGCGCCGGCTCTCCGTGACGGGCCAGGATGATGGCGCCGGGGCGCATAGGCTGCGAGGCGGCGGGAGCGGCAGAATCGACGGTCACAGAATCGGCCATGTCATCCCAGGGTTCGCGCCAGGCAAGCCAGGCGCACCCTTCACCCCCGTTGCAGGGCCAGGAGGTGCGCCACCGCCGACCGGCCCAGAGCCTCAAGGTCGTATCCGCCCTCGAGCGCCGACACAACCCGGCCGCGCGAACTGGCCCTGGCTACAGCCACGATCTGCTCGGTGGCCCAGCCATAGTCCTCGGCGCCCAGCTGCTGGCCCCCAGGACCCCCGCCCAGGGGATCCAGCCGGTGGGCGTCGAAGCCCGCCGAGATCAGGATCAGGTCTGGACGGAAGGCCGCCACCTTGTCCATCAGGCTTGAGAAGGCCGCCCGCCAGCCGTCCACCCCGCCGCCCGCGGGTGAAATGGCGTTGACGACGTTGTCCGCCACCCGCTCGTCAGGATGCCCGGTGCCTGGCCACTGGGGCCATTGCTGGACGGAGGCGAACATCAGGCCCCGCCGGCCGGCCAGGGCCGCCTGGGTGCCATTGCCATGGTGGACGTCGAAGTCGACCACCGCCACCCGCTCGAGGCCGGCAAGCTGGGCCACGCGGGCGCCGATGGCGACATTTGAGAAGATGCAGAAGCCCATGGCCGCGCCGGGCTCCGCATGATGACCGGGGGGACGCACGGCGCAGAAGGCGCGCTCGAACTGGCCGGCCGCCACATCGCGCACCGCCGCAGCCACCGCGCCGGCCGCCCGGCGGGCCGCCAGCAGTGTGCCGGGGGACATCACCGTATCCTCATCGAGCCGCGTCAGGCCGGCGCGAGGGGCGGCGGCGAAGATGCGCTCCACATAGTCCGTGTCATGCACCAGCAGCAGGTCGGCCAGCTCGGCCTGGGGCGCGTCGCGGGGCTCGAAGTCCAGGCCGTCCTGCGCCTCCAGGGCCTCAATGACCGCGGCCAGCCGTTCCGGGCGCTCCGGATGGGT
>Ga0208242_100637_pt1 | contig 16212 bp, 14 predicted proteins | sample SubbioAug_CSW13A_FD_184825 | JGI IMG/M metagenome (GOLD analysis project Ga0208242, IMG submission 184825) | Serpentinite rock and fluid subsurface biosphere microbial communities from McLaughlin Reserve, California, USA - CR12Aug_CSW13A (SPAdes) | ecosystem: Environmental > Terrestrial > Deep... | reverse complement strand
GCAGACTGTCCAACCATTTGCTTCTCCAAGTCGAAGATGCAACGAGCAGGAGAAGCAAATGGTTGGACAGTCTGCGCTGGTATTTGCGCTTGTATGTGGCTTGGTGGCCGTGGTCTACGGTTTCTGGTCACGCAGTTGGATTCTGAAGCAGGACACGGGCAACGCCCGAATGCAGGAGATTGCGGGGGCCATCCAGGCCGGTGCCGCCGCCTACCTGGCCCGTCAATACCGCACCATTGCCATGGTGGGTGTGGTGCTCACCATCCTCATTGCCGTATTCCTGGACACACCGACAGCTATCGGTTTTGTCCTGGGCGCGGTGCTCTCGGGCGCCTGCGGCTTCATTGGCATGAATATCTCCGTGCGGGCCAACGTGCGTACCGCACAGGCAGCCACACAGGGCATTGGCCCCGCTCTGCAGGTCGCCTTTCGGGGCGGTGCCATCACCGGGATGCTGGTCGTCGGCCTAGGCCTGCTGGGTGTGGCCGGGTTTTTCTGGTTCCTGGTGGGCAACGGCAACCTCACCCCGGACAAGAACCTGGCCAAACTGCTGAACCCGCTGATCGGCTTTGCCTTCGGATCGTCGCTCATTTCCATCTTTGCCCGTTTGGGTGGTGGCATCTTCACCAAAGGTGCTGACGTGGGCGCCGATCTGGTCGGCAAAGTGGAGGCAGGCATTCCGGAAGACGACCCACGCAACCCGGCGGTGATCGCCGACAACGTGGGGGACAACGTGGGCGACTGTGCCGGCATGGCCGCCGACCTGTTCGAAACCTACGCGGTGACACTGATCGCAACCATGGTTCTCGGTGCCCTTCTGGTGGCGGCTGCCCCCATGCAGGCTGTGCTGTATCCGCTGGTACTCGGCGGTGTGTCCATCATTGCCTCGATCATCGGCTGCTTCTTCGTCAAGGCCAGCCCGGGCATGAAGAACGTGATGCCGGCTCTGTACAAGGGCCTGATCGTGGCCGGCGTGCTCTCGGCCATTGCGTTCTACGGCGTCACGATCTGGCTCATGCCTGACAACGCGATCACGGCCACTGGCTCGCAACTGCGCCTGTGGGCTGCTGGCCTGGTGGGGCTGGCACTGACGGCGGCCATGGTCTGGATCACCGAGTACTACACCGGCACCGACTACAAGCCGGTCAAGCACGTGGCACAGGCGTCGACCACCGGCCACGCGACCAACATCATCGCCGGCATCGGGGTGAGCATGAAGTCCACCGCCTGGCCGGTGCTGTTTGTCTGTGCAGCCATCATCGCCTCGTACACCCTGGCGGGTCTGTACGGCGTGGCCGTGGCCGCCACGGCCATGCTGTCAATGGCCGGCATTGTGGTGGCGCTCGACGCCTACGGCCCGATCACCGACAACGCCGGCGGCATTGCCGAAATGGCCGAACTGCCCAGCAGCGTGCGCGACGTGACCGACCCGCTGGACGCCGTGGGCAACACCACCAAGGCCGTGACCAAGGGCTATGCCATTGGCTCGGCCGGTCTGGCGGCGCTGGTGCTGTTTGCCGACTACACCCACAAGCTGGAGGTCACTGGCCACCAGGTCAGCTTTGACCTCAGTGACCCGATGGTGATCATCGGCTTGTTCATCGGCGGTCTGATCCCTTACCTGTTCGGCGCCATGGCCATGGAGGCCGTCGGGCGTGCTGCCGGCTCGGTGGTCGAGGAGGTTCGCCGCCAGTTCCGGGAAATCAAGGGCATCATGGAAGGCACGGCCAAGCCCGAATACGGCAAAGCAGTGGACATGCTGACCTCGGCCGCCATCAAGGAAATGATGATCCCCAGCCTGCTGCCGGTGGTGGTGCCGATTCTGGTCGGCGTGTTTCTGGGGCCGAAAGCCCTGGGCGGCCTGCTCATGGGCACCATCGTGACCGGCCTGTTTGTGGCCATCTCCATGTGCACCGGCGGTGGCGCCTGGGACAACGCCAAGAAGTACATCGAAGATGGCCACCACGGCGGCAAGGGTAGCGATGCCCACAAGGCAGCCGTCACCGGCGATACCGTGGGTGACCCCTACAAGGACACCGCCGGACCAGCGGTGAACCCTCTGATCAAGATCATCAACATCGTTGCGCTGCTGATCGTTCCACTGCTGCCGATGGCCTGAACTCCACAGACGGCCGCCACTGGCCATGCGGGTCAAGCCCAGTCCCTGGCAGGTGACCGGTTTCACGGACCTCGCCAGGCGCGGGCAGCCCGCATGGGCTCAGCAGGTATCGACCTTGTGCACTGGGCCCTGGTCCCGCCGGGCGCGTCCAGAGCGCGCTGTACCTGGGCGCCATGGCTGCCGCATTCCACCCAGTTGCCATCCTGCGGCACCCGATCCTGCTGTGGCCCGCACTGCTGCAGGGCAACCGTGTCGGCTTTCCCCTGCCTCCGTGCTCCGTTGAAACGTCGCCAGGCTTGGGCAAACGACTGGTTGCCATGGGCGAATTCGTCGGTGGTGGGCACCTAGGGCAGGCTGCGGGCCTGTTCTTGTTCCTGGTCGTGTACGGCATGGAAGAACGCACCGTGCACGGCTCGGGCCAGTGAAATACCGGCTGAGAAGCACCGCCAAGTTGGCGAGACCGCACCCGGCCAACTTCTGGCGATCATTTCAATCCTGGGTAGGTTTCGGATGGGCTTCCTCACAGAACCGTTCGACCACGTCGCCTCGTCCACCATGAACGCCAACTCTTCGATCAGACAATGGGATTTGTCGGAATCCAGTGAGGCACCGCACGTACCTGCACGTCAGGCAGGGGAGGAGGCCAGACCACCCGTCGACCCCACCGGACCCTGTTGTGCACCTCCCAGCACTGCGGGGTCATCCGGAGCTTCAGCGTGGCCCCCATGGCTGTCGCCGTGGTGCCGGTGTCTGCTCGTGGTTGGCACCTGGGATTGCGGCCCATGTGCTGTCCATATCCGGACTGTCTGTCTGTGGATTGCGTCTGTGTCACGCGACAGGGCTTCGGCCACCGCGAACTCACGCAAAACGCCGACGCTGTCCAGCAGACCCACGTGCGCCCGGTCTGGGCTGAGCCACGCGCCGGTCAGGTCCGGGCCCAGGTGGTGCCTGACGGTCGTCTGCAGCGCATAGGCATGCAGCCGCTCATGTTCCTCGTCGCTCCAGTCGGCGCCAGCCTCGCTGGCCAACATCGGCGCCATGGCCTGCACCACCTGCGCCTGTCGGGGTTTCAAGGCATCGGGCAGCTCGGGTGGCAACAAGGCCACGCCATCAAGACCCTCTGCGGCACCCGGGAGCTCACCTGCCGGTCCTTGGCACAAGGCCCGCACCGCCTCGGTGTCCAGCGGGCGGTTCAGCCCTCCGCTGACCGATACCTCGTCCACATAGTGCAAAGCCATGACCTCTTCGGCCAACAAGCTTATATCGGGAGGCAAGGCCTGCAGGGGCTGGGCAAAGGCGCTCAGCAGGCGCTCGAAATTCGCCTTCTGGCCCTCTGAGAGCAGCGCGCTCGACTGCACAAACAAGCGACCCGGGGACAGCGACGCATCAGGCCCGGTGGCCGCAGCCACGGGGTTTCTGGCCTGCTCCAGCACGTCGGGCCACAGGGGGGCAACGCCGACGTCCGGGTCGATGGTTGAGCGCAGCAGGTGCATGGCTTCATCGGCCTCCAGGCGCCCTGCTGCCACATGGGAAGCGAGCACATCGGCCACCGCCACCGCGCCCATCCAGGGCACCGGTACGTCCACCGCCGGTGCCTGGGCTTGCGGGCCATCCTGCGGATCCGTGCGTTCCTGATCTGAGGGTGTGTCCGGCAAAAAGCCGGCGGCCACCGAGCCATCGGCTTCCAGCGCCTGGACCGCACTGGGCGCCCGCCCATGCAAGCGTTGGCGCAGACGCACGGCCTCGTGGTCGGGGTACACCAGTCGGCAGAGGCTCTCGGCCGGCATGCGGTGCGCGGCGCCCACGCCCTCCCCCCAGGCGTCGGCCGCCATACGCCCCGCCATCAGCATCCTGCCTGGCGCCGCCGCTGTCTGGCCGCCCAAAAAGGCCGCGCTGGCCTGATTCAGGGCCACGCAGGTTTGGTAACTGGGGCTCAAGACGCTGCGCGCGTTGGCCACCGCATGGCCGAAAGCGGGTATGGCCGATCGGGCGTCTTCGAGCAACATCATGCTGCGCCCGAGTGCATGATCCGGATTCCAGCCGGAGACCACCGAGTGGCCATCTGCAGACAATTCGCTGACCCGTGCGCCTTGATCGACTTTGCCCGGATACACCGGCTTCAGGTCGCTCTCGCGCCGGTACTCCATGAACCACATGTATTCCTCGGTCAGCCGCTCTCTTTCGGCTTGCAATGCCAGCCGGTCGTAACCCTGGACCTGCAGCTCGCCCGTGGTCGTGCGTGCTTTCAGTCGCCGACCGATGTCACTGTCCAGCCGCGCCAGGGAAAAGCCGTGGTCGAGGAAGCGGTTGAGATTGGCGGCAGCATTGAGCATTTCCCGCGTGGGATCAGAGCCTTCCGCCCACGTTGCGCGGTAAGCAACGTCCAACTGCTTTCCACGTGTATCCCAGGCCCGCCTCAGAGCTTCCTTTTCCATATGCGTGGTCCTCAATGCCAGCCCATGGCTACGCAGGCATGGACATCCATGATTTGCTCGCTCATGCGCAACAATCGTTCTTCCCGATCACGATCTCGATCTGATCGTGCTTGACGCCTCAAAAAACCAAAGGTCTCAGCCGCTTCCTCGCGAACCGACCGACCTTTGTCGTAAACCTGTGACCAGCAGTAGGTGCGTTCGTCGTAGCGGTGATCGCTCAAGTTGAGCTTTCCGAAATGTCGCAGCGGCTCTCGGGCTGCCCGATACGCCCCCCCTTCCACCGCCCGAGCCGCCAGAGTCAGGCTCTCAGCCACCGCCTGTGGGTCTCCGTCCAGGCCTGGGTAGGTCCAGCGCGACAGGTGCCAAAGGCACTCCGGGTGACCCAGCGCCGCGCCGCGCTCCACCATCTCGCGCCGTACCTGCGCCAGCGGCCCAAGGTCCTGGCGTGGGTCATCGATCGAACCCATCATGCACATGGCCGCCACGTCACCGCCCTCGGCCAGGCGCTGCAGGCGGCGCAACGGGCCCTTGAAACTGAAGACCATGCTGCCACACGAGTCCTGCGCCTGCCGCGCGATGTGCGCCAGCTCAAAGCCCTCCTGCGCCATAACCTTCCAGCGCTGATCGCGCGCGCACTTGGCCGATAGAAAACTCTGCATATCCGCCCCGTCAGGAAAGCGTTTGGAGACCGTTTTCCACAGCGCCAGCTCCTCAAACAGCTCCTGCTCGTAGGCTTGCCGCACCTGCGGATCCAGTTGCCGGGCCTTGGACTGCTCGAAGCCCAGCGGCCCCATGCCCATCCACACCCGGGGCAGGTGGTGTGAATAGGTGCCGTAGAAAAAGAGCGATCCCACCACCAGAGTCCATAGGGCCAACAGGCCCAGCAAGGGCCGCAACACCCAGCGCCACACGTGTTTGCGCAAGATCGCCATTACCGGCTCCTCGATCCGCCAACTGGCCCGCTCATTGCTGCAAACATCAGGCAGTTCCCTTGAGGTGGTCGACCACCCTGTCAAACTCGCCAACGACGCCCTTGAGCCCGGTGTACTCGGGCGGTATACCCGTCACCTGGGTGGCTTTTTTTCTGCCGGAGAAGGCGCGCGTGAAGACCGAGTCGTCCTTGGCCTGAATCTGCATCACGCTCTCGGGTGGCAGGCCGCCGTTGGATGTCTGTGTTGCCCGGCTCTTGGCCGTGGTCGATGGGAAGCTGGTGGATCCACCCAGCATCAGCTCGGGCACCTCGACTTTGGGCAGCACGCGGCGCTTGAACTCGGCATCCAGGTGGTAGCGGATCTTGTCTGACATCACCGGGTGAGCCAGCCCTTCGACCAGCAGGATTTGCTTGTCCTCGCCCAGAGCCTTGATCTCCTGCGGCAACATCAACGCCCGCCGTTCCTCGTTTTCGGTGAGCGTACGGCTGGTCTCGCGTGCGCGGCTGCGGCTGAGGCTTTGCTTGCGAACACTGGTGTAGCCCAGCATCTCACTGTACTCGTTGGCGTCCTGTTGCTCGCGCGGGGCAAAGATGATGCGCAGCGCATGGTTGGTCACCAGCGTGCGTGCCATCTCCCGCCCATAGGTGGCCTCAAGCTGAGACAGGCTCTGGATGATGGGCATCAGGCGCAGGTTATAGCCCGCCATGAAACTGACCGCCCGCGCAATGATGTCCATGCGCCCGATGCTGGTGAACTCGTCCATCAGCAGCAGGCACTGGTGCTTGAGCGCGGGGTTGGCCTGGGGCAGTTCCCGGGTGTTTTCATTGATGAGCTGGCTGAAAAACAGGTTGATGATCAGCCGCGCTTCGGCCAGTTTGTTAGGCTGCACCGCCACATAGATGCTCATTTTCTTCTTGCGAACGTCGCGGAGGTCGAAGTCATTGCCACTGGTCGCCGCGTCCACCACCGGGTTCAGCCAAGGGTTCAAGGGCTCCTTGAAGGTGCCCATAATGCTGGCAAAGGTTTCGTCGGCCTGGCCCAGCAGGGTGCCAAACGCAGTCCGGGCGGCCGGGCTCAGATTGGGCGAGCTGGCCAGGTCGCGCAGGTGGTCGCGCAGCGGTTGCTCGGGGCGCCCCGACGCGAGGCGGTAGAGCGCGCCCATGGTCGGCGTCTCGTAGGGCTTGCCGGGAAACTGCCGGCCCACGTGGTCCGCCTGCTCGAACGCGTGCAAGGCGAAGGCCACAAAGGCGTTTTGTGCCTGATTGGCCCAGAACGGGTCCTTGTGCAGGTCGGTCGCCGGGTACAGCATGGCAGCGATCGCCTGCAGGTCACTGACCCGAAGGTTCGGGTCGGCAGACACATAGGACAAGGGGTTCCAGCGGTGGGTGCAGCGGTCTTCGGCAAACGGGTTGAACAGGTGGACCTCCTGCCCGTAGCGGGCTCGAAAGCCGCTCGTCAGGTCGAAGTTCTCACGCTTGATGTCCAGCACCACCACCGATCCCTGGTAGCTCAGCAGGTTGGGAATGACGATGCCCACCCCTTTGCCCGAACGGGTCGGCGCGGCCAGCAAGGCGAACTGCTGGCCGTTGAAATACACGTACTTGCCGCCCTTACAGCCCACCACCAGCGCCGTGTCGTCAGGCTTGAGCATGTGCCGGCCGCGCAAGTCCGACAGCGAGGCAAACCGGGCATCGCCGTACAGGCGTTGCGGGCGCCTGAACAGAAGCACCAGAGCGAGCAAGGCCAGCGCCAGCACCACCACGCCGAAACCCAGGGCACCGCTGCTGCGCACCACGCTTCCGAACTGGGGGTGCACAGCATGGGCAGACCAGTACTGCAGATACGTCAGCGGTGTCACGCCTGTCCACGGCAGCTTCAGTCGCCACAGCAGCAGGTAGGCGCTCAGTTGCGATCCGGCCAGCACACCGAGCAGCAGGGTCAACCCCAGCATCGTCTTTTGTAAGCGGCTCATCGGTTGCGGCCCCCGGGGCTGTTCAGTACCTGACCCGCCATGCGGGACTCATGGTTGCCCATATTCGACAGTCTGCTGCAAGGCCATCTGGTATCGGCACGATTCGAACACCATTTGCAACCCTTCCCCCGCCAAGCCCTGCTCTCGCGCATGCCCCATGCAGCGGTTGTCGCGGTAGTTCAGCCAGGCCCGATGCCCTGCATCCAGGTTGGCCAGCACCCGGGTAGCCGTCGGTCTCCCGTGGGCCTGCTGCACCTGCTCACGCTGCTGCTGCTTCAAGGCCGCCAAGGCTGACTGCAAGCTGCGGTCAGTCTGCAGACGCAATTGGCGGCAATCGGCCAGCCGGCTTCCGGGGCCGACACAAGTGGCCTCCAGTTCCCCCACTTTCGCGCCGGCCAGGGTGGCGGCGGCCGAGGCATACAGGCGCACCCAGCGACGCGCCGCTGGCAGGTGGCACAGGGTCTGGGCACCGGTGTTGATTTCAAGTAGCACACAACCTGGAGCCAGGCTCCGAACCGTACCCTGATGCGACAATGCGCTTGTGCGTTCGTATCGTTTACGTTGCGTGTTGTAGGCGTATACAACGTCTGACAAATCACCGTCGCGCTCCTGACGCGGCAACACGAGCTCCATCCAGCCATCCCCGCTGAGGTCTTCCAGACGCACCCAGCTCGGCCCCAACAGTTGCTGGGCATTCACCCCGAAGTCGTGCTCAATGCGTTGCACTTCCGCCCCTTGGCTCGTCAGCACCACGTATCCGACCAGGTTCGTCAGCGGCGGATCCTGTTCACCCGGTTCTGGTCGGTCATGTTCTGAGTCCGCGGCCTGAGCATCACCATTGCCGGTTGCATTGGCCTTTGTGGCATCGGTCTTAAGTACCTCAAACGACAGGCGGACCATCGTGGTCTCTTCCGGACCAATCTGAACCTCCTTGACCAAGTCTGACCGATTGCTTTGAAGCGTTCTGGTTGCGCAGCCAGCTTGAAGCACCAGACCCAATAGCAGACAGGCACCTGTCTGCCAGTTCAAGCGAAGCGAAATCGATTTGGCCAAGTTCAACATGAAATCCTCCTTAAATGATCCAAGGTCAGTTGCATTGATCGGTTCAAGATGCCAATGGCAACCGGTCTGATCCATGCGATATCACTAGGCGTGACTCACGCCAGCTCCATGCGGCGCTGCGGGTCGAAGTCGATGCCCGTGATGTAGCGCCGGCCCGCGTGCGCCTTGATATGCACCACGATGTCGATGGTCAGCATGAGCAGACGTTTGATTTCGCCAAAGCCCAGGCCAGCCCCTTCGGGCGATGCCTTCACCATCAGCGCCATCTGGTCCCAGGTCTGCGCGGTGCTGCCGGCGTGGCAGCTGGTGATAGAGCCCGGGTGGCCCGAGGCGCAGTTGCGGATGTAGTAGAACGATTCGTCACCGCGGATCTCGGCCAGGATGATGCGGTCGGGCTTCATGCGCAGGCAGGCTTCCATGCAGCCCTTGGCGGTCACATTGGCCGAGCCCTGGGCACCCCGCGAGTAGATCAGGTGTACCGCGTTCGGCTGGTCAATGAACAGTTCGCGCGCGTCCTCGATGGTGATCAGCCGTTCGTCATCGGGGATGTGAGTCACCAGGGACTTCATGAACGTGGTCTTGCCACTGCCGGTGGCACCCGAGACGACGATGTTCTTGCGGTAATGCACCGCCTTGCTGAAAAAGCCGTGGTAGTCGCGCGCCTCACGCAGGGCCAGCAACTCCTGGTCAAATGGACTGATCTCCCGCTCCCCTTCCAGGATCTGGTCAAAGAAACCTTCGCTCTGGTAGGCCTGCAAGGTGCGCGTCTGGGTTGATGGCAGGCGGATGGTGATCGACGCCGTGTCGGCCGGAACTGCGGGGGGCAATACAAACTGGGCACGCTGCCCGGTCGGAAAGGTCAGGGACACCACCGGGTCGACGTGTGTGATGCGTTGGCCAGTGCGGCTCTCATTGACCACCGTGGTGCAGAACTGGCGCGCCCGGTCGTAAGTAAGCGAGGGGACCTGCACCCGTTGCCACCCTTGCCGGGTCTCCAGAAAAAGTTCGCCCGGCCTGTTGATGCAGATCTCGGTGACCTCCGGGTCTTCCAGATAAGGCGAGATGCCCAGCACATGGTACTGGTACGCCAGGAACTCGCTGGAGACCTCGGCCACCCGCTCGCCTGAATCGGCGGCCAGGCTCTCAGGCACGTTCATCAGCATGGCGCGCTCCGTGACCGACTCGGGTTCATCGCATCACCGATGAAAAATCCACGTCGCGCGCGGCAAAAATGTTGACCACCGTGCCATTGAGCACCGTGACCGTGGCCTGCCGGTTGGCTGACCGCTCCAGCATCTCGGTGGCCACACGCTTGGTGGTGCGGGCTGTGTGTGACTCCCAGGGGTCCACGCGGCTGGTGATCAGACGGCCATCGCGGTCGTAGACCTCGGTCTCCCGGCCGCGGATGTTGTTGCGGTCGGCGAATTTCTGCGCGCCAGCATCGATGGTGTCGGCCAGCAGACTGACCAGCAGAGCGGCGCTGATGCGCTCGCCCCAGTGGGCGTTGTAGTGCCCCGGAATGCCCGCCCCGCCCAGTGAGTCGGTGCCTGCGCTGTCGATGCGCACATCCAGCCCTGTGGTGGTCAGGATCCGGGTCCACACCACGCCGATGCGGTCGAAGTGCTCGTCGGCGTAGCGGTATTCACCGGTCACCTTCGACCCCTTGTCCACCAGCAGGCGGCGGCCGTTGACCGAGTAGATCGGTTCGGTCACGATGCACGAGGTCATGCCCGGCAAAGTCGAGACGATCTTGGTCTCCAGCGTGCAGCGAATGAAGGTGCCACGCGCAAGCACAAAGTCGGCGTTGGCCAGCGCCTGCACCGCGCCCCGCTTGACGCTGGAGAATTCGTCCTGGAAGAACGCTCCGCCCTGAGCCGTCTGGGCCGCCGGCGCCAGCGCACTCTGGCTGGCCATGCGCCTGCGCAGCAGGTCGTCGCCTTCGGGCGGGGGCGGCGCAGCGGGCAGCGGCGGCGCCACCACCGGCAACGGCGCGGCTGGCGGTGCCTGCACCACCGGCCGCATGGGCGGCATGGCCGGCACCACCACTTCTTCGAAGTGTTCGCGCTGCGACTTCTTCTTGCCCGCCGAAAACGCGCTGCTGGTCACCCACAGGGTCAGACCGATCACCGCCATGGCCACCAGCACCACATAGGCAACGGCCATTTTGTTGAGGCCGCGCGAGAACCCGCCCGAGAGGCGCGGCATGTTGTCGTTGAGCACCGGCGGCTGCCCGCCCTGTCCCTGCATGGGTCCGTTCATCATGGGTTCCTCCTGAGTCCTACCACGTCGTCACCGAGCCTGAGCACCAGGAACGGGTAGACGCCATGCACCACCATCACGCCGTTTTCGGTCTTGGTGTTGACCACGAACTCCTCGCCATTGCGGTCGTTGCGCCCGAACACCGCCGGCACGCCGGCCATGGGCGGCAGATGGATGAAGGTGAACTGCTGGTTGTCGTAGACCCGCGTGGGCACGATGGTCGAGGTCTCCAGCCGCGCCGCGTAGTCGTAGCGCAGGTGGTAGCTGGACTGGGAATCGAGGCTGGCTGCGGTGGGCGAAAGCACCGCGTTGGCCGCTGCCTGCGCGTTGCCGGAATCGGCCGAACCGCTTTCCGGGTAGACAAAGCGCACCTTGTAGTTCACCCCGGCCCGCTTGGCCTCTTCGATGGTGCGCCACCGGGTGGCCGATACCACCAGTTCGAGCAGGTAGGAGCGCATGTTGGTGCGGATGAACATGTTGGTGTCCACATCCACATTCTTGGGCCGGACAAAGAACACGTTGTCCTTTCGCACCAGCTCCCACCCATCGGAAAAGCCAGTGCCGAAGCTGCCGACCTGCTCCTGCGGGCTGATTTCAATCTGGGTCGCAATGCCGACACCGGTGTTGACCCGCACCACCTGGTCGGGCCGGTAGACCACGGTGCGGATCTCCTGCGCCGTGGCCACACCCTGCCCACCCATGAGCAGCCCCAGCAGGGCCAGCCCAGCGCCGACCCGGTTCAACCAACTTGACATGACACCTCTTCGTGCTGATGAAACACAATACAAAACCGTACACACGATCATGAGCCCCCCTGTGGTGTTGATGGCGCACCGGGCAGGCCGGGCAAATCGGGCGCGGTGGACGGGTGCTCACCCGGCACGGACAACGGCACCTGGCCGGATGCGGGCTCATCGGCCGCGCGCATGACCAGCCCGTCGGAGGGGTCGAGCAGCGGAATACCGCCCTGCATTTCGGCCGCCCGAAACGTGGGCGCCAGGAACTCGTCGTCCATGCGGTAGGTGGTGACCTGAAACCCCAACGGGTTGCGCAGACGCAGCTGGTCGCTCATCTTCAGATTGTTCTTGTACTCGTAGCGCAGCGTGCCCACATGGCTGCTCATGTACTCGCTATTGCCCGTGTTCTTGTCGAACTTCCACTTCTCGAAGCGCACCGTGGCCCCGGTGGGTGCCTGTCGCCGTTCTTCATCCAGACCATGGAACACGATGCTGTTGACCTTCACCCGCACTGCCGTCATGCGTCCCCAGCGCTTCTCTGGGCTGTTGGGCGAGTTGTCGAACATGGCCACAAACTGCTTGCGCACCGTTTCGCCCGACATGGAAGCCAGCACCTCCCAGTCATGCTCGTTGATGGTGTCCCAGTCGTAGCCTTCTCGCGCCTGGATGAAGCGCGCCACGTGGCTGCGGTTGAGCGCTTCGCTGGCGTAGATGCCCGTCATGGCCAGGTCGTCGCGCAAGTGGCTGATGGTGCTGGTGCTGCGCTTGAGGTCCACGGTGACCAGATAGGGCACCTTCTCCCTGAGTGGCAGCATGTAGGCAATGCCAGCACCCATGCACAGCGTCAGTCCCATGGCACACATGGCCACGGTCCAGGCCCGGCGCTCGCTTCGCTTGACCTGACTGATCAGATTGGTTTCGAAGTCAATCGACCTCTGGATCAACTCTTGCGAAGCCTCGGAGAGCTGGCGTTTTACTGAAGGCATTGGATTTCCGTCGTTGACTGATGTACCAGCCCTCATGGCAGACGCGTCACGCGCAGATTGCGATTGGGCAGCGCCTGCACCCGCAGACGCTGCGGGGCATAGACCCGACGAATCGTATTGAGGGCACGCTGCAGGTTGTTGTCGCCTTCGCCCGACAGAGCCGCAACCAGGCTTAGGTCGGTCGGAAACTGCCAGTCCAGCGTGCCTCCGTTCTCGCGAGCCCAGCGATCCAACAACACCCGCAGACTGGTATCGGTGGGCAACATCTGAAAGCGGTGGGCAGCCACCTCTTCCGCCAGGGGCAACTCTTGTGCCACCTCGGGCAGCGTGTTCAGCGGTTTCCAGTTGTCACCGAAATCCTCGGCCACCGGTGTGGCGCAGCCTTGCAGCAGCAGCACAGCCGCCAACAGGGGCGGCGCCCACCTCAGGCGGGTGCCGGCATCGGCCGCTCGGGCATGGTGTCTCCACAGGGTCATGAGATGGGTTCCAGAATCAGAAGAAACAAATCGGTTGCAGCAGCCACCCGGTCAGGAGCGCTCCGACCTCGGTCGGGTGCCATAGCTGTTGGGTTCGAAAGAGGGGCGCGCGGGCGCCGCTGCCTGGGGTACCGGGCCGGCGGTCTGCTGGGCCGTGGCGGGCACTGCAGCCCCGGCCGATGGCGCTGGTGCGGCTATCGGTGCGCCACCCGCCGACGTTCCTGCCGCAGGCCCTTCGGCCCTGCCGCCCTGCGCAGCGTCAGCCGACGGGGCTTGCACCCCGCCCGAAACCGGCAGATAGCCACCCCGGCCTAGCTGAGGGCGCTGCGCCAGCGTGCGGTTGTCGGCCGCAGTCAGTGTCGGGTCCTGGCCCTGGCCCACCGTGCCGGTTTCGATGACCCGGGCGTCCGTGTAACCACCCGGGGTGTAGCCACTGCCGACAAACTCTTCGCGGCGCGTGCCGAACTGGTCGTTGTGGATGGCACCCACCCGGGCGTTCACATTGTTCGGCGAGGCCGCCCCGTGCGCACCGGCCGGCATGGACCCCGCCTCTGAGGGTCCTGCGGCAGGTCCGCTCAGCTGTTGAACCACCGTGCTCTGACCGCCGGTGCCCGCGCCAGCGTTCCCGCTCGCCGTGCCGCCGCCTGAGCCGCCATAACCCAGGGCCGGTGCGCCTGCGCCGGCCATACCACCACCACCGTAGGCCATACCGGGAACACCGGTGCCCCCCCCGGCCATGCGCCCGGCCATGGCGCCTCCGAGCATGCCGCCCATAGCGCCCGCAGCAAACCCCACGCCCGCGTTGAAGAACTGCATGATCATGGGTGGCACGGACATCACCAACACACTCATGAGCGCACCTAGCGCGGCCAGGCGCATGCTGCTGCCGGAAATGTCGATGTTGCCGGTTTCACCTGCATTCAAGAAGATGGCCAGCGCCACCGCCGAGCCATAGGTGGCCGTGATAGACAGGACCACCCCCGACACCAGCGCCAGGGCCGCCAGCGAGAAGAACACCCCCAGCAGGAACTTGGCCCAGGACCAGAACAGCGACGATGTGATCTGGAAGAACAGGAACAGCAGAAACAACGGCGTGAGCATCAGTGCAAACGCAATCGAAATCTCAGCCAGCATCACCAGCGTGGCCGTCACCATGGCCGGTCCACTCTGCCCCAGCAAGCCGGCCGTGTTGGTCAGCTGGTTGGCCTGCACCCCCGCCTGCCCGCCCCCCACCAGCGAGCCGATCATCTGGTTGATGGTCTGCGCAATGGCCAGGTTGATGTCGATCATGGTGCGCACCGAGGCTCCGTTGGTGCCCACCACCGCCTGGGTGATCAGGTCCTGAAAACTCAGCACCGTGGCCGTGATCTCGTTCGTCTGGGTCAGCGTCAGGTTGATCAGGGCCAGAATGAACACCAGCTTGCCGGTTTTGACCAGCAGGGCCGCAAAGGGCTCACGGCTGGTTCCCGAAATCACCATGAAGCCCTGCCACAGGACCCAGATCGTGACGATGCCGGTCGACAGGGCGGCCACGGCCCGCGCAATCAATTCACCTGCCGCACCCGCCTGGTCAAAAATCGTGCTCAGCAAAAATGCCCGGGTGTGGCAAAAAAAGGCTGCGTCGTCGGCTGCCAATCCAAAACCATCCGGCATGGGAAACAGCGCCAGCAAGGCCAGCATGTCGCAGCGAAAAAACTCGGTCCAGTCGACTTCCATTGGTATTCCTCCCCTCGCTCCCTATGGGGTGGAGCGCCCGGCGAGCCCGTAGGCTGAGCCACCATCGTGCAACCCCAAACACCCGCACAAGCCCCCGCCGCAAGGGCGGGTCTGAGACGGCGCGCATCAGGCCGTCAGGGCAGCCCTCCCATGAAGATCGGTATCGCGCCAGCCCCCACCGGGAACGGCACCGCCCGTGGTCGCTGCCCGTTGGTTCCTGTGCGTCCGGCGTCCGTCACCCGCCGAGCCTCGGCCATCTGCAACTCGTAGGTCTTCTCGCGCTGGCGGTAGCCGTCCATGAGGATCTTCAGCTGCAGCCCGTCGGCCTGCAGCAGGGCCTGCTGAGCCTGCAGTTCGAACTGGTAACGCTGGAGCTGGCCGGCGCCTGGCCCGTTGTTGCTGCCACCGCCCACGCCGCCGATACCACCGATCCCGACGCCGCCAGCCCCTGGGCCTGCGGAGCCGCCACTCCCTCCTCCACCCAGTTGCTGCGCCGCCCTGATCAGGTTGACGATCTGCGTGCGCCGCTCATTGAGGGTGCGCAGCAGTTGCTGGCTTTGCATGAGCGTTTGCAGGCGCAGGTTGCGCAGACCCAGGCAGGCGTTGTGATGCTGTGGGTTCAGCGCCTGGTCACCGCAGTCCTGCACCGTGCCGATGAAACGCCGTTGCTCCTCCTCGCTGATTTCCATTTCGTGAAATGGCGATTCCAGTGAGCGCAACATGGCCTGGGAGTTGCCCGTACCCCAGGTGATGTCGCCGTTTTCAGCCCTCGTGTTAGCAAAGGCACCGTCGACATTTGTGTGCTGTTGACCCCCTCTAATGCTATTAATTCTTTGCAACTCTCGATGAACCTGCAGATCATAGACCGCCCACTGGGCATTCGCCGCAGAGGAGAAGCAGGAAAACGCTACGAAAGCGACAATCGAAGCTTTCATAGTTCTAGTTGACATTAAACCCCCTGGCAAACATCGGCCTTGAACCATCGGTTGTCGAAACTGTTGCACGGTCAATAATCTCATTGGTACGGGCATCAAAAATTACATAGAGCTGCTGAGGTGGATAAAACCACTGCCATTCATCGCCGGTTCTTATGCTATTGGGTAACTCTCCCACCAATTGAACCAAGTCATTTTTGTTCATCCCATCGCGCAATTGATCAAACGCCCAATACAAATCCACCCGTCCACTGCCAGCACCCGAGACCGACCCGGAGGAACCACCACCACAGGCGGCCAGGGCCAGCAGGCCGGCCGAGGCCAGGGCCCAGCGACCGAACTGGCGGCGACCGCCGGGCACGACAACCTGGGCGTTGCTGGGCTGGAGGGTGAGGATGCCGCTGGCGCGGCGCTGCGAGATGGGTTGGTCAGCCATAGGTGAACTCCTGTACAGGTGAGAGCAAAGTCGGTTGCTGGGGTGATTTGCAGCGGCAGTGTAGGTAGTCAGAACACGTTCGCGCACGCACCCCTGTCAGAATTAACAATTTGGTATCCATTTGTAATGGGCGTGGTGCCTCACACA